>Ga0078972_1002808_pt1 | contig 55619 bp, 43 predicted proteins | sample YelNatPaOPGAMG01_FD_67568 | JGI IMG/M metagenome (GOLD analysis project Ga0078972, IMG submission 67568) | Hot spring thermophilic microbial communities from Obsidian Pool, Yellowstone National Park, USA - OP-RAMG-01 (SPADES assembly) (version 2) | ecosystem: Environmental > Aquatic > Thermal... | reverse complement strand
CTTTCCTTTTCCTCAGGGGCGTTGTCTATCTCGTCGTAGTTCTTTGCCTGTGCAAGGCCGCGTGCAGCAAGGCACTTTGTTATAGCGCTTGTAAGGGTGGTCTTACCATGGTCGACATGACCAATTGTACCAATGTTTACATGGGGCTTTTTACGTTCAAATTTTTCTTTGGCCATTGTCTTATCAACCTCCTTTTTCTGTCCCTCAGACAGGCTATACTCCTATCTCCTAATTATTTTCGCTGCTATATTCGAAGGAACCTCTAAATAGCAAGAAGGTTCCATTGTATACAAAGCCCTTCCCTGTGTCAAGCTCCTTATGGCTGTTGCATAACCAAACATCTCTGCCAGAGGAACCTCTGCCTTTACCAATTTGGAATTGCCTTTCTGAGAAATCTCAACTATCTTGCTCCGTCTTGAATTAAGGTCTGCTATTACATCTCCTGTGTATTCCTCAGGAAATATTACCTCTAATTTCATTATGGGTTCCATAAGTTTGCAACCTGCCTTTTTCAGTGCCTCAGTAAAAGCAATGGAGCCTGCCATCTTAAATGCCAGGTCAGAAGAATCTACCTCGTGAAAAGAACCATCTATTAAATCCACCTCTGTATCTATAACAGGATACCCTGCCAATATGCCTGTCCTCGAGGCCATCTCAATTCCAGTTTTCACGCTTGGTATATATTCCTTTGGGATAACCCCTCCTACAATTTTATTATTAAAAACTATGCCTGTCCCTGGATCCCCTGGCCTTAATACGATAACCACATGACCATACTGACCTCTTCCGCCTGTCTGCTGTATAAATTTACCAACAGCATGTGCCTCCTGGCTCGGCATCTCTTTATAGGCTACCTGTGGTGTCCCTGTCCTTGTCCCAATCTTAAACTCACGAGCCAATCTATCTATTATTATCTCAAGATGCAACTCACCCATCCCTGATATAAGTGTCTGACCTGTCTCTGTATTATAAGTCACCTTAAAGGTAGGGTCTTCTTCTTGAAATTTATTCAATGCCAGTCCTAATTTATCCTGGTCTAATTTAGTCATTGGCTCTATGGCCATAGAAATAACCGGCTCTGGGAAATGCATCTTCTCTAAAATAATTGGGTGCGCTTCATCACAAAGCGTGTCACCTGTCTGGGCCTCCCTGAGTCCTGCTATCCCAACTATATCTCCAGCACCTGCCTCATCTATAATCTCTTGTTTGTTGGCATGCATACGAACAATCTTACTCAACCTTTCTTTTCTGTCGTGACTTGCATTATACACATACATACCCTTTTTTATCATACCAGAATAAATCCTCACATAAGTAAGCCGTCCTACATAAGGGTCTGTTACAATCTTGAAACAAAGGCCACAAAATGGTTCATCATCATCTGTCTTTCTAAATATCTCTCTTTCTGTCTCTGGCTCTATCCCTTTTACAGGTGGTATATCTAATGGAGAAGGTAGATATTCACACACACTGTCCAGCAGCATCTGGATGCCTTTATTCCTGAATGCAGCGCCACATAATATTGGAACAAACATATCCTTTATAACTGCCTTGCGAATAGCAAAGTGCAACTCTGGCTCTGTAATATCTTTATCATGAACGTACTTCTCCATCAATCTGGCATCATGTTCTGCGAGTTTCTCTATAAGGTCGTGCCTGAATAATTTTGCTGTCTCTACCATACTAACGGGTATCTCTTCAACTCTAAAATTATCGTCTATCTTATCCTCTTCAAAAATATACGCCTGCATTTTTATAAGGTCTATAATACCTCTAAAATTATCCTCGCTTCCTATAGGTAACTGTATTGGAAAACAGTTAGAACCAAGTTTAAATTCTATCTCTTTTACTACCTTTAGAAAATCAGCGCCTGTGCGGTCTAGTTTATTCACAAAGGCAATCCTTGGAACTCTATATCTATCTGCCTGATGCCATACAGTCTCTGACTGAGGTTGCACCCCTCCTACCCCGCAAAAAATTACCACAGCACCATCTAAAACTTTTAAAGAACGTTCTACCTCTGCTGTAAAATCCACATGTCCAGGCGTATCTATGATATTAATCTTATAATCCTTCCACCTGCAGGTCGTTGCTGCAGAAGTAATAGTAATACCCCTCTCCTGCTCCTGTTCCATCCAGTCCATAGTGGCGGTTCCTTCGTCTACCTCGCCTATCTTATATACCTTTCCTGTATAATACAACATCCTTTCTGTAGTCGTGGTCTTCCCGGCATCTATATGTGCTATAATACCTATATTCCTCAATTTTTCTAAAGGGACGTCTCTAATCATATGTTTTTTATTTACTATTTCTTGTTCTAACAGTATCATCTTTCTTCATCATATATCCAAGATTAGCCTTGGATCGAAGTTAACCTTGAACCAACAATAAATCATCTCGGCTTTAACTTAACTTTGTATCAATATTAAACTAAACTCACCATCTATAATGTGCAAATGCCTTATTTGCCTCTGCCATTTTATGCACATCGTCTCGTTTCTTCATTGCAGAACCTTGACCCTTATAGGCATCTATTATCTCTTCTGCAAGCTTCTCTTCCATTGGTCTACCTTTCTTCTGTCTGGCAAAATCTCTAATCCACCGCATTGCTATAGAAATTCCTCTTTCGCTTTTAACCTCAACAGGCACCTGATATGTAGCGCCTCCAACCCTCCTTGGTTTTATCTCAAGAAGTGGCCTTACATTATCCACTGCCTTTTGTACTACCTCAACTGGATTTTTATTCCCAGTTTTGTTTACAATAATATCTAAGGCATTGTACATTATACGCTCTGCTATAGAACGTTTGCCCTCTTTTATTATTACATTAATAAATCTTGAGATTAATTTACTATTATATTTTGGGTCTGGTAAAACATCTCTTCTCTCTGCTCTTCTTCTTCTCATCTTTACTCCCTATCTTATCCTTTATCCTATACTAAGTTTCAGCATTGCCAAATGTTCTTCTATTGCTTTGGTCTCTTTGCACCGTATTTGGACCTACTCTTTTTTCTATTCTGCACGCCAGCTGTATCAAGGGTGCCTCTTATAATATGGTATCTCACCCCGGGCAGATCCTTCACCCTGCCACCCCTTACAAGAACTATAGAATGCTCCTGTAGATTATGACCTTCTCCAGGTATATAGGCAGTCACCTCTATGCCGTTTGTCAACCTGACCCTTGCAACCTTTCTTAAAGCAGAATTTGGTTTCTTGGGCGTCTGAGTCTTTACCTGTAAACATACACCTCTTTTTTGTGGGCACCTTTCAAGGGCCCTGGATTTGCTCTTTTTCTTTTTCTTTTCTCTGTAGAACCTGATAAGTTGATTTATAGTTGGCATTTCCCTATCCGTTCTCCTTTTCTTTGGAACTCTCCTCAGATTTATTTTCTACAGCGCCTTCTTTATCCTTTGAAGTCTCCTTTGACTCTAAGACCTCTTTTATCATCTCTATATTATTATGGTCTGTAAACCCTGTCCCTGCAGGTATAAGGTGTCCCATAATAACATTTTCTTTCAACCCTCTCAACTCATCTATCTTTCCGCTACTGGCAGCATCGGTCAGGACGCGCGTCGTCTCCTGAAAACTGGCTGCTGATATAAAACTCTCGGTGCTCAAAGATGCCTTTGTAATGCCTAACAATATAGGCGTTGCACTTGCAGGTCTGCCTTTTCTCTTAAGTACCTTTTCATTTTCTTCCTGAAAGACTACTTTATCAACCTGCATGCCTATCAGAAAATCCGTATCCCCAGGGTCTTCTATCCTCACCTTTTTTAACATCTGTCTTATTATAACTTCGATATGTTTGTCGTTTATCTTAACGCCTTGTAATCTATACACCTCTTGTATCTCATTCACTAGATATTCCTGAAGTCTTTTTTCTCCGCTAACCCTCAAGATGTCCTGTGGATTTATAGGGCCATCAACTAATTGGTCGCCTGTAAAAACCCTATCACCTTTATAAACATTTAGATGTTTCCCATGAGGTATAATATACTCTCGCTTCATACCAGAGGGCGATTTCACTATAATCCTCCTCTGGCCTTTCTTTGATGTAGCAAATTCAACAATACCATCTATCTCGCTTATCATTGCAGGCTCTTTTGGTTTTCGTGCCTCAAAAAGTTCCGCGACCCTTGGTAGTCCACCTGTGATATCCTTTGTCTTTGTCACCTGCCTAGGTGTCTTTGCTATAAGATTGCCTGCCTTTACATATTCGCCATCCTGTACTACTATATGTGCCCCAGGTGGTATTGGATAGATAGCCATTACCTCTTTTTTCTCGTTTTCTATAACTATCTGAGGATGATACTCTCCCTTGTGCTCAATTATCACCCTGCCAGCCCTGCCAGTCACCTCATCCACCTCTTCTACCATTGTCACCTCATCTATAATATCTTCGTATCTTACTTTCCCTGTAACCTCTGTCAATATAGGGGATGTGTATGGGTCCCATCTTACAAATATTACATCCTTATCTATCTCCTGACCATCCTTTACAGAAATGGTTGACCCTGAAGGTACAGTATGTTTTTCAAGCTCTCTGCCATTTTCATCGTTGATGCTTATCTGTCCATTACGATTCAACACAATTATCTCCCCGGATTCCTGTTGAACTGTCTTCAGGCTATGATATCTAACAAACCCTTTTGATTTCGACTTTATAAAAGACTGCTCTACAATCCTTGATGCAGTACCTCCTATGTGAAAGGTTCTCATTGTAAGTTGTGTCCCTGGTTCGCCTATGGACTGTGCTGCTATAATGCCAACGCTTGTACCCAACTCAACTAATCTTCCAGTAGCAAGGTCCCTGCCATAACACTTTGCACAAACCCCATATTTCGTCTCACATGTCAGTACACTTCTAATCCTTATCTTCTCTATCCCTGCTGATTCTATACGCACTGCAGCATACTCGGTTATCTCCTGGCCTGCCTCTACGATTATCTCATCTGTAATTATATCAACTATATTATCTACTGCTACCCTTCCTACAATCCTCTCTCTTAGAGGCACAACCTCTTCATCTGCCTCAATTATTGCACCAACCAATATCCCATTTAATGTGCCACAATCATATTCTCTTACAATGACATCCTGGGCCACATCTACAAGCCGCCTGGTAAGATATCCTGAATCTGCTGTCTTGAGTGCAGTATCAGCCAGCCCTTTTCTTGCACCATGTGTAGATATAAAATATTCCAAAACCGTGAGCCCCTCTTTAAAACTTGCCACTATAGGAATCTCTATAATCTCGCCTGATGGTTTTGCCATAAGACCCCTCATCCCTGAAAGTTGTCTGATCTGTTGTTTGGAACCTCTTGCACCTGAATTTGCCATCATATAGACTGGATTAAACGGGTCTAATTCTTTAAACAATAAGTCTGCTACTTTGTCTGTAGCATGTGTCCATATGTCTACTATCTTATTTGACCTTTCACGCTCAGTAATGATGCCTTTCCTATATTGCTCCTCTACTAAACCAACCTCTTTTTTTGCTGCTAAAATTACCTTTTCTTTTTCCTTTGGAATAACTAGTTCATCCATAGATATAGAGATGCCTGCAAGCGTCGCATATTCAAAACCAATCCTCTTTATCTCATCAAGAAGTCTTACAGTCGCATCATGTCCAAATAGTCTATAGCAATCTGCTATAACCCTGCTAAGATTACTCTTCTCAAGTGGGACATTTACATATGGCATGCCTTTTGGAAGTAAGGTATTAAATATCACCCTGCCAGCAGTGGTCTCTACAAGTTCATTTTCTATCCTTACCTTTATCTTGGCGTGTATATCTATTATTTTATCATAAAAGGCTGCCTCTGCCTCTTCAGTAGAGCCAAATACCTTACCTTCACCTTTTGCACCTGGTTTTTCCTGTGTCAAGTAATAACACCCAAGGACTATATCCTGGGTAGGCGTAATAATAGGTCGTCCATCAGATGGGGCAAATATATTATTCGAGGCAAGCATCAAAAGCCTTGCCTCCATCTGCGCCTCCATAGAAAGAGGCACATGCACAGCCATCTGGTCACCGTCAAAATCAGCATTAAATGCAGTGCAAACTAAAGGATGTATCCTTATTGCCTTCCCTTCAATCAAGACTGGCTGAAAGGCCTGTATGCCAAGTCTATGTAAAGTTGGTGCCCTATTCAAAAGAACAGGATGGTCCTCAATTACATCCTCCAAGATATCCCACACCTCCAGCCTTGCCTTTTCAACCATCCTCTTTGCACTTTTTATGGTATGCACAAATCCTTTCTCTTTTAACTTTTTAATAATAAATGGTTCAAAAAGTTCAAGTGCCATCTTTTTGGGAAGCCCACACTGCCATAGTTTCAACTCCGGGCCTATAACTATAACACTCCTACCTGAATAATCAACCCGTTTTCCTAACAGGTTTTGTCTAAATCTTCCCTGTTTACCTTTTAACATATCGCTCAAGGACTTGAGCGGTCTATTTGCAGGACCAAGCACAGGCCTTCCATGACGACCATTGTCAAAAAGCGCATCCACTGCCTCCTGCAACATACGCTTTTCATTCCTTATGATTATATCAGGGGCCTTTAACTCTATAAGTTTCTTTAAACGGTTGTTTCGATTTATTACCCTTCTATACAGGTCATTCAAATCACTTGTTGCAAATCTACCTCCTTCAAGCGGAACCAATGGCCTTAGGTCTGGTGGTATAACTGGTATAACATCCAGGACCATCCATTCTGGTTTATTGCCTGACTTTTTGAATGCCTCTATAATCTTTAATCTCTTAAGAATCTTTTTCTTGGTCTGCTCTGATTTTTGCTCTTGAAGCTCCAACTTCAAAGAGGCAATCATCTCGTCAAGATTTAGTTCTTTCAGCAACTCGCGTATTGCCTCTGCGCCTATCATCGCCTTAAATTTCCCAGGATATTCTTCGCTGAGTTGCCTGTATCTCTCGTCACTCAAAAGTTCTTTTTTCTTTAATGGCGTTTCGCCTGGATCTACAACTATATATTCTTCATAATATATCACCTTTTCAAGGTCTCGAAGGCCAATGTTTAGCAATAACGCCATCCTGCTTGGGATTGCCTTAAAAAACCATACATGAGAGCAAGGTGCTGCCAATTCTATATGGCCCATCCTTTCACGTCTTACCTTGGAAAGTGTCACCTCTACACCACAGCGGTCACAGACAATGCCTTTATATTTCACACGTTTATATTTTCCGCAACTGCACTCCCAGTCACGCGTTGGCCCAAATATCTTTTCACAAAAAAGTCCATCCTTCTCAGGCCGCAATGTTCTATAATTAATGGTCTCTGGTTTCTTCACCTCGCCCCTGGACCAGGACCTTATGACCTCAGGAGATGCAATCTTTATTGATATATAATCAAATGAATTTACACTCTGCATATCTACTGACATACTAACTTTTCCTCTTCTCTTTTTTACGCCTTTTTCGTTGTTCTTTTAATTCCTCTTTTGATATACCTACAGGGGAAATCTTAGTATCCTTATACTCTGTTCTTATATCCAGACAAAGACTCTGTAATTCTTTTATAAGGACATTGAAAGATTCTGGCGTACCGGGTTGAAAGGCATGTTCGCCCTTTACAATAGACTCATACATCCTCGTCCTTCCAATCACATCATCACTCTTTACAGTCAATAACTCCTGAAGCGTATATGCTGCACCATAGGCCTCAAGCGCCCAGACCTCCATCTCGCCAAATCTCTGTCCTCCAAACTGTGCCTTGCCTCCAAGTGGTTGCTGCGTAACAAGAGAATAAGGACCTATTGAACGGGCGTGTATCTTTTCATCAACAAGATGTGCAAGTTTCATCATGTAAATATAGCCAACACTGACCTGTTGTTCAAACCTCTCTCCTGTAAAACCATCTCTTAAATATACCTTCCCACTCTCAGGCAATCCTGCGTTTCTTAGTTCAATCTTAACATCTTCATCTTTTGCGCCATCAAACACTGGTGTAATAACCTTAAAACCCATAGCCCTGGCAGCCCAACCAAGATGCGTCTCAAGTATCTGACCCACATTCATTCTTGAAGGCACCCCTAAAGGATTAAGCACTATCTCTACAGGTGTACCATCTTCCATAAAAGGCATATCCTCTTCTGGTAATATCTTTGCTATGACACCTTTATTTCCATGCCTCCCAGCCATCTTATCGCCCACTGATAATCTCTTTTTGCTCGCTATATACACCACAACCCTCTTCAATACGCCAGCAGGCAACTCATCGCCCTTCTTTACCTTTTCCACCTCATGTTCTTCCTCGTATAATACCTCTTCTATCTGGTCCTCATACAACATCAATGTCCGCTTCACCTCGGCTTCTAACTCAGGGTCAGTCTCAATCTTTAGAGATGATATCTCGCATTTTGAAAATTTAGGTATATCCTTTTTTCTTATAGGCCGACCCTCTGCAATAAGAGTAGCTCCTGTCTCATCAGATACTAATGGTGCACTCAGCTTTACGCCTGATAAAAGCTTAAAAAGTCTATTATCCCTTTCTTCCTTTATATGTTCAATGCGCTTGCTGTATTCCTCTCTTATCTCCTCTATCTCTTGATGTTCCTTCCGTAGTTCCTCCTTAGATTTTGCCTTCTGCCCCTTTCTGGAAAAAACCTTAGTATCAACAACTATCCCTTCTACTCCTGAAGGCACAGTCAAAGATGCATCCCTTACATCCCCAGCCTTTTCTCCAAAGATTGCACGTAAAAGTTTTTCCTCTGGAGAAAGTTCTGTCTCACTTTTAGGCGCTACCTTACCAACAAGTATGTCTCCTGGCCCAACCTCTGCGCCTATCCTTATAATCCCGTCTTCGCCAAGATTCTTCAAGGCCTCCTCGCTCACATTTGGAATATCCCTTGTAATTTCTTCATTACCCAATCTGGTCTCCCTCGCCTCTATCTCAAACTCTTCAATATGCAAGGAGGTATATTTGTCTTCTTTCAAGAGTTTTTCACTAACTAATATGGCATCTTCGAAGTTGTAACCCCTCCATGGCATAAATGCAACCAGGACATTTCTACCAAGTGCAAGCTCTCCGTCTTTGGTAGCAGGGCCATCTGCAATAACATCCCCTGCCTTTATCTTGTCCCCAATTTTGACAATAGGTCTTTGATTAATACAGGTATTGGCATTTGACCTATCAAATTTTCTCAATCTATATGTAATGCTATTATTAACTACTATCTCATCTGCCTGAACATATGTAACCTTGCCTCCTGCCTTGGCTATTACACATGCCCCTGAATCAATAGCCACCTTCTTTTCCAGGCCTGTCTGTATCAAAGGTGCCTCCGTAAATAATAATGGCACTGCCTGCCTCTGCATGTTAGAACCCATCAATGCCCTATTGGCATCATCGTGTTCAAGAAATGGTATAAGCCCTGCAGCCACACTCACCAATTGCTTAGGCGAAACATCCATATAATCAATCTTATTGGCTGGGACAAGCGGAAAATCTCCTTTATGCCTGCATGAAATCTTGTCTTCTAAAAAATAACCATCTTTATCTATTTTGGCATTTGCCTGGGCAATTATATACTTATCCTCCTCATCTGCTGTAAGATACTCTATCTTATTGGTCACCCTGCCATTTTCAACCTTTCTATAAGGTGTCTCTATGAATCCAAATTTATTTATCCTTGCATATGTACTCAATGAAGAGATGAGTCCTATATTAGGACCCTCGGGTGTCTCTATTGGACAAACCCTGCCATAATGAGAATGGTGAACATCGCGCACCTCAAAGCCTGCCCTCTCTCTTGATAGGCCTCCAGGACCAAGGGCACTCAGACGGCGTTTATGGGTCATCTCTGCAAGAGGATTTGTCTGATCCATAAACTGCGATAATTGACTCCTTCCAAAAAAATCTTTTATAACGCTGGATAGGACCTTAGAATTTATCAAATGGTAGGGCATCATTGTATCCATATTATAAAGCGACATGCGGTCCTTGCAGAATCGTTCTATCCTGACAAGCCCGATCCTGAATTGTTCTGCCAATAGTTCGCCAACAGTCCTTACCCGACGATTCCCAAGATGGTCTATATCATCAACATTCCCCTCTCCATTTTTGAGGTCTAAAAGATATCTTATTACATTTACAATCGTCTCTTTATCCAAGACGGTCTTCTCTAGTGATACATCCATATTCAATTTGCGGTTTAAAATATAACGGCCTACCTTACTTAAATCGTATCTCTTATAGTCAAAAAACAATCTATGCAAAAATGTCTTTGCGCTTTCTATTGTCAATGGGTCCCCCGGTCTTAGGCGTCTATATATATCAAGTAAGGCCTCGTCCTTTGACTTTGTATGGTCTCGTTCCAAGGTTTTTGCTATCTCGTCTACTTTGTCTCTAAATACCTCCATATATCTAATACCAGCATCCCAAACTTTCTCGAGCATCTCTTCAGTAAGAATCGTATTACTTGTAACTAATATCTCATTGGTCTCAGGATGTTTTATATCCCTTACCAACAGCCTGCCTGCGTATTTCAAAATGCCTGTCTTTCTTGTAGGTCTTGCCCTTTCTACCCCTGTAAAAAGTCTCATTATATCTTCGTTAGTCTCATATCCCAGGGCCCGTAAAAGAATTGTAGCAGGCATCTTTTTACGTCTGTCGATATAGACATATAGGATATCATTGGCATCAAACTCAAACTCCATCCATGCCCCTCTTACAGGAATAATCCTTCCAGAATAAATCTTCTTGCCTGTCATATGAACAGATTCTTCAAAAGACACGCCAGGAGAACGATGCAGTTGGCTAACAACGACCCTCTCATCGCCATTGATAATAAATGTGCCATATTCTGTCATAAGAGGTATGTCCCCGAGATAGACCTCCTGCTCCTTTGTGTCTTTTTTGGACTTTAACCTTACCTTTATCTTTAAAGGCGCTGCGTAGGTAACAGCCCTCTTCCTACATTCTTCTTGGTCATATTTAGGTCTTCCTATAGTATAATATAAAAATTCCAGGGTATAATTTCCATCGTTACTCTCTATAGGAAAGATTTCTTCCAGCACAGCCTGAAGACCTTCTTTCTTCCTCTTTGTCTTTGGTGTGTCCAACTGCAAAAAATCCCTGTAAGGCTTTACCTGATTCTCTAAAAGGTCAGGTATAGGTATTACCTCTTTTAATTTTGAAAAATTTTTTACTGTAGGCATACTATCCTTTTTAATAATTTGTTTATATTAAAAACTATGTTCATATCGACCATCAGAGATTCTATTTCAATTCTACTTTTGCGCCCTGCTCTTCAAGAACCTTCTTTATTTTCTCTGCCTCTTCCTTAGAGACACCTTCCTTTATAGTCTTAGGCGCACCCTCAACAAGGTCCTTTGCCTCTTTAAGACCCAGGTTGGTTATAGCGCGAATCTCTTTTATGACCTGAATCTTTTTGTCACCCGCGGATGCCAATACAACTGTAAAAGTGGTCTTCTCTTCCTGGGCAGGTCCTCCTGGTGCAGCAGCCCCTGCTTGTGGAACAGCCACACCTGCTACTACAGGCGCCTGTGCAGTCACCCCAAATCTTTCTTCAATTGCCTTAACAAGATTTGAAAGTTCCAATACAGTCATCTGTTCAATTGTATTGAGCATCTCTTCAATCTTTTTTGTGTCTGCCATCTCTTCCTCCTTCTATAATGTCCACCTGGCAGTGAACTTGTTTTATAACGTAATAGGGTTAATTTTGTCCCGTATTTTCTTTCTTTTTTTTCACAGCATCTAATGCATATCCCAGTTTCGCTATAACTGCATTCAATGAACCTGCCAACCCTTGGATAGTCGCGATAAGGGCGCTGGCTAATTTACCTCGCATTGCCTCTAGTGATGGCAATGTTGCAAACATCTTTATATCCTCTTCTGATATCAATTCGCCATTTAAAATCCCACCTATTATTTTCAAATACTCGTGTTCTTTTGCAAATTTTATAAGCCCTTTAGAGAGTCCTGTCGGGTCTAAACTTTTGTTTATCGCTATCCCTACCTCTCCAGATATTAATTCAGAGAGTCTGGAATTTTTAGTTTCTGAAAGAGAAATCCTTGCAAGAGAATCTTTTATAACAATATAGTCTGCTGATACTTTTCGCAATTCTCTTCGAAGTTTATTCATCTCCTGGGCATTTAGTCCATTGTAGTTAGTCACAATAAGAGTGCCTGCATCCCCAAGGGATCTGGAAAGCTCCTTAACCATCAATCTCTTAGATTCAATTGAAACCTTCGCCATCTGCTTATAAACTCCAAACCTGTTAATCCAGACAAAGTTAGTATATGTATTAACTTGTCCCTAACTTTATTAGGTCAAGTCTTACACCTGGCCCCATTGTAGTAGAGATAGTTATATTTTTTATAAATCTCCCCTTGATACCTTGCGGTCTTGCCTTGTCTACTGCCTTTATTACTGTAATTGCATTCTCACAGATCGCCTTTTCGTCAAATGATATCTTACCTATACCAAGATTAATATTCCCCTGCTTGTCTAATTTAAACTCCACCCTGCCTGCCTTTGCCTCTTTTACTGCCCTTGCTAAGTCAGTGGTAACAGTTCCTGTTTTTGGGTTGGGCATCAGCCCAGCAGGACCAAGCACCTTCCCAAGTCTACCAACATCCTTCATCATATCAGGAGAACTTATTACTATATCAAAATCAATCCATCCAGAACTTATCTTTGTTATAAGGTCTTGACTGCCAACATAATCTGCGCCTGCTGCCTTTGCCTCATTTGCGCCTTCACCTTTGCACAAGACTAACACCTTTACATTCTTACCGATACCGTGAGGCAAAATCACAGTGCCCCTAACCATCTGGTCAGATTGTTTTGGGTCAGCATTAAGATTAAAAGATAGGTCCACTGTCTCATCAAACTTTACCCTTGGCGCCTTTTTTAAAATACCTACTGCCTCTTCAATTGTATAAGTTTTATTCCGGTCAACCAATCTATCGAATTCTTTTGTTCGTTTGCTCATAAGATAAATCCTGGATTAATTCTCAACCACCTCTATGCCCATACTTCTGGCTGTCCCTTCTACTATCCTCATAGCTGTTTCGATATCAAGGGCATTCAGGTCATTCATTTTTGTCTTGGCTATCTCCCTTATCTGCGCACGTGTAACTTTCCCTATCTTTTCTTTGTTCGGTTGGCCAGACGCCTTTGCTATACCGCACGCCCTTTTCAAAAGCACAGAACACGGCGGACTCTTTATAATAAATGTAAAAGATTTATCCTCATAAACAGTTATAACAACAGGTAAGATAAGGCCTGGCTTATCCTTTGTTTTCTCGTTAAAGGCCTTACAAAATTCCATTATATTAACACCGTGTTGCCCTAAGGCAGGTCCAACTGGAGGCGCTGGATTTGCCTGGCCACCTGTAACATGCAATTTAATTATTGCCTTTACCTTTTTTGTTGCCATATCAAAAACCTTACAAAATTAACATTTCTATTTAAATAAATATTCAATCGCAACTATCATCTAGGGTGAACTATTCACAACAAACAAAAGACCTTCAGCCCTATAACTTTTCCACCTGCCAGTATTCCAACTCCACAGGTGTGGCTCGACCAAAGATAGATACCGTCACCTTTACCTTGCCTTTATCAGGATTCACCTCTTCTACTGTTCCATTAAAATTTATAAACGGGCCTTCTATTATCTTAACATTGTCGCCCTGTTCAAAAACTACCTTAGGCGTAGGTTTTTCCTTTCTTTCTTCGCTCTGTTTTATTATATAATTTATCTCGTGCTCCTGCAGACTGATAGGCTTTGATTTAGTTCCAATAAAACCTGTAACCCCTGGAATATTTCTTATCATATACCAGATCTCATCATCCATATCCATCTCTACCAATACATAGCCTGGGAAAAACTTTCTCTCTGTTATCCTTTTCTTGCCGTCCTTTACTTCTGAGACCTGTTCTGTTGGAATAAGCACACGCAGTACCTTATCTTTAAAGACCCCTTCCTGGATTTTGTTTTCTATGCCTTTCTTTACCTTCTCTTCTTGCCCAGTTAATGTATGAACCACATACCACTTATGACTCATAATGCCCGACTTAATAATATATTGACAAATTTCGATAGAATTATATCTACTATACCTATAAATATAGCCAAAAGAAGCGTAGAAATTATTACTATAATTGTAGAGCCAATCAACTCTTCTTTTGTAGACCAAGAGACCTTCTGCATCTCTACTTTTACTTCTGAAATGAATTTTATAATTCTAGAAAAAATCTTCAAATCTATCTATCCTCCTTGAAGCCCAGCCTCGCAGGGTGTTCATGTGCATGATGAAACCTTTACCCCTGTCTTCATGTAAGTTGTCAAACAATTTGCCAAAACCCAGTATTGGCAACAAAGACCGTCAGTTTTTTTAACCTCTAAATAAGACAAAAATACCCAGCCTTCCCATTTTTTCCATATATTCAGCATAAACTTTGGCTCTAAAAATTGGCAGGCCAGGAGGGACTCGAACCCCCAACACGCGGTTTTGGAGACCGCTGCTCTGCCAATTAGAGCTACTGGCCTAACTAATGGGGTTCTTTTTTAATAATATAAGAAAGGCCGACGACCACTGCTATGTCGGCCTTATAGACCCAACCGTAGGCCATGCCTGCCTACTTTTGAATTATTTTTCTTCTTTGTGTAACGTCCTTTTCTTACAAAACTTGCAAAATTTTTTTACTTCTAATCGTTTTGTTTGTTTCTTTTTATTTTTAGTGCTCGTATAATTTTTTCTCTTACATTCAGTGCACGTTAAAATTATCAGCTCGCGGGGCATTTTCTGCTCCAATACCAACTTAATGTGTTAACGCTTATTCTATGCAATTATATCTGATACAACACCAGCGCCTACTGTATGTCCGCCTTCACGAATTGCAAAGCGAAGTTCCTTTTCCATTGCAATAGGTGTTATGAGTTCTACCTCTAAATCTACGTTATCGCCAGGCATTACCATCTCCACACCCTGGGGAAGTGTAACTACACCTGTAACATCAGTGGTCCTGAAATAAAACTGGGGCCTGTAACCATTGAAGAAAGGTGTATGTCTGCCTCCCTCTTCCTTTGTAAGGACATATACCTTTGCCTTGAATTTTGTATGAGGGGTGATGGAACCTGGTTTTGCAATGACCTGGCCTCTTTCAAGGTCCTTCTTCTCAATGCCTCTCAAAAGGACACCTACATTATCGCCTGCCTGGCCTTCATCGAGAATCTTACGAAACATCTCAATGCCTGTCACAACTGTCTTTTTGGGTTTATCCATAAGGCCGACTATCTCTACCTCATCCCCTACCTTTACTATACCGCGCTCAATCCTGCCTGTGCCAACAGTGCCTCTTCCTGTGATAGAGAATACATCTTCTACTGCCATAAGGAAGGGCTTGTCTATGTCGCGCTTTGGTTGAGGGATGTAACTATCAACCTGTTTCATTAGTTCAATTATAGGGCCACAGTCCTTGCAAGTCTCTTGTCCACAAGCATGGTTCATTGCATTGAGGGCGCTGCCTCTTATAATAGGGATCTTATCGCCTGGGAATTCGTATTTCTTCAAGAGGTCTCTTACCTCTAATTCTACAAGGTCTAATAGTTCAGGGTCATCTACTGCATCGCATTTATTCAAGAATACAACCATTGCAGGGACACCTACCTGACGGGCAAGAAGGATATGCTCTCTTGTCTGTGGCATTGGTCCATCAACGGCTGAGACAACCAAAATCGCACCATCCATCTGGGCAGAACCTGTAATCATGTTCTTTATATAATCTGCGTGTCCTGGGCAGTCAACATGGGCATAGTGTCTCAGGTCTGTCTCGTATTCTGCGTGATGGACATTTATTGTAACGCCTCTTTCCTTTTCCTCAGGGGCGTTGTCTATCTCGTCGTAGTTCTTTGCCTGTGCAAGGCCACGTGCAGCAAGGCACTTTGTTATAGCGCTTGTAAGGGTGGTCTTACCATGGTCGACATGACCAATTGTACCAATGTTTACATGGGGCTTTTTACGTTCAAATTTTTCTTTGGCCATATTAATTCTCCTTGTTATTTATTTGTATCTATTTACTCTTGCCCAATCGACGGAGCTGCTGACGGGAATTGAACCCGTGACCTCTTCCTTACCAAGGAAGTGCTCTGCCGACTGAGCTACAGCAGCAGATACACATCTTGTTTTATATATCAAACTAATATAAATAATAGATTTTAAATTATACCATACAATATAATGGTGTCAAGAGAAATTTTGGCCTTTTTGGAGCGGGTGAACGGAATCGAACCGTCGTAGCTAGCTTGGAAGGCTAGTGCTCTACCATTGAGCTACACCCGCTTAGTTAGTATCACTACCGCCGCATCGGTTACTTCACAAATGGAGCTGGCGAGAGGAATCAGTTACTTCGGCCTCGCGGATTGCTCGGCCTGTCCTCCTGCGCTAAAGCTTCGGAGGATAAACTCCACCTCGCTCACTTTCGGCCGCGGATCGCGGCCTCTTCCTCCTATTCGTCGGCGTTCGCTCGTTTCGATTCCTTCAAAAATGGAGCTGGCGAGAGGAATCGAACCTCCAACCTATGGTTTACAAAACCATTGCTCTGCCCTTGAGCTACGCCAGCATAATTTTATAATATCTATTTTTGTTTTAATATGTCTACTGTTTTATTACAGAGACGGCCGCGGATCGCGGCCTCTTCCTCCTATTCGTCGGCGTTCGCTCGTTTCGAATCCTTTACAAATACCCTGGTGGGCAGAGAAGGATTCGGTTACTTCGGCCTCGCGGATTGCTCGGCCTGCGTAACCTCACCTCGCTCACTTTCGGCCGCGGATCGCGGCCTCTTCCTCCTATTCGTCGGCGTTCGCTCGTTTCGAATCCTTTACAAATACCCTGGTGGGCAGAGAAGGATTCGAACCTTCGTAGGCGTTAGCCATCAGATTTACAGTCTGACCCCTTTGTCCACTCGGGTATCTGCCCACTTAAAATCTTAAACTATCTTCTTAATGGCATACGGGATTTGCTCCAGTATGTCACTTGCTATTAACCCCACCTCTCCTTTTTTCTTTGCAGCCAAATCCCCAGCCATGCCATGCACATATACCCCTAATCTTGCAGCATCAAATAACCCCAACCCCTGTGCTAAAAAACCTCCAATAACTCCTGTAAGCACATCTCCGCTACCAGCTGTTGCCATACCAGGATTCCCGGTTTTATTCACATAATATCTTTCCTTTTCAGCCACAATTGTGCCTGCACCTTTTAACACTACCACAATATTATATTGTAAGGATATCTTTTTTGCAACAGTCAATCTATTTCTTTGTATATATTGAGGAGTCTTACCAATCAATCTTGCCATCTCGCCTGGATGAGGGGTGATTATACACGACCCTTTCGTCTTTCTGAGCAAAAAAATTCTTTCTTTAATTGCATTCAAGGCATCTGCATCCAGAACCAAATTTTTCTCTATCTCTAATATAAGTTCTCTTATCAATCTTTGGGTATCAGCCACAAGAGAAAGCCCAGGGCCTATTATAACCACATCTGATTTACTGGCCATTTCAAGAATCTTCTCTTTTGCCTTTAGCGCCAATGTCCCCATAGATGTCTCTGGCAAAGGACAAGTCATCACCTCTGTAAGTTTTGCCTCCATTGCAATATTCAAAGATTCAGGAATCCCTAAAGTAGCTAGGCCTGCGCCTGCACGTAAACAGGCATTCGCACACAATGCTGCTGCGCCAGTAAGTCCACGTGAACCTGCTATAATAAAGACATGCCCGAAATCGCCCTTATGGCTGTCTTTTTTTCTTTTTAAAAGAGATAGAGATTTTTCCAGTTTTGCCCCATCCCCATGCATATGTATCTTCTTATGAATCACGCCATAATATCACACTGCTAATCGCATAAGTAGATGTATGCGACATACTCACTATAATATCATTAACTTTATATCTCTTTACGAAATTCCTTGCCTCTCCATGAAGGACTACCTCTGGTTTACCCTTTGAGTCATTCAACACCTCTATATCTTTAAATTGTATGCCAAGCCTCGTATCTCCAAATGCCTTAAGCACTGACTCCTTACATGCAAACCTCGCTGCTAAACTCTCGTGCGAAAACTTCTTTCTATTCGCGTAATCCAATTCCCTCTCACTAAAAATCCTTTTCAAAAACCTATCCCCCCATTTTTCAAGGGCCTCTTTAATCCTCCATACCTCCACAATATCCACACCCGTACCAACTATCATCTTGTCAATAACCTCATCTCTCTCACTGCATTATAAAGCCCAACAAACACCGCTCTTGATATAATCGAATGGCCTATATTCAATTCATTTATACCTCTTATCCCTGCAATCCTCTTGACATTTTTATAATTCAATCCATGTCCTGCATTTACTATCATCCCAAGCGATAGGCCATATTCGCATGCATCTTTTATCTTCTCAAATTCTCTCTCTAAAGTTCTTTTATTATCTGCTCCACAGTATCTGCCTGTATGTATCTCTATAATCTCTGCGCCTATATCTCTTGCAGCCCTTATCTCTTTTTTATCAGGGTCGATAAAAATACTGACCTCTATGCCTTTGCCTTTCAACAGATTGATCACCCTTTCTATCCTGTCTTTATTTTTAGTAACACATAGTCCTCCTTCTGTAGTCAGCTCCCTTCTTCTTTCAGGTACGAGTGTTGCCTGGTGAGGCCTAACATCCATGGCTATTCTCACTATCTTCATATCAATCGACATCTCAAGATTGAATCTTGTAGTGACGACCTTTCGTATTAATCTAATATCCTTTTCGTTTATATGCCTGCGGTCTTCTCTCAGATGCGCCACAATGCTATCGCATCCTGCCTTTTCACATATAATGCACGCCTCTACAGGATCAGGCTCTATGCCTCCCCTCGCCTGTCTCAAGGTAGCAACATGGTCTATATTAACGCCTAACTTTGGCATACCCTTTATTATCCCTCCTCTTATACTTAACCTCTCCCGGAAGAGGTAAGGGATTTCACCTTCTTCCCTTCGGAGAGAGGGAAATTTGTGAAGCCCTATATATCTCTGGATTTATCTTTTTGATTCAAAAGATGCCTTTTTTAGAGATTGGTCCATACCTGATGATTTATAAGGTCTATCGTTAATGCCTGACTGTTTTGCCAATTCATTATTGACATAAAACCATGTAACAATAGCCAGCCCTAATGATATAATCTTTATCCACAAGTTGTGGAACAGCCAAATCTTAATCCGACCAGACCCTTTTTTCATAATAAAAAACCTCTCTTCTTTTTATCAGGCCTAAATATATTAACAATCTCTTTTGCTAGATTCTGCTTATCTATGTTGTAATTAAGATTGCCATCCAATGCAATTGAGATGCTACCAGTCTCTTCAGAAATAATAATGACCACTGCGTCAGTCTCTTCACTTAGACCGATGCCTGCCCTGTGCCTTGTCCCCATGGTCTTTGAGACCTTTGGATTTTGCGTAAGCGGGAATAGACATCCTGCTCCTATAATCCTGTCGCCTGATATTATCACGCCGCCATCATGTAGCGGAGTAGCCGGTGTAAATATAGTTACCAAAAGTTCTGTTGTAGTCTTTGCGTCAAGCTCCACCCCGCTTTCTACATATTGATTGAGCCTGGCCTCTCGTTCTATAGCGATGAGGCCTCCTATCTTTCTATTTGCAAGCAAGATCGCTGCATCAACTATCTCTTTGATAACCCCTGACTCCTTGAAAAAAAATCCTGCAAATCTCTGCTGGCCTATATTGGCAAGGCCCCTTCTAAGTTCAGGTTGGAATATTACTAAAAATGCCACCACATATATAGCAAATAATTTTGTAAATATCCAGTTTATGGTATCAAGTCCTAATCTTTGTGTAATGGCGAAAAATAATATCAGAAACACAATACCTCTTAAAACCTGAACCCCACGCGTCTCTCTTGCAAAAATCAAGATAAAATAGAATATCGCCCAGAGGATCCCTACCTCAACTAAAAATTTTATTAAGAAAATATATGAATCAAACATTGAGTTTTTCTCCTGACCGAATTATCGCGTCTGCTACCATGACTGCCTCGCGGGTCTGTCTTACATCATGCGTCCGTATTATATCTGCGCCATTCTTTACAGCAATAACTGCAGCAGCAATGCTGCCAAAAACCCTCTCCTTCGGTTCCAGATTGAGTATCTTACCTATAAAAGACTTTCGAGAAACCCCAATAAGTATAGGCCTATCCAATACCCTGAATCTACCCAGATTGGCAAGTATCTCCAGATTATGCTCAAATGTCTTTCCAAATCCTATGCCAGGGTCTATTATTATATTCTTCCTATCGATACCATTTTCTTCTGCATAATTAACGAGATGCGACAATTTTTCAATAATCTCTACAATAACATCGCTATAAACCGGATTAACCTGCATGGTCTGAGGGGTACCTTTTATATGCATTATAACCACCCCTGCGTTATAATGTCTAACCACATCTACCATTTTTTTATCAAACTCTAATCCGCTTATATCATTTACTATTGATGCCCCATTATCAAGGGCCTCCTGCGCAACCTCTGATTTCCTCGTATCCACAGAGATAGGTATCTTAAGAAATTTTGCAACTCTTTTTACAACAGGCACAACCCTCTCCAATTCCTCTTCCAATGGCACCTCTTCAGCAAAAGGTCTTGTAGATTCTCCTCCTATGTCAATTATATCAGCGCCATCCTCTTTCATTCTTATTGCCTCTTCAACTGCCCTTCCAGGGTCTTTATAAATCCCATCCCCACTAAAAGAGTCAGGGGTGAGATTTAATATACCCATTATAAAAGTTCTGGAACCGAAAGATAGATTTAACATAGTTATGACTTTACATCTTCAGGTTTTTTTGTTTTATCTTCAGGAAATAACAATTCCTTAACCTCTTCAGAATCCATCACCTCTTTTTCAAGGAGTGTCTCTGCAAGGAGTATCAATTTATCTTTATGCTCCAATAAATTCTTCTTTGCCTTCTCGTAACAATCCTCTATAATTCGCCTGATCTCTTTATCTATCTCTAAAGATGTGGCGTCGCTATAATTTCTATCTTCTATTATATCCCTTCCAAGGAATATCTCCTGGTTACGTTTCCCAAATGTAAGATGCCCAAGCCGTTCGCTCATCCCCCATCTTGTCACCATATCCCTTACTATATCCGTGGCCTTTTCAAGGTCATCTTGGGCGCCTGTGGATAATTCTCCGAATATAACCTCTTCGCTTGCCCTTCCACCAAGTATGCCGATTACCTTACCAATCAATTCTGTCTTTGTAACAATGTATCTATCTTCTATGGGAAGTCTCATTGTATAACCAAGCGCCATACCCCTCTGTATGATAGAGACCTTATGCAGTTTGTCAGCCCCTGGTATCAAAAGTGCCAATAAGGCATGGCCTGACTCATGATACGCAATTATTTTCTTCTCCTGCTGGTTCATCAAACGTCGTTTCTTCTCTGGGCCAGCCAAAACCCTTTCGATCGCCTCCTCCATTTCTTCTTTAGTCACGCTATCCTTATTTCTCCTCGCTGCTAGTAATGCTGCCTCATTCACAAGATTTGCAAGGTCTGCACCTGAAAAACCAGGTGTCTGGCGGGCTATAGATTTAAGGTCCACATCCTTTGAAAGTTTTACATTCCTTACATGGACCTTTAATATCTCTTCCCTCCCAATAATATCAGGCCTATTGATAACAATAATCCTGTCAAATCTACCTGGTCTCAAAAGTGCTGCGTCTAAAACATCAGGCCTATTTGTGGCTGCAATCAATATCACACCTTCTTGAGTATTGAAACCATCCATCTCTACAAGAAGGGCATTAAGGGTTTGCTCGCGCTCATCATGACCACCGCCAATCCCTGCAAAACGTTGCCTGCCAACTGCATCAATCTCATCTATAAAAATAATACACCCTCTGCCACTCTGTTTTGCAGCGCGTTTTGCCTGTTCAAACAAATCTCGCACCCTTGATGCGCCTACACCTACAAACATCTCCACAAAATCTGAACCACTTATATTAAAAAATGGGACATCTGCTTCTCCGCTAACTGCCTTGGCTAACAATGTCTTACCTGTACCAGGCGGTCCAATCAAAAGGACGCCCTTTGGTATCTTTCCTCCAAGTCTCTGAAATTTTCTCGGGTCTTTCAAAAACTCTATAACCTCTTGCAGCTCTTCTTTCGCCTCATCTACACCTGCAACATCATTAAAGGTCAGCCTTGTCTTGCCACCAGAGATCTGTGTCGCCCTGCTCTTGCCGAAAGATAGGATTGTATTGCCACCATGAGTAGCCCCTCTATAAACAAAAAACCACAAAAATGCTATAAACAAAATCATTGGCCCAAGCGAATAAAACATACTCGCCCAAAATGTCCTTGGAGGTCGCACATCAAAATCAGGGATATTTTCTCTTAAAAGCCGCAATAACTCCTGGTCCTCTGCAGGGATGTGGACTATAAATTTCGTTCCGCTTGAGAATGTACCTGTTATTGTGTCTTCTACCTTTACTGCTGATGTAATAGCGCCTGTCTCTTTATTGGTCTTAAGAAGTCTAAAAAATTCTCCGTAACTAACATCTCTCTGACTCATAGAAGGTGGGATTATCCCTGGCCTAAAGAGGTACAAAAATAACAAAAAAAGCCCTATCCAGAAGAAGAGGTTTCTATTTAATCTGTTCTTATTATGTATTTTTTTACCATTCTTCTTATCCATATTAATACCTGATATATTCTTCAGCTAATTGTAATTTATACACAACTTATTTTAACAACTGGAGAACCAAAAATCAAGATTTCTTATTTACATCATTTCCAACATATCTGGAATTTGTCCTTTAGGGTTTCATCACGAGACATGATCGGGAATTAACCCTTTAGGGTTTCATCACCATAAAGATAAAATAAACAATTTTTAACACACAACTATAATTTCCCTATAAATCAAGAAAGACCTGGTTTAAAGATAATGCAGTCTCGCTTCTTTACAACATCTATTCCTGACGGCAGATCCAATTTTGAACCCGCAGGCATATAATCGATTAAGTCCTCTAACTCCTTCCAGTGTTGATAGGTCAACCTCCGAAGATTACCTTTCAATTCACGTATAGCAGTTCTAAGAATCCTTTTCTGTATTGCCAGATGTTGCCTCTTTAGGCCCTTAAGGTCTAAAATTATCTCACCATCTTTCCTGGTAGAAATAGACCTAAATTTTCTTATAGAAAACTTTTCAATAAAATCATTCTCTGAGCGTAGATTATCAGCCATGTTACTAAGTATCTCTTTTATATTAGGATTGAAGTTTTCTTCCAGATAAGGCAATAGTTCATGTCGAATTTTATTTCTAGTGAATATAATCTCGTCGTTTGTAGCGTCATGCCGAAACTCTAATTTATTAGACTTTACAAATTCCTCTATCTCGCTCCTAGAGACCTCTATAAGAGGCCGCACAACTGTAAGTCCGAAAATCTCCCTTACAGGGCTTATACCACTAAGCCCCATCATACCTGAACCACGAATCATCCGCATCAAAACCGTCTCAACCTGGTCATCCCTTGTATGACCTACTGCAATCTTTTTTATAGAATTTTTTTGTGCAACGTACTTAAAAAAGTTATAACGTTCTATCCTGGCTGCCTCCTCCAGTGAAAGACCTTTTTCCTTTGTCAGGTCGCTCACATCCGCCTCCCCAGATTCTATAACCAATCCAAGCCTTTTTGTAAGCGCCTCGCAAAACTCTCTATCCTTTCTTGAATCCTCGCCCCTGATTTTATGGTCAAGATGTGCCACATATAATTCAATTTCATAATCTTTCTTTAAGGCATTCAATATATATAAAAGGGTGACTGAATCCTTACCTCCAGAAAGTCCTACGAGCACCCTATCTTGTCTTCTAAACATCTTAAACTTATCAATAGTAGATTTGACCTTTTCTATTATCTGAATATTTTCCATTGTCTACGCCCATCACCAGGAAAGATATACGACTAATAAACAGCCTACTTGTCCGCCGAAGCTGAGTGCTAAAACTGCTTAAGCAAAGGCGGAAAGGCTGGGTTCCCTCGTGATATTGGAGTAGCACCCGAGAGGGTGCGCCATTTTAATCTACCTATTTTTACATTTTATCGCAGCCTTTCCACCTTCTTTTAAACAGTTTTATACTTATAAGTTCGGTGGACAAGTCGGCTGCTACTCCATTCGTGTATCGGGAATTAACCCTTCAGGGTTTCATCACAAGGTAGGGGAGCATTAATGCTCCCCTACCTTGTGGATAACTGCAGAATGGTAGCGGCGAGTGGATTTGAACCACTGACACGCCGGGTATGAGCCGACTGCTCTGCCAGGCTGAGCTACGCCGCCGAATTAATCTATTAGTAAAGTAGCCAAGCTAATGCCTTGGTATTGACCTGACTACAGATATTGACATACTAAATTATAAAACCTCATTCAGACTGCCTGTCCTGTACCCTTCCAGGTCTAAGGTAATATAGTTAAAGCCAAGCCTCTTGAAGTATTTTATTATTTTATCACAAAATACCCTATTATAAAATATCTTTATATCTTTCTTATCCACCTCGATCCTTGCGATGTCTCTGTGCAACCTGACCCTTACAAGTTTAATACCAAGCCGCATGATAAAATCCTCTGCCTTTTCTATCATTCTTAAATTCTTTCTTGTAATCTTTTCTCCATAAGGAATCCTTGAGGCAAGGCACGGCATCGTAGGCAATCTCCATATATCTAAACCTATCTTTTTTGAATACCTCATTATATCCTTTTTTGTAATCATTGCCTCTTCAAGCGGACTTCTTATGCCAAACTCTTTTTTAGCCCTGGAGCCTGGCCTATAGTCATTAAGGTCATCCATATTAGAGCCATCTATAATAAAATTAATCTTATTATCCCTGGCAATCTCTCTAAGTTTTCCAAATAATTCCTTTTTACAATAATAACATCTATTAGGTGGATTATTGACAAAAAAGGGATTTTCCATCTCATCTGTAAATATAAGTCTATGCCTTACACCAAGACCTTTTACAAATATCTTCGCCTGTTCAAGTTCTCTCCGAGTGTATGTATCTGAAATAGCTGTAACAGCCAATAATCTATCCTTTGGCAAAACATCGCTGGCTATCTTAAGTAAAAAACTTGAATCCATCCCTCCTGAAAATGCCACTATTGCACTATCCATCTTTTTCAAAATTTCTTTCAATTTTTTTATCTTATCCATACTTTACATTGACACACTGTAAATTTAGTTAAAGACCTTGGCAATCCACCCACCTCCAAGGACATATTCTCCGTCATAAAATACAGCTGCCTGACCAGGTGTAATAGCCTCCTGTGGTTCTTTAAATTCCACCTCTACTGTATCATCTTCAAGTTGTTTTATAACTGCCCCTGCCTTCTTATGGGCATATCGTATCTTCACGCTGGCCTCAATGCTACCACTACTCCTATAGCCAATCCAATTTATATCCTTAACCAGAAACCTTCTCTTCTTAAGCTCTGAAAAATCCCCCACCACCAATAGATTTTTTTCCTGCTGTATATCTATTACATAGAGAGGCCTTTTGTATGCAATACCCAACCCTCTCCGCTGGCCTATTGTAAAATTCCAGTAACCATCGTGATAACCTAATAATCTCCCTGAGGTGTCAACGATCTCCCCTTTCATAGAAGTCTTTTTAATATATTGTCTAATAAAATCAGTGTAATCCCCTTCTCTCACAAAACATATATCCTGACTCTCTGGCTTATCGTGGACCTTCAGGCCAAGTCTTTTCGCTAACACCCTGACCTCATCTTTATTAATATCTCCCAATGGAAGCAATATATTCTGAAGCTGAAAATCTTTTAGTGAAAATAATACATACGATTGATCCTTTCTCTTGTCATAGGCCTCCTTCAATCGGCATACACCATCTTCTCTTTCAATTCTAGCATAATGACCTGTTGCCACAAATCTACAATCTAATTCCAATGCCTTCTCTAAAAATTTTCCAAATTTTATTCTCTCATTACATACAATGCAAGGATTTGGCGTTCTGCCTGAAAGATATTCCCTTACAAAATAATCGATCACTTCTTCTTTAAAAATATTGTAAAAATTAAATACATAATGCCTGATCCCTAAATTCTCGCAAACCTTCTTTGCGTCATCAATATCCCTTAGGGAGCAACAGGTTCTCCCTCCATCCCTTCCGCAATATTCCTTAGGCCATATCTTTATTGTAGCCCCTATTACCTCATATCCCTCATTTTTTAAAATAAAAGCGGCTATAGAGCTATCAACACCACCTGACATTGCTACAAGAACCCTATCTTTAGACATATCTATCCAAAAATTTAAATCCTATCTCTTGCGCAGTCTACTTAAATACGTATCTATTGCCTTTGCTGCGCGCTTACCAGCACCCATTGCTGCAATCACTGTATCATCCCCGCTAGTGGCATCTCCTCCTGCATATACACCTTCTAAATTCGTGGCCTGCGTGACAGGGTCAACAATTATCTTATTCCACTTATCTATTTTAAGCCCTGGTGTGGCCCTTAAAAATACAGGATTCGGGCTTTGTCCTATTGCCATAATAACTGTATCCACATCCATAAAAAATTCTGAACCCTCTATGGGAACCGGCCTCCTTCTGCCAGACGAATCCGGCTCTGCAAGACTCATCTTAATGCATCCCATGCCTTTTACAAATCCTCTCTCATCCCCAAAAATTCTCTTTGGTAAAGTAAGCATATAAAACTCAACGCCTTCCTCTTTTGCATTTTCTATCTCATCCTTTCGCGCAGGCATCTCATTTTCTGAACGCCTATAAACTATATAGACCTTCTTTGCCCCAAGTCGCAACGCAACCCTTGCAGAATCCAGAGCAGTATTCCCTCCCCCAATTACTGCAACAACATCTCCTATATTTATCGGTGTATCATAGTCTGGAAAAAGATAGGCCTTCATAAGATTTACCCTGGTTAAAAATTCATTGGAAGAATAGACCCTGTTAAGATTTTCACCAGGTATGTTCATAAAACTTGGTAGCCCTGCGCCAGTCCCAATAAAAACCGCGCTGTACCCATCATCAAAAATTTCCTGCAGCGTCAATGTCTTTCCTATTACAAAATTTGTTTTTATCTCCACACCTAACTGGATTAGATATTCTATTTCTCTTTTTAGTATCTCTTTTGGAAGCCTGAATTCAGGGATGCCATACATCAAAACCCCACCTGCTATATGCAATGCCTCAAAAACGCTAACCCTGTAACCCATTCGTGCAAGGTCCCCTGCGCAGGTAAGACCTGCTGGCCCAGATCCTATAATAGCAACCTTCTCCTCTTTCAACGCAAAATCTATATTATGCGGTCTTGAAGACATTATAGGGACATTAACTCTCTCCCAATCTGAAGCAAATCTCTCAAGACCCCCAATATCTATCGGAGCACCTTTCGCGTTCAATATACAGGCACCTTCGCATTGATTTTCTTGAGGACAAACCCTCCCGCATACCCCGGGAAGATTATTTTTCTCTTTTATAACCCTGATGGCCTCGCTAAATCTTCTATTCTTTATCTCCTTGATAAAACGTGGTATATCAATCTCGACAGGACAACTGGCTACACATCGTGGTTTTTTACAAAAAAGACATCTCGATGCCTCTTTTATTGCCTCATCCTCTCTAAATCCAAGTGCTACCTCGTTAAAATTTTTTATTCTTTCTCTGGGATCCTGTTTCTTCATCTTTCTTTAGACTTTATAATTTAGACTGTGTAAAATGTAAACTTAGAATTTCCCAACATATGGGTTTCATCATGCGACACGATGGGGAATTAACCCTTTAGGGTTTCATCATGCGAAAAAGGCTTACCTCCTCTCGATATCAATCTATCTTACCATCTTTAGCTTACAGATATGCGCCTCCTGCTCCTTAAAAAGAGACTGCCTTGACATTAATTCTTTAAAATTCACCTTGTGGCCATCAAATTCAGGTCCATCCACGCAGACAAATTTAGTCTCGCCTCCAACCTCCACCCTGCACGAACCACACATACCAGTCCCGTCCACAAGTACACTATTCAAAGACACAATCGTTTCAATTTTATATGGTTGTGTCAACTCTGATACAACCTTCATCATAATAGCAGGACCTACTGCATAGACTAGGTCTATGCGCATCTTTGAATCCAATAATTCCTTCAAGACATCCGAGACAAACCCCTTCCTTCCTTCGCTACCATCGTCTGTCGTAATATACAATTCATCACAAATGTCGCTTAATTCCTTTTTATATATTATATAGGATTTACTCCTCGCACCTACTACTCCAATAATTTTATTGCCCTTAGTTTTGTAAGAACATGCTACAGGATACAACTCTGCTATCCCAACGCCACCGCCAACACAACAGACAGTTCCCACATTTTGCGATTCAGTCATATGACCCAGAGGCCCAACAACATCAAGCAGCTCATCCCCTTTTTTCTTCTCACTCAATTTATATGTAGTCAGGCCAACTACCTGATAAACTAGCACAATAGTTTTATCATCGTGCTCAGCAATAGTAAGCGGTATCCGTTCCCCTTTCTCATCAACCCTTAACATTACAAACTGGCCAGGACCAGCCTTTCTTGCTACAAAAGGCGCCTCTAATTTCATCCTGAAAATCTGTGGTGCGATATTTTCATTTTCATATATTTTAAACATAACAATCTCTCCAGATTATCTCGAGTCCTTTTAATGTCAAAAATGGGTCTATAGTATCAATGGTCCTGCAATATGGCCCTATCAATCTAGACATACCGCCAGTGCCTACTACAAAAAATCTTGTCTTGTATCTCCTTTTTATTTTATCCACCACGCCATCGCAAAGACTGCTAAAACCATATATAGCGCCGCTCTTCATGCTCTCAACTGTATCTCTTCCAATAATTGCCTTTGGCCTGGTAAGATTAATCTTTGGTAGAAGCGCTGCGCGTTCAGAGAGCGCAGAAACTGATAATTCAACGCCAGGCACTATTAGTCCGCCAAGATATTCTTTATGCCTATTTATTATATCTATGGTTACGGCAGTGCCAAAATCCACTATTATATTCGGTCCACCATAAATCTCATACGCAGCCCTTGCATTAACTAATCTATCGCTTCCCACCTGTTTGGGATTTTTATAACAATTCTTAACACCAGCATCTATGTCTTTACCTACAACTAAAATCTTTCCATCGAGTATCGACTTAAATATCTTTTCGACCCTCTCCAATACCGAAGGCACTACGCTTGCTATAATCACACCGTTTAATCTTCCGACGTAGGCTTTTAATCTATCACTATAAATCTTTTTTATTTCCTTAGAATACGTAGGTATTGAAAATGACCCTATTAATCTATGTTCCCTGAAAATGCCATTATGTATATTGGTATTTCCTATATCAACCGCAAGAATCATCTCAACATCACCACATCCCCTGCAAGTATCCTCTCATTCAAGCCGGATGGTGCTCTTAATATAAGCGCGCCTTCCTCGTCTATATCTATAGCGTACCCAAACAAAGTTTTATTATGATAATTTACCTCCACATGCTTGTCAAGAATAATAGAATATCTCTTATATTCTTTCAAAATATCTTTTATCTTTCCGTTACAAAAATCACTATAATAGATATCAAGTTTTCTAAATAAACTTCTCACAAACTCCAACCTGTTAATTAAAGAACCTCTTTCTTCTGCTAGGGAAGTAGCACCTTCTGGAAGCAACTCCTTTTTTGTATTTATATTCACCCCTATGCCCAATATTACAAAATTAATTCTATCCATCTCCCCATTCATCTCTGTTAGAATCCCACATACCTTTCTAGAGTTTATCACTATGTCATTTGGCCATTTTATAAAGGCTGGAAGACCTGTGTGTTCTCTTATAGTCTTTGCCACTGCGAGAGATGCCAATAATGTTATAACCGGTACCTGATTTGGCAATAGTAGAGGCCTCAATATGATAGAAAAATATGCGCCTTTTCCAGAAGGAGAAATCCATTTTCGACCTAATCTGCCTCTGCCTTTAGTCTGATGTTCTGCTATTACAACAGCGCCTTCCTTTTCGCCTGACATGGCCAGGTTATACGCTGTATCGTTTGTGGAACCTAATTCTTTATAAGAATATACTGTCCTGCCAATCTTCTTTGTAGACAACTGCCATTCTAATTCAATCTTGGTAAGCCTCTCAGGCACAGATAGAAGTCTATATCCAAGATGGGGAGATGCTATAATATCGTATCCCTCTTCTCGAAGTTTCTCTATATGTTTCCATATTGCAGAGCGCGAGATGTTAAAGGTCTTGCTGAGGTCTTCTCCAGAGATGTATTTATCTTGATATCGTTTAAAAAACTCAAGGATCTTATCTTCTAACATAATAGTTTCGCAAACGCCTTTCCTCTCCCTTTTTAAGGGAGAGGATTAAGGTGAGAGTTTCTCCCATGATGAAACCCTAAAGGGTTAATTCCCGATATCCCTTTTCCTCTCCCTTTTTAAGGGAGAGGATTAAGGTGAGGGTTTCTCCCATGATGAAACCTTTAGTTAGACCATTTTGCTAAAAAAGAGGTCGGGCTAAAGGGTTAATTCCCCATATAGTATAAACCCAGGGTTTAAACCTCCCCTACTGGGCTTTTAGTTCTTTTATTTTATCCCTCAATTCTGCTGCCCGTTCAAATTGTAAATTCCTGGCACAAAGCTCCATCTCCCGTTCCAACTCTGCTATTAAACTATCTTTTTCAAAATCCTGCTCATCCTGACCTACAACATCAAGCACAACCTTATTTGCTTTCTTTAGAGTTTCAATGCCTTCTCTTATCGCCTTCTCTATAGACCTGGGGGTTATGTTATGCGTTTTATTAAATTCCATCTGTATTTTTCTACGTCTATTTGTCTCTTCAATAGCCTTTTTCATAGAATTCGTAATAGAATCTGCATACATTATCACCTGGCCATCAATGTTTCTTGCGGCCCTACCTGCCACTTGAATAAGCGATGTCTCTGAGCGCAAAAAACCCTCTTTATCAGCATCGAGAATAGCCACAAGCGAGACCTCTGGAAGGTCAAGCCCCTCTCTCAATAAGTTCACACCTACCAGACAATCAAATTCCTTTTTTCTTAACTCCTGTAGTATCTCAGCGCGCTCAATAGCATCTATCTCAGAATGTATATATCTTACCTTAATACCTGTCTCCCGCAAATAGACAGATAGGTCTTCTGCCATTCTTTTTGTAAGGGTAGTAACCAGGACCCGCTGTCTCTTTGCAACGCGCTCTTTTATATTCCTGATCAGGTCCTGCATCTGATTCTGGGTCGGCTTTAAAACAATCTCAGGGTCAATAAGACCAGTTGGTCTTATCAATTGCTCCACCACCTGAGAAGACCTCTCTAATTCGAACTCTGAAGGGGTAGCAGATACAAATATCACATCTTTGACAATCCCCATAAATTCCTCAAAATTCAATGGCCTATTGTCTAGCGCTGATGGTAGCCTAAAACCATAATCAACAAGCGTCTGCTTTCTGGCGCGGTCACCATTGTACATCCCTTTCAATTGAGGAATTGTAACATGGGACTCATCTATAATCGTCAAAAAATCCTCTGGAAAATAGTCCAGTAAACAATATGGCCTTGACCCAGGAGGCCTTCCGCTTAAATGCCTTGAATAATTCTCTATGCCACTACAATAACCTGTCTCTTTAAGCATCTCTATATCATATCTTGTCCTTGAATTAAGCCGTTCTGCCTCAAGTAGTTTATTTTGAGACCTCAACTCCTTCAAACGTTCCTCCAATTCTACCTCTATAGCCTGCAGGGCCTTTTGTATCTTCTCCTCTGTGGTAACAAAATGTTTTGCAGGATAGATAGCTATCTTATCAACCTCACTTAATTCATCACACGTCAAAGGATTAATCTCGCTGATTCTATCCACATTGTCTCCAGAAAAATAAATCCTGAATGCTGTCTCTTTATATGCCGGGAATATATCTATCACATTGCCTCTCACCCTGAAAGTGCCACGCCTAAACTCAATGTCATTTCTTGAATAATAGATATTTACAAGATGAGAGAGAAGGTCGGATCTCTTTATCGTCTCTCCTTTCTGTAAAAATAAAAGCAACTCTTCATAATCAGAAGGCGAGCCTAATCCATATATGCACGACACACTCGCCACAATGATTACATCCCTTCTTGACATAAGTGCACTTGTCGCAGAAAGCCGCAACCTGTCTATATTATCATTTATAGAGGCATCCTTTTCTATGTATGTATCTGTCTGCGGGACATATGCCTCAGGTTGATAATAGTCATAATAACTTACAAAATACTCGACTGCATTATGTGGAAAAAATTCCTTAAATTCACTATAGAGCTGCGCTGCAAGGGTTTTATTATGCGATATTACAATGGTCGGCCTCTGTAAAGATGCAATAACATTTGCAATAGTAAATGTCTTACCGCTACCAGTAACCCCCAATAATGTCTGAAATCTATAACCCTTTGAAAACCCTTTTAGGAGTTTTTCTATTGCCTGAGGTTGGTCACCTTGCGGTTTAAATTGGCTTACAAGTTTAAAATCTGCCATGGCTACTTTACATTGAATTCCAGACACGCCTCCAACGCCTTTCCTTTCCCTTTTTAAGGGAGAGGATTAAGGCGAGGGTTTCTCCCGTGATGAAACCTTTACCCGACTATCTTGCTAAAAAATAGGTCGGGCTAAAGGGTAAATTCCCCATACGCGGGAACCCAGTCTTTCCGCCTTTGCTTAAGCAGTTTTAGCACTCAGCTTCGGCGGACAAGTAGGCTGTGCAAAGTGATGAAACCTTTAGTTAGACCATCTTGCTAAAAAAGAGGTCGGGCTAAAGGGTTAATTCCAGATATATTCGAGAACCCAGTCTCGTAATGTGCCCAAAAAATTGTCTATTTTATCTCTAATGAAAAATCTATTGAGGGAGCCGAGTGGGTAAGGCTGCCTATGGAAATTCTATCTACGCCTGTCTCAGCTACTGCCTTAACATTATCCAGATTAATCCCACCAGAAACCTCCAAGATAAGTCTCTTTCCCTGACGGGTAACTATCTTTTCTCTTATTCTAACAGCGCGTCTTATATCATCTATCTTCATATTATCAAGCATAATGATATCTGCACCTGCATCAATAGCCTTCTCAAACTCCTTCAAATCTTCCACCTCTATCTCAATATTTTTATAACCTTTTTGTCTTGCCCTTTCAATCGCCTCCTTGATTGACAAAAATCTCGCCTCTCTCGACCTGCCCAGATGCCAAGAGTATGCATAAGGAATTACCTTCAGATGGTTATCTTTTATCAATATAGCGTCCCATAGACCCATCCTGTGATTCCTACCACCTCCAATCTTTACAGCATACTTCTCTAGTTCGCGCAGGCCAGGTATCGTCTTTCTGGTATCAAATATCTCTACCCCTGTGCCCTTGACCTTTCTTACAAACCTATCTGTCAAGGTAGCAACCCCTGACAAGATGCCCAAAAAATTAAGGGCTACTCTCTCCCCTGTCAATATTGCTTTAGACTTGCCTCTCAGCGATGCGACAACTCTATTTTTTTTTATCTCGTCTCCATCTTCAAAAAATGGTTTAAACTCCTGTTTTTCATCCAGGGCTTCAAAGACCCACTTAACTACATCCATCCCTGCTAAAATGCACCTCTCTTTTGCAATTATATCAGCTGAAACAATTGTATCCTTTTCAAAGATTGCAGAGGTTGTAATATCCCCCTGGCCCATATCTTCATTCAGTGCATTCATTATTAAATGTAAAAATTTTTCCTTTACAAGTTTCATAAAACTACCTTAGGCCCTCAAGTATTTCTTTCAACCTGCTAATCTGATCTTCTAAACTGGCGCTCTTCTCCTTATGCAACCTCACAACCTCTTCTGGCGCCTTCTTGAGAAAATTTTTATCCTTCAACCTCTGCTGACTAAATCTTAATTGTGTCTCAAGGTCATCTTTTTTCTTCGATAGACGAACCTTTTCAGCATCTATATCTATAATACCTTTTAAAGGAATAAATACATTGAACTCGTTAAGCACTATACTGGCACAAGGGTCTGGTCTTTTAAGATTATAATCCACTATAATCTCTTCAAGAAAGGCGAGATGTTTTATATAAAAATCTCCTGCAAGCAATCTATTGGTAGAATCTTTTTTCAATGGTTTCAGGTATGCCTTTAACCTCACATTATAAGGGATATTCATCTCGGAACGGATATTTCTTATACCTACTATCAAAGCCTTGATCACATCCATATCATTTTCTGTTTCTTTCTTTATAAATGAGCGCTCTACAACAGGCCATGTCTCTATCATTATACTACCACTATTTTCGATATTCTGCCATACCGCCTCTGTGACAAACGGCATAAATGGATGCAGAAGTTTCAATGAATCCTGCAGAACCTTAAGCAACACACTTCGGCTGATTATAGCGTGGGCTTCAGAGGCAGGTCTTGTGATATACGGTTTAACCATCTCAAGGTACCAATCACAATAGTCATGCCAGAAAAAATCATATATTGTGGATTCTGCCTCATTAAACCTAAAATTATCCAGTGCCTTTGTAACATTATCTATAGTGCGGTTAAGCCTGCTCAAAATCCACCTGTCAGCAAAACCCAGGGCCTTTGAATCTAAGTTAATAGACCCTTCTCCATTCACATTCATCAAAACAAATCTTGATGCATTCCATATCTTATTTGCAAAATTTCTACCAATCTCAAACTTCTCCCTTGACAAATATACATCCTGCCCAGTAGCCTGTATAGCTATCATACTATATCGCAGGGCATCTGCGCCGAATTCATTTATTATATCTATCGGGTCTATGATATTTCCCAATGACTTCGACATCTTCTTTCCAGTCAGGTCCCTGACAGTCCCATGGATATACACATCCCTGAATGGTATATCTTTTGTAAACTCCAGACCCGCCATAATCATCCTTGCGACCCAGAAAAATAATATCTCAGGCGCTGTAACAAGGACATCTGTGGGATAAAAATATTTTAGGTCCTTTGTCTTTTCAGGCCAACCAAGGGTAGAAAATGGCCACAACCATGAAGAAAACCAGGTGTCTAACACATCGTTATCTTGATATATATCTGTAGAGCCACATACAGGGCATCTTTCTGGTCTGGTCTTGGATACAATCACACCAGAGTTATTTACATTTTGGCTTTTATTTTTTGTCCCTGTCCCTGGACTTTCCTGGCAGTCCTTACAATAATATACTGGGATGCGATGGCCCCACCATATCTGCCTCGATATACACCAGTCTTTTATATTCTCCATCCAGTTTAGGTATACCTTGGTCCATTTTTTTGGAATAAATCTTATCTTCCCTTCCTTCACTACCTTGATAGCAGACCCTGCCAATGGCTTCATCTTTACAAACCATTGCAGTGACAGATAAGGTTCAATTATTGTATGACATCTATAGCAATGTCCAACTGCATGGCGGTGCGACTCTATCTTTACAAGAAAACCCTCCTTCTCCAATTCCTTTACAATCTCATCCCGCGCCTTAAATCTATCCATACCTTCAAATCTGCCTGCATTTTTATTCATCGTGCCATCAGGATTCATCACTAATACTGGCTCTAAGTTATGACGCTTCGATATCTCAAAATCAACAGGGTCATGCGCTGGCGTGACCTTTACAGCACCTGTTCCAAATTTTTTATCTACAATATCGTCAGCAATAATAGGCATCTCTCTATTCATTATGGGCAATATCAGATATCTACCTATTACATCTTTATATCTCCTATCCTTAGGGTTAACACTGACTGCTACATCTCCAAGCATGGTCTCAGGTCTTGTGGTCGCGACCACCACCCCATCTTTAGACAACTTGCCAGACTCTTTATGTGAGAATGGATATCTTATGTAATACAACTTTCCTTCTATTTCTATATGGGGTGCCTCTTCATCAGAAAGGGCTGTCTGACATCTGGGGCACCAGTTGATAATATAATTGCCTCTATATATTAATCCCTTTTTATATAATCTTTCGAATGCCTCTAATACAGCGTCTGAAAGGCCTTTGTCCATTGTAAAACGCAGCCTTCCCCAATCACAGGAAGAACCAAGTCGTTTCAACTGGTTTATAATTGTGTTGCCATATTCCTCCCTCCATTTCCATACCTCATTTATAAAGGCCTCTCTCCCAAGGTCAGCCCTTGTCTTATTCTCTTTTGCTAATTTTCTTTCAACAACATTCTGTGTTGCTATACCTGCATGGTCAGTGCCTGGAACCCATAAGGCCTCAAACCCTTGCATCCTTCTCCACCTGATCAATATATCCTGGATTGTATTATTCAAGGCATGCCCCATATGGAGAATACCTGTTATATTAGGTGGAGGGATTACAATGGTAAACGGCCTTTTTGAAGATAGGGCATCAGCACTAAATAAGCCCATCTTCTCCCATTCAGCATAGATACGACTTTCGTATTCTTGTGGATTATATCTGGGTGGAATATCTCTCATAAAAAATTTTTGCAATAATCATCACTTTAGCCCTGTCTATGTGCGTGATATTTGCCGGAACCCAGCCTTCAGGCTGTACATACGCGTGATGAAACCCTAAACCTCGCACTTTTTGGCAAAAGGTCGGGGCCGATACATTGAAGCATTCTATTTCTCTTTATCTTTCAAAAGTTTATATTCTATACTATCAACAAGCGCCTGCCAGCTTGCCTCAATAATATTCTCAGATACACCAACAGTACCCCAAGATGCATCTTTATCCTGTGATTGAATCAAGACCCTTACCCTGGCAGCAGTCCCTGCCTTTTCGTCAAGCACCCTTACCTTAAAATCAGAAAGGTGCATATCGCTAAGTGTTGGGTAAAATTTATTCAATGCCTTGCGCAAGGCATTGTCAAGGGCATTAACAGGACCATCTCCCTCAGCAGCAGTATGTTCTATCTTTTTATTAACCCTCAATTTTATCGTCGCCTCAGAGACCAATGTATTATCCTCACGCTTTTCAATGTTTACCTTAAATCCTTCTAAAGTAAAAAATGGTTTGAACTTCTTAAGGTACTTTTTCATCAAAAGTTCAAACGAACCATCTGCTGCCTCAAAATAATACCCCTGATTCTCAAGGTTCTGGACCAGTCTCAAAATCTTCTTTGTCTTTGGGTCATCTTTAGTAAGGTCGAGCTCCATCTCCTTTGCCTTTAAGATAATACTGGTCTTTCCTGAAAGTTCTGAGATAAGTATCCTTCTATGATTGCCAACTGTTTCTGGGGGTATATGTTCATATGTCCTGGGGTCTTTCATCACAGCATTGATATGCACCCCGCCTTTGTGGGCAAATGCACTTCTTCCAACAAAAGGCTGATTGTCCTGCTGTTTCATGTTAGATATCTCGCTTACATAACGCGAGACCTCAGTCAACTCCTTCAGTTTCTCGTCGGGTAGACATCTTAGATTCAGTTTCAACTGGAGATTCGGTATAATAGCACACAGGTCTGCATTCCCGCACCTTTCTCCATAACCATTGATGGTCCCCTGAACAATAGAACATCCTGCCTCTACAGCCCTAATAGTATTAGCTACAGCCATGCCACTATCATTGTGGGTATGTATGCCTATAGGTGCATTAAATTCATTGACAACTGCCTTTACAATATCGTATAACTTGCTGGTTATCATCCCGCCATTTGTATCGCATAAAATAATCGCATCACAACCACCTCTTATCGCTGCGCGCAAGGTCTCAAGAGAGTATTCCTTATTGGTCAGATACCCATCGAAAAAATGCTCTGCATCATAAAAGACCTTCATCTTCTTCGATTTTAAAAAATCTACTGTCTCTGTAATCATATTTAGATTTTCCTGCAGCGAGACCCTTAACACATCTGTCACATGCATATCCCATGTCTTGCCAAAAATTGCAGCTATCTTTACGCCTGACCTGAGTAATGCCTTGAGGCTATCGTCATTGGATGGTGTTGTCTTGGCGCGTCTCGTGCTTGAAAAGGCAACTATCTCAGCATGCCTGAATCTAATCTTTTTAATCTCCTTAAAAAATTCCATGTCTTTAGGATTGGAGCCAGGCCATCCGCCTTCGATATAATGTATCCCCAAAAGGTCAAGCCGCCTGGCAATCTTTAATTTATCTGCAACAGAAAAAGAGATCCCCTCTCCTTGAGAACCATCCCGCAATGTAGTATCATAAATCTTTATCTGAGACATAATTACCTCCGTTCATACAAACACAAAACAGCCTAAAGGCTGGGTTCCCAATATATGGGGAATTAACCCTTTAGCCCGACCTATTTTTTAGCAAGATAGTCGGGTAAAGGTTTCATCACGCGTATCTACAGCCTACGAGGCTGGGTTCCAAAAATAAATCTATTGTATATGTCAATGTCGGTTTTTGTCGCTTTGAAGGCCAAATGCCTTGTGAATCACACGAACCGCCTCGTCAGCGTATTTCTTATTTATAACACAGGATATCTTAATCTCTGAGGTGGATATCATATCTATGTTAATTTTTTTAGAGGCCAATGCCTCGAACATCTTAGCCGCTACACCTGAATGGCTTCTCATACCAACCCCAACAATGGAAACCTTTGCGATATCGCTATTATATATTACACTCTTGGCATTAACATCTTTTAAGACCTTTTTCATAACCTGTTTTGTCTTACCCAGCTCTGAGAGAGGCACTGTAAAAGACACATCTGTATACCCTGTCCTTGATATATTCTGGATTATCATATCAACATTTATATCCTTTGCGGCAATATCCCTGAAAATCCTCGCAGCCACTCCAGGCCTATCAGGGACATCACAGATTGTAACCTTTGCCTCACCTTTATTCGCAGTAACTCCGCTTACCAATACCTCTTCCATCGCCTTAACCTCCTTGGATATAATTGTGCCTTGCGCATTACTAAAACTTGACCTTATATGTAATGGGACAGAAAATTTTTTTGCTACCTCCATAGACCGTGCCTGCATCACCTGCGCACCCAAAGATGCAAGCTCAAGCATCTCCTCATAACTTATTCTTGAAAGTTTTCTCGCATCCTTTACAATCCGAGGGTCTGCTGTATAGACACCCTCTACATCAGTATATATCTCGCACATACTGGAATTGAGCGTCTTTGCAAGGGCCACGGCAGTCATATCAGAGCCTCCCCTCCCAAGGGTGGTAATTTCATTTTTTGGATTCACGCCCTGAAAACCTGCAACTATAACAACCCTATCTTTATTCAACTCCTTTCTTATCCTTTCAGCGCTCACCTTGACAATCCTTGCCTTTGTGTGCGAATAATCTGTAATAATCCCCACCTGTCCACCTGTAAAAGATATAGCATCTATGCCCATCTTGTGAAGTGCCATTGCCAGAAGCGCCACAGAAACCTGTTCTCCAGTAGATATCAACATATCCAATTCTCTCTCATTTGGAGAATCCGTAATCTTGTATGCCAGGTCTAACAATTCATCTGTAGTATCCCCCAATGCAGATACTACTACTACAAGACGATATCCCTGTCTTTTATACCTGGCAATCCTTTTGGCAACATTTTTAATCCTTTCAATATTTGCTACAGAACTGCCACCGTATTTTTGGACTATCAAATTGGACCGCATCTAAAACCCCTTTCCCTCGCAGTCTTTATTACATCAACCACCATGCTGAAAGACAATATTATTAATGCCATAGACACAATTACAAGTAAAAACTCTCTATTTTTTATAAAATTTACCATCTGTATTAAAATAGCTGTCATAGAGGTAAGGAGCATAAACAGCCCAGGCAAAAATGTAAAACGCAGACTCTTCTTATTACATAAAAGCCAGCTCGATATAACTATAAAAGTAAGCGCAGCTACAAGTTGATTTGATGCCCCAAATAAAGGCCATATCTTGTTCCATGTACCTGTAACAACCAAGACACCGCTTATAAATACTACCACAAATGTCGCAAAGAATCTATTGTTTATTTTGAATAGCTCCTCTGTGATGTATCTGGCAATCCTTGTAGCGGTATCGAGTGTTGTAAGGATAAAGGTATTTAATATCAAAATGGCTATAAGATTCCCTTTTCCAAAAAGGATTCTTTTTGTTAATTCCCCATAACCTGCGCCGAATGCTGCTATTGGACCCTGGCCTGTTTTTGCTAACATACTATTCAACATAACTCTGCCTAGACCTGCGCCTATTGAAAGGACTGCTATTACTGCTAAGAAACCCTCGAGCGCCATGCCGCCATATCCAATATATCTTGCAAAACGTTCGTTCGGCAACTGTTTTGCAGTAGTGCCGCTCGCTATCAATGCATGAAAGCCTGAATTTGCGCCGCATGCTATTGTAACAAAAAGCATAGGCCAAAGCCATCCAGCGCCTTCTGGATTCCATTTAGAAAACATAGGTACATCTAAGGTATGATGAGTGGTTAGAACACCTATGCAACCAAAGAGAATTCCAAAGTATAATAAAAAACTTGAAAGATAATCTCTTGGTTGCAATAATATCTGGACAGGCAAAATAGATGCCACAAAACAATATATCATCAAGATACCAAGCCATATCATAAACCCATAAGGCCCTATATCTATAGGAAACCTATTTCCAAGTAATATTGTACCTACCATAAAAAAAACGCCTATCAAAGTCGTGACCACGCTATTTAACTTTAACCAGTAAAGCATATACCCTACAAGCAATGCAACGAAGATTAGGCCAAAACATGGAATTACAGTTCGCGTATCTGTTATAAGGGTACGTGCACATAGAGATGCAAAAACAGCTATCACTAATATCAATGCCAGCCATACAAAACTTAAGAAAATTAACTTTGTCTTTTTGGATACAACAATCTCTGCTATGCTTGAGATAGATAATGCCTTATGCCTCACTGAAATTATAATTGATGCAAAATCATGCACGCCTCCTAAAAAGACTGTCCCTAATAATATCCACAATATCGCAGGAAGCCATCCCCATAAGGCAGCTGCCACTACAGGTCCAACAATAGGACCTGCGCCTGCTATACTTGAAAAATGGTGGCCAAAAAGCACAAGCCAGTTTTTTGCAGGGACATAATCTATCCCATCATAATTTGTATGGGCAGGGGTCTTTCTAGAAGGGTCTACCTCAAAAAATTTTTCTATGATTCTACCATAGAAAAAATACCCTCCAAGTAAAAATAGACCTGAAAATGCTAATATCAATGCTGAATTCATATAAAAACCTCAAAAAGGAGGGAACCCAGCTTTTAATCCTCTCCCTTTTTAAGGGAGAGGATTAAGGTGAGGGTTTCTCCAGTGATGAAACCCTAAAGGGTTAATTCCCCATATATTGGAAACCCAGCCTTTAGGCTGTCCTCTTTTTGCGCAGTGATGAAACCTTTAGTTAGACTATCTTGCTAAAAAAGAGGTCGGGCTAAAGGGTAAATTCCCCATATACATATTAGAGAAGGCCTAAACCTTCTCTACTTTATAGTGACTCTCCTTTCCCATAGGCAACCTTATTGTAAAGGTTGTGCCTTTGGTATATTCAGACTCACATACAATTGAACCTTTGTGCATCTCAATAAAATCCCTTATGACACATAGGCCTAAGCCGCTACCTTTATTAGAAGTCGCCTTTGTGGTAAAGTAAGGGGTAAAGAGTTTTCTCAAGTTCTCTTTCGTAAGGCCTATGCCATCGTCCTTAATTTGTATGATAAGTGTAGAGTCTTCCTGTCTGAGTAAAATCTCTATCAGGCCTATAAAGTTAGAGTCCTCTTCTAATCCTCCTTCTTTTATAAGACGGGCCTTTTCCTGTATGGCATCACAGGAATTATCTATAAGATTGTAGAATACATCCTGCAGTAATGCCTCGCTTGCCAGGATGGTTACATCCTTTTTAAAAGAATCTATCCTGAATCTAATTTCTTTTAGTTTATCTCTATCTGAATGGGCATGGCTTATCATTACAAGTTTATAGGCATTGTCTATGAGGTTGATGATATTAAACTCCTGAAATTCTACCTTTGCCTTTGCCCTCTTTAATATGGCAGAGGTGATTTCCTTTCCTTTATAGACCTCCTGGTTTATCATATTGAGGGTAGCCTTTATATCACTGAGGGCGTCTTTAATGGTCCCATTTTGAGGGTCTTTATCATTAAGGGATTCTAACTTATAAAGCAGTAGTTCTACAGAAGAGCTTATTGCTGCAAGCCGATTATTGAACTGATGGGATGCGCCTGGAGCCATATCTGCCAAGGCCTCCCTTCTGGAACTTTCAAGGATGCTTGATAACTCCCTCTGATGGAACTGGGCGTTTTCTATTGCTAAGGCTGCCTCATTGGAGAGGACCATTAGTAGATTGATATCCTCCTGTGAAAAAGGAATTCTATTCTTTCTATCAGACAAAACCACAAAACCTATAAGATAATTCCTTAAAAACGATGGTATGATGATATTAATCTCTGATTTAGAGAGAAAGAAGAATAGTTTTTTTATGCGCTCTGTAAAGGCATTTGGCGCATAGATTGAAAGTTCCTCCCTTAGTATAGGTGTCCTTTTTAGATATAAAAGTTCTATTAAGTAATCGTCCAATTCAAAATGGTCTGGAAGATTGGGTCTTTCTATACCGCTATGCCAGAGGCTACTTAAAAGATATTTATTGGTCTGACTGTCAAATAGATAAATACTTGCGAAATTAAGTCTCAGAATCTTTACAAGATAGTGAACTATGAGCCGTAAAAGGACATTCAGATTTGTGAACCTGAGCATATTGTGGGAAAGCCTTCTCAATGCCTCATGGGTCTTAAACTCCTCTGCCCTTAAACGGGCCTCAAATCTTTTTTGTAACCTCATATAGACAAATGGAGCTACACTGGCTAATAAGGCCATAAGAAATAAGGGGAAAACCCACCAGTTAGAGGTTATCTGAGATAGATGGCTTTTTAAAAACGCTCCAATTATAAAGGGAATTCCAAGGGCCAATAGATACACAAAGGAAAAAATACCTGCCCTGGTAATGACAATTTTTATGTCCATAAGATAATATCTAATTATTGCATAGGCAGTAAATGTTGATGGAATGACTAATAAATATACACCTATACGTGAGAGTAACAATGGTAAATGGAATAATTGGGTTAAAATAAGATTGGTTATTAAACCAGGAAATGCCGCAATAGATATACCTAACAAAACATAATAAATCTGTAATCGCTGTCTTCCTTTATATTGCCTTATTTTTAAAATTAGATTTGCACTTCCATAGGCAGCATAAGAAAACAAAACAATACCATAAGGAACATATAACAAACTCCATTTAAATTGAATCCCTTGTGTTATTAATTCTATATCTTTAATAATCAAATCTGAAAAGGAAAGTAAACTTAAAAAAAATACTGGGGCCAACAAAGCTGTCTTTCTATGGCCATCTATATTTACCGGCTCAGGAAAATTCAAACAAAAAATAAGATAGTAATAAAAAAGTAAGGGTGCTAACATAAAATCCAATCTCAGAAAAAGGGTATCTAGTATTGGATTTTTAAATGCACTCTCCAGATAATTAAAGCAGCCCCACAATGCTGCTATAAAATAAAATTTAGAAAAAAGTCTATTTATTTTATTCTCTGGAGCTTTAAAATAAACAAGAAAAACCAAAAATAGTAAAGAGGACTCAACGATTATAAATAAGATTGATTGAATCATTTTTTGATACTACCTCTTTATATTTAACTCTCTTGCCATTATAATAATATTTTTTGCTTTTTCCTATTTTCATCAATTCATGTGAATTAAATAGTTTGGCTCGCCATATCTTAGACAATAAAAACGCCAAGAATGGAAACAGCCGTGTAATTTTATAATAAGGATTTTTCCAGGTTACTAAGACACCATAATTCAAACTCTCATTATCTTCAAAATAATCCTTTATCGCTCTAATAGGATAGATACCGATTCTCTGATACAAGGCTAATTCTGGGTCTAAGAAAAAACCATTTCTTTTTATTGTAAAGATATACTTTTCTATTGGGAAATCTATTGCATATTTATAATATGAGGGAATCCGCGCTCCAAAAACTCCACGTTTTAATCTTTTTCTAATTATCAATTTGCCTAAACTATCAAATATAAGCATAGAAGCCAATTTAGCATCCTTATTCTGCGGTAAGACACTCAGGCTAATTCCATACAAACTATCGCCTTTCGGATTGTGACTTTTGGTAATATAACCATTGTCGGTCAAATTGTACCAGTTGAAATTTTTCTTCTTTGTATCCTTATAATAAATTATCTCTGAACAAACAAAACCGACAATCTTACCATTTTTCACCACACACAAAAACCCTTCTGGAAAGGTCTTAAGCCGAGAAAGTAACATATCTCTGGTGGCACGCATATTCTCTGGCCACACCCTACGTTCTATCTCCATTATTTCGTCTAAATCTTTTTCTGTAACCTGTCTTACATAAATCTTATCTCGCATTTTTGTTGAGAATAGCATCCTCTAAACCTCCAATGATTTTCTCCATTCAAGCTTACATCTACAATCAATGTTATCAAAAATAGATATATCATGAACTATTCTATATTGATTAAGCAGATTTTCAACCCTCTTTGAACAACGCCTACAATTTCTTGGCTTAGCCACAGGTGCTGGAAAATCCCAAAAAGAACCAATCTGAATATTACCTAAATTGTGAGTTGCCCTTAGCACCTCAATGATACTCCATAGCCATGGCGGAGTGTATTGGCCCCGTCTATATAATTCCTCCATTCTGGTTCCCTTTTGGATGCAACACGCCTCAAAACTTACCTCATCGCTACCTATATCAAACGCGTATTTTGCACTATCTATTGCGTCGCTAATAGCATCTTTCTCTGACATGTAAAGTGGTTTAATCAAGATGTATGTCAATACCCTGATGCCTGATTGTTTGGCAATCCTAACAGCATTTTCATAATCTTCTTTAGATATACCTTTATTAATATAAGAATTGCGAACCGTGTCTGTCGCTGACTCAAGCCCTATGCCTATCTTCAGAACCTTGGTTTCTGTAATTGGTGCGATCTCTTGCAATCGACCCTGTTTGATAAATTCTGGCCTTGATTCTACTAACAATGTTCTTACACTCTCACTTTCTTTAAACCTTTTGATAATCATCCTCTGTATGTAATACGGTAGCTCATTATCATTTAAAAAACTACCTCCATTATATATATTCACAACCATTGGCTGTTTCTTTTCTATGGTCGGCCAACTTATTTCAAAAAGATGTAAAATCTCATCATCTTCAAAACTCCTATTTATTCCCACGGAGGAAAGTGCATCTTTAAAACCGCACATTGTGCAACCGCCATTTTTCTTCGCCCAAGAACAGCCTCTCCCGGGTAAAAGCAAGGTAGCATTCAAAATCGGCCTTTTTAAAATGTGGTCATACCTGTAAAAGGTATGAACTATTTTTATTCCTAATAAATTGCTCAATCCATTCAAAAAAAATTTATTTAGCTTATTTAACTTAAGTCTCGTAATTATAGATATCATTTTCTTTAAGATTTATCAACCCAAATACTATAGGAACCCAGCCTTTAGGCTGTCCTCTTTTTGCGCAGTGATGAAACCTTTACCCGACCATCTTGCTAAAAAATAGGTCGGGCTAAAGGGTTAATTCTCACTATCCTTTTCCTCTCCCTTTTTAAGGGAGAGGATTAAGGTGAGGGTTTCTCCCGTGATGAAACCCTAAAGGGTTAATTCCCCATATATTGGGAACCCAGCCTTTCCGCCTTTGCTTAAGCAGTTTTAGCACTCAGCTTCGGCGGACAAGTAGGCTGTCCAGACTGATGAAACCTTTACCCGACCATCTTGCTAAAAAATAGGTCGGGCTAAAGGGTTAATTCCCCATAAGTGTTGGAGTAGCAGCCGACTTGTCCACCGAAGTTATAAGTGTAAAACTATTTAAACGAAGGTGGAGAGGCTGCGTCAGGTATAACACACCCTTTCTGGTGCTACTCCATTGCTTGCCACCCACAACACCTTTACCTTATAAAAAGCTCCATTAATTCATAGCCGTGGCCTATTCGAAATTTTGACAAGCGGGCCTCTTTCTCATTGAAGTAGCGAATATCTCCTGGTGTAATATCAGTCCCATACATTACAAAACACACGGGGTCCTTTGCGTGCGTTCTGATAGAAATAGGAGTTGCATGGTCTGCCATTGCAAGAACCCTAAACTCCTGGTTTGTAGACTTAAAATGCTCAAGGACACTCCCAACTATAAATCTATCAAACCGTTCAATACTTAAAATCTTTTCTTTTAAATCGCCATTGTGGCCTGCCTCATCAGGTGCCTCTACATGCACAAACACAAAATCTCTATCCTTTAAAGAGTCAAGGGCATATTCTGCCTTGCCAAGATAATTTGTATCGTAATATCCTGTAGCACCCGGGACATCAATAACCTTCAAACCAATGGCCTTGCCAATACCTTTTATAAGGTCTACTGCAGAGATGATAGAACCTTCTACTTTATATCTATCATAAAAGTTTGGGAGAAACGGCTTCACACCCTGCCCCCAGAGCCATATCATATTTGCAGGATTTTCTTTTAAATCTATCCTGACCCTGTTTACCTCATGATTCAAAAGTATATCTCTTGACTCAAACATCAACCTTTTAATAAAATCTGCATAATCTCCTTTTTGGGGTAGATATGAATCTATGTTTTTTCCTGTTATATCGTGAGGAGGGGTGCACTTCACTTTTATAAAACCTTTCAACTCATCTTTGTTTTTACATCTCAAGATAAGGAGATGTCTATAGCTGACACCCGCATAAAATGTTATATCATCTCTGCCCATCTTCGCATTCAGTTCATTAATCAGTGCCCTTGCCTCTTCGCTCGAGATATGGCCAGCGCTATAATCTGCCATCTTATTATCTGCTATAGTAACAAGGTTACATCTAAATGCAATATCATCATCTGACATTTCTATGCCCATATTTATTGCCTCAAGCGGACCTCTTCCTGTATAAAATCTTCGCGGATTATATCCGAGTATAGAAAGATTTGCTACATCACTTGCTGGTGCCATACCCCAGGGTATCATATTTGTAAGACCAACCTTTCCATTCTCAGCCATAAAATCCATATTTGGCGTTTTTGCTACCTCAAGAGGGGTTTTACCACCAAGCTCCTCAATTGGCCTATCAACCATCCCATCAGCCACTAAAACTATATATTTCATAAATCACCTTTTCACTCTTTCGCACTGCTACATCTCAGAAAAACAGCCTGCGAGGCTGAGCTCCAACTATATGGGGGATTAACCCTTTAGGGTTTCATCACGCATGCCTTTTTATCTTTCCCTTTTCCCATGCCTTCAAAAAGGCATTTACTACTATCGGGTCAAACTGCGTCCCTGCACAATTCCTCAATTCATTCAAAGCAGCATCCTCTGGCAATGCCTTTCTATAAGGCCTGTCTGATGTCATAGCATGGAAAGCATCCACCACAGCAATAATCCTGGACTCCAGGGGTATATCTTCACCCTTCAGGCCATAGGGATAACCAGTCCCATCGTATCTCTCCTGATGATGTTTGATAATATTACCTACATTCTTAAGTCGTTCTATCGGTTCTACGATTCTCGCTCCTATCTCACAATGCTGCTTCATTATCACCCATTCCTCTGGCGTAAGACTCCCGTTTTTATGTAAAAGGGCATCTGGCACACCAATCTTACCAATATCATGAAGCATAAGTGCAATTTCTAACTCCTCCATATCTATCTTAATAGAGTTCGTCTCCAATAATTCTTCTGCAACAGCCAGGCCATATTTTGTCACCTCGTCCATATGACCTCTTGTATAAGGGTCCTTTTCATCCGCTGTCCTTGCAAGTGCCAGAACCATTTGAAAATAACTTTCTTTTTCTCTCTTTCTCGCCTTTTCCAACTCGGAAAAATTTTTAGCGTTTTCCAATGCGATACTAACACTGTTAGAAAGCATCGAAAGTAGATTCACCTCTTTTTTTGTAAAGGGTCTGTTTGAACGTTTCTTGCCTAATATAAGATATCCTAATAAATTGTCTTTCCAAAAACTTGGCACACATATCTCGCAATCCAATCTGGTAAGCTCCTCTTTTAAACCAAGAAAACTATCCAAACCCTTTAATGCCCTCCGCAAAAGAACAGTCTTGTATTCCTTTAGCCAGGTTACTAGTGGATTATTTACCTCCATCTTGTAGCCAGCAAGATGTGTGTTATCTCCCCTTCTACAAATCAAAACAAAATTATTTGAAATGCTATCATATTTAAAAATAGATACGCTTTTTAACGCCATGTACCTTTTGACCACATATACTATTAGTTTTAATAATCTTTTTTCATCCGTAATCAAGACCATTCCCTTGCTTGCCTGTATAAGCATATTATAGGAAGAATACCTTGTCCTTAAAAATAATCTGTCTAATAATTTCATTGTCCTGCCTTTCTAATATTATAAAGAATCCCTTTTTATATATAAATTATGCGCTATCGCAGTAGAACGCACTATCTGTCCAAGTCTATCCATCTCCTTTGGCTTAACCACTGCGAGAACAGGATCAAATAGCCCTGTTATAAACGAGGCGTCTTTTATCCCGGCATCCGTAATGCCATAAAGTATTACATCCTTAGGAAGAACTGCAAGCTTTGAAATCTTCTCTTTTACTTTATACAACTGAAACATATTTATATTGCTTATAACTATATCAGGTCTAAATTCATCCAATTTTTTAACAATCTGTTCTTCCCTAAATGCTGGTTCTATTGAATATTGCCCTTTACATCTATCTACATCTTTAAAATAAATCGCCTTGGCGCTATACATTATCTCATTCGGTTCTATAAAAAGAAGTTTCGCCTTTGCTAGAATTTTATTGTCATTTATTAAGCTGGTTATCTCACTGAGGTCCTCTCGTTTATCCACAAGCAGCGATTCAACGACTGATATCAGGGTATTAATAGAAAATGGTTTTGTTAAAAATGCATCACATCCTATCCTTTCTATCTCTTCTTTATACTCGTCTGAAAAACCAGTGAGGACCACTGTCTTCACCGATGCATCCTTTTTCTTTATCTCTTTTAAAATATCAATGCCATTTATATCAGGCATCTGTATATCCAATAAGATTAGATTGATAGATTCTTCCTTTAGAAGCTTCATTGCCTCAGTGCCATTAAAGGCAGTTAGGACCCTATGGCCTTTTGAAACGAAAAAATCTTTTAAGACCAGCACCACATCCTTTTCATCATCTACTATAAGAAGCTTAGCCATATCTCCTGACACCTACACACTGTAAAATTTTAGGAACAGCTACGAGACCTGATTCCCAATTATCTCGGGAATTAACCACCTCTTTTTTAGCAAAATGGTCTAACTAAAGGTTTCATCAGTCTGGACAGCCTACTTGTCCGCCGAAGCTGAGTGCTAAAACTGCTTAAGCAAAGGCGGAAAGGCTGGGTTCCCGACATATCGGGAATTTACCCTTTACCGCGCCCTTTTTCCAAAAAAGCGAGTAAAGGTTTTATTATCATTATTGCCAGTAGTAAGGGAGGTTTAAACCTCCCTTACTACTACTTATACTTAAACAAAGGCGAAAAGCGTGCGTTATGTTTAACGCAGTATCTCCGCCTACATAAAAAAACTTTGTTAAATAATCTCTTTCTTAACCCTCTTCAATACCTCGCTTATTTTCATTATATTTTCTTCTATATCTGCTAGAAGTTTTACTAAACGCATCCTCTCCTCTTCCAATTCTTCTGGGCTTATGCCGTCTCGTTCCAATCTATACTTTGCCATGCCTGCAGATGTAGATATCTTATTTAGCAGGTTATTGATATTATGGAATTCATTTCTTAAAGCATCCTGCAAATTTTCTTTCACTTTTCTACCTCCAAAATATTTCTGATTGTCTCAGACAATTCTTTCAATGCGGTTGGTTTACTCAAAAATGCATTAGCGCCCAAAGACAGGCAATTATTTTTTGTCTCTTCTTCTTCTCCAAAACCAGTCAAGACTATAATCTTTAAATCTGGCTTTAACGCCTTTGCCTCTTTTAATACCTGCATACCAGTCAACCCTTCTTTTAGATGTAAATCCAGAACCAGTAAATCAGGACTGTGGTTCTTAAGCAGGTCAAGTCCGTTTCTACTATTGGATGAAGTAAAGACAAGATATCCTGCTATGGTCAAAAATTCTCCGATATTTTTTAAAAGAGACTCTTCGTCATCAATAATCAGGATTTTTCTTAACATACTCTCGCTCCTTTATACTGGGCAGATTATCAGGAACCCAGCCTTTAATCCTCTCCCTTTTTAAGGGAGAGGATTAAGGTGAGGGTTTCTCCCCTGATGAAACCTTTACCCGACCATTTTGCTAAAGAAGAGGTCGGGCTAAAGGGTTAATTCCCCATATACATATTAGAGAAGGTCTAAACCTTCTCTACTTTATAGTGACTCTCCTTTCCCATAGGCAACCTTATTGTAAAGGTTGTGCCTTTGGTATATTCAGACTCACATACAATTGAACCTTTGTGCATCTCAATAAAATCCCTTATGACACATAGGCCTAAGCCGCTACCTTTATTAGAAGTCGCCTTTGTGGTAAAGTAAGGGGTAAAGAGTTTTCTCAAGTTCTCTTTCGTAAGGCCTATGCCATCGTCCTTAATTTGTATGATAAGTGTAGAGTCTTCCTGTCTGAGTAAAATCTCTATCAGGCCTATAAAGTTAGAGTCCTCTTCTAATCCTCCTTCTTTTATAAGACGGGCCTTTTCCTGTATGGCATCACAGGAATTATCTATAAGATTGTAGAATACATCCTGCAGTAATGCCTCGCTTGCCAGGATGGTTACATCCTTTTTAAAAGAATCTATCCTGAATCTAATTTCTTTTAGTTTATCTCTATCTGAATGGGCATGGCTTATCATTACAAGTTTATAGGCATTGTCTATGAGGTTGATGATATTAAACTCCTGAAATTCTACCTTTGCCTTTGCCCTCTTTAATATGGCAGAGGTGATTTCCTTTCCTTTATAGACCTCCTGGTTTATCATATTGAGGGTAGCCTTTATATCACTGAGGGCGTCTTTAATGGTCCCATTTTGAGGGTCTTTATCATTAAGGGATTCTAACTTATAAAGCAGTAGTTCTACAGAAGAGCTTATTGCTGCAAGCCGATTATTGAACTGATGGGATGCGCCTGGAGCCATATCTGCCAAGGCCTCCCTTCTGGAACTTTCAAGGATGCTTGATAACTCCCTCTGATGGAACTGGGCGTTTTCTATTGCTAAGGCTGCCTCATTGGAGAGGACCATTAGTAGATTGATATCCTCCTGTGAAAAAGGAATTCTATTCTTTCTATCAGACAAAACCACAAAACCTATAAGATAATTCCTTAAAAACGATGGTATGATGATATTAATCTCTGATTTAGAGAGAAAGAAGAATAGTTTTTTTATGCGCTCTGTAAAGGCATTTGGCGCATAGATTGAAAGTTCCTCCCTTAGTATAGGTGTCCTTTTTAGATATAAAAGTTCTATTAAGTAATCGTCCAATTCAAAATGGTCTGGAAGATTGGGTCTTTCTATACCGCTATGCCAGAGGCTACTTAAAAGATATTTATTGGTCTGACTGTCAAATAGATAAATACTTGCGAAATTAAGTCTCAGAATCTTTACAAGATAGTGAACTATGAGCCGTAAAAGGACATTCAGATTTGTGAACCTGAGCATATTGTGGGAAAGCCTTCTCAATGCCTCATGGGTCTTAAACTCCTCTGCCCTTAAACGGGCCTCAAATCTTTTTTGTAACCTCATATAGACAAATGGAGCTACACTGGCTAACAAGGCCATAAGAAATAAGGAGAAAACCCACCAGTTAGAGGTTATCTGAGATAGATGACTTTTTAAAAACGCTCCAATTATAAAGGGAATTCCAAGGGCCAATAGATACACAAAGGAAAAAATACCTGCCCTGGTAATGACAATTTTTATGTCCATAAGCCGGTATCGGAGAATAGCGTACGATACTGCCAACATATATCCTGTTTCAATCATATAAATAATTGGTGATATATTAAAACCTGCGGTCAATATAAAAAAATAAACCAGAGTTGCAAATAGGCCAAACGAATAAGAAAAGAATAAATAAGTTAGTTGAAGTTTCTTTATGCCTGCGGAACTTTTCAAACTTAAAAACAATATATATAGCTCGTATAAAAAACAAACTACAAAAAAAATCGCAAAAAGGTAGTATAAACCTCCTACAATTTCTTTATATGGTTTTATAAAAACATCTTTAATAATAAAAGGGGTGAAAACGAAACAAAGTAATACTAATGCGTAACTGTAACAAACTAAAATAATTTTTTTCCAATTTCTTTTTAATATAGTCTCAACGATTGAAACCATAAAATGCATGGAAAAGGGAGGTACTAAAATTGCACCAATATAACTAAATCTATCCCAAAAAAGTGCAAGAGAATGATCTTTTAAAAAATATATAATTACTTCGGCTATATTCCATAAGCCGATACTAAAAGCCATTAAACTAAAAAAAATATTTGTGGCTTTGCGTGGGTTCTTTAAAAGGACATAGCATCCTAATAATGCATTGATAATCACTGCTAATAATGCAAATATCATAAGTTATACTCTTTGTTTTATTAAATTAACCCTAATCTCTTCCCAGCCTTTCTAAGCACTTCCAAAGACTTATCCAAATCTTTTAAACTATGCAATGCCATTATAGTGATTCTTATTTTAGATTCAGATTTTTTCACCACTGGAAATATCACTGGATTTACAAAAATGCCTTCTTCATCCAGAATCTGCGCCATCTTAAATGTCTTTATCTCATCCCTTATTAATATAGGTATAATGGCTGATTGGGTATTACCTATATCAAATCCTAAAATTTTTAATCCATATTTCATATAATTAATATTCCTCCAGAGCGTCTTAATCAGGTGTGGCTCTTCCTGAATAACCTTGATTCCAGCAATATTACCTGCTATAACTGGTGGAGGTAAACTTGTAGAAGTAATAAATTCCCTGCTTACATGTTTTAGATATGTAACTATATCTTTAGTAGATGCAATAAATCCTCCTAAACCGCCTATTGCCTTACTGAGGGTCCCCATCACAATATCTATCTTTCCCATCAAGTTAAAATGCTCTGGGGCGCCTCTACCAGTCTTACCCAATACGCCTGTGGCATGCGCCTCATCAATCATAGTTCTCGCATTATATTTTTTTGCTAAGCGATATATCTCAGGCAGGTTTGCTATATCGCCATCCATACTATAGACAGAGTCCACTATGATTAATTTATCCTGCGATTTAGGATAACCTGACAGAATATTTTCTAAATACGCCATATCATTGTGTGGAAAGACCCTGACCTTTGCGCCTGAAAATTTAGAGCCATCAACTATACTTGCATGATTTTTTTCATCGTTTATGATTATAGAATCAGCATCCGCAAGAAATGTTATTGAACCAAGATTCGTTATAAACCCAGTGTTGAAAACTACTGCTGCCTCTGCTCCTTTAAATCTGGCTATTTCTTCTTCTAATTCTTCGTGTACTCTAAATGTTCCATTTAAAAGCCTTGAACCACCTGAACCAAATCCATATCTTTTTACTGCCTTTATTACTGCCTCTTTTACTTTAGGATGATTTGTCAGGCCCAAATAGTTATTAGAACCGAGCATAAGCATCTTTCTGCCATTAACCTTTGCATAAGGTCCACAAAATGACTCTAAATTGCGCATATAAAAATAATAATTATGCTGCTTGGCCCAATCAACCCGCTTTGTCATTGCCTCAATCTTATTCTTAAATGAGTCTCTCATACCACCCACCTTCTCTGGATTAAGTTTTAACCTTTTTAATAACTTAACGAATTACAAAAATCCTGTTTGGAACCTTGTAGTCAGCCAAGTGTTGTTTGCAAAAAGACTTTATATCTTTCTCGCTAATCTGTCTCCCTCGCTTTATCTTTACCCGCGCATTCAAAAGATTCTCCCACATATAATCCCATACAATATCAAGTTCAACGCTTTTTACTCCAGGATACATCTTAAGAACTTCCTTTACCTCATTCAGGTCAACATTATTTCCACCTACCTTAATAATCTCCTTTTTCAGGCCTTCAAAATATATGTAACCTTCTTCATCCATCCATCCATAATCGCCTGTAAAAAACCATCCATCTCTAAAAAATTTTTTATTTTCTCCATTTTTATTGTAATACCCTTTCATTACAGTAGGGCCTCCTATTAGAATCTCGCCCTTTTCACCAATCTTTGCATCGAGACCCCTTTCATTGACAATCCTCACCTTTACCTCGTGGCCAGGGATACCAATGGATTCTGGCTTATTCTTAAAACGTGGATTGCAAATTATTGGCATTGTCTCTGTGAGTCCATACCCTTGCAATAGTTCTATGCCTAATCTTCTCTTCACCTCCTTATAAAGCCCTGGAGGAAGCGAACTTCCGCCTGTTATCCCATATCTTAGTGAACTGATGTCATATTTATTCTTATCATAGTTACTCAATAAAGAAATGTATATCGTAGGGGTCGCTATGATAAAATCTACTTTATATTTCTCTATAATCTTAAAGATATGGCTCGGGATAAAACTTTTTGCGATAATAACTGTGCCGCCTCTTAGAAGGCCTACAATTACACAACCAACAAGTGAGAATATATGCGACATTGGAGTTACTAAAAGCATACGCTGATGCGAACTTACCTGGGTTAGTCTTATATATCCTATTGCGCCATGGTGGTAATTCCCATGGGTCAAAACTGCTCCAATTGGTTTTCCAAGACCGCGATATGTATAATTGATACTTGCTGGCTGATTATTATTGGTAGAAAATCTTGGTAAGATACTATCTTTTCCAATATCTAACAATTCTTCAAAATAATACACCTTGCCTTTATATCTGGTTTTATCATCATCTACAAGGATAAGCGTCTCATCTTTTTGAACGACTAAAGAAATCTTCTTTTCATATAAAAAAGAATTTGTGATTATGCCTTTTGGAGATAAATCTTCAAAAATCCTTTTTATTTCAAAAGGACTAAGCCGGATATCTAACGGAGTACTTATGGCATTTATCCTTGATAGGGCATAGAAACTATAGATGAATTCCTTGCAATTAGGAAGAAAAAGTACAAGTTTATCGTCCTGGACTATGCCTATTTTTAAAAACCCCTTTGCTAATTGTTCTATATTATGCCATAATTCAGAGTAAGTGATTTCGTTACCATCTTCTATAATAGAGGGTTTGTTTTTCATCTTCCTTGATACCCAGTGAAGCGAAGTCCCTAAATTCATAACCAACTCCTGATGAAACCCTAAAGGGTTAATTCCCCATATATTGGGAACCCAGCCTTTCCGCCTTTGCTTAAGCAGTTTTAGCACTCAGCTTCGGCGGACAAGTAGGCTGTCCAAAGTGATGAAACCTTTAGTTAGACCATTTTGCTAAAAAAGAGGTCGGGCTAAAGGGTAA
>Ga0078972_1002807_pt1 | contig 55643 bp, 41 predicted proteins | sample YelNatPaOPGAMG01_FD_67568 | JGI IMG/M metagenome (GOLD analysis project Ga0078972, IMG submission 67568) | Hot spring thermophilic microbial communities from Obsidian Pool, Yellowstone National Park, USA - OP-RAMG-01 (SPADES assembly) (version 2) | ecosystem: Environmental > Aquatic > Thermal... | reverse complement strand
CTGGGTACGGTACCGAGCACAGCACCAGAGCAAGGCGTCGACGGGCGCCTGCTGGACACGTCAGGTGTACGTACTGGTCGATGATGCAACCGTCCACGTGCCACAGCGCGGATCTCGGAGGGGACGGTCTGGTGGCCATACGAAAACACCTGACCTCAGTCACTTGTCACGGCTGCAAAGCGCGCACCGAGGTTGTAAACGCAGAAAAAGAACACTGCAAGTGCAGTGCTGATCGCAACATTCGTATGAGCCTGGTATGCGTCGGCAACAGCCGGAGGCGGAGAAACCGGGACCTGCACGCTACCATCAATATTTGTCGTCCAAAGACGACAGAACTGGACGCAGATGCATCAAGACCAGTGTATTGGAATCCGGATATACGGGCGACAGAGAGGACACACACACACACACACTGAAACAGTCATCGACGAAAAACGCGTGCAAACGCTTCTGTCGATGACACTTGCAAGGCATCCAAACTTTAGCGTCTATACCCAAGTTAGCAAAGCAGACCTATTCGATTTTTTCGCCACGGGTTCAGGAAAGCATCCAGCATTCCATTCCAGTCACGATACGATCCACGAAACGCAACCCAGAGTTTTTCCTTTGGATTGTGACTCGTTCATGCGATCATTCACGAGCCGAGCATTCTGAGCGTACCCATAGCGCCAGAGCGGACACCGCATCGAGACAGAGCGTTTTTTCCGTATCCCTGAGGACATCGGCTCGTGTCATGGTTCAACTGACGCAGTTTCGTATCTCATTATCATCATCAGTTTGTTCTCCGAGAATCTTTGCATGCAAGACTGCCTTCTCATCAGGACGCTGTTGATGAATATCTGCTTTAGAATGAGTCCGGGTAACCGAGTCTCAGCTTTGGAATCAAGTCTGGAACGCGTCACCGTTTAGAGACACGAACCTGTGCTCGGCGGAAAACAGAAGGAGGTGCGCGAGTCGCTGGGCCTGCATGCTCCCGCGGGTCGCGATACCTTCCGCCTCGAGAGTGGTTTGTGTATTTGGTGAGGATATTCGCGAGCGACGTTGCTCGGATGGTGAGCCAACGGGTGCAGGCGCTGCGCTCAGTGTGAGCGCTCGCCCCTCATCAACGAAAACTACGTGTAGAAGTTGCAGTCATTCAAAACAGCGGGTTCGCACCTTTTGACAACGTGAGCACTGCACGCGTAAGTATGTCAGAGTCTCAGCATTCGCTTCCCGACAGTAGCTGCAGTGAATTCCCAGGAAACCGGGTGGCGTTCGGATATGACACGGGGCCAGGATCGGTCAGCGGCATTCCAACGTGCGCCTTAGCGAGTCAGAGTGTGTATCGGGTGACGAAAGGCGGCGCCAGCACCTTGCACCGGTCGTTGTTCGCACATGTTCGATTGTATGCTACAAATAGCGACCAACCAACGTAGGAGACTCGACACTTTCCTCACTGGCAAGTCCATACTATCTTGCGAACTGTTCTTTGGAGGTATTGAGACCTTCTACGTTCCTAACGAGTGTTTGGAGTCTCTCCGCACCGCGCAGTCGACTCATCTACATTCGCATGCACCTGACCCACGTGTGCTTTGCATGCTTCGCGGTGAATGTGACATTCCGGTTGAACTAGATTGTCCATGCTGAGCCTTTTAGACCATACAGGTGCTCGGCAGCCGATCGCTATCGCTTCCTTCGGGACGCTTTGTATTTCACATCCGAGTGCGAGCGGACTGGGTGCAGTCTGCTCTTCAAAACATACAGGCAAGATACGCATCACGACGTTGGCTGCAGTCTGCATGCGCGATGCGGGTACGACGTGCGCAGAGCTCACCATTCACCGCTCGAGGTCGCTGCCTAGATGGTACGAATCTCGGGTACCTTTCCCCAGACCTCGAGTGGTATCGACGAATTCCAAAGGAAGAGATGCACTAGTGCTCTGCGCTTTTCATCTCAGCGATTATCTCTCGAAGTTGCGCTCGCACGTCGAGCGTAGGCGTGATGTGCATCCGCAGCAAACGGTACTTGTCCACGATCGGAACGTCCTTATCCTGCAGAAGCCACGGGCGGTCGCGGGTGCTCTTCGAGTCTCCGTGTATGACCATGACCCCGCAGTTGGATGCACCGATGGTCAACTCCGAGCGGTCGGCCCAGGAACTGACCTCGCGCATACTTGCAGCGAGCGCCTCCGGGTTCGGCGCCAGCAGCAGAACTTTGTCGACAAATATGAGCCCCGCAAGGCGGCGCCCGTGAGGACCCTCCTTCTCTGGCTTGTCAGCGCTTGCGCAATCAAACTCTACACCGTACTCTCGCCACCGATCTAAGATATCGTTGATAAAAATTTTGAATAGAAGCGGTGATGAAGGATCACCCTCGCGCATACCGCGTTTCATCCGTATCTTTGGGGTTCTCGCGCCGTCGCCCAGGCGCACACAAAACCATGAGTCGAGGTAGAGTGCGCGGAAGAAAGCGAGGTTCCGATCGCGGATACCAGCTAGATACATTTTCAGAAATAACGCCTCGTGCGGAATCGTGACGAAAGTCGCTCCGAAATCGATAAAGCATGCGTAAGTTGGTAGTTCTTCCCGAATGAAGCGGCGTTGCATTGCGTCGACTACCATCAGTACGTGGCTCATGCACTCCTGACGGCTCCGAAAATCGGCCTGCTCCGGAACGAAGAATGTGCTTTCAGCGAGAGCTCGATGAATGCGATTCGCAACAATGCTGCACATTCGCTTTATCATCGACGGGATCAAGTAAACAAGTCGATAGTTATTCATATCCGTTAGCGGATATCCGTTGGGGATGGGCACGACCTCGGCCGTGTTCCAAATTTCTGGAATGGCCGCTTCAGCATCCATGCGTTGCAAGACCTCCAGCGAGCGCTTGGCCAGTTCTCTAGCGGGCTCATCTGACATTGCTGGTGAGCCAGATGTATCAGATTCTGAGAGCTTCTGTTTGAGCAACTCAGGGGGCACGTCGTCGGTGCCCGGCGCCCGGCTATCACTCATGCAGCGCTGGGCCTCGCATTTCCCCTGCCCAGTGATCTGGTTATTCGTTGTTGGTAGAGGGTCCTTTTGAGAGACTCCAACGGCGTATTCGTGCAAGTATTTTGGATCTTGACGATGTGCAGTGACCTCCGCGACGAGCTCGCTGCGGTGGTTTGTCCGCGCTTCCTGCACCTGGGATAATGCCGTTCTTATTTTTTTTCTTTGTAGTAGATCGGTTCTACGTCGCGCTGCGGCACCGGGCGTCTTGCACTATCCGGGCCTTGCTCCAGATCGCATGCTCCTTGTTGCTTTCGTGTAAGGGCTCGACCTTATGGGCATTTTTACTGTTCGCTGACGATCGTTTGTCTGCTCGGACGAGTTGCTTCGTTTCCCTGCGCAACTCGTCGTATGCTTTCTCCAGTGCCTTGAGAGATGCGGCTGTTGCAGTGTTGCCGGCTTCGGCTCGTGTGCGGATACTCACGAGGACCTTCCGAAGCTCGTTCCGTCGATCAATCTGTGCCTTCGTGTGTCGCGTCAATCGGAACGGTTTGCTGCTTTTGCGTTCTGGTCCGACAGGTCCCGGTTTTCTGCAGATCTCATGGGTCTTGCCAACGACTTCACCTGCACATTGGTCTGCGTATTCGCGTGCATGGCTGCTCGAGCGTGTAGCCTTGGGACCTCGGCAGTGGACTGTTTGAGGGTTCTCCTGAGCTCCCGCCTCGGAGCTCGCCAATAGGGGTTTCCCAGGGGAACTGCCGGATTCCTCAATTGTGAACTCATATCCAAAGTCTTTGGAGCCTCTCGCTCAGAGCGCTACGGTGCTCCGATCAGTGGACTGTTTTGGGAGTCCTTTCATGAATAAATAGCATACACGGCTCTGTTCTGATGCGGCGGCTTGAGCGCTGAAGCGCACACCATTGCACCGATGCTTCGGAGGGTCATCTCGCCATGCGACATCGACCTGTGGGAATTTTAAATGATCCGTTTTATCCTTTTTATCTAACGAATCGTTTCAAGTAAAGAAACGATCGAATTTCGATTGCGCGTCTACCAGAGACGCTTTTGCATCCTGTGCACCAAGTCGTGGCAAGCTATTGTATTCCTGCTTAACGGCGGATACGTTATCTGCTTGCCGGGAGCGTAGTTTGCAAGGCTCGCCATGCCACGTCCGTGTTGTCACGAGCTCGCTGATGATTATCCGCGAGGCGAAGAGATCTGCCTCCTTTGCGATGCGACTTGGGAACTTTGGTATGACGCGGATACGGCACCTACCACAGGTGCGGCGACAAAGCCGATCGATTCCAGAGCGACGCCTGCTTCGGCGCCCAGGAAACAAGCCGTGGTAAAGAACCCACAGCATTGCAGCAAACATCCTGGTGCAGCCACAGAGGTATTCATATCTGATCCGGAAGCGGTATTGGAGTCGGCATTGGACGCTATGGGCCAAGATGCGTTTGAGTCTGTGCTCGGAGTGCTCATTTTGTACGATATGGAGACCTTCTTGAAGGCGGGCTCACCCTCCAAGTACACCGAGGAGATGGAGAAAAAACTTACGCGTATTGTCGGAGAATTCATGAGGATTGCAGATCCCGACTCATCCCAGTAGGACATAAATACTTTATCATTCGATGAGGGTGGATTGCTTGTCTCGCAAGCGTTCAGGCAAGAAAAATATCTGGCGCGTATCCGTGAGTCTTCAGTTTCCGAAGATCCGGATGACATCCGATTTTACGCGTCTCGGTCAAGCATTGAGCTGTTTTTGGAAGACGGATATGAGATATCGCACCTGACGCTGATTTCTACCAATCGGCGAACTTTCGGACAGGAATGGCAAGCAGCTGCTGAACTCCTGCGATTCCATGAAACACTCAAGAACATGAGCGAGGCCATGTTAGAAGCGATCATTAGGACAATGCGGTTTTGCGGGGAATCCGGGCCGGATGCACCACTCGATGTCATCATGCCAGCTTCAGACAATGCTTGCCGCGGTTTCCTGCATGATTTGGCCGTAGCCTGCCGATCGTCCGTCAAGATCGATCCGGTATCAGGTACGAGGACGATCGTCCGTACATCGAAGACAGAATTATGCAGCTTGTCGAAGTTGCTAATGCTCTCTGCGATGCACCTGGACAGGATTCTGCGCAAACGAAGTATTCTCTATCGAGCGTTCTGTGAAGTCATCACAGGCCCGGATCCTGTGAAAGCCGGATGCGCAAAAGCAGTAGCGCGTACGCTTGAAGTTGCAATGAGACAGCTGGATCTCGTCAATCACGTCAAAAAGAATGCAGAGCAGGGAGGTCCCCAGCAGCAGCGGACCGCTCCGGCCGGTGAAGCCACTAGACGCCGAGCGTCACTGCGACCCGGTGATGCTGTGGCTCGGCTCGCAAACTGAAAAGATGCGCGGCGAACAAACCACTTGGGACCAAGCGCATATGGAACTGCTTTCGCCAAAGTTGCGTCCACGGCGATGCGGCTCTGGTACCGTTTTGTGCAACGACGTCAGCGGAAATACCGCTGGGATATCTGCTGGCACCCACTGAGCATTCGAAAGACTCTCGTAAGATTCATCCATTCCGCTCCGTAAAATCGGGTGAGCTCATGTTTCAATCTCTATAGGCAGCAGAACATCCGATCGCGCGCATTCTCCGAGCGACACCATACCATCTGGCAACACAGATAGCGCCTGAGGGTTTCCCTCGTGGGTTCTCTAGTACCAGGCCCAGCACAGGGTCGGTATATGATCAGCGGCTGGCATCGAGCTGCACCATACCCAAAGCGCTGTGCAGCAGTGGGACCCATTCGTGTACGGGATAATACCCATTGCCAAATTCGTGAACAAGCTCGGGTTGCAGCGAGCCAGCAACTTGCTGCTGACGAGTTCCTCGCGTGCGGTTCCAGCCTGCTCGGGATACGCCTAGAGCATTGACAGGAGCGTGATCTCCATTAAAGAACGCTTCATTCCGCGGAGTGGTCGCGTTTCCCGCGACGCTTGCTTCGAGCTCGATGCTCGGCGGGTGCGGAGTTGTTCTGCTGACGCACAGCTCGCAATTCGTCTTCTTTCCGTTTCAGCAGACGTTGAAGCTCAATCAGGACGAGTATTTCCTGGCGAAGCGCGTCGAATGCTTCGCAAATCTCCCTGGTGGGCGTCGGACGGATACCCACCCCCAATTCGTCGAGCATTTGGTCGACCTGGCGCTGCACACGCTGCGATTGACTCACTGGAGCCAACATCATACTGCTCCGTACAAAGACGGCGAGATGCGAAGCCCGCCTCGGCCTACGTGAGGCCACGGCTGCACTCGCTGCAGAGACGACATTGCTCGCCGTCCTGGCGATGTTGGGCGGTGCTTCTTGCGAGCCCGCGGACGAAGCAGCCGTCGACGCCCACGAAGCCGACTGCCCTCCTGGGATTTCGGTCCGCTGTACGGTCTCGAGCGATGCCGCTGCTTCGGCATATGGTATCGTTGGTGGTGCGGGTAGCGCTCGACGGAAGAGTCGCTCCAAGCGGCGGCGCTCCCGCTGTTTCAGCCTTCGGGCCCGTAGTATCTCCTGCGCCTGTTGCACAACCGCTTCCTCGCGCAAGAGCTCAGAACGAGGTCGACGGCATTGCTCTTCGTATTGAGCTTTGCGTCGGTCTTCGTACTCTATATCATACGGATTTGCCAACATTGCTCGACAGTGTTTCTGCAGTGCATCTTGGGACGAATGCGGGAACCCGGGGTCGCTGACAGCACGGGCCTGGGCCAGCGAACGCACAACGGTGTAGTATCGATCTTTGAGCTCATTCACAGACCGTTTCCGCTTCGGGGAGGGACTAAAAACCGACCAACGGTCAGCCATGACGACGAACTGCAAGTTAAACCGTTCCGCAAGCTGGAACAAAGTGTCAGTTTCTTCCTTCGTCCATGGTTCTCTAGAACCCTGCACAGGCATTGTCGCCAGATAGCGGCTGTACTCCTCGTCGGTATACCGAAGCGTTTCCAGTTTTTTGCCGAAACGTGCGAATGGGTAAACGGCAGATGCCGCCTCGCCTTCCTCAGGGGTCAAAGAAGCCTCTGCGTCTTTCCGTTGCGTCAGAGAATGACGTTCCCAGTGCCAGAGCTGAAAGGCAGCACCAGCAGGATGCGCTGGATTCGAAAAAGGTCGTTTTGCATAGTGCACTTGAGCGCTTGCCGCCGGCAGTCGCGACTGTAGCGCAACCCGAGGCGCCAACGGCGGCGCTGCAGAGCCCGTAAGCGCGTACACTTCCCGACGGAGCCCTCTGAGCTTTGCAGGTCGATCTTGCCGGGTGTTGTCGGGAGGCTCTGCGGCGCCTGAGTATGGCACGAGTCGCTGGGCTCGTGAGTTCGGCGCCGAGCTCTCTGGGGTTGGTTCCCCAGTCACCAGCTCTGCGAGGGAAGCTACAGTGCTCGCGCCCACAGTCCCTGGAAGCGCTTGGCTCTCAACCGGAGACCTCGCAGACATAGATTGCGGAGTTCCGGCTCGTGTCGCTCTTATTGGAATGATACGACGATTCCAACTCGCAATCGTGTCCTGTTGCTACACGTGCATCGTCTCCAGCCCGCAAGAACTCCGGGTGATGCTGCGCACGCTATCGTACTCTAAGACGACGACACTGACGTTTTCTTTTTAGCGCAGACGGGATGAATGATTTCTAACGAATGCTCTGGGATACGCGAGAGCTGTCGGGAAACGGCGTGCAAACCTCAACGCTTCCACTGGAGGTGTCGCGTCACGTGATCTCAAAGCAGCAGCCACAACAACAACAGGAAGAACGGGATTTCGTACGCTTTATCGATCGGTGTGTGCAGTGTGCGCATTCCCAGGCGAGTACTCGCGCCGAAGAAAAAACGCTGAAGCGCCACATGCATCCCAGTTCACCGACGCCTTTCTAGAGGCAGATGGAGCTTGAACGCCTGGTGCAGAAGAATGGATGCTCCCCAGGAGACCGATAAGCATCCCGGAATCGAGGATTCCCGGTTCGTGTTTAGAAGATGCTACGCTTCTATAAAAGACCCGCGACTGGATCCCTGCAAGCACTGCCATGGAGGCTCGCGAGCTTTTCCATTCGCGTCCATACAACAGCGCGCTCGGGGGTTGACTGCTGCGTCCGAGCCTCTCCATGCTTTTGCTCTGAGCTTCGTTTGAGAGTCCGCGACTAGCGCGGGCTCAGGTAGACGAATGCGTCACGCTCCTGCAAACATGCCACCCCAGCACGCTGTTGATTCTTTAGTACACTTTTACTGGGAGCTGTGGAAAGCCGCCTCATGAATCTGCTGAAAGCCATCAACGTGGTATGGAAAAAAGCTAGCAATCCATGAGATTCAGCGACGAGCGCTGTTCAATACAGCACAAGAATTATCGTCTTTTTTCGTGTATAGTCTCGAAAACTCGTCGGGATCCAATCATGTGACTGTAAGAAGCGTGTGCTCTACGATAGATGTTTCCCGGTACAGCGTTTTTTAGGCTCCGAGGCTCGCAGTGATTGCGTGGAGCGACCTTCTGTCACGCTCCATATATGCGGATTCCGTACGCTCGCGTCTCAATCGCTGCGCGTGCTCTCGACGAGTGGAAGCGTTTGGTGCTACAATGGATGCCCCAGTTTCGGAAACGCAGCGCAGGTACGCCCAAGTGCCGTATGATGCTCAGGCTCTGATCGACTGCAAGCTGGAGCGTACATCCTTAGCGCGCATATGGCGGCTTCTCCACGGCCTCACACAGATTCAAGGTTGCTGCGATTCGCCGTTGGAAACGTTGCACCCACTGCCTGCGATCGCAGGTATCAGTTCCTATTGCTGGACTCGGGTCCAGCGCGGACTCGAGTCCCGGCCCCGCGCCATCTTGCCCATGCCTCGCCGCTGCGTATGAAAACAACGACATGGAGCTGTCGTCTTGCGTTTGGGCAACCTCTAGGCATGCGGGCGACACGCTGGGGCGAGCGCTCGTCATAAGCCGAGCATCGGCGGCATGACCGAATCGATAGGCCCCAATTCTGCAGGCATATACAATTCCTAGCAGGGTGAAATGCAGACGCTCCCACCAAAGCAGAAACGTAGCCCTCTTGGCTACTGGCCTTATGCTCGGCTCAAGAGATATCCGTCGGGGGGCATCGATCCGGCAACAGGAAATCACACGCCAGCGCCGATCTGCAGCTGCTGCCTAGCTGGATGCGCCCATCAGGGAGCTGAGCGCTGCACATGGAAAGCCCGCAGCGCGCACATCTCCTGCAATGCCCCTCATGATGCCACAGTCCTACTCGAGAAGCGAAGAGAGCGCATCATAGGGGGTCGCCGCCTCCCCCGTGCGACGTATCCGCATAGGTGTCCAACGTGCAGCAGGCAGCTTTGAGGTGCTTTTTTCAATCGTACCTGCATTGTCCATTTTAGAACAAGATACCGCCATGCTCGCTGCAGCGGCAGGTGCGGCTTCGAGCCGATCAATCGCCTGCCTGGTGCGAAACACTGCTGCAGACTTTCAGCGTTTCGTCTGTGCACTGACCTTGACGACGAGAGAAAGCGATCTATTGCCGGTTGCTACTTGGTTGTGGGTGGTGAGGTACAAGGTGCAGCTGCGCTGACGCGAATCTCCACGGTAGTTTACGCATCATGTTCGTGGGTGCGCTCCCGCGCTGGCGTCTGTGCAGGCGCCAGGGCACCGCCGAGTGCGCGGGACGCTCCACGCGCACCCGAGGAGGCGCTGTTTTGTTTGCTTGCGGAGACGATGCAAGTGTGTCCAGCAGACTGGCTCTAGTCTCGAACGGTCTGCCGGGCCGTATGGCGCTGGAAGTCGCCCAGGCAGCTCTGCGACGGGGTCTTGAGCTGGTCCCGTTCTCGCTCACTGGTGAGCGCACTGCAACCGCCGCCGTGGAGTGCACCGCTCGTGACGACACTACCGGAACGGAGCGCAGTGTCCAGGTGCAGCTGGTTCGTCCAGCCGAGCGCGCACAACTGGCTACCAAGTTGAAGAAGGAATATCCGAACGTAATCTGTGTTGACTTTACCCAGCCGCAGGCGGTAATTCCGAACGCAGCCTGGTACGTCGAGAACGGGTTCGACTTCGTCATGGGCACCACTGGCGGTGATACTTCAGCGTTGTACCAGATGGTAGCGCGCAGCGCTCGCTACGCCGTCATCGCACCGAACATGGCGAAGCAGATTGTTGCCTTTCAAGCCTTGGTGGAGCTGCTGGGGCGCGAGTTTCCCAACGCATTCCGAGGCTATCGACTCGAGGTCATCGAGTCGCATCAGGCATCCAAGCTGGACACAAGTGGCACTGCTAAAGCAGTAGTAGCCTCCATGCTGCAAAGCTGGGGAATTACAGGCTTTGGCGGTGAACAGGATATTCAGAAGATTCGCGATCCAGCGTTGCAGGTCTCGCGCATGGGTGTTCCGGAGTCGTGCCTGCAAGGCCATGCTTTTCACACGTATCGCTTGACAAGTCCAGACGGCAGTGTGCGGTTCGTATTTCAGCACAACGTATGTGGACGTCGAGTCTACGCTGAAGGCACGATTGACGCAGTGTGTTTTCTCGATCGGCAGCGCCGGGCTGGTGCCGATCAGAAGATCTACGACATGATCGACGTACTACGTAGCGGTGGTATGTTATAGGGCGTATGCTTTTGCGGTCGCGTGGTAGGGGTTTAGATATATCGTGTCAAGATTTGCACCGGGAAAGACGCCGTGCCGCTTATCGGTTGTGTTCACACATGGTGCCCCGGCGGGATGCGGGTCCGTTTCTTGAAAACCCTGGACACGATCGGATGTTTTCCATGTGATCTGTATAATGTAGGCTGCCTTGTTTTTCATGCTGCTGCGAGAGTCCAGCACTTGACGGGCAATTAGGTCGAGAAACGGTGATATAGTAGCCGCTGTTCGCTTGTGTTTTCTGTCGAGTCGCAGATTGTGCCACTGCGCTATGGACGCGCAAGCTCCAGCGCATTGCCGCCTCGGGCTACAGATCGACGCGGCTAGCGCTGTCACCGATGACGGTCACTTTCTGCAAACTACGACTTGTGACCGACTCTTGAGGAAAAGCACGGCAACCGTATCACCACGATGAAGCGTCAACTGCACAGGGCATGCGTCCATGGGCATGCCCAGACCTGCCGAGCGATATTTTAGCCAGGCGATGTTCACAGACCCACCCAAAAGTTTGTATCGGAAAAAGCAGGCGCAAACTTTGCAGCCAAAGCGTTCTATCCATCATTAGGCTTGTGCCGTCGCGCACATTTGCGAGCAACAACATCACCGCTTCGGATGCATGGATCAGATGTAGGTAAAGAAAGCAGCAGTACTGGGCAGCTGTTGCCGTGCAGTAGGCGTATGCCGACGGCGCGAGCTTCCTCGCACTGCATTACTGTCTCGCGTTCTTGTGGAAGCCCCCGGGAGTTTGCCCCGCAGATCCAGTGAAGACTTTTGTTTTACATTGCTCGAGACAAGCGGATGCACGCAACAGTCGTGCAATGCTCCTCTACCCATGGTACAGGGATGCATTCGTTCAGTTCAGGCCGCATCACCATCAACAACGGATTGTGCAACGTTGCGCTTCAGGCGACCCCCGGAGCAAGTCGCCAGGCATCATGTCCAGCTTCTGCTAGTCTTCGTCGTCGTCGTCGTCGCCCGAAAGTGCCCCCCAGAGAGATTCTATGAATCCACCAGAGGTATCCGCGTCGGGTGATGTGTCCCAGGCGCCCTCGTCGTAGCCAGCGTCGATATCGGTATCAAAGCTGTTGCCTTGCGATGGGTCCTCGACTCCGGGCTCGAACGTTGCCCAGGGATCTGCTGCTTTGTCCGGATTCGGGCCAGTAGACGCTGCTCCGCCTCCTGATCCATCCTGAGCACCACGTTGCATCCATGGTGGTGTTTCGGTGCTGCCGCTTGCTGCTGCCGCTTCAGCGCCGCTGGTTCCGGTGCTAGTCGCACTCGACGAAGATGTATCCGCGGGCGGCGCATCGTTCTCTGCTTTGGCAGCACCTCCGAATCCGGGAATGGGTATCGGGAAAAAGAAAGGCATGTGGAACATACCAGGACTTCCGCTGTGTAGCGAGAAATAGTCGAAATCAATGCTAATGGCTGCTGCTAAAATAACTGCGCGTTTGGCCATGTCCAGCTCGCTCAGGCTGCAGTCCGAAGCGGTACTTGTCGATGCATACGGCGCGTAGAGTCGTCCAGCGTGCCCGTCATGCTCCAGTGACTGACGATGACGTTCTCGTTCCCGCTGGAGCGCCTCCGCGGGAGTCTCTAGGCGGCTTGGTACGGCCGCCTGAGCGGGCTCCACCGGACCTGAGGCCGAGGCTAGCGGGGCGCCCTCCGGTAAACCGAGCTTACGTTGCGCATCTGCGATAACGCCTTGAGGTGTCACTGCTGGGTCCATTCGAATCACGTACTGCCGGGCGTCCGTGAAAAGTTCTCTTCCGAGGCCTGTCCAGTCCTTATCAATCGAAGCGAGAACACCTGGCCCTTCCGTGGAACCCGCACCTTCACCTCGAATGGGAAACTGAACCGATAAGAGAGGCGCGTCGATTTCGCCAAACTGACGACCTTGGGCATCGAACAGATCATAGCGACGACGCCACAGGTGCCAGTTCATATGCACTTCGCCAAGCAGTGGACCCACCGTGTCTCCAAACAAACGATACACCGAAATCGATGAGGAAATCAGGTACGCCGGTCGATGCACCCGAAGAACTGGCGTTCCCATTGCGTCCATGACCGTCGCCTGAAAAGCGCGATGTGTGCGGAGTGCTTGTCGTAAAATAGCTCGCCCAAGCGATGATTCCTCTGCAATAAAGCCAACAATGCGTCCATCCGCCAGTCGAATGGCATACTTATTGGCTTGTTCGAATCCGATCAACAGGTTTCCCCATTCAATTTCGCGAGTCACGACAAGAAGTGGATGGTCAAGCACCGAGGCGAGTTGCGAAATATCCGCTTGTGTCTCTGGAGTAACCGAGTCGGCCGCTTTATCCGCCTCAGCAGCAGCGTGCGGCTGCGCACCGTTCTCTGCAGGTACCGAAGGCGTCCGGGCCGGCTCCAGGGAGCTCTTGCGGCGCTGGACGACCAGGTTCCAGAGTGCAGCACCCCAGGCGCTCGCTGCTGGCGGAGTGAAAGTCTTTGCGTTGCTCAGCAACCACGACGCTGAGCTCAAGCTGCGCATGGCTGGGTTGCGTCAGGCGGCCTCCAGAACAGCGTTACCGCACCGGTAACGAGCCCTGCCAAAGTTCGTGCCCTCAACTCGAACCTCTTTGAATGATCGCGTAACCGCAACGTTTACCTTCCGGAATCCCAGCCGCTGCCAAGCTTCGGGTGTACAAAAACACTGGGCAATAAGGCGCGTAACAGCAGCGGTACCACAAAACTGACCTTCGGAGCACCCGTCAAGTCAACGTACCTGAACGAGCACGGGGCGCCAAGGCGTGCAATAGCAGCGCTGGTGAAACCTTGACTTTTTCGGGACTGTTCCGCTGTCAAGCTTTGCACGTGAACGAGCACTGGGCAGCGAGTCGTGCGCTAGCCACAAGTCTGGGCACAGGTCCGGAAGAAGTCGCTGCTAAGCGCACCTGTACTCGTGGCGCACACATAACTTCGGGATATTGCGAGGCCGCGGAAGCTTCACGACGCACGCCCGGACAACAAGGCTAGAGCGCAAGCGTCGGACTTGATGAGAACGTTCTTGCGATCGCTATGTGTGTCAAGTGTGTGCAACCGAACGGAGGTAGTCGGTAGCTGTGGCGTGCACCGAACACGGAACGGAAGCCTGTTGGCTGCTTCTCGGGGTCGGTGCTGGAGGCCCAGTGGCGAACTCGTGCCCCCGGCGCTATGCCCAGGAAGATTGCCAGTTATTTTCTTTCGGTATTGAGCGGTTCGGTTCAGGATTTTGAGCAGTTGCTCAGTCGATGAAGTGCTGATCAAACTGCTTCCCGGAGAGAGAAAGTGACTACGATAGAGCGCGACGGGAAACGCAAGGTGCACTTTGAAGAGCAGTTCGTGGGGCCTGGTGCCTTGGTTGCTGAAGCGTTTCGGAATACGCGATACATGCTGAACAATCCATGGAGAATTCCTGAACATGAAACATGAATGACATAGCGTGAAAAGCTTCAAACCTGGCAGCACAGCGTACTGCGATGACAAGCCGATGTCACGTTAGTGTTGCATTCGAGCCCTCGAGCCTACAGGCGGCGACATGGATGCCTCTCCACCTACTCGAGCAGACCTGGACACTGCTGCTGATTGTTCTATAGTTTTCTTCGCGACCGTCGTGTCTAGAGCTTGAAAGGTAGAGTAGGATCTGGAGGCTGCTGCTGGTTGCTCTGGGCTTTATTCTCCATTCTCGTTTCCAGAGTTTTAACGGTAGCGCCGTACATGTGGGCTCTGACATTGTCGCTGAAGGCCATGGCGCTGCTGGGTGTTGTCCGCTTTCGCGCCTGATCGTCGTTTCCAATGTGAGCAACCGTGGCCGTCGCACCGGGTCATTCAGAGTACCTGCATCCAAGACCTGCCATGCGACGCACTTTTTGATGCACAGCGCGAGTACTTTCACTGGAATGCGTCATTTGTTTTCTGAGCGCGTTCCGGCTGTAGGCATCGGGGGCGCGTTCGAGTGTGCATCCTCGGAGAGACCTAGGCTATGTGCTTCCACACAAGAAGCGATCTTCTGTGCTCTGCGCACAAAGTTTCCCTTTACCGCAACGTCAAACTTCTGTGAAACGAACCCACCGATGGGATGGTCACCAAGACGCCGATCCGTATGATCCGTATCACAAGTGCGCGAAGCCGCCACTTGCACAGAGACTTTATCCATGCCGCTTGGGATCCTAACCGCCTCCGCGATGCCGTCGACTCGATGCAATCAGGTTTCCAACTGGAATATCCGCAGCAGCACTCTCGGGAGCGGACGCTGGCGCGCAGCGCCTCCTATAACAAAAACCGCTCCCGCATCGTCCGCGCGAGTCACTGCGACAACTCGCTTGACAAGAGCGAATCGATACGTTCCTTCCATTCCTGCACTGTCCACGAACTTGATGCATTTAATTCCGGAATACCATTGATGTGTACTGTGGGCGTCACGTGAACCCCGCGAACACGATGGTAGCGACACGCGAACTTGACATCAGCACCGACTGCGTTCCCGCTGTTGCCGGATGCAGTGAGCAGGCGTTCCGTAATCAGCGACGCGGACGATACAACGCCGGCTTTCGCCAAGCACTGTGCCAACTCCTCGTAAACTTGGCGACGTGTCTTGTCGAGTACTTTCTCATCGACCCAGTCTTCCTGCTGCGCGAAGAGTGCAGCGCTCGCTTTCCAGAAACCCGCATCACCACTCACTTGCCGCGCTGCTAACGCTGCCTCGTGCATGTAGCAGGTCTGAGCGTGCCACGGTTGCGGCACGAGGCCGAACGCAAACTGCACCCGCGAATCAGCACGATAGTGTGGCAGAACTTCCTGCCAGAGCGTTAGAAAAGCTTTTTTGCTGTAGGGGCAGTTGTAGTCCAGGAACACTTCGACGAGGACCTGCGGGTACGGGCGCTCGCCATAGAACGGTACCGTCACCGGCCGCTTGGGTAGCGGTGTAGCTGTACTGGTCGCTGCCATTCGAATGTCGATACGCAAGGATTTCGATAATAGCTTGTGAGCGCTAGTCCACGCACGTGTGTGCGCAAATCCGTAATACCGTCCAGTGCAGGCTCGGGGAGTCGCTGCTGCCGTTACCGCTGGTCTGCCTACTATCGCTTTCGAAAGGCTCGGTAGCGTCAGATAAGCAGTGCTCGTTACTTGGCACGAAAGACGCATATAGATCGGGACTCACGGTCCGCGAAGAACGTAAAGCAGTCTAGGAGGACGCTTGAGTGAACGCCAATAAAGCGGGCTCGGGGGTCGACGAGCGCTCTCGGGTGCGCTGAACGCGTTGCGCATGGTCCGGAGCACGTTTCTGGGGCACGGAGTGGAAGCCCATGCGCTTCTTCCCGATACCCCGGACAGCGTGTGCGTTTCGGAGAGCGCCCAGGGAGACTCGCGTACGACTCGTTAACCAGAAGGATAGCAGGTGCAGCGGCAGGTGACGGTTCTGTGGAGGAGCAGCACGGTGCAGGTCGCTGAGCCTGGTTTGGGTCCAAGGAGTGCGTCCAGGCGCGAGCTGTTTCCGATAACCCCCAGTAGTCGGGTACCTGGAAGCGGCTAGCGAGGCTCGCTTCTGGACAAGGTACTGGGGGGCATGGCGCTCACCCAGACTGTTACTGAGGAGCGATGACGGAGCAGTTGGGGTGGGAGCTTTGCGGGCTCTGCTTGTCGCGAAGGATAGACGTTTTTATTCCCCATGGTTGTGCTACCAGGCCCGTTGAAGGCTTCCTTGTTCGAAGCGCCGCAGATCGGGGTAACGAACAGTGGCCCCGAGCCCAGCGCTAACACCACCTGGTTGTGAAGCTGCCGCCGCTGCTCCCGGAGCGGACGCAGACGATAGCGCAGCACCCGCACCTGCCGAGTCTTGCGGGTAAGGCAATCCCGCGTGGTAGCCAGTGAGTTGAGAGTTGATCGCGTTGAACATCTCCTGGAGTTTCTCGACACGTCGTCTTTCCTGGAGTAGTTCCTCGCGACGACGTTCGAGAGCTGCCCGCGCCTCAGCGATATTGAAGACATCGTTGAGGTCGCCGCCATAGAGACGGTCGAGCTTTTCGCGGCAGAAACGTGGGAACTCCTCTACAACTGGCATCAGGAAGAAGCAATTGAACTTGAGTTCTACAACTTTGGCAAAGTGCATCCGCCAGGCGTCGACAATATGGTCAACAAGCGAGGACACGACTGCCATGCTGGAGGGCGTCACGACGCGACTCAGGAGGAGGTCGTCCATGAACTGCAGGATGACTTCCTGAGCTGCAACGCGGCTGGGAAGGATCAGCTTACCATCCTTGCCGCGTTCTAGTTTCCGTGGCAGCATAACCCGTGACCCAGCGCTGCCTGCTAACCGCCCAGCAGCGGGATGCGCATACGCTTTCGCAGTTCCAGCACCTGCGCTCGTGCCGTCGGAGTCATGCGCTCCATATTGCTGACTCGCATAAAACTCATCCACTGCCTCGGAAGCTGCCTGTTCGGGACTAACCGGTGATCCGAATAGGCTCTCCTGAATTGCAGCCGGGGCGCCGAGCTCTTCAGCGACGGGCTGAAGGAAGCGCCGCAGTGCAGCCTTGCTGGGCTGGCTCAGGTTCCAAGTAACAAAACGCGTCATGCTCTCGAGGTCTTCGCGGCAAATGCGCTGCACGTTCGCGGCTGTTCGGTCCAAAAACTCACAGAAGATCTGTTCCATAATGCGCCTGAATGGGATATCGAGTGCCTCGTTGAGGGTGAGATTATCACGCCTCATGATAAATTCGACGACCGGAAACATGCGTCGGAAAATATGTAGGCAACGCAGGGTTAGGCGCTCAAGGAGCGGATCGAAGGCATCGCGCGCTTTCTCCACCGCAATGACGCAAGCCGCTCGCATGTAGTTCGCACCGTCGTGAGCGTCGTCGATACCAGTTGCGTTGACGATTTCCTCGGGTGTGACTGGTGGACGTTCCATCTCAGCGACAACAGTCTTAAATTCTCGGAGAGCGCGGTAGTACTGGGCACCACCAAAGAGCCGCGCTTCTTCGTTTTCCACGCGCGACTCGCCCCGGGACGAGATGGCCAGTCGTGCTATACCGCCAGCTTGCGCGGACTGAAGATTGGTACCAACACTTCCCAGGTCATGATAAGAGCCTCCACGAATGCGCTCATCGGCCAGAGATTCGCCCCAGAGTGTAGGCGGTGCGCGAATCGTGCCCTTGATGACGGCTGCGAGCCGGCGGAGAAAGTCTTCTGCGTAGACGCGCCCCTTTTCTTTTAGGCGCTCGAGACTCATGGACTCGAGCTCCTCGAGCGTGCGCCGGAGCGCCTGGTCGACGTTGCGGAACTCGCCCTGCAGCAAAGGCACTATAGATGGCACGCTTTGCATGTACCGAGTCTGCAAAAGGTCTTCCAGAAAAGCCCGTAACTTACTGACTCCTATGCGATCACGGAGCGCACGAGGAAGCGGCTTGCCGATTTTGCGCTCGATATAAGCACGATCTTCAGCTTCACGGCGGGCGATCGCTTGACGGAAGCGCTCGTTACTCTCAAAAACATGCTCCCGTGTATGGCCAACCCGCCCTGCCGGAACTGCCGTGTAGAATGGACCTCCGAGAAGCTCCGGGTGGGCGTTCAGAACCGGGCGAGCGAGAAGAAACTGCTCAAGGTCGGCACCCAGTGCGAATTGCGGCAGCTTGGCGTCCAGCTTGGTGTTCACGAGCACCGTCCGGGACAAGTCCGGGTCGACCTGCATTGCAATACGTCGCGTCGTTGCCGTATGCCAGTCTGCTGTGTCCTCTAAGCAAAGGATGATGTACTCGGGGCGCGATATTTTTGCCAGCACCAGGTCTTCGACTTCGCGGCTCGCTTGAATAGCTTGTTGTTGCTGGGGATTTGCCCGGCGTCCAACCGGCGGTGGTGAGAGCAACCCCGGTGTATCAATAAGCGTCAAGTTTGGGCAGTATTTGTATTCTATGCGGATGATGATCTCCTCTGGGTCGAAGGAGCGAAACGGATCAGTTTCTAGTTTGAGATTCTCCGCCTCGATGTAGGCCTGGATTTCGGCAAGCGATCGCTGTTCTTCGCCTTGATCGGTGGAGAGAAAACAGAGTGGCTGCGCACAGCGTGGATTGTACTGCATATGAAGCGTGACTGGCCGACGCGTTTTCGTGCCGCCACCGACGTGCGAGAACTGGAACCCAACGAGTGCCTCAATCAGTGCAGATTTTCCATCCGTTTGGTGGCCGATCACGACGATTGCAGGGGCGTCGAACGGTTTCTTGAAGTCCTGCGCCAGTGCATGCAGCAAGTTATATGCCGAGTAAAGCTCCTCGTGAGCAGAGGCGTTCAAAATCGTAGGATCCGCGTGTTCCCCTGACGTCGTGCCGAAAGACGTGCGGTTCATCGTTCTCTCTTCGGCGAGTGGTGTACGCGGCGCGGCAAGACCTCCGCCAAGCGAGTTGTCGGCAACACGCGGCTGACGACGGCTCCCGAGCATTCCACTCGAATTCAAAGCGGCTTCGTTGGCGTAGTTTGATGTACTCAGTCCACCACTCCCTGTACCGAAGTTTTCCCATGCGGGGTCAAAGTTCTCTTCCATTCCAGAGAGATTCAAACGCCTTGCGGTCATGGCCGGGACAGCGCCAAACGCTTCGACAAGAGAGCGCCTCCTGGCATGCGCGCCGCCCTATCCGCTGTGGCGCCTTCATGTTTGGCGATTTGAAATTTCGAAAGCGCAGCGGCTGCCATCGACAGATGGCGCGAGCGCTGGAGGCGACAGCCATCGTCGAAAGTTCGTTCTGTCTCAAATTTTGATGCCTGTGTGCAGCAGCGAAGATCTGAAGCTCCAGCTCGTGGTCCCCGCAAGCGGGGCGCCTTCTATATACAAGGCTTGTGCGTCTTCCAAGTGCGAGGCGCAGAGAACGCTCGGATTCGTGAAAGAGCGCTTACCAGTGGCCTGCCGGTTGGCTCTGCTGCATACACGCGTGATGTAGAATGCCGGGCGGAAAGCTTGTAACGAACGTGGGCGCCTTCAGGTTCTACCATGTTCGGGGCGGTAAGCGCCAAGTGACTTGATCCCCTATCGATCCAGCGACACGCCGAGCGCTGAAACGTACGCGATACGGGTTTCTCACAGCCGGCCTCGTGCGGTTGGCGCCTCATAGTGGAATTTGGTGATACTTGCAGCAGCGAGCCAGCGAGTGGCGGAAGCGTACGGACTGCGCGAGGCGTCTAGCGTCACGCGGGGCCTCATGGAAGGCCTCGGGGCTGGCGCCTGGAGGTGATCCGCTGATGCAGCTCCGAGAGGATTATGCCTGAGAAGCACTGGAACGCTGTCATTAGGGTGATTTTTCACTCTTTGGCACAGGTCAGGTACTCTGCGGCAACGTGCGGAGCCAGTGTTTCCAAGACCATGCAGTTTGCTCCCGCCGTGAAAACGGGTGCAATGCTCGGCTCTGACTCCGGGCACCATCTCTGCATCCGCAGTGATCAGATCGGGTACTCTTGCTTTTGTGGTGCGGTCTTCGAATTTGCTCACCATTTTTTTAAAGCGATGCGGAATGTACACGTTACCATTGAGTGAAAGGCAGCAGTATCCGTACTGATGCAGACAGACCTCTTATGAATTGTAGCGAATGGTGAGCAAGTAATGGGCAACGCCATCGTATTCGAATGCCGCGGATGGAACGGTTACGCAGCCGTCGAGATCTGCTCAGCAGATGATCCACAACTTCTTTTCGGGAACAAAAACGTTTCTCGCCATACTCACCATGCATGCCGCTGGTTTGTTTCCAGAGCATTCCAGTACCTCACTGCGAGTCGCCGGTGAATCGCCTGCGGGCTGTATGATGGCGCGGTGGCGCTCCCGAAACCTGCGGATCTAGACACCCACTTGAACGCTCTCCTAAAGTCAGTTTCCTGCGTGCTTCGCATGTCGTCGATCGAATCGCCGTCCTTGAGCTCTACGTACTACAGCCCGATTTCTATCATATGCACTCGCCCGTTCGGTTATCATCGACCAATGGCGAGGATATCAATCCTTCATGATGGAACGGAAGACCTGAATCCTTGCCCCCAGAAAAGGGATCGGTTTGGAATCCACTGGGCCCCGCAATGCACTTCAGCTTGGACCCTGGTTCCCGTTGAATTCGCGTTCGCATTGTTCTTGGCAGCTAGGCTCGCTGAAGCCAGTGTGCAAGCATGCAGCCCGCTCGCCCACGAGCTACCGACTCTCTCTTCAGACTAGAAATATGTTGGCCTGGGAGCCAGAAATTTTTACATCTCCATGATTATCGCGCGGCAGGTGCGTGCGAGAGTATCTCCGACCTCCGTAAAAGTTTGACGCCTCGACGAATACTACTGAACTGGTTCCGTACCTAGATTGACGGCGGACCGAAAGCTGTTCGTTCCCAGTCCACAAATGGAGCATATTTTGCATCGAGCAATATTTTGGTGAACGTACTGCTTCGCGCTGTTCCACCCGATCACGAGAGAAGCGTTGCTGGCCAGCGCGATGCGTGTCATCCGCCTCACCCGATCGCATGCGTGCACGCAACACAGCACTGCGGCATCTGTTCCGATATGTCCCCGAATGAAGTGCTATACTTTACCAAACGGACAGGCAAGGCTCGATTGGGTTTCCTGCCGTCTGCCCAGGATGCCCCGGACGACACACGCGATGCGAGGTGTCGACCCCAAAATCGGCATGGACGCTGTCAAATGCTAGGCTAGGCGCTTCCACAGCGCAAGTCCGTCAGCGCATACGTGTCCACCGCTGCGCTGTGCAACGACAGGCTCGCATTCAGCGCCAACGGCCGATCCATCCTTGAACAGTGAACCCGCTTCGCAGAATTTGATACCAAAGAGGCATCGCCAGCGCAACAGTGATCCCAGCGCTTCCCGATGTCTGCGTGTGTAGCAGAGCGCACGCCAACCGCACCCGTCACACGCGGCCTGGGAACGCTAGGAGTGCAATGTACCGTTGCTCGATCACCGAGTCGCGCCAGAGCCCCAGCCGCGACTTGGAGATCGTGCGCCTCATCGGACACCTGAACGATCTGCGGGACGCATTTCCCGTTCACCGTTCACACTGGGAGCGAACATTCGCCCTCAAACGCTTACGCATTCCCGTTACGCTAGCCATTTCGTGCAGTCCGCAGCCGCCCAGCCACGCACCCACAACGTTACCTGGTTGTCAAAGCGTGGCCGTGCGAGTGTGCATCGATAGCCGCGCACGCACGCATGCGGCCGGCGGCGCGTCTACGATGCTGTAAGGATCTGCGATCGCGAGCGGCGCTTCTGTGACATTCGTGCCGTTTAGGACGCGATCGTTACACGCGCCGTGCAGCGGCCAGCGCACGATCGTTTGGATTCAAATTCCCCCGCGTGTCGCGCAGCAGGCGGGGCGATTCGCGCGCGCGCAGCGCGGGCTGTGCGCTGCGGCCGTTGCGCGGCACTGCTGTGCAGGTAGTGTGCTACGTTGTTGGCGTTCGCTACCGAAACCGCGACCCAAACGTTTCCTTCTCTTGCTGGTGAAGAAAGAATAGGTCATGCGTGAGATACTGCATATTCAGGTTGGTCAGTGTGGAAACCAGATCGGGCGCAAGTTCTGGGAAGTGATCTCCGAGGAGCATGGGGTCGACGCCCAAGGCTTCTATCACGGCGACTCGGAGCAGCAGCTCGAACGGATCAGCGTCTACTACAACGAGGCTAGCACTGGTCGCTATGTCCCGCGAGCGGTGCTCGTTGACCTTGAGCCAGGGACGATGGACGCAGTGCGCGCTTCCGAGTACGGTACGCTTTTCCGGCCCGATAACTTTGTCTACGGTCAGTCCGGTGCTGGGAACAACTGGGCGAAGGGTCACTACACAGAAGGTGCTGAGCTTGTTGACGCAGTGATGGATGTTGTTCGTAAGGAGTGTGAGAGCTGCGAGTGTCTGCAGGGATTTCAGGTTACGCACTCTCTCGGCGGCGGCACTGGTTCCGGCCTTGGGACGCTGCTTATCAGCAAGATTCGCGAGGAGTATCCCGATCGGATGATGTGCACATACAGCGTGATGCCGTCCCCAAAAGTGAGTGATACTGTTGTGGAACCGTACAATGCAACGCTTTCGATCCATCAACTTGTCGAGAACGCTGATGAGGTATTCTGCATTGACAACGAGGCACTCTACGATATTTGCCAGCGCACGCTGAAACTGACGAATCCATCATACGCGGACCTGAACAAGCTGGTTTCCGGTGTGATGAGTGGAATCACCTGTTCCCTTCGGTTCCCTGGCCAGCTCAACTCAGATTTGCGCAAATTGGCTGTCAATCTCATTCCCTTCCCGCGCTTACACTTCTTCTCGGTCTCCTTGGCGCCTCTGACGGCAACTGCAAGCACTGCATACCGTCACCTGTCTATTGCGGATCTGACGCAACAAATGTTTGATGCGAAGAACCAGTTTGTGGCATGTGATCCACGCCAGGGTCGTTACCTCACAGCAGCGGCTTACTTCCGCGGCTCGCGTATCTCGACCAAAGATGTCGATGAGCAGATGAGCATGGTGCAGAGCAAGAACTCGGCGTACTTTGTCGAGTGGATTCCGCACAATATCAAGAGCTCCGTGTGCGGCGTTCCACCGAAGGGTCTCGATATGTCCTGCGTGTTCGTCGGCAACACGACTGCCGTGCAAGAGATCTTCAAACGGGTCGGGGAGCAGTTCTCTGCCATGTTCCGGCGCAAAGCTTTCCTTCATTGGTACACAGGCGAAGGCATGGATCCCATGGAGTTCACAGAAGCAGAGAGCAATATGAATGACCTCGTAAGCGAGTACCAACAGTACGAGCAGGCCGTAGCAGAGGACGAAGATGAAGACGTTGAGCAGGAGTTTGGCGCCTACAGAACTGGCGAAGAGGACAGAACAGCTATCGAAAGCTCGATCATGAGTTAAACTAGCTATTTATCTGGTACATATCATTCATAAGCACATGTTTTTGCGTTGAAACCCGGTAAAACACTCATGACGTTTTGTGTTGAATTGCAACCAGCACGTTATCGACCAGCTCTCGAACAAAACATCGCTTTATACGGGAGAAGTTGCTGCGGTATTGACCAGAGCGTACGAAAACTTGTGCAGGCAAAAAGTGTCTGGAGCGCGACATGCTCGGTACAAGGCAGCATCAGGAAGCGTACGGAGCCGCCGCTGCACACCGCGCCGGACGCTCTTGACCTGAGATCAGCTCCTCGCCATAACAGATACTTCACGTTCAGGTTTCGGCGTTACCAAAGTCTCCAGTGCGAAAGCATCTTTGGGCCACGGCTGTGAATGGCGAGACGCTTTTGTCGTCCAGTAGAGTTGCACATGGCACTATTCAGAGCCACTTTCAAAGGCGACTGGGCTCGCGCTCAACACGCAGCGTGCACCTGGACAGCGCTCCTGAAGTTCATACAGAGCAAGTCCGGAACTCCTGTTCAGCACTTGCAGCGCACGTATAGAACATTCCCCAAGCGCCTACAGAGCTTTTATAGACCACCGCGCTCGAGTCCAGGCAGGCTCCGCTCAGCTGCATGGAACCTCAACGCCTCCGCTGAACTACAGAATCATCTCCGTTCGAGCGTTGACCTGTAGCCGGGCAGGAGCCCGACATCCACCTGGCGTTGTCCTCGTGTGGTACTTTACATTACAGGAAACAGTTCCAATAGAAGGGCTGTTCTCAGTTTAGACTACTTAACCGTAATGATCGTACTCTACACCGCTCGGGCAGTGCCGTACCCGACCACTCTCGGTTACCCTACCGACGATCTGAACACCGGGAACGCGCTCAGCCAACCAGCCACAGACCTGAGCAGCAGCGCTGGTTTCGACCACCAACACCATGCCCATGCCCATGTTAAATACACGATACATTTCCGCATCGCTGATAGATCCTGCAGCAAATTGCAGCCAGCGGAACTCCGGATGAACCGGCAACGGATTCTCAATATCAAAACCAAGATCTGATCGCCAACGCAGGAGGTTGCTGAGGCCACCGCCCGTGATGTGTGCGAGCCCGTGGAGCGCCTCATAGGAGCAAGGTGCTTGCGCGTGTTGCTCTCTGCAGAGACGCACAAGATCGGCTATTGGGTTCACATAGATTGCCGTTGGGTACAGGAGCACCTGCCCCAGCGTGGTCATCGACCAAGTCGGTTGGTGCTCCTCGCCGGATACCATGAAACGCATGCATGCTGACGCTTCTGTAGCTACATCGAAGGGTGGCGGTGCGTTCAGGTCAGCGCCTGAACGCGCCACAACTTTGCGAACCAGCGAATACCCGTTACTGTGAAGGCCCGATGAGGGCAGGCCTAGGAGCAAGTCACCTGGCTCGATGCGCCTACCGTCGAGCTGCGCTCCGCGTGGGAGCCAACCAAGCGCTGTTCCACTCATGTCCAAGTGGGTCACCATATCCGGCAGACTAGCGGTTTCGCCGCCTGCTAGGGTAACGCGAGCAAGTCGACACGCTGCACCGAGTGCTTTCCCCAGTGTAGCCCAGAGGGCTGGTTCCGGATGCGGCGCTGCGATGTAGTCCACAAAGGCGAGTGGCTCCGCCCCGATACAAAGCAGATCGTTCACATTCATGGCAACGCAATCGTACGGGATGCCATCATACAAACCGAGCTGTGTAGCGAGTACGAGTTTGGAGCCAACACCATCAGTGCATAGGGCGAGCAGTGTGTTTGGTCCAAAGTCGATCAAACCGGAGAAGCCCCCTAGTTGGTCGGCTGGCGCGCCTAGCGCAGGTGGGGTTCGGCCCGGTGCACCCAGCGCTTTGACAAGCGCTCTCACAGAGGCAGACTCGACGTCCAGATCCACGCCCGACTCTGCATAGCTCGGCGACGGAGCCGTTGCTTTTATCGCTGCAGCAGCAGCTATTCCAGGTCGTGTCCCCAGACCGCTTCTTCTGCGACAAACAAAGCGCACCGACGATCTCGAAGGTTGCGAATGACGTACTCGCGCTTTCACTTGGCGCGTGCTGGCCGCTGCTCGAAGACCAGGCGTGAAGAGCGCGTTCTTGAAGGCCACGATCGAGCGTTGACGTGAGGGCATTGCGAAGCGACCGCGTGAAGTGTTATGCTGTCTGGGGAATCCCGAAAACGCCTTTAATTGATTTCTCTGGTGCGCCAAACTTTCAAACTGCGTAAAATAGAGCGTTGTGTGCAACGCAAACCGAGCGACATGGTAAGAGGCGTATCAGCTGCACCCGTTTGCGATTGAAATGGAACGCTGAACTGTTTGCGCTTTTCATCCATTTCGATCGCTTTTCCGAACTTTTTGGGCGTGGATGGCCTTGATCGTCAAAAAAAGGCAGCAATAGGGGCTCACGGATGCATACACGGTAATAGGAATTTTGGGCGTTATTTCGAAGTTGCTCCTTTCGCTGTTTGGTTTTGGAATTCGTTATTGCTCCGGATTCCAGATCATTTGCGACGACCTCGAATAACGCATTCGTAACATACCTGAAATCATTATCCGAAACAAGCGCACAAGCCCCAAATATTCTGAATTCCTTGCGTGTGGATGCTCAAAGCTCGCATTCCTCAAGTTTTCGATCTTTCTGTTTCAGGGCATCTCGCGGACGCAGCAACTTGTGCCGCTCGATCGACGACGAAAAGAAAGTCAACTTCGTTCCCTAGAGGACTTGTTCAAAAGCTGATGCCGAAACTTTACTGAGCGTGTCAAGTCTTGTATTCGATTCCGTCCGAGTTACAAATTCTTCCCGCAGAAAAGCCCTACGAGGCGACAGTCGGAAAAGAACTACACTTTCGTGCGTATGCCCGTGTACGACATCCTCGTTGATTGTATGCTGATACGGGTAGAAAGGCGAGGCATCAGCGGCTAAGAGCGGTCTCTCCTCCCGCCAAAGTCGCTTTGAAGCTCTCCGCGCATCGTCTCGCCAAGTCCGCAAGCCTGCGAAGCGATTCCTGTTAGCAGCGAACGTCGACATCCTGGCATCGCAGCTAACGTTGCGCAAGCGTTACCGACAAAGGCCTTCCTTGTTTGTATCCCTTTTTCTTCATGAATCAGGCTCGACTGATGAACTTGATTAGAAGCGTAAAGACCCATGTTTGTGCGGGATCACTGCAGAAGAGCGTTTACAGAGGGCTTTTGAGGAGGCAGTGGCTTCGTCGCTCGAGCAGCGCCGCTTCCGAGCAACCGCCTGCGTCGACAACGGCCTCCACAGCGACACCGAGTCGTTCAACCGTGAAGCCTACCACACGGAATCACCGTCTCTCGCTGTGGTACGTCGCGCTTGTGGTGCCATCCCTGACTTTGGGTGGTGTACTCGTCGCGCTGGACTTGAACGATGCGTTTCGAGCACGGGCAGAGCGGCTCCTGCCGGGAACGACGCGCTGGCTCAGCCAGCTTACCGGGAAACCGTATGGTCAATCAAGCGAGAAAGATAGGATTCACAAAGCGACGGTCCAGCGTTCCCGGCTGCTTCACGCGGCTGCTACGCAGCTGGACAACGAGTTGCGTCTCGAGGAGGCACCGCCAACGGACAAGTCGTTCATAGGTCACGAGTCAACCGATAGTATACGAGCAGACGCAGAAACTGCTGCGACGCAGATCGCCTCGCATGAGAAAGACATGTTGAACATCTCCGCTTCGGCTGGTTTCGAAGAAGCACAATCTTCTGAATCAGCTGAACTCCAGGGAGCTGCAGATGAGGGATCTGCTACATCTTCAGCGCATGCCTCCACGACGCAGCAGATGACTGCAGCCGAGTCGAGCGAGCACGAGGAGGCTTCACCGGTCAGCACAAAGCAAGCAAGCGCTTTGACATCGACGAGCACCACGTTAAGCGCGTCCACAGAAGCAGAGGCAACTGCGCAGCATGCCCCAGACACATCCGAGTTGTCCGCGTCGCGGGAACATATCCTTCCAACTGCCGTGGAAATGCAAGCGCTTGTCGAGCAACTTAGTGTGCTAGTTTTGGCAGAAGCCCTACGTGTACGGGAACTTGTGAAACCCCTAGAGTCGCAGTCTAAGTCCGGGTTACTTGGCGGACGCGGAGCGAATCCGGTGGAGCAACGACGTCAGCTGGCTTTAATGCTCATGAAAGAGGAAACCGCTCTCCAGCAGGACCTGGAACGGGCCCTGCGGCGTCTGGAAAAGCACCTACGGCAAGCGCTGGAGCCCCAAATCCTTGCCCAACTGCGTCCGCAGTTCGAGAAGGCCTGGAGCGACCACGAGGCTCTGCTGCGGCAGCAGATGCAAGATGAGCTCGATACACAACGATTGGCACTGCAGCGTGAGCAGGTCGATCGACTTTTAGAGTTGCAAATGTTGATGGAGCGCGTGGAGGCTCGAGCGCTCCGCGACCGCCTCTACAAACAGTATGCACACTGGGCGCAACGGACTGCGCTGTTGTGGCAGGCTCTCGCTGTGCGGCTCACGCGGGGAGAGCCATTTTTCGCTGAACTTTCGGCTATGCAACAAGCCTGGCGCTCATTAGCAACCTCCAAAGAAAACCCTGAAAGTTCGCTCGATACTTGGCAACAGTCCGCCGCCTTGGTTGAGTGCGTGCTCTCGGGTTTGGCCCCTGCCATTGCGATGCAGGGTATACCACCAGCGAGCGCTCTCCAGGAACGTTTCCTCAATCACGTCTTTCCGGAGAGCCGAGTCGCAGCGCTCATGCCGGCCAATCGAGGGGTCTGGGGTTACTGGCTGGCAAGAATAGCTGCCTGGTTGAAGACCAATCGACTTGAAGAGAACCTTGACCAAGTCAGCGTCATCCAGATTCTGGACGCCGAAGACGCAAGAGCGGAAGAGCAAACAAAGCCAGGCACAGGTTTGGCGCTAACGATGGAGCAGCGGCTGCTGTGGGCTCGCCGTTGCGTGGAACGCGGTGATCTTCGGCACGCGCTCCAGCACCTTCAACAGATTCCTGCAGACTCACTGGTCTCGCGAATCTGTAAGGATTGGATGACGCAAGTTGAGCGATATCTTGTGACCGAACAGGCAGTCCGGATTATTCGCGCGGAGTCTACGAGCGTTACCGCAGCTTTGTGTTAGGCGAGTCTCGAGAGCGAGTGATCCTTTCCGAAGAAATTTTCATATGCAGCAATCGCCCCTGTAGTCTGCTGACGGAAGAAGCACATTCTCGAGCGGGCAAGGTGCCAATTTTCAGCACGGGATGCAGCTTGTCGACATGAATTGCGTTCTTTGGGAAGTAGACGCGGCTTCTCGATCGCTGATGCAGTCTGTTCTCGGCGAGCAGCGGCATCGCTCGCGAGTGAGCCATGCTCGTTGATCCTTCAACGACCTGGAATGATCTGCTCTCGCGGGCACACCTTTCACAGGTGAGCACGAATGAAACCTAGATTTCTTCCGGTACGGCGATATCGCTCGCTTCTTCACTGGTGTCCGCGCTGGGCAGGCTCGCCAAAGCCGCTAACGCTCTCCAGCGCAGTGCAACGGCTTCCAGGGTACCTCGCTGTCCACTTGGAGTATCCCATCCGAATGCAATGACGTTATCGGTAGTGTATACTAGATTCAGTCGTCTCCAGTCATGATCGGAGCCAGGAGCAGCGCTGCTTGGACCGATGACGGTAAACTGGGGGCAGTCTGTCGGACACGGACCGCATGTCGGGCTAACGGACTCGTTCAGGGTGACCTGCTCGCCACAGAGGCGGTGACCTCGGAACGAACTCTCCCAGAGTTCACTTTCTGGTCCCTGTTGCTGTCCGGTGTCCGTGGCGCTCTTCCGCACAACCCAGTATGCCACGGAGTGCGCGGTCAGCGCACCGTCCCGAGCTATTGTACAGGGTAGACGAAAGAGACCCTCTGACATGTGACTCGACTCCTCGGAAGCAAAAGCCCTCTCTCACGCTGCTGCGATGTGGTAAACCGTGTGTTGTTTTCGACGATGTGTCTTCTCGCGCGAGCAAGTCTCTGAAAGCAACAGTGTTCTTCTACAGTGCCGAGTTTTCGTGGACTACTCGGCGTTTCCGAAGTCGTACCTTCGCAAACAAGCGTGTCAATTCCTTGGAAGCAACAGGTTTATTCTTGACTGTCAAGTTCGTGTCACCGGATGCAAAGCCCAGCACAAAACCCGGAGCAAGTTCACCGGACCTTTCGAGCCTGTTCGGGGCTGACGACTTGCACCGCTGCGCTCGCCGCTCGACGCCTTGTTCTGTTTTATGCGCTGCACACAAGCGAGACTGCGTTCTCCGTAAGTGGTTCTATGCTGCATGCACCCAGCCGCAGCACAACCTTCACGAATTGTCGTGTGCATTCATGGGTTTGGCGGATTCCGCTGGCAACTCGTACCGCTCGCGAGCTCCCTCAAGCGCTGCGGCTTCAACGTGTACAACTACGGCTACGCTGCCCGAAAGCACACGCTTGAGGAGCATGGACTGCACTTGGCAGCGTTCCTCGCTTCTATTGCCACTGAGTCCGGTCTCAGATCAGACGCTTTTCCGACACGACTCGGTTCCATCTCCTTCGTAACACATAGCTTCGGTGGCGTGGTGCTGCGGGAGGCGCTCACGGGTACCGCCTGGCACACGGCACGCTTGACGCCAGAGGCTGCACGTCGAGGGCGAGCAGTCTGTCTGGGACCACCGTTTGGTGGTGTTGCACTTGCCCGAGCGCTTCGACACCGTGAGGCTCACGGCCGAATGCCGTATCGAATTATCGAACGGCTTGCGAGGACACTACTGGGGCCTGCCGCGGGTCGTGAGTTGCTCGAAATGCCTGCCGAATGGTTTCTCCGCCGAGGAGGCATGCCCGATTCCATGCCTGTGTTGGTGATTGCCGGCGACATGGGACCCATTAACCCACTTATTACGCGAACGCGGTCTCCCGAGGTCCGGTCCCAAGAGTCTGCATGGGGGCGTGGACAAATTATCAGCAGTGCAGCGTCGGAGGTTGCACCAAGTGATGGTATTGTGGGCGTTCATGAGACCTGGCTACCGAGTCGACATTGGTTCCTGCGGGTGCGGCTGCCTCATCACATGTTATTGTATGCGCCGTCTGTCATGGAGGCAACAGCGCAGTTCCTGCTCGCACAAGGTGATGATGCGTTGTTTGGCTACAAACTCGCTGGTGTTGCGTTCAGGAACGAGAGGTACAAAGTAGCCGGAGACCCGGATACGGAAGCTGAGAGCACTGATCGACGTTGAGCTAGTGTATGGAAGGTCGTTCTTGTGCAACTATTCGGAAGCACTAAGGCACGGCGTTGTGAACGGTGAGGCGTCGGCGCGAAATCCTCCAGACTGCCGCAAAGCTCTCTGCCGACCGCAAGGACCTGCATCTTCGTAGTCACGCGGTGTCCACGAAAGGATGACTATGCTGCGACCTGTCACCTGCTCGGGATCCGAGCCGCTCAGCGCCGAGCGCTGGTCAAGGACGCGGATGCGAGCTTCTTCTCTGTTCGATGCTGCATTCAGGAAAGACTTTAGAGGGCGTTCTACGTGGCATTAGGAATGGCGACGCTCGGGATGGCCTCTTTCCGCAGCGGTTTGTTGTTCTACCAATACGAGCCTCTGTGCCTTGCAGCGGTTCCCGTTATCGAATGAAGCTTTTACGAAGCAGATCTCAGCGGGAAACGCGGTAACTGTCGCAGTGTAGCGACGTCTCGAAAACTCGCATGTTCGGCGTGTTACGCGGCATCATCACAAAGCGAGGTTCTGGACACTGGCGATATATCGCCGAGTTTTGACTTGTTTCCAGAACATTTTCTTCGATTGACGAGCTTCAGCAGGCATGGAGTTGGGTCCTGCTTTAGAACTCGGTGCTGCTCGCGAAACTTATGCCGCGGTCAGCACAGCGCTTCTGTGACGGGGAGCATGCAAGTCAGCTGGCTAGTCGCATTACTTTGCAGTGGATCACGCTGCCTTACACGTTGAAATTGCTAGTCGAGTTATCCACAGATGAGCTGTTGTTCCAGAGAGGCTCCTCATCGAAGATGGACTCAGCCGAAGTGAGGAACTGGGCGAGGCTCGGCCCCGGCAGCGACCTGGATGCACGTCGAGCTCGCTTCACCACAGATGATTTTGCGCTTGTATCTGTCAACTTGTATGGAAGTGTCTCGTGCTCTGTGCGGACGTTACGCGGGTTCTGCATCTCTTGCATAAACCCAGTGATAGCTGCGTCAAGTTCGTCCGGGACGGAGCTCGGATTCTCGTGCGCTTGTGGCGCTATCAGGTCTGCATTTCGAACGAGCAGAGGTTCTGTTGAGTCGCTGCTCTCCAAGCTATATAGATGGGCATCTTTTCTCGGTCGGAGGGCGAACCTAGCGCGACACCGAGGACAGCACAGCAGGTACCGCCAGTTGCGGTGCTCCGATGGAGCGTGCACCGCAGTACTCGACTCTCGCCGAACGGTTAGCTTGCGTCCCCGCTGTATATAAGTCTGACACCGTAAACACTGCAGTGTGTAGGGCAGTACCAGTCGTTTCCGTTGCTGGGTCGTTGTGAGCACCGGGTGCGGGTGACGTTCCGAAACGGACGAAAACGGTGTTTGTGCGTCCGCTCCCCGTTTACGTTCTGTGCCAGGTGGCTCTGCGTTCATGTCCGAAATCTGTCGTCTGGAACACAATTTTTACATGCGTCGAGCGCTCGCATAGTAAATAATGCCCTGCGAGGGTTCACAATGAACGCAGAAACTCTGAAATCCTGTCCTCAGCAACGGCGACGAAGCAGCTTGTCTACAGTGCGGCTCGTTGCTCACACGCAGCAGGTGTGCGTACTGGCGGAGGTGTCCAGCAAGTCACCTCAGAGGCAGCCAAGGTATTGTCGTTTCGTGCGCCGTCAAAGCTAATCTAAAGTCGGCGGGGCTTGGACGACCCTACGCGTCATTGTCCTGAAGGTCGAGAACTGCAATATTCGCTGCACGATGCACCGACTGGAGAGCGATGTACGGATATACCGGTGAATGGGTGAGGGCTTCGTAGCGCACCTGCGGTACACCTGCTTGCTGGATGCTGCACAGAGCAGGCAAGGATATTCGTCTATGTCGATGCATGGAGTAGTTCTCGGTTGCATACCTGTTGAGCATCTTCCTCGGAAGACGATGTACATCTCACTTGCAGCATGCGCTCGCCCCGATGGCAGACTCGCAAGCGCAGCACAGAAACTTGTGACTCGCAATATTCTGAGTCACTGAGCAAGCGGCAAGTCTGAGGGCACTTATTTGACAAGTGCACTGGAGAGGCACTCGTCTCGACACCGAAGAGTAGGAAATATCTGGATAGTCCTCAGCATGCGTCCAGTTGGTTGTGCGAGGCATTAGCGGATAGCGCTCAGTGGTCATCCTGAGGAACTTCCCCGTGATTATAAAACTTACAGCGGTGACGGCCAGAGATTCACCTCGGAGGTTGTGGAATAAGTTGATTCGTTTTCTAGATCAGCAGAGAACTCTTCCCATCTCACTCGTTCCAATGCAGCCGTACGGTAATATGATAGAGTCATTCCTCATGTACCTGCAGAGTGAGTATCCAGAGCTTGGTCTTTACGATGTGCTTCAAACTTTATAAGAGATGCCAGAACGCGTCTGGAAACGTGCCGAACACTCCAATGTGCTCGTCTTTCTTTCAAACCGAGGAGAGAGCCTCACGCCCCAACCGCGATACATCCGAGCCTCCGTCATGCTAGGCGGAACACGGCGGTCGAGGCTCAGGAGCTATATCGAGCCGTTTGCGTTTCGGGGGCCTTGATCTGGGCACTCGGCCGCTATCATTGACAGCTCCCTAGGAAACGCTTGAACATGTCCAAGCATCGTGGACGGGATCAAAAACGTGAGCCTCAAGAGCCGCAACGGCTGCTGCAGATGCACCAGAGCTATGCGCAGCTTTGGTCGCCTCCTTTGCCCAGAGTGACTGAACTGCGGTCTGCGGGGGCAGCAACACCGCCTCGGATATACGTTGCAGCTCGGAGCACTTCAATGCCTGCAGCTCACGATAGAGGTTGTGCTTTTTTGACGTCATGGTCACCGAGTCTATCTCATCTAAGGCGGTTCACGCCTCAGCGAGGCTGGAGACAGCCCACACGTCGTTTCCAACGGACTTGCTCCGGGGCTGGGCGCCAGTACCAGACCGCTCGTCAGCGTCCTGAGCGGCACGGAGCACCACAGCTGAGCGCTAACGTAGACGATGGAGCAGCTGCAGTTGCTACTGCAGCTCCGGAGATACGCACAGCTTTTGACGCACTCGTCATAGGTTCCGGGATTGGTGGACTGGTCACAGCGACGCAGCTGGCCCAGAGAGGCGCCAAAGTCGCTGTATTTGAGCGTTATTTGATTCCAGGAGGCTCCGCTGGTTTTTTTCGGCGCGGTGGCTACACTTTCGACGTGGGAGCATCCATGATCTTTGGCCTCGGAGAACAGCCTGGCTCCACGAACCTGCTAACTAAGGCACTCGCTGCAGTTGGCGAACACCTGGAAACCATCCCCGACCCGGTACAGATTCATTACCATTGCCCTGATCCTGTGCTGCAACATCTCCTTGTCTATCGAGATGAAAAGCGATGGCTGCAAGCGCTCACGGAGCGCTTTCCTGCAGAAAAAGAGGGGATTCATCGTTTCTACGGCGAGTGCTGGCAAGTGTTTCGAGCACTCAATGCATTGGAGCTGCGCTCTCTCGAGGAGCCTCGTTACCTCTTGCGAGTTTTTCGCCAAAATCCTGGTGCTTGTTTCACGCTCCTGCGCTACCTCGGGGTCAATGTCGGTACGATCGCTCGCAGGCACATCCGCGATGAGACCTTGCTCCGTTTTATCGATATTGATTGTTATGTATGGTCGGTGATGCCCGCGGATCGCACCCCAATGATCAATGCCGGCATGGTCTTCTGTGATCGCCACTATGGAGGCGTCAACTACCCTCGTGGCGGTGTAGGCCAGATTGCCCAGCGGCTTGCTGCAGGTCTCGAGAGGTGCTTTCCAGGCTGCAAGGTCTTTTACGGTGCTCGTGTGACCGAGATAGAGATGATGTCGGATCCTAGTGCTCCAGGTGGCAAACGAGCGGTAGGCGTTCGGCTCGCGGATGGCAGGCGTTTTCGAGCCAGAGCTATTATTTCGAATGCAACACGCTGGGACACGTTTGGCCTTGAGCCAGAGACGGTGCAGGAAGTGGCTAGTGCGACCACCGCAGCGCATACCTCGCTTCCGGTAGCAGCAGCGGTCGTTGCTGACACACCAATACGCGGCAGCGTCGCGGACAACTCGAGAACGGTATTAGAAACGCTGCTGCCTCAGAAGAGCCGTTCGTATGAACCTGCCGTATCGCCGGAATTTTCATCACCCGCGACGACAGTTTCTTTGCATGATCGCAAGACTGGAGAGCACTTTAGAGCTGCTGCAGCTGTTTCTGGAGCAGGCGCGCAAGAGTTTAGGCCAGGACGACGGGCACTCGTGAACGCTGAACACGTTCCGGAAATAGAGCGTCTCTGGTCGCAACTCTACGTGAAAGCACCTTCTTTCCTGTCGGTGCATATCGGCGTTAGGAGAGATGCGCTCTCAAATAAGGATGGCAACCTCGAGGACTGCCATCATATCATTCTGGAGCGCTGGGAGGATATGGAGACAGCGCATGGCGCGCTGGGCACGCTGTTTGTTTCGATACCCACAGTTCTCGACCAGAGCGTTGCCCCCGAGGGCCGCCACATCTTTCACGTCTTTACGCCATCGTGGATGGAGGAGTGGAAACATTTATCGCCGACCGCGTACCGGGAGCAGAAGGAGCGCTATGCGGCGCGACTGTTGGAGCGTCTCGAGCCCCATTTTCCTGGACTTGCTGCAGGTATCGAGGAAATGCATGTGGGGACGCCTCGCACGCACCGGCGTTTTCTAGGTAGGCAAGACGGAACCTACGGTCCAATGACGCATCGCCTGCTTCAAGGCTTATTCACGATGCCTTTCAACTGTACTGCAGTGCGTGGTCTGTACTGCGTCGGTGATAGCTCGTTTCCCGGCCAGGGTCTCAATGCGGTAGCGTTCAGCGGTTTCGCTGCTGCGCACCGAGTCGCTGCCGACTTGGGCCTGGAGCCGCGTTTACCGAAGTTCATTGACGATTGGCTTGTTGACTTGATTGCGATCAAGCGCGTGAACTGGTTTAGTCGCAGAATGCTTCGCACTTGAGTCAGCGTTTGCTACTGCCAAAGCCACAAGTTTTTTCGCTTCGTGTGTGTAAACGGAAGACATCGATTCCAGTGCACTGCTTCGGAAAGTGATATGTGCTCGATCTCATAAACGGGCATTCATGTTGTTGAGAGGTTTTGACGCTGACCAGAGTCCGCGTAAACGCTGAATCCGATGAAGAGTCTGGCGGAACGGTGCAATGAAGGTCTACGACCGCTTCCTCGCGCGAGCGCCATCTGTCCGTCGTGGCGATGTAGACTTTGGTATGTTGAGAAACAAAAGTTTCTCTATGAACAGCTCTGGTCATATGATGTGCTGCTGCGCATGCTGCTCTGAAGCGAAATGTGGTCGCCTACATGCACCGGCGTCGAGTCGTCCACGTTTCATGCCGACACCCTCCAGAAGAAGCGATCCAGCGTTGCTATTCTTTAAAAGCAAGTTGCCCACAGTGGTGTGTTCAGCGCAGTTGCGGGCAAGCACTAAGCGCATGGCTTCTAGAGGAGCAGACGAGCGAGTCAGAATGTCCCAGGAAGAAGCTCGACTTTGCTTGCTGGAAATAAAAGTATCTGTGGAGGGGTTATAGTTGCGGCTTCGATAAACAGCAGTGTTTACGACTTTGGGAGCGTGTTGATGGACTCAAGGGTCTTGTATTTCGAAAAGATTGCATGAATCAACGCGAGCACCAGTTTATGTATCCATACAAGCAACTATATCCGCATAGGTAAATGCATCAACGAAAGCATTTAGATATGGAAGCATTTAGATATCCATCTATGCATGTAGCTCATTGTTCGCTACATGTGGCACATTGGCGGGTGTCTGCGTATTCCTTTTATAAAAAGTGCACGAAAGAAACGTTCCTTCGCTGCAACCGGCAACAGGCGTTTTGGCGAGTTTTCATCCTCGCAGCTGGCTTGTAATGCGCCCGCTCTCGGGGGTGCATACGTGCAGTGCATTCCAAACCTGCTTTCGGGACGTTCATTCGCTTCTTCTGCGCATTCGCATATCAACTAGAGAGCGCTTCATCAGCTGCCAGATCCAAGACTGCCGGTTCGTCATAGCTCCTTGTCGTGGAGGCTCCCGCGCTGTGTAGGATGCGCTTCTCTAAGAATCATGTGGCTCTCTCTACGTTCCTCCGCCGCACACCAGAGAGCGCAACCCTGGTCGCGCAGCACAACTGCTTCTGAAGTAGCTACGAACAGCAGGTCTTTACTCGGCTGTGAAAACTTGTCCGCTTTTTGAGCAGCGTCGTTTCGGGGCGGGAGAAAAACCCACTGCGCCATGCTGAACGATCGCAAAGCAGGCGGGTATGCACTTGGCTTACGTCATGCGCTTTGTCGCTGGAACGCATGGAATACGCCAAATGCTTCTCGATTTGGTCTCGAACGTAAATGTCCTCGTTACGAAGATGTCGACGGTCGCGATGCTCGTGGGGGACCCCTGCGGCGACTGCGATGACGCGGCTTGGGCGAATGGTTTCCGCTTTCGCTGGACTGCTGCTCAGCAGCGGCATTCAAGGTGTTAGGAACCGCGTGCGAGGTTTCTGTAGCGGGCCCTGTTGTCGGTAGCGTTTCTGCTGTAGCATGCACCGTAGCTGTCGCTCCTAGTTTGTCCATTCCAGCAGTAGGTGTGCCTTCCGTGATCCGCGAACGACGCCGAGGCCAGAGCTGGGCGAGCTGGAGCACAGAGGACAGGACGCCAGCAGCCCCTACAAGTGTCTGAGAATGCTGTCCTGGTTCGGCCATATTCAAGCCTACAAGGATGTCACATCCGTAACGCACAGCTCTGGCGAGCACGCCAGCCTCAAAGCTTCCGGGAGGTGGTCGCTCAGGCTCCAACGCAGTAGCTGCCAGTGCTGAGATCGAGTCCTTGGCACCCTTTTCATCAGAGCGTCGTTTCCGATTAAGAATAGACCAGAGCTGATAAACATAGAGCGCAAATGAGGCAAGGCTGGATAGGAGGAGGCTGTATCCCGCACAGCGACCCCAGAAGCGTGCGCGCTTTTGGCCAGGAGGTTCCAAAAACAGTCCCGTTCTGTATAACCAGACGAGATGATCAAAACCAAAGTAACAGAAAAGGCCCAAATCAGCCAGCAGCTGCAAAATTGGTGTTCCAAAGATCAGTTCAAGTGTGCCGCCCTTTGTGGTGCGTTGGTGGTTCCAGTACTTTGCAAGCACGTTGAGGCCGCGAGCCAAACGAAAGAGCTTCCGACCATCTGCGAGCACCAGTTCCAAAGTGAGCGCTTTTTGTGCAAGTAGTGGAACACGCTCCGGATCTTTTATAAGCAGTTCAGTATAGGGTCCGCGCACGAACTTTGCAGTAAATTGAACCAGGCGGTAGACTTTATCACGACCGTCGGTCGTTGCGAGCACCTCTCGCAAGCAACATACTTGGTGTTGCATGCTGAGAAAAAGTGGCTAGTGGCGGAATTGAAACACCTTTCAAGCGCACATAACGTTCCGAAAGAGAAGAGACTGAGCTCCGCGGGTCACCGCAAACATAGTCTGTGCAAGTGTCGACGTACGACCGTAACGGAGATTGTTTGCAAAGACGAGGCAGATTTTCTTCGGTAACCGGCTGCGCACTCGACTGCGTTGGAAGATGAAGACCAGGGTCTGTGCACCATAGCGGAGACGAATCTCTGTTTTGATTGCTAAACAGTACATACATAAGGTGCATGTCTTGGATTTAGGGAAATAGGGATCGTAAGCACGCGTAGAGACGAGCACTGGAGACGGCGTCGAGAAGTATGTTGGAAGCACCGACTCGTTGCAACGAGCGAGGTACCTCCAACCACGGCTCTTCAGGTTATTTTGCGCGTTGTGCAGCTGCTACCAACGAGATCCATGTACGAAAGGGACGTTAGTTTGTCGTTCATAGGTAGTATCGAGAAGAAGCGCCGGCAATCCGTCCACGCACTCGTGGGTGTAAGTTCGTGCTGCGCTCCGGACGTTGTATAGGGTCTGTCATGAACGCCGGCATTTTTCTAGAGGCTGCGCGGTGTACAGCGTCCAGTTCTTCGGCCGGTGTAAACGTGTGTGCGCTCAGAGAGACAGGCTTTATGGTGCCACAGGCAAGCCGGCCTCATCAGCAGCGGACAAGACGTTTGAAAAAACTCTCGATGCAGCTATCCAAAGAAGTACGCAGCGGAATGTTCTCAGTAATATCAGATTAGGAGAAACCATTATTGTCTATCGACTGCCGGGAAAAGTCTTTACCAGTGTTTCTTCAAGGCGCTCCAGCCCTGCTAGATTTCTGAACTGTATGATACGAGTGTCTTGGTCTTTTCGAGCGTCCGATGCCCTACCTCCTGTCTAGTGATTTTATCGCGCAAGTCTTCCGCGTTTCACCACAATACACACAAGAAACACAAAACGATCTCCTCGAAAGTTCGCTTGACACAAAGCTGTTGCACGCTCCGAACCAGGAGACGTTTCCGGACGCTGGTCGAGGCGTTCAAGTCTCGGTGCAGCACGTGCCTTCGCGCATGCTTACTAGTGTTTTCACGTTATCGCGAGTCACTTGCCTTCCATTGCCTCGCCATGTGATGCTCAGTCAGCATGAAGAATACCAGATCGTGCATGCGTCTATGTTTCATGCCCTGTTTCCCTGCAAGTTTCAGGATGCACCGGCGCTGTGTTCAAAAGGAGGTGAAAATGTCGTGCAAAGCCGAGAGCGCAACTTCCGCCTGAGCATGCCATACGTCGACACCTGACGGAAGCTGCGAAACCCGGACTTGAACGCTCCCAGCAATATTCCATCGACTGCTGTCATTTGAGCTCGAGTGACAGGAGATACCGATATATTCAACGTCGGAGATAAGCGTTCAGAAACGGAAGAGGCTGCAGAAAGAGCTCGCAAAATCTGGTATTCATCACAATGGGAGCAGACCCAAACTTTAGAGTGCACGCTCGAGTCAGCATGCCCCTTCCATTTGACTCTGAAATGGGTATCAAGGACGAATCCTACGACTAGCACAGGTTTCCTGGGCGAACGCCGAAGATCAGGTCGCCGCTCCACGGCAGCGTTGCCATCCCCGCTAGACATGAGAGCTGACGAGCTCATGCTACGAACGCTTCGCCAGCTCTTGGCTATGGGATACACAACACCGAATTCGAACACGAGACTGATTCCAGGGCAAGGACATCGAATCTCTGCGAAGCGATCGTCAGAGGCTTCTGGAATCGCATCAGAAGAGCAACTGTTAGGCTCGTCATTACTGGCTCACGCTCTGCTGACGTCGGTTCGTAACATCTCTCTATGAGCGTGCGGAGCACGCTGCGACGAGGCATGTCCGAATATGCTCATTCCAGGCGGCAGGCACTGTGTTAGGCCTCGCGGTAGCACCGGGACGATGGCGCGCTTCCACCAGGTTCGCCTGCTTGCCATCGAACTCCTCAGTGCTCGCTGCGGTCATCTCGCCCGCCATGCAAGACACGGGAATAGTTCAGGTCTCCATGGGCATCGCACCTGGTAGCGGACGGACTTGTGGCAGTGGTCGCGGTGCCATGAATCCCACCAAGCGATCGTGAACGGTATACACGAGCCGCCGTCCCTTGCTAGCGTGGCGCTCTTCCGCAGCATACTTGCGCAGCCGATGCTTTGCCCGCTCAATGATGAGCGCTGTTGTTGGATCCAGATGTTCGTTGTGTATGAGGCTCGCCATGGTGCCTTTTGATCTTTCGGCCGGCAAAGAGCTCTTGTCCCAGTCATTCTCAGCGATTCGTTGCTGCATGATGCGATAGAAAAGTTCCGCGTCATCGAAATGCTCCGGATCATACCTACCGGAATTTCCCGCCTGTGCGACTCCTCTGTTGACAACCGGCTCACTTCCTTTGCGTCGGGCCTGGAAAACGCGACGAATGCGTTCGCGGGAGTGCTCGTCCGACAGCAGGCGCTGCAGCTGGCTTTCAAGACCCTGTCCCAAGGTCGTCAGCGCCTCGTTTCGCCCAGTCGTCGTTGGTGTTTGTTCGGGTACCACTATTTCTTGATGTATGCGCTCCAGTACGCTTTTACGCAGCCCAAGCAGCTTTTGGTGCCTCTGGGCCAGCGACGCCTCGAGCGCTTGGCTGCTCGCCGGTGCCTGTTGCGCCTGCTGGCCCGCCGCCTCGCGAAGCCACAACTCGAGCACTCTTCGCGCGGCAGTGGAAGACTGAACGCACAAATCCTGAGTTTCCGGACTGGATTCGCAGAAAGCTCTGTACAGTGGGGCATGCGGAAGCTTTGCTGCAGTCTGGAGTGGCTTGTGTAAGCGTGCGCGGGCCTCTAACAAAGCGTCAATCCGAGCACGCAGCTCTCGAGCTGTTGCCAACCAGGTCGTTGGATCGCTACTCTCTGTGGACGCTGTTTCCGAAGAACTTTCCGAACCATCCTCTGAGGAGCTGTCGCGGAGACTGTGCGGTCGTTTTCGCCGCATTTGTTCAAAGCAAAACTCGGTCAAGCTACAGCGAGTATCGAACGCTGTCAGTGCAGTGCAGTGCAGTGCAGTGCAGCGCCGTTCGAAACGTTCGCCGACTGCGACTGCGACTGCGACTGCGACTGCTCGAGGACGCGCTGGCCTGGGACGTGCACACAACGACCAGTAGCTCCGTTCCGAAGTATTGGCGGTGGGTACCAGATCTTGGAGATATGGTGTGCAGTAATGGTTGCTTTCCTGTATGATGCTGTCCAACGAGCGATTGGGGTTTTCTGCTCAGTATGACTGTTCTGTCCACCAAAAACTTGGCGAGGCGCGAGGCCGGCACGCGGCATCCAGTGCGGGGTTCTCAGCCGCTGCTGCTTGTACCGAAACGTATATGAACCGTAAGTATAATTGGCAACAGATATCGAGACAGTTGTGCAGCAGCGAAGCCAGCCGCGATACAGGTACTCCAAGCGCACGCCTTGCTCAGTTCTGAGGGCGACTTCGAGGCGAGGTTGTTTGCGCGATCGCGACGTTGACGACGCCCTAGGACGGCATCGTCGCCAGCGGGGGGACGCTCACGCACCGCAGAGCACCCGACCAGAGGCCAGTGACACTTCCAGGTGCTTGACACCCGAAATGAGGACCCAGCTTATGCTTCGTTCCTCGCTGCACGGTGCAGGTTCTCTGGCACATGGGATGGTTCTCAGTTTCTACACCGACGTCTGCATATTGCTTCCGTTTGACGGTGCAGAATCGATGGATCAAAGCAGGATACCCCGATGAGGCTACTTGTACCAGCCGTTTGGACAGGCACTTTGGTTTCTTCATGGGCGTTTCCATGCTCTCGCGCTCACAGTACAGTGCACCCGAATGGAAAAGCGACCTGGTCCATCTTGCGCTCCTACGGTAGTAGCGTTGACTACCCGCGCTAGAGGGAATCGCCAGTGCGTGTGCTGCTGCAGACTTGTTACGGAGGCGCGACGACTTTGCGATGACTCTCAGGGTGTCGGTTGGAGGAAATATTGTTCTTCCAGCGAGTCTATCAGGTACCAGTGCGAAGCATTTCGAGGAGTTGCCTCTGTCGTGGCACCGTGTGGGACGGAAATCGGAGCGCCCAACACAACGCTTTCCGTGAAGGTGCCGCAGCCGCCTTTTCACCTACTTTACGCTCCAATTTCCATCTCAGATGCCATGTCAGCAAGAGGCACGCATCAGCTATACCTGGAGGCTTCTATGCCGCATCGACTTAACGTGGACGCTTGGCCGATGTTGCGGCTCTGGGCAGTTTCGCCGCAGCCTTGCCCGAGAGCACGCATTCGCAGCTCGCCGTTGGGTGCGTGCCAGGCAATCAGTGCCCTATGGCCTGTTGCTGGGGTGCTGTCCAACATGTCACTGCGAGCGTGTCTGTTGGCGTCGATGCCGCTGCGCGATGCACGCATCGTGCACGACACGCATTCGCCGACACGGATGCATGAACAGTTTGCAATGGGTGCTATGTGTACTGTAGACCGTTTGCGCAAGCTGCTAGTCGCTGTGCCTAGTGCTCTTCACGGACGCTTAGAAACGCAGCGAATCATAGTTTTTCAAGAATAAAATTTATTCCACCCTCCCTATGGTGCACTGCAGGAGATCGACATCACGATGCAATGCATAGTATAGATCGTGGACGAATTGCCCGTACGAGATATATTCTTAACTGAACAGTGCACGGTGGAATGGATTTCTCCTTCAGGTCAGTCATAGCACCTTGCTCCAACGGTTGAGGAACACTGGAAGAACCAAGAATATGCGCTCCGCGCCAAAACCCGATATTCTCAAAGCGTGCTTGCGGTCAACGATAGAACAACATCCGTAGATAACCTTTTACGGAAACCAAAAGCGATGATAATAGACACCATGGGTGTGTCTGATACTCTATATCTTATTCGTGTGGTCCTGAAAAAACAGGGATAAAATCGCAAAAACGTCCTAGTTCAAGCACGGCCATCTTCGACCGAAATCGCAACGCCAGCGTTTCTGGAACGTCGCAATCGGGATGAAGCATAGGGGCGTCGGGTTGTTTCCTTTTTCTTCGACGAGACTCTGCTCGGATAAAACCGTCGGAGCGTATATGGGTATGCGCGGAGAGGGAGCCCGTTGTATGTACGACCGAAAGTCGAATGCGAGGCCCAAGCAGCAACAGCATTCACTTTGTCGAATTATTGATGACTTTCACCGGACACCTGGCTACGTTCCTCCGCTGAACCACAAGACATTTCACCATTCCGATTGCGTCCGAGTTTTTGCCGATTCTGGCGGTTAATGGAGCTCCTTTTCATTCCTCTGTACAGCCCGCGGTTGAAACCCATCGAAGCAGAGTTTTCTCTTGTGATACGCAATGATCGCTGCATTGGGCGAATCGCTGCAGCGTTCATCACACAGTGACGTACGGAGACACAATTCGTCTCCCATCCGCAAGTCCTACTTCCTCCAGGAACGTCCTCGCCTACCGGCACAATGAAGTGTATTCGATTTCGAAAATAAGTGGATGCGCTGGGGTGCACACATCAGAACGTCGAAATGGAGGCGAAAGTTCGAGGACTTCTTGAATTGATGAGTTCCACCACAGGTAACGGACACGTGGAGTGCGTGAACCGAGACTTGCACGCCACGAATTATATGAGGCGATGTGTTGTGCTGATGACGAGACTTGAAGAGCTGACGCCATCCAGCTTTGTGGAGCAGCCTCTCAGGCAGGAATTGCGCCTGGATGAACTGAAGCCGATAGCAGGTGAGCGATCCAAAAAGGCTGGGTGGTGTCAGCACGAGGGTATCCATTTCATCCACATGACCGTAGAACATTTTGCGTTTGACTTACATACATAGGTTCTATTCTGGAGTGACAGAAAGAGCTTGTGGTTGGCGATAACTCTATCCCAGTTCGTGGCAGACGTTATCTTCGGGCACCCGTGCTTGGTACGCGTCTTGCGACGTTCTAGTTGATCTTGAAAGCGCTGCTTGCACTGAATGGAGTGCGCCCCTGCGGATGCAAACGTGTACCTGTGCATGCATCGACGTTCATACAGTGCACGCATCGCTATGCATACGTTCATACAGTGCACGCATCGCTATGCATACGTGTCCGTGCACGCATCGCTATGCATACGTTCATACAGTGCACGCATCGCTATGCATACGTTCATACAGTGCACGCATCGCTATGCATACGTGTCCGTGCACGCATCGCTGTTCGGCGCCTTGCGTGCTCGCCCGAAATCGTCACTGCGCTGCCTTGGCGCGCACGCGGGGTCCGGAAGCGGCAGTGCGCAGCGCACCGTTTTGGCTCCTGTTCGGGAGCGCGCTCTCGGCTACCAGTGCCGTTCTCTACCAAAAGTCATAGGGAAATAGGTGTGGTTGTTGATTTTGAAGAGGTTACCGAAGCAGTTGCAGTGAAAGAGCACGTTGATTGGATATAACTTGTAGCAACGGGAAGCGCGCCTATGCATGCAGTCAAGCGCTAGCGCCGCGGTGTGCGGTTCAGCAACCGTTGGGGATCCCAGTTCGCGGCGAATCAGTTTCATTCTTACACGAAGAGGATCCCTGGGACTTCAGGAACTCTGTACGGCGTGGGTAGGAACGGCACGCTCTATCCACGGAACGTGGATCTATCCTGACGGGAGCGGATCGAGCGTCACGGAGCGAGCCTCAGCGGACCGACGGAAAACCGGAGCGGTCAGCGAAAGTGCTGTTCACAGCAACGACTGGTTTGAAGAAGCCACCCAGGTCACCCATACAATCGTCACTGAGCTTCTACCCGCGCGCTTTGAGATAGCACACGGCGCTCGCTTATTGTGTGCGATAGCGACTGGCCACTGGATCCTGCGGGCATCATACCTGCGGGCATCCGCGAGTGCGGGCTGTTGGCTCGACAATGAGATCGACCATGAATGGGCAGCTTCACTAGAGTCGCTGAACGATGCAGAACGCAGCGTCGCGTCTGCCGCACGATGGTGGCGTGAGTCATTACAGAGCGGTCGGTGCAAACGCCTGTTGCAAGATTTGCGGGTTTATTTGCTCTGCCCAGCTGTCAACGGAGCATCTAATGAATCGCGGGGGAGGACGTGTGCCTCATGGATGGTCGCTGTTGCTTCCAATGCGCGCGCCGTTGCTGCCATTGTTCGGGCTACCGGTGCCGAGCTCTGCGGCGTCGGGTCAACCTGCACAGCGTCTGATGACTCGATCGATGTCGTTGTCGAAGTGTACAGCGAGAATGGGCAAAACAGAATTCCACCAAATACCAGTTGCCTTGTGATGCAACAAGGCCGATGGCTTAGCGCTCTGGATATTGTAGTGGGCCTCATTGGCTGCGCTGACGAGCAGCTTCGCTTTGCTCAATTGCGAACGACTCGAAACATCCCAGGTTCGGAGAGTCATCATGCTACAAATAGTTGCAGATTCGGCTCTTCTGGCGGTGAGAATTCCACGTGCGTATCCGCGCTGGCATGGACGGAGACGGCGACTTCCACGAAGAACGAGGCGGTTCCGTCCAGTGACCCGTCGCCGTCTGCGGGTCGCCTGCGACAAAGTCCGGGTGAGCGGCAGGAATTGTCGGATGCGCCAGCGCCGGCGACCGTGCTTGCGGCTCAACGCGCTGAATGCCTCCAGCAGCGACCAAGCGGAGCGTTATCCGGCACGCTATCTCCAGATGGGAGCGTGCTCGAGTCAGCTTGCCATGATGATGATGCACTGGGAGAGGTACGGCACGGGGTCGGTGCACAGAGGCTCCCTTCAAACTCATTACTTTCGCAAGACGAGACGCATGCTGTCACTCTGAAGCATCCCGACACAACTGGCAACACCGGAATTTTTACATCATATGGCTCGACGCCCGTTGCTTCCAGCAACAACAGCAGCAGCGGCAGCTCTACCCGATCCGCTCGAATCGTGGCGACAGAATTCGCCGCGGCTCACGCTCTAGGTGAGTCAGAATCCCGAAGTAGCGGCGAGATTGCGCTGTTGCCTGCAGCAGATTCTGGGACTCTCACGGCACTCGAGGACGAGGCCCCCCTCGAGCAGCTGTCTGGCATTCGCCGGGACGGGATCACTCGGCAAGACCCAGACAACTCGTGCAGCGCGTCGTTCACACGAGTCCTGGGTACGCTCAGCGAAGACAACCGCTCCTGCGCGCCGCTGAGCGACCACTCTCCGAGCGGGTCTATTGAGAACGCTTGCTGGCCACCGTACCGTCAGACCGCAGATGATGCAGCTGCAGACGGGTCGGCAAGTCCCTTTGATGAGTTCGATCTCAAAGGCCTTTGGCAAGCGCGCGAACGAGCCACGGCTGCTTTGCCGGCGCACGGTACGCGGACGCTGTCGCCACGTAAGCGCCAACGTATTCATCAATCGATAGAAACGCACGACGGCACTTCACGCTGCACCACCAGAAGGGTTTTATTCGGCTCGATAGCGTCCCCGACGACGCCAGAGGGAGTGGCATCTCATTCAGTCGAAGCGCAGACAGCGGGAGCGTCTTCGCACCGGGCGCTTCCAGAGTCTCGAGCGCGCGTCGAAACTCGAGTGGAATCGCCCGAACGAATTCCTGTGGACAGCAAAGCGTCTCCGCGATCCTCGCTAGACTGTGATGATGTCTCCACAAGTTCCAGTCCGATGATGGCAAGTGTCTGCGGCAAGCGCATCAAGCATGAGCCATGTTCATGGCAAGAAACGCGCTCCCCTGGGACCACTCCAAAGACGGATACTCGCGTAACTGACGCTTCCACCGCAACGAAATTGGAGACGGGTTCGATTTCCTCACCGGATGCCAAGTTCGGAACGTATGGCTCAGCAGCGTGGGATGCGGTGCAACCGCTGCCCCGAACACACCTGGAGAAGAGAGTCTCGCCAGGGCCGCCACGGCGCCAAGCGCCCGCCCTGAGCCCGAAGTTCCACGTTGCAGCTTCTGATGCTCCAAGTGTCCTGAATCTTTCCCATTTGCTAGACCTGATCCAGGAATTCGAGAGCGCCGTTCAGCGTGATACGAACGAATGGCGACGTGCAGTTCTGACGCTTGGGTATTCACGAGCGACAAAAGCTCCGCTGTTTCTCCGGGTGGCGGCGCGGAACTTGCGCCGTCTTCGCTTGATGATGGAGTCGGGTTGTGTGCGGGTGCCCATGTCGTACGGCAGACGACTGTGGTATGACAGCGGCGCTACAGACGCGCATCGACTGCAGGCAGCATCGTGGCTCTCGTTTGATGATGCAGCATGGTGCTTGCGTCGCTCGTCGCTGTTGCCGCCCAGGGATATGGGGCAATTCCGGGAGCGTCTCGTGCAGAGTGCCCGCATCCGGGCTCGCGGGCGCAGCGAGCTTCACCGCCTTGAACCTGTTCAGGCGATTGTCGGACTCGCTCGCGTTCCGCATCGACAACTATTGCGTCTGGCTCCGGATGCGCAACGACGCGTGCACACCCTGCGCCGCGTTGTGAGTCGCCAGTGGACTCGTGAGGCCGTTGCCTCCTGGTCAGAAGCGGCCCTCAAAGCGTGGCGAGATCGCCACGAGAACGCAAATGCCTACTACTACCGGCATACCGATCCTGGTGAATTTGAGGGCGAGGAGACGCAGTCGCTCCACACGTGGACACCTGCGGAACGGCGCCTATTTTTCGCTGAACTAGATCGCTGGCGTGCCAACCAATGGCGCCTAGGCACCTGCTGGGGCATTTTCAGCAAAGCGATTCCGTCACGATGCGGCTACCAGTGTTCCAATTTTTACCGGGCTTGTATCCGCAGCGGCGAGATCCACGATCCAACGTACGGCTTCAATGCCCGAGGAGAGCTGAAGCGACTTTATCCGGAGCGCGAGGACCCGAACACGCGCGCTCCGCCTGACGCGCTGAATTGTCTCAGCGAGGTCTGGCAGTGGCCCGAGATCCAGTCCATGGAGCAGCAAGTCGATACGTGGATTCGGGAACTGCATCCGAGCCTGGCTCTGAATGCAAATTGGTATCGACAGCAGCGCCCTGCAGGCGAACCGCAACGACGCAACGTGCGCGCTGCCTCTGGTGGACAGCGACAGGGGCGCAGTATTCGCCGCTCACTGCCAGCGACACACATCGACCTGCTTGGGTCGTACCCCGACGCATACATCACCACAACTGATGCAGCATACGAAGAAGCGGATGTGCGGCATCGACGCGAACGCAGACTCGCGTATCGTTCCGCCTCCGTCGCCTCGACAGGACGCTGTGCGGTCGCACCTGCACCTGATCAGCGACGCCTTGAGTCGCGCACTGGCAGCCGCCAAACTTTGCGTTCTCGATCGCAAGCGGAAACGCCCGAACTGGACTTTGTTGAGGTCGACGGAGGCGCGCTGATGGAAGTGATGCAAGCGCCCGCCGCAGACCCAGTGGCTGTACCGCGGCGGCGCCGTCTTCGACGTCTCGCCTCACCAGAATCCGACCTTGTTGACCAGGATGCATTTGGAGTCGATGACGCGCGCTGTCCTACTGCGGCATCTCCAGAGAGCCATAATGCAACAGCGATGCGGTATCAGCAGCGCCCGAATCGTATCGTTCTTGAGGCAGAGCATGCTGGCACCTCGCTGGGTGCACCATCAGGCCAGAGAAGCGACCGCTGCAATGCAAACCTCGACAAGGTTGCTATTGGTGTCGTTCGCTCCATGCGCTCTATGACTGCCCGCAGGCAGCGACTAGAAAGCATTCTGGAACGGATTCGGGCAGGCAAGGCGTCCACGCGGGGACCAGCACCTGCGCCGGTGCATTCGCTGTTGCAGGCGTCCATGTCAGATGGCAAAGAAGCGTCCTTGTCGGGCAGCACTTCACCAGTGCATGAAGCTCCCGACTGGCGCGTACAGCGCCTGCGTCACCTGGTTGGGGCAGCTGATCAGCCTCAGCGCACCGCGCTACTCCCAGCGTTGGAGGCATCTTCTGGAGCGGTCGGCGGAACATCGCAGAGGTTACCGGCACCGTTGGCGACAGCAGAGGGGCATTCTGGCCGCAAACGCCGCCAACCACAACGACTACTCATTGCTGGACAGACGGCGGCGACGACGACGACGACAGGAGCAGCAGCAGCAGCAGCAGCGATGAACGCATCTGGTGCAATAGTGCCGCCGATGGAAACGGAGACCCGCTCTGCACAGAGGTCAGCAGTCGCACAGCATTGTTACACGGAACAGATTGTACAAGAGACAGGAAACGACTTGCCGGGTGATGAAGGCGACGCTGCGCATCAGCGTACAAGTCGATTCTGGGCGCACCAGCATCAGCAGCGTTCACCCGCGAGCATCGTACCTGCGTTCAGAGCCAGTAAGCAACAGACACGCCTCCCGGAATGGCGTCCGCAGACGCTTTCGGACCATTTGTTGCGACTTTGTCGATTGCTGGACTTGTCGTCGTCGTCGTCGTCGTTATCGAATGCGTGGTGCGATAATGCGCTCGGGCTTCCACCAGCCGGGGTGCCGCTCGAACGGGCGACACTCGCGCACCCCGAGTGCTTCGACGCTGGCAGATCACACCCTCTACCGCTGGTTGTCGCGGAACGTTCGCCTGTGACGGCAGCAGGGACGCGCTCGCAGGCTACAGATTCGTGGAATGCTGCTGACGCTTTTATTGACGGCTTGGACGGTGTGGATGCGTCGTCGTCGTTGTTGCAGCAGGACAGCGCGCCGCCAGCAACCGCTACAGACGCAGCTGGACGCAGCCGGTATGCTGGCGATAACCCAGACTCTAGCTTCTACGCAGCCTGGAGTGGCTACTTGAATCAAATGTTGCAGAGAATCCTTCAACGGCGCTGCGGGGATGCTCCTGCAGATCCGCATGCGGAAACGAATGTGAGCGGTGCGTGGAACGCGCACGACGAGCATGCTTCTGGAACCGGTGCGTCGCAAGCGTGGAGCTGTTCGCTTTCGACACGCGACACGAGCTGCCAGTTCACGCTCTGGCCGATGTTGCAAACGCTGTTGGAACGGCTGGCGAACGACGTGGTGCTCTTGTACACGGACGCGGACCCAGTGCTAGGACAGTGGCTGCGACAATCGGGTTCTCGCTTCGCCGATGGTCAAGAGGGAGCGGAGCCCGCTCTCCCGCACCTCATACAGCTGGTGATGCGATTGACGGCGCTGCATGCCGACACGCAAGTCGTTGTGGCGGCGCATTCGCTGGCGACGTGTGTGCACGAGGCGCTCGACGGCACCAGTGCCTCGTCGTCGGGAATATGTTGCGCGCGAGACGCCCTGTGGATAGCCGTCGCTGTTGGTCTTGAGCGAGCATCGGCAGCGCATGTTCGTCTCCCGACGTTACCGTTGACGATTCCGCAAACGATACCGGTAACCGCTGCAAACGCGGCGGAAAGCGTGAATGAGCAAGCAAATGCCCAGCAGCAGCTACGTTCGGCACTACGTCTTTTCTGCTGGCACCTGCTTTGTAGCGAAGCGCTTCATTGTGCGCCCGTGTTGCTGACAAGTCCGATGTGCTGGCGCCTTGGAGCATCGGCGCTGGCCGAAAGCCTCCAAGGATGGCGGACACTGCGTCAGGAATGCACGTCGTCGTCGTCGTCGTCGGGGTCAGCAACGTTGACGATGCCTGCGTTGGCGGCGCTTCTCGCACGCTGGCATGAGCGGGTGCTTGCGTGCTGCACCCGACAGTGGCGCCAGGTTGTGAACGCGGCATGTACGCATCATGCTGGCGGCTTCTCGTTGGACACCTGTGCTCCGCTGCTGGAGCAGGCGCTTCACCTCGGCGCTGAGGCCGCGACCTGGATCGCTTTTCCGCTAGCAACCACCACGAACGCTGAAACAACACTAGGACATGCTGCTCAGCGTCGGCTTGGTCGTCATGATTGGCGTCTGCAGGCACAGGCGCTGGACGAATGGGCCACGCAGCTGATGCGACCGTTCAGTCCCGAAAGCGACGCGCTTGGCTGCACGGTGCTGCGTCCTGCTGCTGCTGCTGCTGCTGCTGCCGCCGCCGCCGCCGCCGATTATGATGGTAATCATAACGACGTTCATGATGATCACGGTACACCCGCATCGCTCCAAAATATCTGCAATGTTGACTCGTCAACCGCTGTAGTTGCCCTGGCGGGCGTACCCAATGCATGGCATTCGAATACGCTGGGTGCGCCGTTTCCGCAGCCGTCCACATCAGTCGACGGATTCTATGTCCAGGGCGCTGCAGCGCTGAGCGCACCTGTCGCTCTTGGCGCGTTATTTGGCGTGCTACGCTCTGCTCTGGAGATGTTGGCCGTCTGGAGAACAAGCTGCTGGCAGCGTTTCATCACCAATGCATCGAGTCCGGTGGCAGCATGCAGCGTGGTGGTGGACGACGCGAACGCCACCCATGCTGGAGCGCGCTTGCTAGCCAGCACACTCGAACGACGCTGGCTGCAGTTGCTACGCGCGTCGTTGGCACGTCTCTGGCAGGTCAGCGGGCCCGCAGACGACACAGCAGGCGATGGTGTCTGCCACTGGATCGACCGTAGCTACGGCCCGTATGTGTTCTACCTGTACGGGACAGCGCTGCTGGCGCAGATGCTCCCTGATCCAGAACGGCAGGCACTCTACAGACAGGTGCGGCATCGCTGCCCTAACTGGATACTGCCGACGCTCCTGCGTCTACACGGGGCGTTTATGATATGGTGCTGCACTCGTGTGCGATTCCTCGAGACGTCGCAGCATGCGGCATCATCTGCAAACGAAACGGCGATGGCGTCTCCAGGCAGTGCAACGCCGCCGCTGCTGCTGCTGCTGCTGCATGGACTTGTCCATGTGCATGCGACGGAATGGGTGACGCTTTCGCAGCAATTGCTGCGCTGGCTGGAGACGGCTGGTGCGGCACCAGCCGGATTGCTTCCGTCAGCGGGTATGGCGTATGCATCGGAACGCGCGCCCCTGCCGGCAGTCTTGGCGCAACGCGTCCTTGCGCAGCGACTCGAGACCAACCGCGTGATGCTTGGACAGATTCCAGCGCTCGATCATGTGACCGCATGGGTCGAGCGTTGCGTGGCAAGCAGCAGCAACAGCACCAAGAACAACACCATCCCGAGTGTCGGCAAATGTGCGATTGGCGCGTCCACGTGGACGTGCTGGGAGACGCTGTGGCAAGCGCTGCCTTGGTACTGGACATGGCTGACGCGAGTCTTGGAAAACGCTGCGCTTGGGAGCAGCGGATCGACTGCGCCCAGCACGCGGTACGCGATCACGCCTGCACTAAGCATGGTCACCAGCGGTGTCGTTGTACGCGTCGCCCGTTTCATTCAAGTGGTACTGGCGAGTGCGCTGCTCGAGCTGACGCCCTGTGCAGAGAGCGCAGGCGCCCAGTCGGATGATGCGCGGGATCCACCGCGTGACCCAGACGCATGGATATGGGCACCAGAAATGACGGCAACGACAACGGTCGACTGGTGGGCAGCACACACCCAGCGCGCACTGCTGTTACACGCGATTGGCCCGTCGAGTGAGCGCCTCGCCGCGTTTCTCGAGCTGGTGCTTCCGCAAAACCAGTCTGGTGCTGCTGGTAACTCGACTGGTCTGCTCTGGTTTGTTCCAGCGTCACTGCAGGAGGCACACGCGCACCTCGTTGCCGATATGGTGCGTCTCTTGCATCAGGTCGAAGGCGCTGCGACGGTCCATCGTTTCTTGACGCGGCTGACGCCTCTCCTTGGAGGACGCTCTGAATACCTGGAAAGCTGGACGGGCATTCGGGCCTGTCAACGGCGTTGGTCGATCGGATTTCTCACTCGACTGGTGTTTTTGGCGAAACTGCAAGAGCCGGTACGCATACCTGGCAACGTGCACGCTCCCAGAGGCGTATCAGCGTCCGAAATCCACTGCTGCGGCAGCGACGAATGCAGCGAGACTGCTGACGCTTACGGAGCGCTGGGCGAGTCGTCGGCAAACGCTCTGTGTAGCGACCAGGAGGCAGCACTGCGACTGGCGGCCGCGTTGCAGCATCTTCTGACACAGATGCTGCTGCATGGACTGGTAGCCTCGCCGCTGCTTTGGGCCTCGGAACAGGCCGGCGCTCGTGAACGACCGGCCAGTCGCCTATGGTCGAGCATGGAGCCGCTTGTGCGCGCCCTTTGCCAGAGCGGCGATGTTGAAGACGAGGATGCAGGAGCAGCAGCAGCAGCAGCAATGCCGTCGTGGCCGCTCTTTCTGGCGCGGTATGCAGCACGCTTCTGCAACGGGCTGGTGCGGCATCCAGCGACAAGCGTAGCAACATCGACAACAATAGCGGCTGCAGCACCGCTGACGCATGTGCGGCACCTCTGGCTACCGTTGCTGGCGCGTTTGCGGCACCTGGTGCCTACAGCTTCGGCTGCGACGGTTAACAGCGAAACAAGCTGGCGCCGGCACCAGGTGTCGACGCTGCTGGCCAAGCTGGTAGACGAGCTGGAGGCGCTGCTGACAAGTGCGCTCGCCTGGAATCATATGTGGTTGCAGGGGCGGCGTGCGGCAGTCACGGGTGATGAAACACCTGCTCTGTCGCGAGCTGCTCTGCAACTGTTCCAGTACCTCGTGGAGTTTGCTGGTATTCTTTTGGTGTTGTGTGCGCGCCTTTTGCGGGTACCAGGGCGCGCTCCGTTCTGGTCGCGAGTGATTCGTCTTGGTCGTCGAGCGCTGGAGGAGTACGCAAACATCGTTGCTGGTCAACGGCGGCAACTGCTACAGACAGAAACGTCCTATGCGCCTGGTAGGTCGCGTTCCCTGGAACACTTGCGTTGTGTCTGGATCGCTACGGTATTGCGAGGTCTCGCCCAGATGGATCTAGTGCCTAACGATAGCTACTATGCGAGTTTTCGGCGACACTTGATTGCGGCAAGCCTCGCCCAGGATGCCCTGGATGCGCTTGTACTGGGTCTATGGCCTGGTTTGTCACCGACTTTGTTGCAGCAGCCGGTCGGCGAGAGCACGGCTGCCAGGTCCGAACGACCAGCGGTTGGTGCTTGTGTTCGCGAGTCGGATGCCGCTGCTGAGGCGACTGCGTTGCTCGCCCTGCTCGATTGGTACTGTCGACCGGAGACGCTGTTCCCTGCAGGCACTGCTGCTCTGCAGCGACTGGAACGTTTTCAACAGGAGTGGCTAAGCGATCTGTGCAGCCGGTGCCTAGCCCAGGCGCAGTCCGAGCGTTGTGTGAACCTGTTGCAGCGCTGGCTCCAAGGTCGGCTTTTGACGTGTACCCGTCAGTCGTGCTTGTCGCATCTCAGCGGTGCTGTGTATTACGCAACGATGGCGAGAACGCTTGCCGTTGCCTGGTGGTCCGGTTGCATGCGCCACGTTGCAGTGCGTCTGAATCACGCAGGTTCACCATCGATGACGACGATGACGATGACGACGCCAGAACAGCAACAACAACAACAACAACAACAACACAGGGCGGCGTTGCGCCCTGCAGACCGAGTGGCGACGGAAGTGATCAGCGACCAGTGCTCGGGCCGACGATTTGCACAGCGTTTTCGCAACAGCGTCGACTTGGCTGCTGCTCTAATGGAGTGGCTCGCGGCAAGCACCCGAGTGGATGCCCCCGCTCAAGCGACATGCGAGGAGACGTTGGCATTGCTGCTGGAAGCGCTAGCTGCACATGTCAGTGCCGGTTCATGTCCACATTGCGGTGACGATCCAAGTCCGGCATCGATATCGTCTGACGAGCGCGTGCAGTTGCTACGTCGTCGACTGGCGGAACAGCGAGCACGCTCTGCCTGCGCAGCGGTACACGCGGTATGGACGAATCATCTGGAGCGACTCGCTCGCAAGGAAGCGATGGACGCCAAGTTGTTTACCCATCCTAGTTGTTGTCGAAACTGGCTGGTGATACAAGTCAATGACGTAGTGGAGAGAGCGGCTTGCTGGCGTCGGCGACCCGGTGATATCTGGCGGACCGCTGGACCTAGCGTCTTCGATGGAATGAAAGACGCTACGACGACGACGAGGACGCCACCGCCATGGTTGTGCTGGTCTGTACCTGAACGCTAACCGGATCAGAATGGATGTTGAGAACGGGAACGTTGGCTTCGATGCTCATTTCCTGTACTTGACGGAGACTCGCGGGGTTTTTCTCGCTGTCATGGTGGCACAAGGCGACGTGTACAGCGCGTCCAAGGTGATTCTTGTAAACAGACTGTGTGTTCTGGGATCAGTCGTGCAACGCTGCGTAGACGCCGGAACGCTAGTCCAGATTCAAGACTACACTCGTGAAGCAGTAACGCCAAAGACGCGGGCATTGATCCTGAACTCTGAGTCCGAGCTCTTTCCCGGTTTTGTGTTACCAAAGGGAGAATAGATTAGGAGGAACTGGTGTTTGTTTGAGTAGATGTACTGGAATTCTCTTCTCGCATGCAATAGATCGTGTTGCTAGATAGTTGCTCCTTATCAAAGAATGCTGGAAACGGATCCAAGTACTGAATAAAGTGTACTAGTCAAGGTGGACTTGCCAGTAACAGATCCTCTCTAACCCCAACGTGCTGACCTCTTTCTTCTCGCATGCAATAGATCGTGTTGCTAGATAGTTGCTCCTTATCAAAGAATGCTGGAAACGGATCCAAGTACTGAATAAAGTGTACTAGTCAAGGTGGACTTGCCAGTAACAGATCCT
>Ga0078972_1002806_pt1 | contig 55649 bp, 48 predicted proteins | sample YelNatPaOPGAMG01_FD_67568 | JGI IMG/M metagenome (GOLD analysis project Ga0078972, IMG submission 67568) | Hot spring thermophilic microbial communities from Obsidian Pool, Yellowstone National Park, USA - OP-RAMG-01 (SPADES assembly) (version 2) | ecosystem: Environmental > Aquatic > Thermal... | reverse complement strand
CCTATCCGCTGAGCCTTCTTTGGAAGAGCCTGGGTGTGACCGCCTACTACACCTTTCTCAGCGTGCCGGTGGGCATTATCGGCTCGCTCGCCCTGGCTCTGGCCCTCAACAGCAAGATCCACGGCGTGCCCTTGTACCGCACGCTGTTTTACCTTCCTTCGCTGACGCCTGCCGTAGCCAGCGCCCTGCTGTGGGTCTGGATCTTCAACTCCAAATATGGCCTCGCCAATGCCTTCCTGCGTAGCCTGGGGCTGCCTGGCCCCCACTGGCTGACCGATCCTTACATGGTCATTCCTTCCTTTGTGCTCATGGGGCTGTGGGGTCTGGGCGGCAATACCATGATCATCTTCCTGGCCGGCCTGCAGGGGGTGCCGACGCACCTCTACGATGCCGCCGAGATCGATGGCGCCAATTCCTGGCAGCGTTTCCGCGCCGTGACCCTGCCGCAAATCTCGCCGACGATCTTTTTCAACCTGATCCTGGGCATCATCGGCTCTTTTCAGGTTTTCGGCTCTGCGTACCTGATGACTGGCGGCGGCCCCGAATACGCCACCTACTTTATGGTGTTCTACATCTACCAGGAGGCTTTTAAGACGTTACACATGGGCCGTGGCTCAGCACTGGCCTGGATCCTCTTCATCATCCTGCTGTTTTTCACGCTGCTGCAATTCAGCCTTTCCAGGCGCTGGGTTTACTATGAAGGGGAGCAATCGTGATGAAAAGCACTCTCGCCCGGCCTCGGCCTCGACTTCTGGGCATGCACGGCATGCGCCGGTTGATGCATGCTATTCTCTATTTGATCCTGACCGCAGGAGCGATTGTCGCTGTGATCCCCATGGCCTGGACGCTTTCTTCTTCCCTGAAGGATTCGGCGCATATCTTTACTCTGCGCGTCCAGTGGATACCCAACCCGGTGCTCTGGCGCAACTATGTTGATCTGTTCTACAAACTGCCCTTCATGCGCTTTATCGGCAATACGTTGCTCATTGTCGTGTCGAATGTCTTCTCTGCTGTGCTCATGGGCTCGCTGGCGGGCTTTGCCTTTGCCCGGCTCAAGGCGCCCGGCAAGAGCTTTGCCTTTATCCTGCTCATCAGCACCATGCTCTTACCCAGCCAGGTTACGCTTATCCCGCGCTATATCATCTTCAAGACGTTGGGCATGATTGACACGTTCTGGCCACTGATCCTGCCTGGTTGGTTGGGGGGCGGCCCTTTTGAGATCTTTCTCTTCCGCCAATTCTTTATGACCCTGCCCCTGGAACTGGACGATGCGGCGCGTATCGATGGCTGCGGCACGGTCAGGATCTACTGGAATGTGGTCATGCCCCTCTCCAGGCCCGTGATCGCGACCATCGGCATTTTTAACTTTATCTGGGCGTGGAGCGACCTTTTCAACCCCCTGATCTACCTGAACAGCATGGAAAAGTTCACTCTGGCCCTGGGGCTTGCTACCCTGCAGCGCACTGCTGAGATGAGCACCCGTTGGGAGCTGGTGATGGCCGGCTCGATCGTGAGCATCGTGCCGATGGTTATCATCTTCTTCCTGGGGCAGAACTATTTCGTGCAGGGCATAGCTCTGACGGGGTTGAAGGGCTAGGGTGGGTCTGGGCCCGATTGGGACAGTTGGGTACATTGTGATATCATTGGCCAGAGCGATTTGTGCTCTCCTTGGGTGGTGATATTGGGCGACCCTGTTGCGTGATAGTCGGAGCTCCGGCTCGCCCTATTGCCAATCGCTTTGGGTTACCAGAGAGGAGAAAGCCGCCATGTCGGCAAAACCCCGAGTTCTTGTTGTCCCCCGCCCCTCCCTTTTCCACCTTTTGTTCCAGCCTGAGGCCATCGTTGCGCTCGAGTCTCTGCTTGACGTGACGTACAATGCGGAGGAGCGCGACTGGAACTCAGCCGAGCTGGCTTCACGGATCGCCGGCTATGAGGCCGTGATCACCGGTTGGGGCACGCCGGTTTTTACGAATGAAGTCCTTGCCCAGGCCGGTCAGCTGCGGTTGGTGGCGCACTCGGCCGGCTCGATCAAGGCTATGCTGCCGCCCGCGGTCTTTGCGCAGGGGATTGCCGTCACCCATGCTGCCGGCGCCATCGCCCCTGCGGTGGCGGATATGACTCTCCTCCTGATCATGCTCATGCTGCGCCAGGCCCACAAGCACGATCGCTTGCTCAAGGCGGGCGAGCCATGGAGCGGCGCCCGGTCGCCTGAGATAGGTCGAGAGATCACTGGCCAGCGGGTCGGGGTGATTGGGGCGGGCTATACCGGTCGCTGTACCATAAAGCTGCTGCGGGGTGTTGAGGCCGAGGTGTGGGTCTACGACCCCTATCTCAAGCCGGAGCAGGCGCAGGCCCTGGGAGTGCGGCAGGTGGGGCTCGACGAGCTCCTGTCTGAGTGCCCGATCGTGACCCTGCAGGCGCCACCTACCCGCGAGACGCATCATATGATCGGCGCCCGCGAGTTGGCGCTCTTGTGCGATGGCGCGATCTTGATTAACACCGCCCGCAGCTGGCTGGTGGATCAGGAGGCGCTCCTGGCCGAGCTGCGCACGGGCCGCATACAGGCTGCGCTCGACGTCTTTGACGAGGAGCCTTTGCCGATCGATAGCCCGTTCCGGCAGCTGGATAACGTTTTTATCACCCCCCACATTGCCGGCGCCAGCATTCAGGCTCGGCGTCGGCAGGGGCAGGTGATCGTTGAGGAGCTGCAGCGCTTCTTCGCAGGCGAGCCCCTGCGCTACCGCGTGACCGCGGATATGTTGGAGACGATGGCTTAGGAGGCTGTTGTGCGAACACGACGTTACGAACTATTGCGCCCGGGCGAGATCGTTGCCGAGCGGGAGCGTTGCCCTGTGGCTTACGTTCCACTTGGCCCTCTGGAGTGGCATTCGGTGCACATGCCCCTGGGCACCGATCCCCTGAATGCGCAGGCGGTGGCGCTGCAAGTGGCCGAGCGCGTGGGCGGGGTCGTCTTGCCCCCCTTCTTTTGGGGCACGGAGCGTGAGCGCCCGCCGGAGATGGTGGCTGACCTGGGCTTTGCCAGGGGCCAATATGTCGTCGGTATGGATTTCCCTGCGAATAGCCTGCCCAGCCTGTATTGTCGCGAAGAGTTCCTGGCCTTGCTGGTGCGGGAACTGGTGGGGCTGCTGATCCGGCAGCAATACCGGCTCATTGTATTGGTGAACGGTCATGGCGCCCGCAATCAGCTCGACACGCTGCAGCGCCTGAGCATCGAGTTGAGTGCCACCTCGCCCGCGCGGGTGCTCCTGACGACGGCGTGGCCGGCTCACGGCGACCTGGATACGTTCACCGGCCATGCTGATGCCGGCGAGACCTCCGTGATGATGGCTCTCTACCCGGAAAGCGTTGACTTGGGCGCGCTGCCGCCGGCCTCCGAGCCCCTGCGCAGTGCAGACTGGGCTGTGGTGGATTGCGATACCTTTAACGGCAAACCGACTGCGGACCATACCCTGCGCCCGGAGTATGACCCTCGCTTGCAGGCATCCCCCGAGCGCGGCTGCCGGGTGCTCGATCTGGCCGTCGCAGATGTGGAGAGCGCCGTACGAGAGGCCATGGCGGCGCTGGGCTTGTAGATAGAGAAAGGCAGCGGTAAGGCAGTGGAGCGGAATACGGGCAGTATCGTGACCGTCGGTATCGCCGGGCTGGGGCGCGCGGGCTGGAGCATCCACGCGGATTATCTGGCGCCGCTGGCCGACTACTTTCGGGTCGTCGCCGTATGTGACCCCGACCCCGCCCGGCAGCGGGAGGCGCAGGCGCGCTTTGGCTGCCGCGCCTATACGGCCTATGAGGACATGGTGCGCGCAGGCGGGGTCGAGGTCATGGTCGTGGCCTCGCCCAGCCATCTGCATGGCGTGCAGACTGAGATGGCCCTGCGTGCTGGTATGCACGTGATGCTTGAGAAACCCATGGCCGGAAGCTTGGCGGAGGCCGATCACCTGATCGCTGTGGCGCAGGAGACAGGGCGGCACCTGACCATCAACCACAACTATCGCAACAAGCCTGGCTTTCTCAAGCTGCGCCAGGTGATCGATTCCGGCATTCTGGGGCGTATCATCGAGATCCGCATGGCGTGGCATGGCTTTTACCGCCGCTGGGATTGGCAGACGCTCAAGGAGTTCGGCGGCGGGATGCTCAACAACTATGGCTCCCACGCGGTCGATCGCGCCCTCGTCCTGCTAGGCGATGCCGAGCCGGCCGTCTTTTGCCACATGCAGCGCACGCCCCTGTATGCGGGTGACGCCGAAAGCCATGTGAAGATCATCCTGCAGGCCCCGGGCAAGCCCCTGATCGATATCGAGCTGACCAATGCCTGCGCCTACCCGCAAGAGGATTATCTCGTCATGGGCACCCAGGGCGGCCTGACCGGCTCCGACTGGCATCTGCGCTGGAAGTACCTGGACCCCAAGGCCCTGCCCCCGCGACCCCTGACCCGGGAGCCCACGCCCGACCGCAGTTACAACCATGAGGAACTTCCCTGGCAGGAGGAGAGCTACACGCCGCCGGATGAGGATGCGTGGGGCTATCGGAAGACCTGGCTCGATTTCTACGCGACCCTGCGCCAGGGGGCGCCGCTGGCCATCACGGCGCAAAGCGTGCGGCGCGAGATCGCGGTGCTGGAGGCCTGCCGGAGTCTGAGCCCGGTATAGCGGGAGGAACTGTGAAGGAGCCTTTGCGGGTGGGCCTGGTGGGGGCGGGATTTGCCGCCCACATCCACGCTCGCGCCTATCAGCGGCTGGCTGATCTGAATGTGCTCATCGGCGCTACCACGGCTTCGCCGAGGAGCGAGGCCGAGGCCCTGGCGCATGAGTACGGCATCCCGGTCGTGTGCGAGAGCTTTGATGCACTCCTGGAGCGCCCTGAGATCTCGATTGTGGACCTGTGTGTGCCCAACTATCTGCACGCGCCCTTTTGCGTGGCTGCCGCACAGGCGGGAAAGCACGTCATCTGTGAAAAGCCATTGACTGGCTATTTTGGGGGGGCTGGGGCCGCTGAGCCGGTGGGCGCTACCCCGAAGGGCCTGATGTTGCGACAGGCTGTGCACGCTGCCGAGGAGATGCTCGCTGCGGCCGAGGGGGCAGGCGTCCGGCTCATGTATGCCGAGAACTGGATCTATTCGCCTGTGGTGCAGCGGGCCATGGCGCTGTGCCGGGATGCGGGCGGCACCATCCTGGAGATCCGCGCCCAGGAGTGTCATGGCGGTTCGCATGCTGCCTATGCTAAGGAATGGCGCGCTGCGGGCGGGGGGGCACTCATCCGCCTGGGTGCGCACCCGCTTGGCACGGCGCTCTATCTGAAGCAGCAAGAGGGAATCGCACGCGACGGGAGGCCGATCGGTGTGCGCTCGGTGGTGGCCGAGGTGGGCGACTTGACGCGTGTTCCCTCCTTTGTGGCTGAGGAGCACAAGTGGCTGGTCACGGGCTGGCAGGACGTGGAGAACTGGGCGACCGTGATCGTGACCTTTACCGATGGCACGCATGCTATCATCTTCGGCTCTGATACGGTGCTGGGAGGCATGACCGATACGCTGGAGATTCACCTCTCCAACGCCCGCCTCGCCTGTAATATGAGCCATAGCTCGTTGCTCCAGACCTATGCACCGGACCCTGCGATCTTTGCGGGTTCCTACCTGGCTGAGAAACTCGACACCAAGGCGGGCTGGAACTTTGCCAATGTGGATGAGGAATGGCTGCTGGGCTATCCTCAGGAGATGCGCGACTTTTGTTCTGCTGTGCAGGAAGGCCGGCCATCGCTGGTTGATGGGCGATTGGGGTTGGAGGTCGTGCGCGTTACCTATGCTGCCTACCAGGCTGCCGAGGAAGGGAGGAGGATCGAACTGTGAACCGTAGCCGGAACCGGGTCCGCGTGGCCGTGGTGGGCGCAGGCTTTGCTGCCAGTTTCCACCTGGCTTCCTATGCCAGGGTCTATGGTTTGGATCTGGAAGTGGTCGGCATTGCCTCGCGCACGCGCGCCAAGGCCGAGGCGCTGGCTCAGCGCCATGGCCTCACCAGGGTCTACCCCGATCTGGAGGCCGTGCTGGCCGATGACGAGATCAATATGGTTGACCTCTGTGTGCCGGTGCACCTGCACAAAGATATGGCCATTGCCGCTGCCACGAGGGGCAAGCATGTGGTATGTGAAAAGCCCCTGACGGGGTATCTTGGCCCTGGGAATACGTCGAAGCTGGCCATGTATCGCCAGGTGTGCGACGATCTGCGAGCCATCCGGCAAACCTTTGCGGAACACGGGGTCTACCTCCTCTATGCCGAGAATTGGATCTACGCTCCTGCGGTGCGGCGCGGCATTGAGATCATGCAGGCCTCTGGTGGCACGATCCTGGACATTCGCGGCCACGAGTCTCACAGCGGCTCGGCTTCCGAGTTTTCCAAGCGCTGGGAAACGTCGGGCGGTGGCGCGCTCATGCGCCTGGGCATCCACCCCCTTAGCGCGGCCATCTATCTGAAACAGTGGGAGGGCATACGCCGCCAGGGCAGGCCGATCCACGTGCGGGCCGTCTATGGCCAGATGGCCGATCTGACCTCGGTCGCGAGTGTGCAGAGTGAGGAGAAGCACTGGCTCGTGACTGGCTGGCAGGATGTGGAGAACTGGTCGCTGGGCGCCCTCACCTTTGACGACGGCACGGTAGCGGTAATCTCGGCCTCCGACATCGCGCTGGGTGGGCTGGAGAGCGGCATGGAAGTCTACCTCTCGAATGCCCGCGTGCGCTGCAATATGGACCCGAATGATACCTGCCAGGCCTATGCGCCCGGGGACTCGGTTTTGGGTGGGGTCTTTTTAAATGAAAAGCTCGAAACCAACGCCGGTTGGAGCTGCCCGGCTGTGGACCATGATTGGGCGTCGGGCTATCAGCAGGAGGTGCAGGACTTTTGTGAGGCCGTGGCCGAAGGGCGGCCACCGGTCTCTGGCATCGACCTGGCGGAAGAAGCCATCGCCGTGGCCTATGCGCTCTATGTGTCAGCGGAGCAGGGCCGGCGCCTGACATTAGACGAGTTGCAGAGCTGCCAGGGGTCATGGAGATGATCACCTTTGCCGGCCTCCGTTTCCGCAATCCCTTTGTGGTGGCCTCGAGCCCCCTCACCGTCAAGCCCTTTCTGCTGAAGAAAGCCTATGACTGCGGGGCCGCTGCGGCCAGCACCAAGCTGACGCTGATTAAGCAATCGTTCTACAAGCGGTTGCGTATGTACCATGACCCACGGGCCGGCAGCATCGTTTGTGTGGACCGCCGGCTTGACCTGGACGAGGGGGTCCGGCTGATCGCCGAGGGAAAGAAACTGGCGCCCGACCTGCTGCTGTTCGCCAATATTACCCATGAAGGGGAAGACCTGGAGAGCTGGGGGCGACTGGCCAAGGCCATGGAAGAGGCCGGGGCCGACCTGATTGAGCTCAACTTTATTTGCCCCAACCTGACCCTGACGGCGCACCAGTTGGGTCAGGCAGGCGGCCTCGGCGGCGCCCTCACCGGGCAGAGCCCTGCCTTGGCGCGGCAGGTGGTGGAGATCTGCAAGGCGGCGGTCAAGGTGCCGGTGGTGCCGAAGCTGACGCCGAATGTGACCGACATCACTGCGGTGGCTGCTGCCTGCGTGCAGGGTGGGGCCGATGGCCTGTGCCTGGCCGGGGCCCAGCTCAGCCTGCCGCCGGTCGACCTGTACAATCTGGATCACGTGTATGATCTGGCGGGGGGCGCGAGTTTTGGCAGCCTGGGTGGGCCCGCGTGCCAATTGCCCGGCTATGCCATGGTGGCCCAGACGGCCAAGCGCGTGCAGGCGCCCCTGGTCGGGGGCGGCGGTATCATGAACTGGCAGCACGCCGTGCAATACATGCTCTGGGGGGCCACCCTGGTCACGGCCTGCACCTCGCTCATGTGGTATGGCTTTGAGCTTATCCCCCGCATCCTGCAGGGGATGGAGCAGTACATGCAGGAGATGGGGTTCACCTCGTACGAGGAGATGGTGGGCAAGGCGCTGCGCAACCTGCGGCCGGCGGCGGATCTGGAGATGCTGGCTGATGTGCCGCGTGTGGACTCGGCACGCTGCAATGGCTGTGGGGTGTGCCTGCGGCCCGGGCACTGCTATGCCATCGAGATGCAGGGCAAGCTGCCCGTCATCGATGCCGACAAGTGCCTGGGCTGCGGCGTCTGTGTGGCGATCTGCCCGCGCAAAGCGCTCTCTTTTGGCCTCTACGCTGGTGAGGCCGGTTTGTAGCAGGCAAGCGTTCCAGTCCCCCCGTCGCAGTTGCTGCCTGCTCTCATGCGTTATCTTGCGGTAGGCTCTGGCGGTTGCTGGACAGTGCGCTCCGCCCACGCGGAAAGGCTCGAGAGAATGGATAACTTGCTCGAAGAACTGACGATCGACCGGCTGCAAGTGCGCATCTATGCGGACCGGGCTGCACTGGGCGCGGCCGCCGCACAGGCGGTGGCGGCAGACATGCGCGCCGCGCTGCAGAGCGCTGCTCGAGCGCGCATGATTTTTGCGGCGGCGCCTTCGCAGAACGAGATGCTGGCCGAGCTCGGTGCGCTGCCTGGGATCGACTGGCCGCGGGTCACGGCCCTGCATATGGATGAATATGTGGGCCTGAGCGGCGATGCGCCACAAAGCTTTGCCCGCTATTTACGCGAGCATCTGTTCGCGCGCGTGCGGCCGGGCGCCGTACACTATCTGAATGGTTTGGCGGACCCGGCGGCGGAGTGCGCGCGCTATGCCGGCTTGCTGGCAGAGGGGCCCATCGACATCGTCTGCGGGGGCATCGGCGAGAACGGTCACCTGGCGTTCAACGATCCACCCGACGCCGATTTCGAGGACCCCCTCACGGTCAAGGTGGTGCGGCTGGCCCAACGGTCGCGGGAGCAGCAGGTGCATGACGGCTGTTTCCCCACCTTGGCGGTGGTGCCCACGCAGGCGCTCACTGTCACTATCCCCGTGCTGGTCGGGGCGGCCCATCTGCACATCTGCGTCCCCGGGCCGACCAAGGCGCAGGCTGTGCACGATACTTTGCTGGGGCCCATCTCGGCCGCCTGCCCGGCGACGATTCTGCGCCGGCATCCCTCGGCGGTGCTCTATGTCGATCGCGACTCGGCGGCCCTTTTCCTGGCCGAGCGGGGCAGGCAGCCATGAACCCAGCCAGCGCATTCAATTTCGAGGGCAAGGTGGCCGTAATCACCGGCGGCAGTGGGGTGCTGTGCAGCACGCTGGCGCTGGCGTTGGGCCGGCAGGGGGCGGCGGTGGCGGTGGTCGGCCACAATCACCCCGAAAAGGCCCAGGCCGTGGCGGACCGCATCGTCGCCGAGGGGGGCTGGGCGCTCGGCGAGGCCGCGAACGTGCTGGACAAGGGATCCCTGGCTGCGCTCGCGGAGCGGGTGTTGGAGACCTTTGGCCGCATCGACATCCTCATCAACGGGGCAGGTGGCGCGCGGAAAGAGGCCACCACGAGTGAGGATCTCTCGTTCTTTGATCTGCCCGAGGAAGCCGTGCGCTGGGTCTTCGATCTGAACTTTATGGGCACTTTTCTGCCCTGCCAGGTTTTTGGCCGGTATATGGCGGGGCAGGGGGGCGGGGCCATCCTCAACATCGGCTCTATGGGGGCCTATCGGCCGCTGACTCGCAGCGTGGCCTATTCGGCGGCCAAGGCGGCGGTCGTGAATTTCACCCAGTGGCTGGCTGTGCACATGGCGCAGGAATACTCGCCCGGCATCCGGGTCAACGCACTGGTGCCCGGGTTCTTTCTTACCGAGCAAAACCGCTTCCTGCTCTATGATCAAGAGACAGCTGCTCTGACGGAGCGGGGGCGGCGGATCATCGCGCACACCCCCATGGGCCGCCTGGGCCAGCCCGAAGACCTGGTCGGGCCGGCCCTGTTCCTGCTCTCGGACCTGGCGGCGTTTGTGCACGGCACGAGTCTGATCGTCGATGGCGGCATTTCGGCGTTTGGGGGAGTGTAGAGCGTGCCCCGATCAGGGCTTGGGTTTGATCTGCACGAACTTGCCCCCCTGCACCTGGAAGATGTAGATGGGCTGCTGGGTGAGATCGCCCTTGTCGTCGTAGGAGATCTGGCCAATCAACGAGGAGTAGTTGATCTGGTGTAGGGCCTGTTCGATCTGGGTGCTGTCAAAGCTCTTGGCTTTCTGCACGCCTTGGGCGAGCACGGCCATGGCGGCATAGCCGGCGGCCGAGTAGGTGCCGGGGTTACGCTTTTCGACATCCTGATATTCTTTCCACCAGGCGTCGTCGGCCACCACGCGCGAGTCGGGGGTGATGCCGCTTACATAGGCGCCCTCCGCCGCCGGGCCGGAGCCATCGACAAACGCATACAGGAAGCACCCGTCGGAGGCCATAAAGGCGCCCTTGTAGCCGGCGTCGCGCAGCTCGGGCAGTACGACATAACCTTCTGTCTCATATCCTGCCAGGAAGACGGCGTCGGGGTTCAGTGCGACGATCTTGTCTACCGCGGACTGCTGGGTAGAAGCGGCCTCGGGGATCTCGATTTCCGCCGCGGGTTCCACCCCCTGGGCTTTCAGCGCCTGACGCATCTGGTCGCGCAAGCCTCGCCCATAGCCGTTGTTGGCATAAACGACAGCGATCTTCCTGGCGCCCAGTTCTTTCAGCAGGAACTCGGCATCGGCTGGGGCCTGGGCCGCGTCGGTGGCATTGACCCGGAACAGGTTCCGGTAGCCGTGAGTGGTGAGCGAGACGTCTGAGGACGTCGGCGTGATGACGATGAGCGGCAGGTCCTTATAGACCTCCATGGCGGCGGCCGTCTGGTCGCTGTTGTAGTGGCCGATGACGCCGATCACCTGTTCCTGGCTCATACTCTGGGCCACGTCCTGGGCGATCTTGGCGGCAACCTCGCTATCGGCCTCATCGTCGAGGGCCACCACTTTGACGCGATGCCCCAGCAGCCCCCCCGAGCGGTTGAGGCGGTCGGCCATCAGGCGCACGCCGCCGGCGACGGTCTGCCCGCCCTCCGCCTGCCAGCCGGAGAGTGGGGCGGCCACATAGACGATGACATCGCTCTTGAGGGGCGCCGGGCCGCAGCCGGCTGCGACGAACAGGATCGATAGCAGGCAGAGCAAGCTGAGCAACCTCGACAAGCGGCAAAGTGCTCTTTGCCTCATGGTCATGACTCCTTAGACCTTTCCCGAATAGACTTGGCTCATGGCCTCCAGCAGGTCGTTCAGGGTGGCCACTTGCTCATTGATGCTCTCAGAGACGCGCCGGGCATGGGCCGAGTCGACGTCGCGTGCTCCCACCAGCAGGAGCTGAGAGTAGACGGTGCCCAGGGCGGTCAGGCTCGCTTCGAGCTGTACGCGCGCACGCTCCATGGTGTTGCGCAGGCGCTCGAGGTTTTCCCGCTGCTGTTCCTTGGCCCGGATGGCCTCCTCGATCTCGGCGCGCACGGCCTCGTCGCGCTCGCGGGCCAGGCGAACCTGCAGGTCCTGCAGCTCGGCCTGCATGGAGCGCGCATCCTGGTGGATCAGCTCATCGCGCTCATACGTGTCGAGGCGGCGCGCCAGGTTAAAGATGTTGCCGATCCACTCGCCAATGCCGGCGGCGCTGTCTCGCACCCGGTCGCGCAGGGGGCCAGCGGGCGTGCGCGCTACCAGGTCACCGATGCGGCGCTGGTACTCCAGGGCGCGCACGACCTGGGCGTGCAGGGCAGCCGTCTGGATGACCGCCGGGTTGTACGTCTCACGGAACATATCGGCCACTACCTGCTGCGCCGTCGTCGCATCGAAAATGCTGGTGATGACGATGCCTGCCTCCCCGGCAGCGCCCAACACCAACCAGTACCACCATTGCCACCAGTAAAAGGGGTTGGGATACAGGAATACCAGGATGAGCGTGAGCGCAATGGTAATCGCGCTTTCCAGGCGAAAGACGGCGTGACTGATGATGGCCGCGAGCGCCCGCCCTTGCAGACGATCCCGACGCTGTGTATCGGCCACGGTACCTCCTGTGAAGCAATCAGCGATTTGCCTGGCCCAACCGGTGTGCCGGCAGGCTGGAAAGCCTGCTCCGCCATGGCCATGATGGAAGGGCGAAGCTCCTGCCGACACCACGGCGTTTGAGTCAGCCCGGAAGCTGATTGCTGATAGCTTGTCAAAAGTATGCTGAGAGCAGTTTGTACAGCTGCCTGATGGTCTCCGGGTCGCCCCTACGGGCCTGGCCATTGGTGACCTCGGCGATGGCTTGCAGGGTCCCCATGTCGGCATCTTTGCCATAGGCGATGCAAAAGATGACGACGGGCGGGCCCTGCTGATTGCCAGCCCGGATCTTGGCGACGAGCTCATCCAGGGCCAGGTACGAGTTGTTCTCCTTGCCATCGGTCATGACGACGATGGCGTTGATGCGCTCGCGGTCATTCAGGGTCTGCAACTCAGTATAGGCGCGATCCACGGCGTCGACTAGCGAGGTGTTGCCATCTGCGACGAGTGAGTCGATGCCCTGCTCCATCGCGCCGCGGTTGTCCTGCAGCAGGCCCAACGGCACGACCTCATTGATGTCGCTGGCAAAACTGATCAGGCCGACCCGTTCCTGGTCGCCCCGGATCTGGCCCAGGAAGGTGTGCAGGGCCGCCTTGGCATCGTCGAGCTTTTGCCCGTCCATGCTGCCCGAAACGTCAGCCACCAGGTAGACGTTGGTGTGGCGTTTGGTGTACCACCATACGTCGCGCACCACCTGAAGCACCCCGCCGCCCGGGATCTGCAGCACGGTTTTCGGCTGCAGCGGATCTACCCCGTTGGCCGCCTTGATGGGCGAATCTGGGCTATCGAGACGGATGTTCAGGTCCACGGGCCGGTAGCCCGCCCTCAAGATGCGCTGCTGGGCCTCGGGCGAGAGCAGATAATTGCTCAAGGCGGTAAAGGCCAGCCGCTGATCGGCCGTGAGGTCGGGCTGCTCCAGCAGCGCCAGCGGATGGTCCTCCCACAACGAGCCCTCGGTGGGGTAGATCGCTACCAGCTTGCCCTTGCCTTTGCCCTGCTGGTTGAAACGGATGACGAGCTGCTCCTGCGCCACGACGGCGTCCAGGTAGGAGGGGCCCTGCTGGGCCATCTGGTCGATCAGAGCCAGCTCGCCCTCACCATAGTAACGCACGGTCTTTTCCAGCGCGCCGACATAATCCAGCGTGCCCTTGGCCGTGGCGTCGTCTTTGGTCAGGCCGCGCGTCTTGCCGCTGCCGGCGTAGAATTCGGCCAGGGTCGCCAGGAGCCCCGCGGCCGAGCTGGTGGAGGGGTGGCTCCACTTAAAGTTTGGATCGGAACGGGCCTTGCTCAGCAGATCGCCCCAACTCATACTCTTGGCAGGATAGCCAATGGAGCGGGCCGTATCTTCCCACATGGCGACGACCACCGGGCTCACAGCATAGCGGGTGACCTCGCCGACCATCGAGGCGCCCTGGCCCAGGGTTGTGATCTCACCGCCTTGCTGCTGCTGGCGCGCAATGTCCAACTGCGTCAGCCAGATGGACGAGTCGGGGGTGATAGCCTGATACTGGCCGGCCAGGGCGCCGTCGATCATGGCGTCGGGGTCGGACTTGGTCGCACGGATCTCTATCGGATGCCCATCGGGCAGGCGCGGGTGGGTAGCCTGAAAGTCGCGCACCAGCTCTGTAAAGAGATCTTCCTTTTCTGGTGAGTAGGCGACTTGCAGCACTACCGGCTTGTTGGCGGCCTGGTAGTTGCGGACCAGCAGTGGCAGGGCCACACAGGCACAGACGGGCACCCCGACCGCCAGGAGCACGATCGCGACCCATAGCCAGGTGCGGTTCCGGGGGCTGACCTGGGGTTGCTGGGCTGCCGCCCCCCACGCACTGCGAGTATGGCGAGATGCGCGCGAATTGCCGGCCTCGCGACCTGGGTATTGCTTGCGCATGATCGCTGCTCCTGTCACTGTTCCGTCACGTTCAGGTCGAACCAGCGCAGGAGCGCCAGCAGGACCTCGCGGTCGGGCGAGCGCATGGCCGTGCTGCGCGGTACTACCGTCATCACACCCTGGTTTTGCCACTTGGCAAAGAGCGTATCCTGCCCACTAATGGGTACCTCTGGGTTGGCGGGGCGCAGGCCGCTCTGGATGGCAATGCGCTGCACATCGGGCGTGAGCAGATAGCGCTCAAAGTCCAGAGCAGCGTTCTTTTCCTGCGCGCTGGTCTCCTCACCCATCCAAATCGTGAACGGGAAGTCAAACCAGGTCAGGTACTTGGGGTAGACGATCACCAATGGGTCGGCCCACCGGGTCTGGATGCCGGCCATGTTCTGCAACAGATCGCTCTCGAGGAGCTGCCCTCCATCACCCATGGAGTAACCGAAGAGGGCCAGGTTCTCTACGGAGTACGAGCCCAGGCTGCTGAAATCGGTTACGGCGCCCATCAGCTCCTTGAGCCACTGCTGGAACTGGGGGTTGGTGACATCGGCGGCTGTGATCTGCGTCTTGCCGTAATACTCGCCGGCTGCGGCGACCATAGCCATCAGCCCGCCCACATTCTTGTGCGGGTTGGGCACCACAAGCTTGAAATAGCCCCAGTCGGGCTTGCCGCCGATCTCGGGCCAACCGCCCTTGGCAGTAGCCGCATCATGGATGGCGCGCCAATTGATCTCTCCGTACCTGGCGCGGAGCACCTCGGCCCGGCTCTGATAAATGCCCCAGGAAAAGAGCGAAGTGGCGATCGGGCGGGCGCGGTACTCGCCGTCCGTCAGGAACACGTCTCCCCCGCGCTTTTCCTTGAGCGTGGCATTGACCAGCTCCACCAGGTAGCGGCTATCTGGAATCCAGACCGTGGGGATGGGGCTCATCTCGTCGCGCTCCCAGCGGCCCATGGCGGTCAGGCCATCCATGGGGATCACAGTGATGTGCACCGGGCGCCCCTCGCTCTGGTGATTCTCTTTGTTGTATTGTTCAGCGGCCTGGCTGACAAAGGGCTCCACGGGGAGCGCGCAGACGACGCGCACCTCCAGCGTGGCTGGCGCCTGGGCGATAGGCGATCGGACGCCCATCTGGCGCATGGCCAGTGAGGCGCCGACGACCACGAGTGCAATGGCGATGACCACGAAAAAGATCACGCGGGTTCGGTTCATTCCCAGTCCCTCCAGCAGGAGGTCGGCAGGCAGGGAAACCTGCGGAAGCCGGAGAACCCACTGCGCCGCCCGTACACTGGGCGCAGTGGGGGCCGGTGCGGGGGAGCAGGCCCTACGCTGCCCCCCGCACCGAATACGCAACTACGACTGCAGACCCAGGCGCCGCTTGCGCTCCTGGAGCTGGATGCTGAGGTTATGTTCCTCGAGCACTTCCGACATCTGATTGTCAAGGCGCTTGGCATCGAGCTCGCCCTGGGCGCTCGCCTTGTCGAGGCGCTTCTCGATCTCCTCACGCATGTCATCCAGGCCCGCATCGGCGACGGTCACGCCGGATACGCCCTCAACCGCCTTGTGGGTGGTCTCTTTAGACTTGGCCAACTCCAGCTTGGCCTGGAGTTCCACCCGCTCCTGACGGATCTCGGTCAGCTTGGCCTCGAGCTTGAGCTTGGCATCGAGCAGTTTCTGATACTCGGCCTCCTGGCCCTTGGCCTGCTCGGCATAGCCGTCGGCCATGCGCTTGAACATGTTGAAGCGGCTCTGCGCAGCCGTCGCCAGGTCCTCGCGGCCCTGCTGCAGGAAGAGGTCGATATTGCGGTCGAGCTCGTCGGCTTTGGCCTGGAACTCATCGCGCTTGCGCTGCAGCGTCTTGAGGTTGCCGCCGACAGTGGCGGTGGCATCCTCGAGCTCCTCGAGCTGGTCTTCCACACGGCGGATGTATTCGTCAACGACCGCGATGCTGTTGGCCTTCATGGCTCGGGTCACCAGCGCGTTGAGGTTAGCGGAAATCAAGACACCGACACGTTCAAAGAGCGAAGCCATGGCGTTTTCCTCCTTTGGTGCAATCAGCGGTTGGGCGTGAGCCCATCCCTCGCAGTCAACTCACGCCCCCAGGATACCACGGAACGGGCGCCAATTCCTGAAGCCAGGCTGACAGTTGGCTGACAATGCCCTCAGGGACTGGCCAGCTTGTAGCCGCGGCCGCGGATAGTCAGCAAATAACGGGGTTCGGCGCTGTTGGGTTCGATCTTTTGCCGCAGGCGGCTCATGAGCTTTTCGATGCGCGCGTCTTCCACCTCCTCGATATACTGGTCGCCCCAGACGGCCTGGACGACGGTATAGCGGTCGACAATCTTGTCCAGGTGGCCGTAGAGCACCAGCAGCAGCCGGTACTCCAGGTCGGTCAGGGTGGGCGCTGGGCGGCCGTCGACCCACACGCTGCCCGAATCCACATCCACGCGCACGCCCCGGGCGCCGGCCTGGCGCATGATGCGCTGGCGATGGGCATAGGCGGCAAAGAGGCGGCAGAAAGGCCGCAGCCTCCCTTCTGCGCGCTGCAACAGGTGCCGCTCGAGCAGCGACTGGCAGACGGTGATTGTGCCCTCTTCAGGGGCTTCCTGCAGCAGGGCGTGGCGCTCATCGTCATCGAGTTCCTGCCAGAGCTTGCTGCACTCCTCCTGGCAGGCGATATCGCTATCCAGTTGATCCTCAATGCGCGCCAGAGTCAATGTGCGTCGCATAGCCTGTGCTTCCAGGCGCAATGTACTGAGGGCATAGCCTGCGGCAGCGAGCAGGCCGGGATGGCCCCCCGTTTCGACCATGAGGAGGGGCATCTCTGCCGGCGTGAGGGCGAGATTATCCTCGCACACCCAGCGCCCTACCAGCGCCGCTGCCGCTTCCGCACTCAGCGGCGGCAGAAAGTGGGTAGCCTGCCCGAAAAGCTCGGCAAACTCTTCCGAGCCGTGGCTATGGCGCATGGCGCTCAACCGGCGCCCGCAGGCCGTCACATAGCTGAGGCGTGCGGGGTAGGTGTCGCGCAGGGCGCGCAGGTTCAACAATACGCGGTCGTCTATGTCGCGCATGATTTCATCGAATTCGTCGAGCACCAGCACCAGGCGCTGCGGCGACTCCTCTCCCTCACAGACTGTTGTAATGGCCTCGCTGAAGCGCAGGTGGGCCAGGAAGGGAGAGCCGGGGCTGACAATATCCTCATAGCAGCGCTCCAGGGTTGGGGCGAGTGGCGAGGCGGCCAGGGTGGTCTTGACGCAGCGCAACACCAGCTCATAAAAGCCCTGGTCACTGAAAGCGACCATGCGGTTGCAGTCCACATAGACAAAGACGGCCTGCTCACCCCTGGCTTCTGCGGCGCGGCAGAGCGCGCGCAGAGTGAAAGACTTGCCGCTGTTGCTGACCCCCGCCAGTGCAACGCAACGTCCCTCGGCAGCGTCTGCGAGGATGGCCGTGATTTTGCTTTCGCGCCCACCCAAGGGCAGGGCTTCTGGCCATCGGAGAAGGTTGGCCATGAATGTATTACTCCTTACGTCCCCGCGGGTCTCAAATCCTGCACAATCAGCTGGATACGCGCTTCGCCGTTCCAGCGATTGACCTCAAGGTTGTAAGCCAAATCGATTCTGGATGGCAGGTCAGGTAAGGCCTCCGCCTGGCGAAAAGCGATCGCTTCCCAGGTGGCCCGGCCATCGCTGACGGCGAGGCGTAGATGGCGTTCGCCGACGACGCGGGCGTCGCGCACCAGCACGTTGCGACTGAGGCAGGTGGGCACCGCATGCCCCTGCCCAAAGGGCCGCAGCTCATCGAGGGCGCGCACTGTTTCCCACGAGGCATCGCTCAATGGGCAGACGGCATCGATCTGTAGTGAGGGCATGAGCTCGACCTCTCTCAAGCGCTCACCCGCGATCGCCTGCAGCCGCTCACGCAGCTCCTCGAGCCTGGCGGTCTCCAGTGTCAACCCGGCAGCCATGGCGTGCCCACCATAGCGCTGGAGCAGGTCGGCGCATTCCCCGAGAGCGGCAGTGATATTGAACTCGGGGATGCTGCGCGCCGAGCCTCGGCAATGATCGCCGTCCACCTCGATGACCAATGCGGGGCGGTAGAACTCCTCCGTTAGCCGGCTGGCCACCAGGCCTACAATGCCCTTGTGGTAACCCGGACCGGCCACGAATATCAGGGGCCCTTCGGAAGCCTCAGCTAACCAGGTGGCGCGTGCCTGCTCGTGCAGTTCCTCCGTGAGCCGCTGCCGCTCGGTGTTGATCTCGTGCAGTTCCCGCGCCAGCGCTTCGGCCCGGCTGGGGTCTTCTGTCAGGAGCAGCTCACAGGCGCGCAGGGCGGTATCCAGGCGTCCGGTCGCGTTGAGACGCGGAGCCAGGCGGAAGGCGATCTGCTCTGAATCTATGTGCCCACTGGAAACGCCAGCCACCTGGCACAAGGCGCTCAGCCCGGGACGATCCATCCTATTGAGATGTACGAGCCCCGTGCGCACCAGGTTGCGGTTTTCACCCACGAGAGGCACCACGTCGGCCACTGTACCGAGGGCCACGAGGTCCAGGAACGATTCCTCGCTGACGGGTAGAGGCGGGTCGTTGCGGCGGGCGGTGCGCCGGGCCACGCGCAGCAGCGCCTGCGCCACGCGGTAGGCTACGCCGACCCCAGCCAGATCACAAAAGGGGTACCTGGAGCCGGGCAGCTTGGGATTTACGATTGCCTGGGCAGAGGGCAGGGTCTCTGGCACCGAGTGATGATCGGTGACCAGGATGTCGAGCCCCAAGGCTCGGCCATAGGCAATCTCATCGACGGAGCGGATGCCGCAATCGACTGTGAGGATAACCCGCACGCCCTCCTGACGCAGGTTGGCCAGGGCACGGCGGTTCAGCCCATATTCTTCGCTCATGCGATGGGGGATGTAGGGCCGCACCCGTGCGCCCAGCGCGCGCAACGTTCTGGCCAGCACGACCAGGGCAGTGATGCCATCTACGTCATAGTCGCCGTAGATGGCGATCTCTTCCTGTTGGCGGATGGCGCGACGCAGCCGGTCAACGAGAAGGCTCATCTGCGGCAGATCGAACGGGTTGGGGTGGTCTGGCGCACCGACCAGGAAGGTTCTGGCGGCTTCGGGCGTGGTGTAACCGCGCGCGTAGAGGATCTGGCGCACCAGGGGATTGATGTCAGGCAACGAGGCGTGAAAGCCGGCGTTTGCTTCCTGTGGCAGTCGCCAGCGTTTCCTCAAGACAGGCACAATGGCTCCTCCAGCGCTCGCATGTGGGGTCGCAGCAGCGAGGGTTATTATACGCACGGGCAAGGGCCATGCAAGCATCGGCGGGAGCGGGTGGGGGGCCGCTTCTGGAGCAACCTGTACCGGGCGGATGCAAAAGGCCACCGTTTGGAGCCTGGACAATGAATAAAGGGCCGGCTCTCAGAGCCGGCCCCTCTCTATCAGTGCTAGGCCAGCCACTTTTGCTGCCGCATAAAAGGCGACAGGTACGGGATCTCGAAATACTTGCCCGTGTAGGCCTGGTAGGCATAGTAGAGGAATGGGACGATGGGGACGATATAGAGGATCGAGAAAATGCATGCCAGGAAGGGGACGATCGCTCCCAGCACACAACTGAGCACGGTGATGATGATCTCATAGACCACCGCCGCACCCACGAGGCCCAACGACAGGATGGCATGATAGCGCTGGAATTCGTGCTTCTTGTTCTCTTCCGAGAGCAGGACGATCAGGGGCAGGATCACGGTAATGATATAACAGAGGCCGGCCATCAGCTTGTCGTTGCTGCTTGGCGCCTCCCGCCCGGCAGCCGGCGTTTCCGGCAGCGGAGCGGACCCGGAGAGAGAGGAATTGGTTGACATGGTAAGCTAGTCCTTCCTTTCAGTCCTTGACCCTGTTCTGTAAAAGAGCGCCGATACACTGCACTATCCATTATATCATAATACGCCGGAAAAGGGGTAAAGTTACGGTCTTGTTGATAATCTGTTTCGGAGTGATGCGCTCGCGCTTGACCGGCAAAGCGGGGCGAAGTATAGTGCAATGGGGGATGGTGAGTGCGATCACGTCCCGCTGCCGGGGAGAGGAGTGCACGATACAGCCATGTGGCAGGAATACCGGGTTGCAGCATCGATTGAGGAGGCGCTGGACCTCCTGGGCCGTTATCAGGGTGAGGCGCGGCTGATCGCCGGTGGCACGGACCTGGTGTTGCAATGCCAGCGAGGGGAGTGCCCAGCGCGCGTTCTGGTAGACGTAACGCGCATTCCCGGCCTGGACCGTGTTGAGGAGCGGGGGGGCTGGGTGTATCTGGGCGCTGCGGTGACCCATGCCCAGGCGGCTGCATCTTCGCTGGTGCGCCGGTGGGGGCAGTTGCTGGCCCGGGCGTGCGGCGTGATCGGCGGGCCGCAGGTGCGTAATATGGGCACACTGGTGGGCAATATCGTCACGGCGTTGCCTGCAGCCGACGCTACGCTGGCCCTGACTGCGCTGGACGCTGAGGCTGAGGTGGCATCGCCCCAGGGGCGGCGTTGGCTGCCGATGCAGGAACTGCACCGCGATGTAGGTGTATGCCTGGTGAACCCGTGTGTCGAGATGATCACGCAACTGCGCTTTCGCGCCCTGGGGCCGGAGTATGGCTGCGCGCATCAGCGCATAGCGCGCCGCAAGGAGCATGCGTTGCCCATCCTCAATGTCGGGGTGGTGGCAGCCCTGCAGGATGGCCGCTGGCACGATGTGCGTATTGCCATTGGCCCGGTGGCGGTTAAGCCGCTGCGAGTGCGCAGCGCAGAGGAGATGTTGGAAGGCCAACCGGCTGCCGCCGAAGCCATGCGCCGGGCGGGGGAATTGACGGCGACGATGTGCCAGCCGCGCGATAGCTTGCTGCGTGGCTCGCGCGAGTACCGCCTTGGGCTGGCGGCCGTGTTTGTGCGGCGGGCGCTCGAAGCGATCAGCGATCAGCTATCAGCCACCAGCCATTAGCAGTCACGTATGGATGCTGTGCTCGTATAGGTCGTGGTAGAGTCGAGTACACGACATGGAAGGGTCCATGGTCTTGCTCTGCAGGGGGGACCGAGGGGCCAGCTGATAGCTGGAGGCTGATAGTTTGTATGGCCGGAGGACAATAAACGTGGCGACTCTCAACATGGTGGTGAACGGAGACCCGGTGACGGTCGAAGTGACGCCCGACACGCTGCTGGTGGATGTATTGCGCAACCAACTGGGGCTGATCGGCACTAAGGTGGGCTGCGGCGAGGGTGAGTGTGGGGCCTGTACCGTGCTGGTGGATGGAAAGGCCGTCGTGTCGTGCCTGTACCCGGCGCTCAAGGCCGAGGGGCGGCAGGTCCTGACCATCGAGGGCCTGAGCAAGGGAGGTGAGCTCGATATCATCCAGCAGGCATTCATCGAACGGGCAGCCGCCCAGTGCGGTTTTTGCACGCCCGGGTTCATCATGGCCGTCAAGGCGCTCCTGCTGGAGAACCCGCGACCTGCGCCGCAAGAGATCGAGGCGGCCCTGGCTGGAAACCTCTGTCGGTGCACCGGCTACTACCAGATCAAAGAAGCGGTTGAGCTGGCGGTGCAGCGTCTGAACGCACAGGGAGGCCAGCCATGACCGTGCAGGCAGTGGGCGAGAGCGTCGAGCGGCTGGATATCCTGACCAAGGTACAGGGGCAACGCAAGTATCCTCAGGACTTCTCTATGCCGGGGATGCTGCACGCTGTCGTCGTCTGGGCTGCGAACCCGCACGCGCGCATCTGGCGCATCGATACGGCGGCCGCCCGGCAGGTGCCTGGGGTGGTGGCTGTGCTGACCCACGAGGATGTGCCGGTCAATGAGTATGGCATCAACGAGTATGACCAGCCGGTGCTGGCGGGCGACACGGTGCGCTGGATGGGCGACCGGGTGGCCGTGGTGGTAGCCGAGACGCTGCCTGCTGCGCAGGAGGGGCGGGACCGGGTGCAGGTGGAGTATGAGCCTCTGCCGGTGGTGACGGACCCGGTGGCCGCTATGGCGCCCGGGGCCACGCTGGTACAGGCGGGGCGCGGCACGAATGTGCTCAAGCATATCCGCGTGCGCCATGGCGATATCGAGCAGGGCTTTGCCGCCGCCGATGTGATCATCGAGGGGCGATATCACACGCCGTTTGTGGAGCATGCCTACCTGCAGCCCGAGGCGGCGCTGGGCTATATTGATGAGCAGGGGCGGATTACGCTGATCGTGGCGGCCCAGTGGCCCCACGACGACATCCGCCAGATCGCCCATGCCCTGGCGCTGAGCGAGGACCAGGTGCGAGAGATAGTGCCAGCGGTGGGCGGTGCCTTTGGCGGGCGCGAGGATATCTCGCTGCAGATCCTGGTGGCTCTGGCGGTGCAACACACCCGGCGGCCGGTCAAGATGGTTTGGACGAGGGAAGAGTCGATCCGCGGCCACGGCAAGCGCCATCCCTTCACCATGCGCCACCGTTGGGGGGCTACTCGTGAAGGTAAACTGACGGCCGTGGAGATCGAAGCGATACTGGATGCGGGCGCCTATGCGTCGTCAAGCATTCCAGTGCTGCAGAACGCCGTTAGTTTTCTGGCTGGCCCCTATGCGGTGCCCAACGCCAGCCTCGATGGTTATGCCGTGTTGACCAACAATGCGGTAACCATGGCCATGCGCGGCTTTGGCTCCACCCAGCCGCCGGTGGGTTATGAGCTACAGATGGATAAGCTGGCCGAGGCGCTGCACATGGACCCGGTGGAGCTCCGCATGCGTAACTTGCTGGCAGAGGGCTCGATGGCCGTCACCGGGAACCGTATGCCTGCCGGTACGGCGGTCCGCGAGACGCTGCGCGCCGCAGCCGAGGCCGCCGGGTGGCGGCAGGTGGGGGGAGCCTGGCAGCGGCCCGAGCTGGAGTCGCCTGCAAGTTCCTGTCGGAAGAGAGGGCTGGGGGTGGCCTGCGCCTACAAGAACGTGGGCTATAGCTTTGGCTTCCCCGACCGCTCGACTGCCTCTGTGGAGCTGAACCTGGATGCGAGCGGCGCCATTGCGCTGGCTACCGTGCGCTGTGCGGCCGTGGATGTAGGCCAGGGCTCGCAGACGGCCCTGGCGCAGATCGCCGCCCAGACCCTGGGCATCGATGTGGACCGGGTGCGAGTTGCGATGATCGACACGGCGGCTATGCCCAGCGCGGGCTCGAGTTCGGCTTCACGGCACACGTTCATGTCAGGCCAGGCTGTGCTCAGGGCCTGTCGCGAGGCGCTGTCGAAGCGCGACGCCGCGCTCCGCCAGGAGACAGGGGTCGCGCGCGTGGCGGCGAGCGCGGTGTACGAAGGCCGCGAGGCGCGCCATACCTCTCCCTATGACCCCGAAACAGGACAATGTGAGCCTCACATATCTTACACCTATGGCACACAGATTGCTCTAGTGGATGTGGACGTGGAGACCGGCGAGGTGGACGTTATCCGGCTCTATGCGGCGACGGACGTGGGGCGCGCCATCAACCCGCAGATGTGCTTCGGACAGGTGGCCGGTGGAGTGCACATGGGGGTTGGTTATGCGCTGATGGAGGAGTTTGTGCAAAGGGACGGGCTGATCAAGACGGCCTCCTTCCGTGACTATCAAATCCCGACCATTGCCGATATGCCGCGCGAGCTGATCTCGACCCTGGTGGAGGCGCCGGATCCGAACGGCCCATTTGGGGCGACCGGCTTGGGCGAGACACCCACCCTGCCCACGGCGCCGGCCATCCTGAATGCGATCCACGATGCGACCGGGGTCTGGATCAGCGAATTGCCAGCTACCCCGGAGAGGGTGTGGAAGGCTTTGCATCTTTCGTCGTAGAGGCGCGCCGCCGGCGCATGTAAGGGAGGAAACAGGCTTTGGCTATGGTGGTCGGGGTCTGCACAATCCGGCTGCACCTGCCGACGAGCGAGTCTCTCAAGGACAAGCGAGGGATCCTGAAATCGCTCATGGCGCGTATTCGTGCCCAGTTCAATTGTTCGATCGCCGAAGTGGAGGACAATGATCTGTGGCAGTCGGCCGTATTGGGCGTGGCGACGGTGGCGAATGACCCGGATTATGCCCAAGGCATTCTCAATCGGGTGGTGGAGTGGATCGAGGAGCATCGCCTGGACGTGACTCTGGTCGATTATGAGATGGAGATGGTGTAGGAGTATACACAGCGGGAGGTATGGTGAAGATGGACCCACTGTCCACGGCGGCCAACGTTTCGGCGATCATCGTCTTGCTCATCTGGTTCATCCTGTGGTTCATCCCGCTGGCTGTCGTCTTTGTGGCGGTGCGTGGTATGCAGCGGCTGCTGCCGCTGGCACGCCGCTGGTTGCAGACGGCCCGGTACTGGGTGCTAGAGTTTGAATACTGGGTCAACGTGGCAATGCGTTGGCTGGTGGCGCCGGTCCTCTTCCTTTCCGGATTGCGGGCCGGCATGCAGCGAGGCGTGGCCGTATTGAGAAGGAGATAGAAGGATAATGAGTGAAGTGACCGTGCGCGAGGAGATGGCGCCCGCAGAGCGCGACAATAGCAACACGATGGCCATTGGCCTGGGGGCCCTCGCGGGGGCGCTGGTAGGCGGCGGCCTGGTTTGGGCTTATCGCAGGGCGATGATCCGCCAGGCGGAAGCGGTGGGCGTGCAGCGGCCCTTGACGGCGATCGCTTTTCCCGATGTGGCTCGCATCGCCCTGAGTATTCTCGGCTTGCTGCGTCAGGTGGCGGAACTCGGCCGCTGATTGCGATCCTGGCCCGGCATGATATCGGTTTGTTGAGTACACGCCGGTGCACTGTCGCGTCGCACCAGATCGGCACGGCGGCAACACAGTGCACCGGCGTATGCGCGCCAAACCGGCTCGATTTGCCGACTGCTGCCGACTTGCCGACTTTTGCACTTTGACAGCAGACCCAGACTCTTGTAGACTGTACGTATTAGCTTGCTAGCGAATGAAGACGGGATCCATCGGCGACTCCTCACGGATAGTATTTCTCCTCACGGTGGCGTCTGCCGGGCACAAGTTGAGCGGGCGACGGCTCCAGTTGCAGGTCAGGATGAGTGAGCGACATGACTTGGTATGATATCCTACGCACCTCAGGCAGGGTGGGGGCGCGCGTGTTGCTGCCTGCGTTGATGGTTATCTCGGTATCACTGGTCTTGTTCTGTCTGGCCGTCTTGCTGACCGGCCATATGTGGCTGAGCGCGGCCGCTGCCTGCTCCGAGTTTGTTCTCTTTGGCTTGCTGGGGGGGCGGCAAGCGCTTTCTATGCGTGAGCGGTGGCGGCGCTTTCTGCTCACCCTGGGCACTGAGTTCTTCCTTGCCGCGCCGGTGGCCGCTCTATGGTTCCAGCGGGTCTGCAGCGTGCTCGTTCGCCACCATCCGTTTGGCGAAAGGGCGCTCTATGTGGGGCTTTCTACTGGTATCTTTGCGCTGGTGGTGGCACTCGGCGGTGTGTTATTAGGAGCCACCTGCCTGACGAGCCTGGTCAAACTCCAACCCCTGCCCGACTTGAGCCAGTTCTCATTATTGCGCCGCCTGGGGGTCATGGGTACTCACAGGAACACATAGCAGGTTGTGCAAGCTCGTAAGCTGGTTGCATTTTGCCGTCGCGACCGCCAATCTGTCTGCGACCGCAAGATTCCTCAGTTCCCGCGAGTTCCCATGAGTGCCAACGCGCTCTCCCCTGGGTGCATTCAGGATCCATGCCCGCCGCCCCGTTTGCAGCCGGCTATTCCGCTACGCTGCCGCCCGGCCTCAACCTGGGAAGATCATCAAAAAGGCCCTGTACCGGGGCAGCGCGAAGCGTAGAGCCCGGTACAGGGCAGAGCGCCTCTGACGGCAGCCTGAGAGCCGTGAACTCGCTGATGTATCTTGGATGCACCCCCGGGGGGAGGGTGCTTGACAGTGCCTATTGCTGCCTCTATAATGCGTGACCGTTGTAGCGTCATGCGCGCCGATGTGGGAGCAAGGAGGTCCGTCAGTGTACCGCATTGTAGCCAGGGAAGACCTGGCGCCTGTGACCAAGCTTTTTGTGGTCGATGCCCCCGAGGTCGCCTGCAAGGCTGAGCCCGGTCAGTTTGTTATCGTCGTTGTCGATGAGCACGGTGAGCGTATTCCGCTGACGGTCGCGGATTACGACCGGCGTGCGGGTACGATCACGATCATTTTTCAAGAAGTGGGCAAGACGACTCGGCTGCTTGGCACCAAGCGGCCGGGTGACGAGCTGTATGCTTTCACTGGCCCCCTTGGCTTGCCTACGGAGATCGAGCATTATGGCACCGTCATGTGCATCGGCGGTGGGGTGGGCATTGCGCCGATTTATCCCATTGCGCGCGCTCTGCGGGCGGCAGGCAACCGTGTCATCTCTATCATAGGCGCTCGCAGCAGAGATTTGCTCTTCTGGGAAGAGCGCATGCGAGAGGTCAGTGATGAGCTCGTCGTGACGACCGACGACGGCTCCTACGGCCGCAAGGCGCTGGTGACTGTGCCGGAGAAAGAGATACTCGAAGCCGGAGCGCCGGTTGCGCGCATTTGGGGCATTGGTCCGGCGGTTATGATGAAGTTCGTGTCGCTGACCAGCAAGCCCTTTGGCGTCAAGACGATTGTCAGCCTGAATACGATCATGGTAGATGGCACGGGCATGTGTGGCGCCTGCCGGATCGAGGTGGCGGGCAAGACGCGCTTTGTCTGTGTTGACGGGCCCGAGTTTGACGGCCATGAGGTCAACTGGGACCTGCTGATGGCGCGCCAGCGCATCTATCTGGATGAGGAAAAGAGGGCGCTCCTGGATTTCGAGAAATGTCCTTCGTGCCGCGGCGAGACGACGGCCTGAGGAGGAAGGGACGATGCCGAGAGAGAGGATTCCACGCCACGAGATGCCGCGGCAAAAGCCCGAGGTGCGGCGCCACAATTTCGAGGAAGTGGCGCTGGGCTACTCACAAGAAGAGGCTATCGCCGAGGCCAAGCGCTGCTTGCAGTGCAAAAAGCCCGCGTGCGTCGAGGGTTGCCCGGTACAGGTGCGTATTCCCGAGTTCATTGGCGCGCTGCGCAACGAAGATTTCCGCCGGGCAGCGGAGCTGCTGAAGGACAGGAACAACCTGCCGGCAATTTGCGGGCGCGTCTGCCCGCAAGAGACGCAGTGCGAGATCCGCTGTATCTTGGGCCGCAAGGATGAGCCGGTGGCCATCGGCCGCCTGGAGCGTTGGGCCGCCGATTGGGAGCGTAAGGCCGGCGTGCAGGTGCCTGCGCCCGCGCCGGCAACGGGCAAGCGGGTGGCGGTGATCGGCGCCGGGCCAGCCGGGCTGACGTGCGCCGCCGACCTGGCGCGCCTGGGGCATCAGGTGACTCTGTATGAAGCTCTGCACGAGCCAGGCGGGGTGCTCATGTACGGTATCCCCGAGTTTCGCCTGCCCAAGGACATCGTCCGGTCCGAGGTCGATTATGTGCGCCAACTGGGTGTGGACCTGCGGCTGAATAGCGTGATCGGCAAGATCCGCACGGTGCATGAGCTGCTGGAGGAGGGCTTTGATGCCGTGTTCTTGGGCACCGGCGCGGGCCTGCCGATGTTCATGGACATCCCCGGAGAGAACCTGAGCGGCGTCTACTCGGCGAATGAGTTCCTGACTCGCAACAATCTGATGAAGGCCTATCTTTTTCCGCAGTACGATACCCCCATCAAGGCAGGCCGGCGAGTGGCCGTGGTGGGCGCCGGCAATGTGGCTATGGATGCTTCGCGCACAGCCCTGCGGCTGGGAGCGGAGGAGGTTCACATCGTCTATCGGCGTTCGCGCGACGAGGCCCCGGCCCGTAAGGAAGAGCTCGAGAACGCCGAGGAAGAGGGCATCATCTTTGATTTTCTGACCAACCCCGTCGCGGTGCTCGGTGATGATAAGGGCTGGGTGCGCGGCCTGCGCTGCCAGCGCATGGCCCTGGGCGAGCCCGATGCTTCCGGCCGGCGGCGCCCGGTGCCTATCCCCGACTCTGAATTCGATGTGGATGTGGATACCGTTATCATGGCCCTGGGCACGCGCCCGAACCCCATGGTCTTTGCCAATGCCGTGGGCCTCGAGCGCACACGCCATGGCACCGTGGTGGCCAACGAGGAGACCGGCCGCACCAAACTGGAGCGCGTGTGGGCGGGCGGCGATATCGTGACCGGCGCGGCCACCGTTATCAGTGCCATGGGCGCCGGTAAGCGCGCCGCCGCGGATATCAATGCCTATCTTTGCAACGGGAGCCCAGAGCCCTGGTGGGAAGAGCCGGCGCCGGCAACGGCGAGTTAGGGGCGATGCTTCGCACGTGTGGGAACTCGTAGGCAACGCAGGACAGGTTTGCTTTGCAGTGACCGCCATTCCTCGCGTGATCTCCTACGAGTTCCCTTTGTTCTCGAGTCCGCACGAGTTCCTTCAGTTCCTACGAGTTCCCATGAGCTCCCTCAGCCTCTTCATTTCCCCCGGGCCAACGCCGTCGTCCCCTGCATCCGTGGCAGCCAGTACCCCTGCCAGCGCTCCTCGATGGCCTCTCGCCAGGCTTCTGCGGCGCTGCGCAGCTCGGCGGCTACCTCAGGGTAGGCGCCGGCGAGGTTGTGGCGCTCGCCCATATCGGCATCCAGATCGGCGAGGTGCACGTCATCCTCGGGGGGCGCCCCCTCGACGAGCTGGCCATGCAGGACGAGCTTCCATTTTCCCCGGCGCACGGCCGTCTGCCCATCCATCTCCCAGAAGAGGGTATCGTGGGGGCTGGGGGCGCCCTGAGTGACCATGGGCAGCAGGTCCAGGCCGTCCAGCTCATATTGGGCGGGGTCGCCGCCAGCGGCCGCGAGGAAGGTGGGGAAGATATCCATGGCTGCGGCCATGCCCTCCAGCACCTGACCCGCCGGGATGCGAGCCGGCCAACTGAGGATGCCCGGCACGCGGATACCGCCTTCGTAGAGGCTGAACTTGTGTCCCTTGAGCGCGCCGCTCGTGCCGCCGTAGTAGGGATCCAGGCAGCCGTCCAGCCAGTTGCGGCTCTCGCGCGAGGGGCCGTTGTCGGACATGAAAAAGACGCAGGTATCCTGCAGGCAATCCTGCCGCTCGACCTCTGCCATGATCTCGCCGACGGCATCGTCCATGGCGCTGATCATGGCCGCCATGATGCGCCGGTCGGGTGAGAGATGCGGGAAGCGGTCCAGGTATTTCTGGGGGGCGTGCATGGGATAGTGCGGGGCGTTGAAAGGCACAAAGAGGAAAAAGGGCCGCCTATCCTGCGCCGCCCGGCGTACGTACTCGACGGCGCGCTCGGCGATCAGCTCGGTCAGGTAGCGGCCGTCCGCATTCACCTCCTGCCCGTTGTGCCACAGGTCATGGGTCGGATTCTGCCCCGGCCCGCCCATGTTCATGCCCCAATAAAAGATGTGGGAATAGTAATCCACGCAGCCCGCCATAAAGCCAAAGAACTCATCAAAGCCATGGTCATTAGGTCGGCTGCCGGGGGCGACCCCCAGGTGCCACTTGCCGATGAGGGCCGTCTGATAGCCCTGCTTCTTGAGCGCCGTGGCCAGGGTGGGCACCTCAGGCAAGAGGCCTGTCGCAGTGCGGTGCCCGGCCAGGATTGAGCGCACCCCTGCATTCCCCGGATAGCGCCCGGTGAGCAGCGCTGCCCGCGAGGGCGAGCAGACTGGCGAGTTGCTGTACCAGTTGGTGAACCGCGCGCCCGAGGCGGCCAACCGGTCCAGGTGTGGCGTCCGGAAATCGGTGGTTCCCATGCAGGAAAGATCACCGTAGCCCTGGTCGTCGGTCAGGAAGATGATAAAGTTGGGTTGGGACATGCGTTTCGGTTCTCCTCAGTTCCTACGAGTTTTGCCATTCCAGCGTCTGTGCCGCTGCTGGCGGTGCGTCGACCTCGCGCAGCCACTCTGCAAAGCGGGCATGCAACCCGCGTACTAGGGCCGGATGGTCGCCCGCAACGTTCGTTTCCGCGTAGGGATCTCGCTCGAGTTCGAACAACTCGCGCTCGCCATTGGCGCCGATGGGCGCATAGGCCCACTTTTCCGTGTACAGCACTGGTGTGGTCCACTTACGCGCGGGGGCGCCGGGTCTCATTTCGCCAAAGGATGCCGCAATCGCACAGTCGCGCCCCGGCACCGCCTCGCCGCGCAACTGCGGCGCGAAGGAGCGCCCATGCAGCGGCTCCGGTGAGGAAACCTGCAGCCCGGCCAGGTCCAGCAGGGTGGGCAGGATATCCGGCGGCTGCTGCAGGGTGTCAACCGTGTGGCCGCCTACCAGCCCTGGCGCCGCGATCAGGAAGGGGATATGGGCGACCTCGGGGTAGATCGGCCAGCAGCGCTCATCCCGGTCGTTGATGTTCGACTTGCCGGTGCGGTTGTGCTCGCCGAGGCTCGTGCCGTGGTCGCTGGTAAAGATCACGATCGAGTTGCGCCACAGGTCCAGGTCATCGATCTTTTGTAGCACGCGCCCCACCCAGCGGTCCGTCAGCTCGGCCTCGGCACAATAGTGGGCGCGCAGGTTGCGCAGCTCTGCTGGTGTGAGGTCCGAGGCCTTGCCATAGTTGGGGTGCAGCATCGGCGTGCCCTCATAATCCGGGTCGTAGCGCTGCACCAGGTATTCGGGCGGGTTCCAGGGCTCGTGCGGATCGAAAAAGTCGACCCAGAGGAAAAAGGGATCGTAGCGATAGTTCTCCTCCAGCCATTCGATGGCCAGAGAGGCCGTGCGCGGCGGGAAGCAGTCCTGCTCACGGTACCAGTAGCGGTTCTCCCATTGTGAGAGATCAACCAGATTGTGCTGCTGGAAGCCATGGTCGCCGCGCGTCTTTTCTGGCGGCATGACCGGCGTGATGGGATGGTTCATGCGCAGGAAGGGCAGATCGACCTCCTGGCCGCGGTTCGCCAGGGCGGCGTCAAAGCCGAAATTGAACCCGGCGGGGAACAGGTGCGGGCAGTCGCAGAGCAATTGTGACACAAGCCCCGCCTGGCGCAGGATCTGCGGCAGATGGTTTGGGCTGCTCAGGCGCCGGTCCTGCCAGGGGTAGCGCACCCAGCCGAAGCGCCCCGTCGTCAGGTCGGTGCGGTGCGGGATGGTGGGGAAGCTGGCGGTGTACAGCCGCGACAGGCTCACCGCCCGCTGCGAGAAGCGATCCAGCGCGGGCGTGCGCACCGGCATGGCCGCCCGGTCGAACAGGTTGTCGTAACGGAAGGTGTCCGAAACGATCAGGATGATGTTCATCACATATCTCCCGGTGCATCGATCAACCCACGGTTCAGGAACCAATCCGTGGAGTCTTCCAGAGGAGCCCCAGCCGCCGGATAGCGGCTCAACTCAGCGACCTTGCGGTAGAAGAACTCCCAGCGCTTCCAGTCGATATCGGGGTAGGCTACTTCTTCGATCGTGAAGCGGCGCCCGGTGGTGACCCTGCTCGCCAAGATGCGCTGGATGGCGCCCCGTATCTCTGCCTCGCCGGCCGCTGATTGTAGCACAGGATGGAAACGCCAGCTAAAATGGACCTTGGGGCCTACCTGGCGGCGGCTGTAGGCCACATCAGCGGCGAACCCACAATCGAAACTGGTGATGGGCAGGTTATCGGCGATAGCTTTGTGCAGGTGCTGCACCGTCCCGCAGGAGTGCAGCGAGTTGTATGGCCCAGTGGAGAACGCCTCGAGCAGGCGCTTGTGATAGGGCAACACGAACTCGCGGTACTGCGCTGGCGAGAGGATGCAGATGGCACAATCGGCAAAGCCCCACGAAGGGCGCGGGTAGCTCTGGCCAAGGAACTGCATGCCGTGCCGTGTGCGGCTGATGGCGGCTGTGGTCACATAGTCCAGCAGGCGATGGTAATAGTCGGGGTCGGTGAGCATGTCTAGGCAAAGCTCAGATGTGCCCCGGAGCTTGGTGGCTACGGTAAAGGGGCCATCGGTGCCCAGCAGCAGATGGGTGGGTGCGATGGGGATCCCGTCATAGTCACCGTGCTTGCGCTTTTCCTCAAAGAACTCGTAATATTCGAAGACGCGGTCCATCATCGGCCCGTGGCGCGGGTCAGGCAGCTCCCATTCGTAGAGCTTTTCCTTATCCTGCTGCAAGGCCGGGATGGAGTCCATAACGTTATCGGGGAAGTATGCTGGCTGGTTGCCCAGCCAGACCTCCTCCAGCCCGCCGTGAAAATCCGGGTAAACCCCGTTCCACTGTTGCGGGTAGCCCATATACTCGTCGGTGTAGGGCACATTCAGGCGCTTCCAGCGCTGGCCACGCAACTGTATCTCCCACATGATCTCGGGGTGGTCGTAGTAATCTTGGAAGGTATAGCCCTCGACATTGATATCGCGCCGCTGCAGGAACCAGCGAGTGTGCGTGCGCAGCATCACGGGCACGCGCGCAGGATGGCCAGCGGCGAAATCCTGCCATAGTTGGTAGACCGCGGCATTGTGACGGCGGTATTCTGGTGTGTTGCGTTTGTCGCTCATCTATCTTCCTTACAACCTAGCCCTTGATGCCCGTGAGCGCGATTCCGCCCACCATGTATTCCTGAAAGATGAAAAAGATGGCCAGGCAGGGCAGTACTGCAGCACAGGCCGCGGACATCACCAGGTTACCATGGAAGCCGCCTTCGAGGTCCCGGTAGGCTGCCAGGACGACCGGTAGGGGCATCTTGGTCTGTGAGGAGAGGAAGATCAGCGGCCCCAGGTAGTTGTTCCAGCCGCCGATGAAGGTGAATATCCCTACTGTGGCCAGCGCTGGCTTGGAGAGCGGCAGAAAGATGCTGGCAAACACGCGCAGCGTGTTGCAGCCATCCATGCGGGCGGCGTCCTCCAATTCCCCAGGGATGGTCATCATGAACTGGCGCAGCAGAAAGATGTAGAAAGCGCCGCCGCCCAGGAACGCCGGCACGATGAATGGCAGGTAAGTATCGAGCCAACCAATTTGCTTGTAGATGATGTACAGTGGAATGAGTGTCACCTCACCGGGCAGCATCATGGTGGCTAACACGACCACAAACAGCGCGTCGCGCCCCGCAAAGCGTAGGCGGGCAAACCCGAACGCCACCAGGGGGGCCGAAAGGAACACGCCAACCATACTGCCCACGGTCAGTATCGTCGAATTGAGGGCGCTGCGGGCGATATTCGTCTTGGTCCAGATATCGACATAGTTGATCCAACGCACTACCGTTGGCCACCAGCGTACTGGCACTGCGTAGGCGTCTGGGACATCCATCAGTGACATGATGAAAAGCCGATACACTGGCAACAGGAAGACGGCCAGGGTAACGGTCAAGAACAGGTATCTAGCGACTCTGCCAAGGGTACGCTGGCCCCGCAGGCCCATCCTGGTGACGCCCCGCAGCGTGTGTGGCCGCCGCTGACCTGCGCGAGTGGTTGCAGCGCTCATATACGCACGCCTCCGTAGTAGACCCATGATCTGCTGCTACGCAACAAGCCCAGAGTGAGCAGGACGACGAGCACGAACATCACCCATGCCAGGGCTGAAGCGTAGCCGAGGTTAAAGTACTGGAAGGCCTGGCGGTAGAGGTAGAGCATGTAGACCAGAGTCGAGTTGTAGGGACCGCCCCCTGTCAGTATCTGTACTTCGGCAAAGGCCTGGAACGAAGCGATCAGGCTCGTCACGAGGTTGAAGAGTACGAGCGGCGTGAGCATGGGGACCGTCACGCGTAGCCACCGCTGCCACGGCGTGGCGCCGTCGATCTGCGCGGCCTCGTGTAGCTCAAAGGGAATATCCTCAATGCCTGCTAGAAAGATGACGGTCATGCCGCCGATACGCCAGGCGCTCATGATGACGATGGCGAGCATGGCCCAGGTCGGGGTTGTCAGCCATCCCGGCCCTGTGATCCCCATGTGACGCAGCACGTCATTGATGACACCATAGTCCAGCGAGAACATCGATCCCCAGACCAGGGCCAGGACGACGCCCGAGAACATGACCGGCAGGTAGAACCCAGCCAGGTAAAAGCGGCGAGCGAAGGAACTCTGGTGGATCAGCGTGGCCAGCGTCAAGGCGATAGCCACGCGTAGGCCGACGCTCAGGATGACAAAGGTCGTGGTGATGCGCATCGACTTCCAGAAAACTTCATCCGCGAACAACTGCTGGTAGTTGGTCAAGCCGACGAACTCGGGCGGCGTGCCAACCTCCCAACGGGCGAACCCGAGGACGAAGGAAAACACAAAGGGTATCAGTGTGAACGCCAGGATGCCGATCAACCAAGGGGAGATGAAGAGGTAGCCCTCGATGTTACGCCTGGCGGCCGTACCGAGATGAAGCGATCTCGTGGTAGCCATGTCCCTCCTCTTACGCGCCGGAACTCGTGGGAAATGATAGGAACTCATAGGAACTCGATGGGACTTGCCTCGTCCAAAAGTGCTACCTGCAACGATGCAGGCCCGAATGCGATAGCTCAAGTTCCCACGAAGTTCCTATGAGTATCCACGAGTTTCTGCCGTATCTAGCTGATGCCCAGGATCTTGGGCAGTTTCTGGTTCATGGTGGCGATTACTTCCTCGGGCGTCTTTTGCAGCGTCCAGGCCGCCTCGAGTTCGGGAGTCATGACCTCCGTGTATGCGGCGCGCCACTTGAGGCATGTTGGGGCTGAGATGCAGGAGGCAAGTTGCTTCGCAAACACCGACCATGCCCAGTGCTCGGCAAATAGCTTATCGGCGTAGGTGCGCGGCTGCGTCGGCACAAAGTTCTGCTGGTCGTGGAACTCGACGTCGGTCTTTAGGTCGCTCAGCATCCAGGCCAAAAAGTCCCACGCCGCTTCCTTCACTTTGCTGTTGGCCATAATGTGCTCATAGTGCGCCCAGCTATAGCTGGTATGGCCACCGGGGCCCGCCGGCACGAGCGCGGCGCCGAGGTTAGGATAGACATCTGGGAACTGGGTCTTGGTATTGCCCACGAGGATGGGCACGCTGTAGCGCATAGCCGCCTTCCCATTGGGGACATCGGCGGCCGAGCCGAATGGTGCGGCATCACCCGACTTGATCAGGTCGACGATGTATTTGAGAGTAGCCAGCATCGTTTCGTCGTAGAACATGCGCTGGCAATCGTCGTCCACAAAACGCCCGCCGTTGGCATAGAGGTATGCTGCGAATGTGTCGGCATCGTTGAGCTGGATCTCCATCGCATAGTCAAAGCCCGCACCCTTCTTGACGGCGGTGAGCTTCCGGGCGAACTCGGCGAGCTCAGTCAACGTCTTGGGGGGCTCCTGGAGTCCCGCAGCCTCGAAATACTTCTTATTGTAGAAGAGGACTTGGGTGATGGCGTTGTGCGGCAGGCCATAGGTCTTGCCGTTGTATTGTGCGCCCTTCATCAGCGAGACGAAGAAATCCTCGCCCTTGACTCGGCTATCTGCCTCCAGAAAGGGGTTCATGGCCGCGAGCATGCCGCGCGAGGCGAAATCGAGCGGTGCAAAATAGGTCTGCGCCAGGTCGGGCCCGCCGCCGGCGGCATAGCGCACCATGATCTTTTCCTCGGTGTCGGGCCAGCTCGTAGCCTGCTCAGGGACGATCTCCACGTTGGGTGCAACGTCTTTGTACGACGGGATGAGGACCTTGGTCACATAATCCATGCGGTAGGCGGGGACAAAAGGCCCCAGCCAATTCACTTTGGCCTGTTGGGGCGCGGCTGTGGGCTCCGACGCCGCCGTGGTTGGCGCCTCAGTAGCTGGCGCCTCTTGGGCCGCCGCAGTAGTAGGGGCGACCTCAGTGGGTTCGGGTTGGGGAACAGGGGTCGCCGCCGGCGAGCATGCGGCCAGCACGCAGGCGGCCGCACTCAGCGCCGACCCACGCAGGAACTCACGCCGGGTGATGCTTCTCAATGCCTCCATGGGTATACCTCCTCAGTATGGTCAGCAGTACGTTCTATGCTATAATAATACTGCTCTTTGCGGGGTTTGTCTGCGGCCCTGGAGCCGGATTGTTGCCCACTCGCTGCCATTCTTATGTATAGGCCAAGAGGGTTGGGAACGTGCGTCCACCGAGTGAGTTCGTCCATCAAATCGCCGATGCTTACGAGAAGATCTATGACCTGGCCTACCTGCGCACCCATCCGCTCTGTGATCTCCTGGTGCCGGCGCGTTCCCTAGCACCGCGCGATAGGGCATGGCGCTTGCATCACCTCTTGCTGGAGGTCATCGGTGATCTGGCGCCCGGGCCGCAGGTGCCGGTGCTGTCTCGCCAGTGGCGGCGCCATCGCTTGCTCACCTTGCGCTACGTCGATGCTCTCGAGCCGGACGCGGTGATGGAGGAGCTGAGTATCAGCCGCCGACACTATTATCGCGAGCACAATCTGGCCATGGAGGCCCTGGCCACCATCTTGTGGGAGCGCCGCCAGCCGGTAGCGCCAGCCGCTCAGGCAGGGCTCTCGCCGGCCATAGACGAACAGGCATCGCTCAGCCAACTGGAACTGCTGCGCCGGGAGGCCGCTCGCCTGGCGCAGGCCAGTCGCTGTGCCAATGTCGGCACGACGTTGCAGCACGTTTTGCCCTTGTTGCAGAACATGCTTACCGGGCGTGGTATCGCCCTGACGCAGGTTGTGGCGGAAGGGTTACCATCCGTTGCCATCGACGAGAGCATGTTGCGCCAGCTTCTGCTGGGCACCCTGGAGTATCTAGTCAAGTATGTTGCCCAGACGGCGATCGATCTGAGCGCCCGGGCCTGCGAGCAAACGGTGCGCCTGACCTTGCGCATGGAACCGGCGCGGGATGCCGAGGCTAACCTGGCCCAGGAGGCTGAGGAGCGGCTCATGGCCGTGACCGAGATGGCCGCTCTGAGTGGCGCGCGGCTGCAGGTGCTACGGACAGGCTCGGCTGTGCTGATCCTCGACCTGGAGCTGCCGGTGGCCCAACGCACGGTGCTGCTCGTGGATGACAATGAGGATGCGCTGGAGCTTTTCCGGCGCTATCTGAGCGCCAACCACTACCAGGTGGCGACCGCTCGTACAGCCCAGGAAGCCCTTGACAAGGTGCGCCAACTGAGGCCCTATGCCATCACCCTCGATCTGATGATGCCCGGGCAGGATGGTTGGGATCTGCTGCAGATCCTGCTGAGCCAGCCCGAGACACACCAGATTCCCATCATCATCTGTACGGTCCTCAAGCAGAAAGACCTGGCCCTGTCCCTAGGTGCGGCGGCATTTCTGGAGAAACCGGTCTCGGAGCAAGCCCTTCTGGATGCCCTGGCCTCTTTCCATCAGTTTTGATGGCCATCTCTACCACTGTTTCGACCAGACGCACAATCTCCACCGGGGATAGGCCGCTGGCACGTGAGATGATCGTGGCACCTGGGGAAGCATTGCTGCTACTCAACTCATCCTGGGCCGAGACGATGACCACCGGCACCTGGCGGCCCTCGGGTAGGGCGCGGATACTGGCCAGCACCTGGGCACCATTCATATCCGGCAGCACCATATCCAGCAGGATGAGGTCTGGCCGGCGGTGCTGTACCAGAGCTATCCCCTCGCGGCCTGTGCTGGCACTGACGACCTGGTAGCGACGGACGGCATTCCCTGTGAGCATGCGGCTGACGAGTTTGGCAAAATCCACATCGTCGTCGATGATCAGCACCCGGTCAATGTTCTCTCCAAAGCGGCGCAGAGTATCCCAAAGGCTGGCCTTGGAGATTGGCTTGATGAGGTAAGCATCTACCGCTAACTGCTGGCGCAGCGACTCCTCGCCAGGGAGTGGGCAGGCGATGAATGGTGTCTGCGACAGGCTCCACTCTTTACCCAGTCGTTGCAACTCCCCTAAACTCATTGGTGCGCTGGACTGGTCGATCAGGATCGCCTGTGGCGCGAGTTGGCTGGCCGTGCGGCGGCCCTGCTCCAGATCGGGGACGATCACCGTATGCAGGCCGTGGGTGTAGCGGGAGAGCAATGAGGCTGCTGCCGGGCTGCGCGTTACGGCTACCAAGACGGGCACTTCACAGGGTGTGGTGGTGGCGGAATGGCTGACCGGTGCCGGGCCGGTGGGGCTTACAATGGGATGAAGCTGTTGCAGGGGGAGGCTGAAGAAGAAGGTGCTGCCCTGGCCGACCTGGCTCTTGACCCAAATGTGCCCCCCATGCAGTTCCACGAAACGGCGGCTGATGGCTAAGCCGAGGCCGGTTCCGCCGTGGCGCCGGCGGGTCGTGCCGTCGACTTGGCGGAACTCTTCGAAAATGACGGCAATGTACTCGGGGGCAATGCCTGCACCGGTGTCGGCGACTGAGAACACCAACTCGTCCCTCTGGCGCTCGACCCCTGCCGTGATGCTTCCTTGCTCAGTAAAGCGCAATGCATTGCTCAACAGATTGATCAGAACCTGCCGGATGCGGTTAGGGTCTAGCCAGATGCGCGGCAGGCCGGGCTCGATGACTGTGTGCAGGGCAAGGCCATGTACCTCTACCTGCCCGCGCACGGTGTTGGCTGCCTCTTGTAGCAGGAGCCCAGGGTCCGTCTCCTCGGGCTGTAGCGCCATTTGGGCAGCCTCGATACGAGCCAGATCCAGCACGTCATTGACTAGGCTCTGCAGATGGCAGGCGTTACGGTGGACGATGCTCAGATCGCGCACATAGGCAGCTGGCAGTTTGCCGCCGTAGTACTCGGGGTTGCCTGCCAAAAGCTCGGTAAAGCCGACAATCAGGTTGAGCGGCGTGCGCAGTTCGTGACTGATGGTCTGGGCGAATTGCTGCTTCAGGCGCCGCGCCTCCTCTGCCTGGTCGCGGGCCACAGTGAGCATATAGTTGGCTCGCTCCAGGCGGTATGATGCTTCGTCCAACGCCTTGAGCGCCTGGCGGAGCTCGCCTTGCTGTTGGCGGGCGAGCTGCTCGTTGGCGTGGGCCTGCTCATAGCCGCTCCATACCCAATCGAGGGCGGTGTACAGGTTGCGCGCCGAGAGCCAGGAGGCGATGGCGACCATCAGGGTGGTTATGATGGGCAGCCAGAGGGCCGCGGAGCCAGGTGTCAGGCCGAAAACGTGCAGGCCGGCTACCGCGCTGAAGACACTGGCCAGGGGTGCGAGTATGAAGACGGCTCGCTCGCCCAAAAGCACGCTGCCGAATATGATGGGCAGGATGAGCAAGTAAGCACCCTGGAGCGAGGGCAGCAGGAGCAGGCCGCAGCCAGCGGCCAGAGAGACACAGGCCACGAAAAGGGCGGAAACCAGCGAAGAAAGGCGCTGCGGAATGATGAGCGCCTGTGCTGCAGCGAGGATCAGCAGCGGCCCCCCGAGCCAGGCTGCGAGTGCAGGGCTATCGCCACCGCTCGCAGGCCAGTTGACGATCAGGAACCACACCAGGCCGATGGTGCCGACAAAGCCGGCCATCAGCCTGAGCGATTGGACGCGGAGGTCAGTCAGGTTCTCCTGCTGCGCCAGCGATACCGATCTTGCCGTCATGCCAGGCTCGCTTTCTGTGGTCGGGAACTCGCAGGAACTCGTGGGAACTCATGGGAACAATACCTTTGAGTTCCCATGAGTTCCTACGAACTCCCACGCGTCTTTAGCTCAGTAGGCTGTACAACTGCGCCTCGGTCCTGAGCACCTCCTCATCGCCCGGCCGGCGCGCCAAAGGTGAGGTCTTGAGGGCGATCTCCGCCCGCACAGTGAGGGGCCTCCCTTTGAGCACGAGGATGCGCTGCCCGGTGAGCGCCGCCTCGGCAGTGTCGTGGGTCACAAAGACGACCGGCCGCGGGCGGCGCTGCCATTCCTGCAGGAGCAGGCGCACCAGGTCCAGCCGCAGCCCCACGTCCAGCGATTTAAAGGGCTCATCGAGCAACAAGACTTGAGGGTCGATGGCCAGGGCGCGCCCTAAGGCCACCCGCTGGCGCATGCCGCCGGAGAGCTGGCGCGGGTAGAGATGGGCGGCCTCCTTGAGCCCCAGGCGCTCGATGTACTCCGCCACGATGCGCTCACGCTCTGGCAATGGGGTGTGCTGCGCCAGCAGCCCCAGGCCCAGGTTCTCGGCAGCCGTGCGCCAGGGCAGCAGGCGCGGCTCCTGAAAGACCAGGCCGCCCCGGCTCGCGGGACGCAGCACCTTACCGCTGTCGGGCTCGAGCAGCCCCGCCAGCAGATGGAGCAGGGTCGTCTTGCCGCAGCCCGAGGGGCCCAGCAGGCAGAGGATCTCCTGCGGACCCACGCTCAGCGAGAAATCCACCAGCACGCAGTTGGCGCCGTAGGCCTTGCTGGCATGTTCCAGCGCCAGCATTCAGCCCTCCCCCCGCCAGGCCTGCGCGCGCCGGGCCAGTGGCTGCAGCAACAGCGCCTCGCTCAAGAGCAGCAGCGCCAGGGCTACCGTTACCCAGGCCACGACCTGCGCCGTGTCCAGGCGGCTGCGCGCCAGGGCCATGGCGCTGCCAATGCCGCTGTCGGAGGCCAGGAACTCGCCCATCACCCCCACGCGCACGGTCAGCCCGGCACCGGCGCTCAGGCCCGTGATCAGGTGGGGAGTCAGGGCTGGCAGGTAGAACTGGCGCAGCAGGTCGGGCCCGCGCAGGCCATAGGCCCGGGCCATCAGCAGCAGGTCCGGGTCCAGGGCCCGCACGCCCTCCGCCGTGGCCAGAAAGACGACCGGCGTGGCCACCAGCAGGGCGACGGTGATGGGGGCGAGGCTCCCCGTGCCGAACCAGATGAGCGCCAGCGCCAGCCACGAGATGGGGGGCACGCCCCCGGCCACGGCCATCCCCGGGCGCAGGAGCGCCGCCAGAGCGGGCCGCAGGCCGGCGATGAGGCCCAGGCTCAGCCCCAGCAGCGCGCCCAGCGAAAAGGCAGCGGCCAGGCGCAGCAGGGTGATGCTCAGCTCCCGCCAGAGCGAGCCGCTGGCTGCCAACTGGGCCAGGGCGCTGAGCACAGCCTGCGGCGAGGGCGCCAGGATCGGCGGGTAGAGGAGCGTCAGCCCGCTCCAGAGGAGCAAGAGGAGCGCCACCCCACCGAGGAAGGGCAGGTTGCGCTTAAGAGCTGGCGCCATAGTAGAACTCGGGCGTCGGCAGGCTGCCCCCAACCAGGTCGGGCGAGAGGGCATGCATCTCCTGCAAGAAGAAGGCGATGTCCTCGCGCGCGGACTGCGCGTCGGCGAAGTCCATCTGGATGAAAGGCAGCGAGGCCACCATCACCGCCGGGGGGATGGCCTGGATAGCCTGGGCGCCGAGCTGAGACGCCTCCTGCGGGTTGGCGGCCACCCAGGCGAGGGCGTCGCGCTCAGCCCTCTGGAACCAATCCAGCAGCGCCCGGTTGCGCAGGACGGCGGGCAGGGCCACCACGCCGGCCATGGGCAGGCGGGGCGCGCGGCCCGTCGCGGCCGCCCAGGCCTGGGCGTAATCCATCGCCCGGCGCAGGGTCACGCCGCTCTCTTTGGCCTTGGCAATGGCGAGGGTGGCAGAGGGCTCGGAGAGCACGGCATGTTTCGCGCGGCCGGCGGCCAGGAGCTGCGCGGCCTCGGGCGCGGCGCTCACATAGGTGACCTGAAAGTCCTTCTCCAGCGAGAGCCCCTGCTTTTGCAGCAGGTACTGGGTAAGGATATCGGGCAGGTCACCCCGGAAGGGGATGAGCAGGGGCTGGCCCTTGATCTCCGCTAGCGACTGGACGGCGGGATCGCTCGTGACCAGGTAGAGGATGCCCCAGATGTAGACGTTCAGGAGCTGCACCTGCACGCCCCGGTTGTAGAGCGTGGCGGCGACGTTCACGGGCAGCCCCGAAAACTGCGCCTGCCCCGCCGTGATGCGCCCGCGCATCTCATCGACCGTGGACCAGAGCTGGAAGCGCAGCTCGTGCGCCAGGTTGGCCGGCACACCCTGCTGCGCCATGCGCAGAAAGGCCAGGGAGGGCGGTGAGGCGGGCGCCTGGATGACCAGGGACGAGAGCGGCCGCGGCCGGCAGCCGGAGAGCCCGATGCCGGCCAGCCCGAGCGCCAGGGCCGAACGAGCGCCCAGGCCAAGGAATTCCCGACGAGTGATAGTAGGCATGGCGACGATCCTTCGGAAAGAGCACTGCACGAAAGTGGAATACAATGTAATTATAGCACGCCGACAGGGGCCTGTAAAAGATGGCCGCTCCTATCCTCCCCTCGTCAGCGGCAGGTACACACCATACAGCGGCGGCACCGGCGACGCCATGCTCAGCCGCGCCACAAACACATCGTCCGCACCGTTCCAGGTTTCGTCATAGGCCCCGGGCGTGGTCGGGAAATCGGCCGAGCCCGCCGATCCGGCCACATACACCTGCCCCAGGCCGCAGACGGCGATCCCGCACACACCGTAGTAACCGTTGCCGCCCAGGGTCGTTTGACAGACTAGCGCGCTGCTGGCTCGGTTCAGCTTAGGAAAAGCGTGTGCTCTGGCGGCCAAAGGGCTCGATCTGGGGTGAGGGGTTGGCGCCCGGGAAGCGCAGGTGCAGGTGCACCCCCTGGCGCGGCGCCTGCACGTCCGCCGCCGGCTGCATGTGCGTGAGCCAGAGGCCATCCGCCGTGAGCCAGAGCGTCTCGCTGCCCGCGCGCACGAGGTAACGCGCCTGCGGGTCGAACTGGCCGGTGTTCTCGATAAAAGCGAGCGCCGCGCTGCCCGCCGGTTGGGAGGCGGGCTGCTGCGCCTGGGCCGCCGGCGCCAGCAACCCGGCGAGGATCAGTGCGACGGCGATGCGGTAGAGGAGTCTGCGTTGCATGGTCAACCTCCGTATGGAGCTCTCAGGCGTCAAAGCGGTGCGGCTGGGCGCGGGAGCCACGCCCAGCCGCCTGCCGCCAGCAGAAGCGGTTCCCCCTACCCAACGATCAGGTACGTCACCGTGCTATCGTGGGCCTGGCGCATGGCGACGTGCTTGCCCCTATGGTGGTAGGACAGGACTAGGACCTGCCCCTACTTCCGCGTGCTGCTGTTCCACTCATAACAGTCTTCGACGTAGACGATCGTCACATCCTCGTTAGCATCACCAACCGTCGAATATGATCACTTCCCGGACCGGCGTCTGCCCAAGATCATAGTCTACAGGGTATTCATTTTCAGAATAATCGAGCGGGTAGACCAGTGTGCGACCACTCCTATTCCGCAGGATAAGCTTGGGCTCGACTGCCCAGTCCCCAGGGATGGGGCCAAAGCACTGCTCGCCGCCTCTGCCGGGCACGACGCCCAGATGCAAGCCGTTCACCGTCACATCCACATCCTGTTTGCTTTGGTTGCGGATGACGATCATGTACTCCTTGCGGTTATCGGGCGCACATTCACCTTCGCCTGTCCCCGGAAAGCGAATGTGCGGTTTGTATGTGTACTCCCAGAAGGTCTTGGACACCGGGAGTTGCCAAGTGGCCAGGATGTGCCCCTGCGTATCCTTCACCTCGACATGGAGCGGTCCATCGAAGCGTGGCCCAGTCAAAGGGAGTTCTCGCCGCACGGAGCACGGCCGCATGGGGACATTCAATCCCAGGACTGAAACGACTACGGCCTGGCTCGAGTGGTTCTCAATCGTCACCTCATACTGACTGGTATTCTGGCCTGGCAGCCAGCCTATCAGGTAGCTCCCCCACAGCATCCAGGCCACAAACAGCACAGTGATGGCGAGGATGATTCCGGCAATCGTCCCGCATGTGAGCAGTTGCAATCGGCGTTTGCCCCGCACAGGCCTATCGTCCTGCGGCAATGACATCGGTAATCCCTCCCCACGGCTGTGCCCCCAACCAAGTCCATAGTGGTGAAATCGCGGGGTTTTCCCTGAATTTGTACTGTATCTGAGTTGCCTCCACTTCAAAGCTATTGGTCCCCGAGGGAGGGTTCCAGACCTGGTCGGCAGGTGGCCATTTGGCAAACCCCTCTCGAGCATAGCGTGTGGGAAACTCCGTACTCCGGAACCGGTACTGGAGTACATGCACATACTCGTGCGTGAGCAGATCCTGTTGCGCTCGCGGGGTCATGGCAAAGAAGTTGAGTGGCAGATTGATCACCTCGCCTATCGTCATGGCTCCTGCATTAGGGGGAATGGCCGGCCCGAAGACGTACACAGTGTGATCTGGGCCAATGGCCAGGGCCAGGTACGGCACTGAGAGAACCTTCAAAGCTTGGAGTTCGGCTTCGCCCAGACCCTGACTCCCTGAGGTAGGATGACCGATAAACAGCATTAGTGGCCCAAGCATCTGCTTGACGGATATGTAGGTTTCCCAGTCCCCGGACGTCCAGCTTCCACCCGGGCCGCTGCCAGGGTGGCTGAGCGAGAATTGGTAATCCTGCCAGTCTTCCTCAGCAGGAGGCGTCCCTCCATGGGCATTGGTGTACCTCTGAACCCAATCCGGATCCCAGTCGGCCGGGTCATGTCCAGCCGGGTCGATGTACCTGGTGGGGTTGTTGCGACAGTAGGTATACCTATTGAGATCTTGGGGATTTCCTGGCTCTGGCACAATGGTATCCGGCTGAGTCCAGCGTCCCAACTGGGGATCATACCACCTTACGCCCATCGCGTACAATCCGGTCGAGCTATCGGCCCGTTGCCCCGTGTATTGGTACGGGGTATCTACCTCCCCCGTGCGCACATCCCCATACGGCCAGTAGCGCGTGCTCTCGCCGTCGCTCGTGGCCACGGTGCTGCCGAGGTGGTCGTGATACAGGTACGTCACCGTGCTCTCGTAGGCCTGGCGCATGGCCACGCGCTGCCCGTTGAAGAGATAGTACTTGGTCGCGGGCGCCATGTGGCCGTCCACCTCATAGCCGCAGCCGCTGAGCACGGAGGGCAGGATCAGCGTGTGCGTGAGCCCCGGCAACGGCGTGGCCGTGGGCTGCGGCGTGGGCACGGCTCACTTCCGCGTCCGGCTGTCTGCCGGGATAGCATTGGGCCTGGTGCATGGCCACCCGCTGCCCGTTGTCGTGAGGGTAGGTCTCAGATATAGCCCTCACGACAAGGGCAGCGGGCTTGACCCCATTTCCGCTGTCTGAGCGATCCCAATAGGGCTACTGTCCAATCTCTCCTGTAATGAACACGAACACCTGTGGAATCTCGCCAAGATCATAATCTTCTGTTGGCGACCAGTAGCCCAACTCTTCCTCCCTTCCCTGGACATCACGCACATGAATCTTTCTTGCATCTCGCCAGTTTCCAGGTAATGGACCAAAGGTTTGTGTCTCCAGTGTCTCCACGGAACCCAGATGCTCCTCACCGAGCCAGAGCTGTACCGGCCCGTGAGTATGATTTTCCACTGTCAGCGTGTATATTCCGCTTACTGGAGCTCGGCATGTCTCTTGCCTTATTGCAGGAATGCGTATGTATAGCTGGGGGAACCCTGTCTGCCCTCTCTCAGGTCTAACCTTACTCTCGAAGATGGTCTCTCCCGCTGCATTTTTGGCCTCGACATCCACAGGTGCGTTCGCTGGTGGGCCGGAAAGCGAGCTTTCACTCAAGACTGAGCAAGGCCGCATGCGTCGTTCACGTCCCAGGAAGTGGACAGTGAGATCTTGGTCCGTGTGGTTCTCTATGGTAACTTCATAGAATGCATCACAACCTACAAGCATAACCATCATGGCTACAAACACCGGAAGGATGAGGACTAACCGAGCGCACAAGACGGCTTTCCCAATCTGTCTCATGTCACCGGTTACCTCCATAGGGCAACTCCCAGATCGGCGGTAGCCAGTAATGATCTCTGTAATAGCCTTCGATGTTCAGGGCCTGGGCTTCATACGGGTTAGGTGGGCGATCTTCGTTTCCGTACCAGTTGTAGGCGCCTCCTCTCAGATACTGCAGTCCAAAGCCAAGCCCATACTCGCGGTACTGGAGGACATGCACATACTCGTGACGCTTGGTGTCGTCTGATATCTTGCTACTGGCGATCAGGATCGTGTTCCCTAAAGTGATACCCCCTGTGCCTGGGGGCACAATGGAGGGAGCATAGATTGTGGTGCCATCCGGCCCCGGTTTGCTATCACCCGTGATCCCAGCGATAGCAGATGCAACTTGACCCAAGGGAGTGGGAAGAACCAATCCAGGACCGGAATTCGCCAACAAGGAGCCAACTGATCCATAGAGGAGGCCGCTCAAGCTCGCGCTATCGCCGATGTGATCGACCAATGGGCCAAGCTGATCGATCAGCCCACCATTTCCACCATAGACCTGCCAGTCCTCAGCCGTCCAAGAACCGCCAGCGCCAGTTCCAGGATATCGCAACGATAGGAGTCGCTCCTGGCAATCCCTGGCATCCGGATACAGGCCACCGTGGTTGTGTGCATACTCCTCGGCCCAGGCGCGGTCCCAACCATCATACGATCCTCCGTCGGGGCCACTCCACAACATGTGCCCACTTGGATCGCTGTACTTAACGGGGTTATTATGGACATAAGAGTAGCGATTCAGACTCCGCGGATCCCCCGACTCGGGCACGATCGTATCTGGCTGCACGAACCGACCAAGCAGAGGGTCAAAATATCTCGATTGATAGTAGTACAATCCGGTTGACTCGTCTACGCGCTGACCCGTGTAGCGGTACGGGGTATCCACCTCCCCCGTGCGCGCGGCGCCATACGGCCAGTAGCGCGTGCTCTGGCCCTCGCTCGTGGCCACGGTGCTGCCGAGGTGGTCGTGATACAGGTACGTCACCGTGCCAGAGGAGCCCTCGCGCGTGGCGACCCGCTGCCCGTTGAACAGATAGTATTTCGTCGCGGGCACCAGGCGGCCATCCACGTCAAAGAGGTAGCCGCCCAGCACCACCGGCAGGATCACCTTATAATCCAGCCCCGGCTGCACTGTGGGGGTGGGCGTCGGCTCGGGTGGGGTGGAGGAAGCAAAGACCTCAAGGTACGCCCCCACGTACAACGTCGTGCCCTCGGGCGCGACCTTTTTCACCAGGTTGCCGTCGCCGTCGTACGTGAACTCGGTCGTCAGCGTGCCGCTCACGACGCGGATGAGGCGGTTCTCCTCGTCGTAGGTCAGCGCCTGGCCGGGACGAGTGGTCAGGTTGCCGTTGTTATCGTAGCCATACGGCTGGCCGTCCACCTGGGTGGGCGCATGAGGTCGCGCTTGCCCGGCGCCGGGATAGGTCAGGCTGCGGGCCACAGACCCCTCTGTCTTGCTCAGCAGGTTGCCGATCGGGTCGTAGCTGTAGCTGGCGCTGTAGCCGCCCGTGGCAGAGGTAAGGCGATCCAGCTCGTCGTAGCCGAACGTGGTCGTCTGCCCGCCGTCGGTGAGGGTGTGCACGTTGCCGTTGGGATAGTAGGTATAGTCCAGGTCGAGCACGCCGAAAGCGGTGATCGAGCTCAGCCGCGCGGTCACGGGGTCATAGCCCCAGGTGGTGGCGACGCCGTTGCCATAGGTCAGTGACTGAAGCTGGCCGGCGGCGGTGTATTGGGCTGCAGAGGCATAGTTGCTGCTGCCGCTCATGCCCTGCGGCCGGCCCCAGGCGTCATAAGTGTAGTTGAGCACCTCGCCATCGGGGTAAGTCATGCTGACCGGCTGGTCGTCACTGCGGTAGGTGTAGCCTGTGACGAAGCTATTGCCTTCGAGTTGCTTCGTCTCCGCCGTCACCCGCCCGCGCGCATCGTAGCTCCACGCCGTCTCGCCGGAGGGGTCCGTCATGCTGGTGCGCCGGCCGATGCCGTTGGGCCCTTCATCGTAGCGGTAGGTGACGCTGGGCGCGGGGGTCGCCGGGCAGGTCGTGCCGGTGATGTACTGCTTGCCGGTCAGGCGGTTGAGCGCATCGTAGGTGAAGCAGATACCCTGGCCGCGCGCGTCAGTCTGGTGCACGAGGTTGCCGGCGTTGTCGTACTGGTAGCTCCACGTGCCCATGTCGGGGTCGCTCATGCTCGTCTTGCGGCCCAGGGCGTCATAGTGGATCTGGGTGTGGTTGTTGGCCGTGTCCCAGACGTCGGTCAGCAGATCCAATGGATTGTAAGCATAGGTCGTGGTAGCGTACAGGGTGTAGGAGGGGCCTGCGCCGGTGTACTCCTGCACCTGCGTCAGGCGGCCCAGGGCGTCGCTGGTATAGACCTTCTGGTGGCCGTTCTCGTCGATGACGGTGCGCTGCAGGCCGTTATATGATGTGCTCACGGTCGCGCCGCTGGGGTTGGTCTGCGTGATGACCCGCCCCAGCGCATCGTACTGATAGGTGGTCTTGGGCAGGCCGGGCGCGGGTGTCGCATAGGTCCCTACATAGGCGGTGCGGTAGGGCGCATAAACCTCCTGCGGCAGCCCCTGGGCGTTGTAGGTGGTGTCGGTCACGTCCATCTGCGAGCGATCGGTCGTGACGCGGGCCTCGCGCATGAGCCGCCCCAGACCGTTGTGAAAGCGCACGGTGGGCAGTGACCGGCGGATGCCCGCCGTATCGGTATAGGCCGTGGTGGTCGTGATGGCGAGCGTGACGCCGTCGCGATAGTCGTAGCGCACGGTGGGCGCGTTCAGGCTGTCGCCGGGCTGGGCCACCGCCTCCAGGCGGCCAAAGGCGTCATAAGCGTATGCGGTGACGGCGCCGTTGGGGTCGGTGACCCGGTCGACCTGGCCGAGCACAGGGTCATAGTGATAGGCCGTCTGGTGGCCCAGCGGGTCGGTCACCGTCTCCGGGTGCAGCCAGAGCGAGTCATAGTCGGTCTGGGTTGTGTGCCCGTTGCCGTCTGTGACACGCCAGGGCAGGTAGATTTCGACCGGCTGGCCGTTGATGGCCGTGTGCATGGTGGTGTAAGCGATGGCTTGGGTGGTAACGTACGCGCCATAGGCGATCGACTGTTCTTCTTTCTTGACCAGGTCGCCGCGTGTGGGTGCGGTCTCGTGCGAGTTGTTCGGGTCGTCGTAGATGAACTCGGTGCTCGTCTGCAGGGCCTTTCCCGCCGCCTCGTCGCAACTGGCGTAGACCTGAGTGAGCGCGGGCTTGTCCACGATCCAGACTTGCGGGTCCGCGTTGGGATAGTATTTATTGTAGGTCTGCCGGTAGCAGGTCGTGCCGGTGTATTCGACCTGGCGGGTGATGTTGCCATATTGCGCCCCACCCTGGGCGCCGGTGCCGTATTCATAGTAGGTCTGCTTCTGCGGCGCGCCGGGCAGGCTGGTACCGACGCGCGTGTACTCCCTCACCCAGGTGGGGTGCACAAAGTAGTGGTGATTCTGATCCAGGCCGCCCAGGTCGTCCACGACCCATTCCGTGCTCACCCGCTTGAGTGGGGCACCGGAGGTATCCTGGTACACCGTCTCCAGCTCCCGCCCACGCGCATGGTCGACGTCTGTGCATGGGTACGGGCACAACTGGTACTGGTGCCCCGTCTTGGAGACAACCTGCCCATCCAGTGTCTGCGTGGAGACATAATAGTTCCACGCCTTTTGGTTCCAGTCCTGCTGCTCGTCCTCAAAGCCACCGTAGCTGGCGCTGATCACGCCGCCATAGCCGTTGTCGATCCCGCTCAGCCGGCTGTACTTGAAGCTCGACCGCTCGTACTCGGTGCCATTCCCGCCGTTAGTGCCTTTGTTGTTTTTGGGTGTGTAGCTAAAGCTCGTGGCTGGTAGGGAGTACACGTGCCCCCCGTCTCCCGCCATCCCGCCCAGGCCATACTCGGTGATGCTGTGCAGCAGCCGGACATGACTGGTGTTCGCCGGGTCGGCGTTGTAGGTCAGACAGTATTCCCGCAGGACCTGGTATTGCCCGTTCACATAGTTCTCGACCCGGATCTTTTGCAGGAAATCGTCCTGGTAGAAGGGGCGACACGACCAGCAGTCGGTAGGTGTGAGGTTATCGCCTACGCCATCCGAGCTGCGAGGGGCGCGCAGGAAGGTGATACGCGTGCCCCAGTTGCCATCACCGAGCGGGTTGTACCGGATCTCAGTCAGGTAGCTGGACCGCTCGCGATAGCCGCCGCAGTTTTCCCACTCCGCCGTCTCATGGTACGAGAACTCGATCCTGTTGCCCCGCGTGTCCTGGATCTGATCCACCCGCCAACGAAACGCCACCCGGTTGGGCGTGTCCCCGGCGTAATCTGCGGCGCTGCTGGGAGGCGAGCCGGCCCAAGAGTAGTAGTAGGTAGCGACCGTCTGCTCGGACTCGCCCAGGTATCCCAGCCGGTACTCGGTGCCGTCGCGCAGGCGCACGATCCAATACTCGGAGGTTTGGTTATCGGCTCCGTTGCCGGCTAGCCCGTTGCGCCGTTCGATATACAGGAACTGCTCATCCTCGGTGTAGTAACGGCCATAGGGGTTGCTCGTCGCGGGCTTGAGCTTGTAGGAGACACCCTTGTACAGCAGGGTGAACTCGTTCTCATAGTAGAAGTATTCCGACCACCAAGCCGGGCAACGAGAGCTCGTGTCCCAGTCGGGGCGGACCTTGCGCACGATCTCCATGGTATCCAGGGTCCAGCCCAGGCCAACCCAATCCGCCTGCGCCCAGGTCAGGAGGCCATCGATGCGGCGGCTGTTGTAGCTGAGGCTCAGGTCGGGGGTCAGGCCGCCGCGGCCCTCGGGTATGTCGATAGGGTAGTCATAGGTAAAGGCGCCGCTGAAGGTGGAGACCTGGGCATCGGTGAAGGTCAGCAGCCAGCCCGAGTTGACAATGTCGCCGGTGGCGGCGCCGATGGTCGTCAAGTGGTCCATGTGGGTGACGAGTTCATCGCCCTCGCGCTGCGTGGGCAGCGCGACCCATTTGCCCGTCTGCTCGTCGAGGTAGGCCAGGCAGGGGTACTGCCAGTAGCGCAGGGCGCTCAGGACGATCAATCCCTTGAAGTCCACGCGCAGCTCCAAAGGCTTTTGGAAGTGGTGCACGGCCCGCGCCGCACGATCGGTGGTGTGGGCGTTCAGCTCGAACTTGATGGCGAGCCCCGGCCTGTCCGCCTGCTCGATCTGGAGGGGGAGGTGCTCGACCCGCACCGTCTGGGTCACGGCGCCGGCAGGGAAGATCACGTGCACGCGGCCATCGGCGGAATGGAGCTCGCCGCCCTCGCCGGGCGTGACGATGCCGTCGGGCAGGGTCTCGGTGAGGGTGGGCGTGGCGCTGATGACGAGGGTCGGCGTGAGGGTAGGGGTCGCCGAGGCGGTGGGCTCGAGCGTTGTCGTCTCGGTAGCCGTGGGCTGGGGCGAGGCCGCCCCCGTAGCGGTGGGGCTGGCTGTAGCAGTCTCGGTGGCCGTGGGCTCGACGGTATCAGGCGCCGTTGTCGTGGGCAGGGGGTAGGGTGGCTGCGGGCCCACGGGCGAGGGCGTCGGCGGCAGGGCGGTGGGGGTCGGGGAGCCCGGCGCCAGCGTTGCATCTTGAGTGGAGGCAGCCAGGAGCTCGCGGTAGGAGGATCGGCTCATCATGCTGGCGCTACCGCCTCCAGTCGTAGCCGCTAAACTTGGGGGGGGCGATGGTGGAGCCGAGGGTGCAGGCAAGAAGGGCAAAAAGGACAACGACGAGCAGGGTGCGGGAAAGGCGGGCAGCAATGGACCGGGACATTTCGCCTCCCTGGCAGGGTGAAGCTTCAGCGTGTGGCAAAGGGCGGATGGGGTCAATAATGTGCTGCTGGTTTCCATTATCCTGCGCATTTTGCCCCCTGTCAATAGGCCACCTGGCCTATTTTCCCGCCACAATTTCCCCAATCCCCCCTGCGGCGTCAAATGAAAGTGTTACCGAACGGGAAGCGTTGACAAGCCCGCCTTGTGCCGCAGAATAGAGCTTATGTTCTGAAACACTTTGCCGCCATCGGGTTGGGGTTGCGCGCGCTTTCCCCCCGACCTATAATGCGCCCAACAGTCTTCCCTGCCATCGCTTGACGAAAGAGACGGTCTATGAACAACCATGCCCTGCCACCGGACCTGGATGCCATCCGCGATCACCTGCCGGAATTGGTGACGGTGTTGGAGGCGCGCGCCCCCTATGGCGCGGTGCTGGCCACGAGCCGATCGGGCCTGGAGGTGGTCGTGACCAACCAGGAATCTCGGGTGAGCGAGCGCGGGCACAGTGCAGGCGCCGTCCTGAGCGCCTGGAACGGCGAGTTCCTGCAGGAGGAGGCAGCCGGCAGGCTCGACGCCGATGCCCTCGCGGCTGCCGCCCATACCCTGCGCGATACGCTCGACCTGCGCCCCGGCCCGGCGCCGGAGCCCGGCGAGCCCGCCTCGGGCCACTGGAGCGCGCCCATGCAGATCGACCCGCGCACCCGCTCCGCGCGCGACAAGCTGGATCTCTGCCGCCGCTACCACGAGCAGGTGCGCGCCCTCGACCCGCGCCTGGTGAACGCCCAGGTGACCTATGCCGAGACGGACGAGGCCAAGGTCTTTGCCAACCGCACGCGGCTCCTTTCCCAGAGCGTGACGCGCATCCGCTTCGGCGTCATCCTCTTCGCGACCGACGGGCAAAAGATGGAGTACGACTGGCTCCTGCGCAGCGGCACCGGCGGGATGGAGCTTGTCCACGCCACCGATGAGGAATTGCAGGCGCTGGCGCAGAGCGCGGTGGCCCTGCTGGGCGCCGAGCGCATCGAGCCGGGCCTCTACGATTGCGTCTGTGACCCGACCGTGTCGGGGGTGGTGGCCCACGAGGCGTTCGGCCATGGCGTGGAGACCGACATGTTCTACAAGGGCCGCGCCCGGGCCGCCGAGTACCTGGGCAAGCGCGTCGGCTCGCCCCTGGTGAACCTGCTCGATGACCCCTCGGTGCTTGGGGCTTACGGCTCCTATGGGGTCGATGATGAGGGCGCGCTCGCCGCCCCCACCACCATCCTGCGGGCGGGCGTTTTCGAGCGCGGGCTGACGGATCTCTATTCCGCTTTCAAGCTGGGCATCCCGCGCACGGCCAACGGCCGCCGCCAGGATTTCGCCCACAAGGCCTATGCGCGCATGTCCAACACCTTTTTCGCGCGCGGTGAGACGCCGGTGGAGGAGCTGATTGCCGGGCTCGAGCGGGGTGTGCTGTTGCGCAAGATGTCCAGCGGCATGGAGGACCCCAAGGGCTGGGGCGTGCAGGTCGAAGCGCATGTGGGCGAGGAGATCGTGCACGGCCGGCGCACCGGGCGCCTCTTCTCGCCGGTGGGCATCACGGGCTATGTGCCCGACATCCTGGCCTCCGTGAGCGCCGTCGGTAACGATTTCGCCCTCGATGGCGGCACCTGCGGCAAGGGCTGGAAGGAATGGGTGCCGGTCTCCTCCGGTGGGCCCCATCTACGGCTACAGGCGAGGTTAGGCTGATGATCGAGCAATTGATGCAGGCTCTCAACCGCCCCGGGGTCAATGATTGGCTGCTGCGCCAGGTGCGCACCCAGAGCACACAGCTCTTCCTGGCCCGCACCGAGCCCGAGAACCGGCGCGAGGCGTTGGTGGAGGAGTATGGCGTCGAGGTCCACAACGATCACGCGGCGGCCCAGGATGGCCGGCCCAGCCGCGGCTCGGCGACGGTGACGCTCCTGCCCGGCGAAGAGGGCCGGGCTGCAGAGCGCATCGAGCAAGCCGTCTTTATGGCCGGCCTGACGGATAACCCGCCCTATTCCCTGCCGGGGCCGGGAATCTACCCGGAGGTGCTCATCAGCGACCGGAGGCTGGTGGTCGACCCGGGGCGCGCCGCCCGTGAGCTGGCGGATGAGCTGCGCGCTGCCGTGGCAGCCGAGCCCGCCGTCTCACTGGCTTCGGCCGAGTTCTTTATCGACCGCCGGCAGGTGGCTCTGCGCAACAGCCGCGGCATCCAGGCGGAGCAGGAGGGCACCTCGCTGCTGCTCGATTTCGTCCTCCTGGCGCGCGACGACGAGGGGCACGAGACGGAGGCCCACGTCGAGGTGCGCCGGCGCGACCTGGCCGGGCTGGACCTGCCGGCGCTGGTGCGGCGCCAAGCCCAGTATGCGCGCGATACCCTGCAGGCCGCGGTGCCGGCCAGCGGGCGCCTGGCGGTGCTGGTGAGCGACGATGCCCTGCACCAGCTTCTGGCCGGCGAGGAGATCTCGCCTTCCCCCTTTGCCTTTCGCTCCAGCGCCCAGGCCAAATACCAGCATCTCACCCCCTGGGAGGTGGGCCGGAGCGTTTTTGGCGACCTGCCGGCCACGGGCGACCCGCTGACCATCTATGCCAACGCCATCCTGCCCTGGGGCACGGCCTCGGCCCGCTTTGACGGCGAGGGCCTGCCCGGCCAGCGACTGCCGATAATCGAGAACGGCGTGCTGCAGCGCTTCTGGGCCGGCCAGCGCTATGCCGATTACCTGCAGATACCGCCCACCGGCGAGTTTGGCAACCTGGAGGTCATGCCCGGCTCCCTGCCCATCGCCGACCTGTGGCAGGACGTCTTTTACCAGGTCGTCGCCTTTTCCAGCATGATGCCCGACCCGGTCAGCGGCAACTTTGTCGCCGAGATCCGCCTGGGCTATGAGAAGCGGGGCAACCAGATCCGCCCCATCAAGGGCGGCTCGCTCAGCGGCAACCTCTTCACCGACCTGGCCGCGGCCCGCCTGAGCCAGGAGACGGTCATGATGGGGAATTACCTTGGCCCCCAGGCCGTCCGTTTCCCCGCGCTGACCATCAGTGGCGGCTGACGAAAGGAAACCACCGCCCGCGAGCCTGTCCGAAAGCACTGCTGGGAGCATGGCTCCCGCATGCAAGGCGTGGTCCCTATCCACGTACGGGGTCTACCGGGCAAGCCGGCAGCCCCAAGAGTTATAGTCCTTCTAGCGCTTGATAGCGCAGAGGACAAGGGATGGGATCAGGCTGCTTTGGGCGGTGGTTTCCAGGGCTATTGTATGACTAATGCGTGGCTTGTCCAGCGCAACGATGGACGAATTGACTCAGTGGGTGTACAATACGATTAAAGCGCTTTGAACCTCTTTATCGCATTCCAATATGGGAGAATCTCGATGGGCAAGACTACTGCTCCATCGGCGGATACGGATTCCTCTCCGGCAATCCGGCCGGAGTTGCTGCGGCTGCTGGAACTTCTGCCGCCGGACAAACAAAGGGAAGTGCTGGACTTTGCTCGCTTTCTGCATGAGCAAATGCCTGTGCCCGAAGCTGCCCGCGAAGTCGCCTATCCGGGCGCTGTATTACACGCGGCACCTGCCGGCACCTTGTCGGCTTTGACGGGCTTGGTTGCTCTGGACGGCGATGCAGTTGCAGATACAGAGGCCCTGTACGATGACAACGCTGGTCAGCATTGACGCCAATGTACTCGTGGCTTTGGTCGACGCGCGTGACAAATGGCATGCCAGGGCTACAGCGCTGAGTGATGCGTTGCTTGCGACGGGTGCACATCTCATCTATTTTGATTGTGCGATTAACGAAGCGATTGGGGTCATAAGCTCGTCGTGCCGAGGAACAGAACCGTTCTGATCAGTTTGCCCACATGCTTGATGGCCTGTTGGCGGCGGTACCGGAGCAGCGCATCACCTGGATCTCCCGGCTTGCCCCTCGTCTGTTCCGGCAAGTGCTGGATCTCTGCCGGAGTCATCAAGGCCGCCTGAACTTTAGCGATGCCTTGATGGCGTTGAGTTGCCGGGAGCTTGGCATTCGTGTGATGATGAGCTTTGACGGCGATTTCGACGACGTGAGTTGGTTAGCCCGGATGCACGATCCAGCTACTATTGCGCACCTCATTCAGCAAGCCTCAGATATGTGATAAGACGGTGGAGCAACCTCGCCAAATCCCGCGCCGCTTCAATGTCTGCTCTAGCTCTCTCTAGTCACCAGGGTGCACCTCTCCAGCACCAACACCTGCAGCGGCCACCACACCAGCAGCATGCCCAGCCCCCACAGCGTCTGCACCAGCCATGCGGTGGCGGCAAGGCCTGCCGGGTCCTCGGCAAAGAGCCCCTGAAACACGGCCAGTTGCAGGCTGAGGGAAAAGGTCTCGCTCCGCGCCAGGGCCAGCAGCGGCCACGCCGGCGACTGCCCGGCCAGCATAAAGGCGACGGCCCCCGCCAGCAGGGCCACCCCCA
>Ga0078972_1002805_pt1 | contig 55662 bp, 54 predicted proteins | sample YelNatPaOPGAMG01_FD_67568 | JGI IMG/M metagenome (GOLD analysis project Ga0078972, IMG submission 67568) | Hot spring thermophilic microbial communities from Obsidian Pool, Yellowstone National Park, USA - OP-RAMG-01 (SPADES assembly) (version 2) | ecosystem: Environmental > Aquatic > Thermal... | reverse complement strand
CGGCCAACAGGCCAACCGGCGCCTGCACGAGCGCTGGTGTCGCTTCGATGCCCGTAACAAGCGCCCGGTGGTCGCCAACACCGCGATCGCCCGCGAACTGGCGGGCTGGTGCTGGTCACTGGCGGTCCTCGACAGCTAAACCCGCGCCCTCCACAACTGTCCGAATCGAGCCTGGTGGCGGCAGCGCCTGGGAGTGACCCGCGAACGCTTTATGAGCAATCCTGTTGCCTGACAACGTGATGACGCTCGACCTCTAGATCCGCGATCCACTCCAGCAGAACAGTCCGTCCTGCGGTAACCAACCCGCGAATATCAGACTTGACACCCGCGTCGACAACCTCGACACGCTCGCCAACCGGGACGATTCGGTCAACCGGAAGCGGGCGCCCGGCGACGGCCGCGGCGCCTGCTTCCCCCTGCCTGGTTGACAAAACGAATTACATATCAAAGCGCGTCGAACAACTGGCTGCGGTCGAATCGGCGGGGTGGTAGGGCGATGTGGCTGGGGTAGACGAAGCCTTCGTGTGCGGCCAGGGCGCGCGGCTCGGCCACCGGGGACGCCTTGACGCTGGAGGAATCACCGATGGCCGCGGTGGGTCGTCTGCTGCGACCGGAGCGGGTGCGGACTTCGCTGCGGTGGACACGGCCGCCCGCCCTTGGGATGCGTCGGAACGAGGAAGCCGGCGATGCGCGCCCACGCGGTGTCGGATAGATCGGAGCGGTACCGTCGCCGCCGCTGACCGGGTTTCGGGTCACATGACTACCGATAGTGTTCGCCGGTGCCGACACGTCTGCGCAACGACTGTTCGTCCACCAACGACCAAAATGCCAGCTGTTCTCGAACCCGGCGCCGTCGGCGGTGCCTATTGTGGGCCTATTGTGGGCCTATGGCCCGCGGCATCGGATCCTGGCTGTCCGGCGCCGGGCAGTCCGCTCCGGACGGACGCTATCCCGGTGAGACGCTGGGCATGCCCGAGCGCGGGGCGGGGTCACTGGCCCCGACCGGTCGCCGGCTGGCGGCGCTGCTCGTTGACTGGCTGGTGGCTTACGGACTGGCGGCGTTGGGCCTGACGCTCGGGCTGGTCACGCCACCGGGGCTGTCGACGGCGGTGCTGGTCGTCTGGTGGGTCCTCGGCCTGGTCGCCGTCTGGTTGTTCGAATTCACCCCTGGCCAGTTTGCGCTGGGACTCCGAGTAGTTTCGACCGGGCCGCAGCCCCATGTCGGTCTTGGCCGGGCCGCGGTGCGCGGGCTGATGATCGCGCTTGTGGTCCCGGCGTTGTTCGTCGACGGCGACGGCCGCGGTTTGCAGGACCGGCTCACCGGCACCGCGGTGGTGCGGCGCTGAAGAGCGTTACCGCCGGCGTACGGTGCGTGCGACACCGCGCATCTTGGCGGCGCTGGGCATCGGACCCTTCGGCATTGCGGCGGTGCCGGCCCGCGACCCCAGCGCGGCGAGCCGCGACTCCAGCGAGTCCAGCTGTTTGGCACTGATGTTGTTCGGCAGCCGGATCAGGTGGCGTTCCAGCTTGGCCAGCGGAACCTCACCGTCGCCGTTGCCGACGACGATGTCGTAGATCGGCACATCACCGACCAGCCGGGCGGTGCGTTTCTTCTCCTGGGCGAGCAGCGGCTTGACCCGCGCCGCCGAGCCCTCGGCCACCAGGATCACGCCGGGTCGGCCGAGGACCCGGTGCACCGCGTCGAAGTGACCGGTGGCGGCCACCGCCTGGCTGACCCGCCACTTGCCGCGCAGGTTGTCCAGCACCCACGCCGCCGCGCCGGTCTGCCCCTCAGCTTTGCGATACACCGACCGCTGCGCGCGTCGTCCGAAGATGACCGACGCCGCCAGCGCGCCCAACACCACCCCCAGGCAGATGACCGTGATCATGGTGAACCCGCCGGCCCAGAGCCCCAACGCCACCGACACCGCCACGGTCAGCGCGAACGCGCCGACCATGTACGGCAACAGCCGGTTGTCTTCTTTGCGCTGCACGTTGAATGCCTGCCACAGCTGGGCGCGGCGTTCCTTGGCGGCGGCCTTGCGGGCCGCTTTCGCCTCGGCCCTGGCAGCCTTGGTCGCCGCGGCGGTACGGGATCTGGCCATAATCGCCAAGGATATCGCCAAGAATCGAGCGGCTCAGTCGGGCACGGCGGTGCCGGGCGGTCGCCGACGACTGAGGGCCTGCGCGTAGAGCCGACCGGCCCGGTAGGAGGATCGCACCAACGGTCCGGCCAGCACCCCGGCGAAACCCAGCCGCTCGGCATAGTCGCAGTGCTCCAGGAACTCTTCGGGCCTGACCCAGCGCTCGACCGGGTGGTGGCGCGCCGAGGGCCGCAGATACTGGGTGATCGTGACGAGCTCACAGCCGGCACCGTGTAGGTCGACCAGCGCGGCGCGCACCTCGTCGGGCGTCTCGCCCAGACCGAGGATCAGATTGCTTTTGGTAACCAGCCCGAAATCGCGGGCCGCGCTCAGCACGCCCAGGCTGCGCCGGTAGGAGAACGCGGGCCGGATTCGCCTGAACACGCGCGGCACCGTTTCGACGTTGTGCGCCAACACTTCCGGGCCGGACTCGAATACCTGCCGCAGCCGCGTGGGATCGCCGTTGAAGTCGGGGATCAGCAACTCCACGCGGGTCGAACGGTTGAGTCTTTTGATGGCCCGTACGGTTTCCGCATACAGCCACGCGCCGCCGTCGGGCAGATCGTCGCGCGCCACCCCGGTGACGGTCGAATAGCGCAGCCCCATCGTCCGCACGCTCTCAGCGACCCGTCGCGGCTCGTCGCGGTCCAGCGCAGCGGGCTTGCCGGTGTCGATCTGGCAGAAGTCACATCGACGGGTGCACACCTGGCCGCCGATCAAGAACGTGGCTTCGCGGTCCTCCCAGCATTCGTAGATGTTGGGGCAGCCGGCCTCCTCGCAGACGGTGTGCAGGCCCTCGCGCCGGACCAGGCTTTTGAGCGCGGTGTATTCCGGGCCCATCCGAGCCCGGGTCCTGATCCACGGCGGTTTGCGCTCGATCGGGGTCGCCGTGTTGCGCACTTCCAGGCGCAGCAGCTTCCTGCCCTCGGGAGCGACGGTCACAGGGGTGATGCTACGCGGGGCGGCAGCGCCGCGGCGGGCTGCCAGGTCAGCGCGAGTCGTCCGTCCAGGGCGTCGCACACCGCGTCGGCGACCGCAGACCGGACATCGCCGACGCCCACCGGACGGCCCAATTCGGCGGTTATCGAGGTCACCCCGGCATCGGTGATGCCGCACGGGACGATGCGGTCGAACGCAGCCAGGTCGCAATCGCAGTTGAGGGCAAAGCCGTGCAACGTCGTCGCCCGCGACACCCGAACTCCGATAGCGGCGATCTTGCGCGCGGGCCGGCCTTCGCCGGCCGGCAGCCATACCCCGGAGCGACCCTCCACCCGGCCGGTGTCAAGGCCCAGACCGTTGCACACACCGATGAGTGATTCCTCAAGTCGACGAACGTAATTGACTACGTCGAGCGGCTCGGCCAACCCGACGATCGGATAGCCGACCAGTTGTCCTGGGCCGTGCCAGGTGATCTTTCCGCCCCGGTCGGTGTCGATGACCGGTGTGCCGGTCGCCGGTCGCTCGTGCGGCAGGGTGCGTCGCCCGGCGGTGTACACCGAGGGGTGCTCCAGCAGCAGCAGAGTGTCGCTGCCGCCGGCTACCCGGGCGTCGGCTAATTCGCGTTGCAGTTGCCATGCGGCGCGGTAGTCGAGGGTGCCGAGCTGGCGGATAGCTACAGGGGTCGGGCTCGACCGGAGGGAACGCACGCCACTGACGCTACCCCTTGCCGGCAACGGCGGGGAGCAACCAGGTCAGGCGGGCCGGGGCCGCGTGGTCGCGTACCGCAGCGCCTCGCCGATCGTGTTGTGGTGAAATGGGAAACTCTCCCGTTCCAGGACGGCAGGGATGACACGTTGGCCGGACAGCAGTCCCTCTTCGGCGAATTCACCCAGTGCAGCACGCACCGCGAAGCCGGGGACGATCAGCGGGGTGGGCCGGTGCAGCGCCCGGCCCAGCGCCGTGGTGAACTCCGCGTTGGTGACCGGGGCGGGTCCGGTGAGGTTGACTGGCCCGGACAGGCCCGGGTGTGAAACGGCGAACTGCAGCGCTCTGACTTCGTCTTCGAGGCTGATCCACGAGATGTACTGGCGGCCGTTGCCCAGCCGGGCGCCCAAACCCACCGAGAACAGCGGTCGCAGCCGGCTCAGCGCGCCACCCCCCGGGGACAGCACCACTCCGGTTCGGGCCAGCACCACGCGGGTACCGGCTCGCTGCGCGGGTAGAGTGGCCGCCTCCCAGTCCACACACAGCTGGGCTAGAAAACCTGTTCCTGCCGAGTTGGTTTCGTCGACGGCACGGTCTTTGGTGTTGCCGTAGTAACCGACCGCGCTGGCGTTGACCAGCACCCGAACGCCGGCCTGGGCGACCGCGCCGGAAAGCACTTCGGTCGGGGTGATCCGGCTGTCGCGAAGGCTCTGTTTGAACGCGCCCGACCAGCGTCGCTGGCCGACGTTGACGCCGCACAGGTTGACCACCGCGTCGACGCCGGACAACGCGGACGCGTCGAATTCGCCGCTGACGGGGTCCCAGCGCAACTCGTTGTCGTTCGCCGGCGCTCTTCGCACGATCCGAATCACCTGATGGTCGGCATTACGCAGCGCAGCCACCAGGGCCGAGCCGATCAGTCCGGACGAGCCCGCGATCGCGATGACGGCCACGGCTACGGTCCCTCCCTAAAGTCCCAGCTCGGCCTCGAACGCACCTTCTTCGAGTCGGTTTTTGATGGTCGTCAGGAAACGGCCGGCGTCGGCGCCGTCGATCAGCCGATGGTCGTAGGTCAGTGGCAGATAACAGATCGAGCGCACCCCGATGGATTCGTTGCCGAAGTCGTCGACGACGACCCGCGGCCGTTTGACGATCGCGCCGGTCCCCAACATGGCGGCCTGTGGCGGGACCAGGATCGGGGTGTCGTGCAGCGCGCCCTGGCTGCCGATATTGGTGATGGTGAAGGTGCCGCCGGACAGCTCGTCGGGTTTGAGGTCGCCGGACCGGGCACGCGCGGCGATGTCGGCGATGGCGCGGGCTAGTCCGGCCAGCGACAGGTCGCCCGCATTGTGGATGACCGGCGAGAGCAGGCCCTGCTCGGTGTCGACGGCGATGCCCAGGTGCTCGGCATCGTAGTAGGTGATTTCCTTGGTGTCCTCGTTGTAGCTGGCATTGACGTTGGGGTGGATCTTGAGGGCCTCGATCACGGCGCGGGCGATAAACGGCAGGAAGGTCAGGTTGACCCCCTCGCGCTCGGCGAACGCGCTCTTGGCCCGCGCCCGCAACGTCACGATCCTGGTCATGTCGACCTCGTGGGTCTGGGTCAGCTGCGCGGTCGCCAGCAGCGACTCGCGAGTCTTGCTCGCGGTGAGCTGCCGGATGCGACTGGCTTTGCAGGTGGTGCCCCGCAGATGCGCCAGCGCGGGCGCCGGAGCGGCAGCGGCCGGCCTGACGGCAGCGGCCTCGGCCTGCGGTGCCGGTACCACCTGCGGTTTCTCTTTCAGGTCTTTTTCCCGGGCTTTTTGCTCGGCTGCCGCCAGCACGTCCTGCTTACGGATTCGACCGCCCACACCGGTCCCGGTCACCTGGGCCAGGTCGATGTCGTTGTCCGCGGCCAGTTTCCGCACCAGCGGCGTCACATAGGGCGTGCTGGGCGCGCCGGTGGTCGGCTGCGGTTTGGCCCGCGGCGGCTCGGGTGCCGGAGCGGCCTGAGGCGGGGGTGGCGGTTCGGGTTCCGGTTCCGGCGGCGGTGTGGTCGCCGGCGGGGCTTCGGGCCGGGGCGCGGGTTCGGCAGCCGGTTGGGCCGCGGTGGAGATCCTGGCCAGCTCGCCGCCGACCGCGACGGTGACGTCCTCCCCGGCGGTGATGCTGACCAGCGTGCCTGACACCGGCGACGGAATTTCGGTGTCGACCTTGTCGGTGGAAACCTCCACCAGCGGCTCGTCGGCGTCCACGTGGTCGCCGACGCTCTTCAGCCAGCGGATGACCGTGCCCTCGGCGACCGACTCGCCGAGTTCGGGCATCAGCACCGGCGTGGCCCCCTCCGACGACGACGCGGACTGCGGCTCGGGCTGAGGTTCCGGCTGAGGTTCGGGGGCCGCCGCGGCCGGCGGCTGAGGTTCGGGAGCCGCCACGGCCGGCGGCTGATCTCCCGCGCCCCCGGTGCCCTCGGCGGCGTCACCGATAATGGCCAGTTCGCCGCCGACCTCGACGATGTCGTCTTCCTGGGCGATGATCTTGGTCAGCACGCCGGCTGCCGGTGACGGGATCTCGGTGTCGACCTTGTCCGTGGACACCTCCACCAAGGGCTCGTCAACCTCGACCGGGTCGCCTTCCTGCTTGAGCCAGCGAGTCACCGTCCCTTCGGTGACGCTCTCGCCGAGTGCCGGCATCTGCACTGAGAAGGCCATCGTTGTTGACTCCTCGATCGATCGGTCGGTCGGCACGGTGACCTCTGGCATATCACAGCGCCCCCGCACCGGGGCCCAGGTGGATTTGTCCCAACTATCCTGTCATTGCTGCGGTGCAGGCACACATCCAGGGCTTAGCCCGGCCGCCGCGCCCCTTGACAGCTCCGCGGACCCCCGGGCAGTGTCGAAACACGCGTGCTGCCAACTGCTGTGAGCTAACGGTAGTCGCATTGAGTTTCGGAGGTTCGCGATGGCACGCCAGCAGCCCCACCGGCTGGTCGACAGCACCGGCGGGGTCCGTCTCGCGGTCTATGAGGACGGAAACCCCGATGGGCCCACAGTCGTGCTGGTACACGGCTGGCCGGACTCTCATGTGCTGTGGGACGGCGTGGTGCCGCTGCTTGCCGACCGGTTCCGGATCGTGCGCTACGACAATCGCGGCGTCGGTGGGTCGTCGGTGCCCAGGCCGGTGTCGGCGTACACAATGGCGAGATTCGCCGACGACTTCGACGCCGTCGCGGCGGCGTACAGCCCCGCTCAGCCGGTGCACGTGCTGGCCCACGACTGGGGTTCGGTGGGTATCTGGGAATACCTGCGCCGCCCAAGAGCCGCGGACCGGGTCGCGTCGTTCACCTCGGTGTCCGGCCCCGGCCAGGGCCACCTCGCCGATTACATCCACACCGGTCTGCGCTGCCCCTACCGCCCGCGAACCTTCCTGCGAGCGCTCAGCCAGGCGCTGCGGCTGACCTATATGGCAGGGTTCTCCATACCGGTGCTGGCGCCGCTGGCCGTCCGCGCCGCGCTGTCCAGTGCGCACATCCGGCGTGTCCTGACCAAGGGCGTCCCCGCCGAGCGGGTCTACCACTCCGACACCCTCGCCAAAGACGCGGCGGCCTCGCTGAAGATATACTCCGCCAACTATTTTCGATCGTTTTCCGGATCTTTTTCCGGTTCGGGACGCGGGTTTTATGTCGACGTGCCGGTGCAGCTGATCGTCACTACCGAAGACCCCTACGTGCGACCGTACTGTTACGACGTCACCGCGCGCTGGGTGCCGCGGCTGTGGCGACGCGACATCAAGGCCGGACACTGGTCGCCGATGTCGCACCCGCAGGTGCTGGCCGCTGCCGTGCGGGAGTTTGTCGACCTGGCCGAGGGCAACCCGCCGAGCCGGGCGCTGCGGCGCGCGCGGGTGGGCGGTGACCGCGCGTACTTCGCCGACATGCTGGTGTCGGTCACCGGCGCGGGCAGCGGAATCGGCCGGGCCACCGCACTGGCGTTCGCGCGTGAGGGCGCCGAACTGGTGGTCGCCGACATCGACGAAGCCGCGGCCAAGGACACCGCCGGGCAGATCGTCGCAACCGGCGCTGTCGCGCACCCCTATGTGCTCGACGTCGCCGACGCTGCGGCGGTCGAGGCGTTCGCCGGGCACATCTGCGCCCAGCACGGCGTACCCGACATCGTCGTCAACAACGCCGGCATCGGGCAGGCCGGCAAATTCCTGGACACCCCGGCGGAGCAGTTCGACCGGGTGCTCGACGTCAACTTCGGCGGGGTCGTCAACGGTTGCCGCGCGTTCGCGCGGCGCCTGGTCGACCGGGGCACCGGCGGGCACATCGTCAACGTGTCGTCGATGGCCGCCTGGGCTCCGCAGCAGGCGATGAACGCCTACTGCACCTCCAAGGCCGCGGTGTACATGTTCTCCGATTGCCTGCGTGCCGAACTGGACGCGGCCGGTGTCGGGCTGACCACGATCTGCCCCGGCATCATCGACACCAACATCGTGCACACCACCCGGTTCGACGTGCCGCCGCACCGGGCTGAACACATCGACAGTCGTCGCGACCGGCTGGAGAAGATATTCGCGATGCGCCACTACGGCCCGGACAAGGTGGCCGGTGCCATCGTCTCGGCGGTCAAGAAGAACAAGGCAATCCGGCCGGTGGCACCCGAGGCCTACCTGATCTATGCCGTATCGCGGCTGGCGCCGCAAGCACTGCGCAGCGTAGCGCGCGGGCGGGTGGTGTAGCCGAGGCGGCCACCTCGGGCCGCCGGCGGCTGGCTGCACTGGCCGAAGGCGGTGACGACGACGCCGTCGTTATCGGGTGATCTGCCGACGTGCACCGACAGCGTTGGGAAGTGGATCACGTCAACGAATAACCCCCGCCGCGAGCGCCGACCTGCGGCGGCGCAGAATGAACTGACCGGCTTCGTGTCGGTGGTCGGCGCCGCCGACCAGAGAGGGCACTTGATGAGTGAAGACACCACGGCGCAGCTGGGTGACGAAAAGTTCGTATCTTTGACGACTTTCAAGCGCAATGGGGACGGCGTCTGCTCACCAATGTGGATCGTCCGCGACGGTGGCCAACTGCTGGCGTGGACCCCGGCCGACGCCTGGAAGGTCAAACGAATCCGACGCGACCCCCGGGTCACACTCAGCCCCTGTGGCCGAACGGGGAAGGTGCGCACACAACGGCCCCCGCTCGCCGGCACCGCCGAGGTGATCAGCGACCCCAGCGAGGTTGCACGGGTCGAGTCACTCATCAAGCACAAGTACGGCTTGGAGTTTCGGGTGGTGACACTGGTCGAGACCATTGCGGCCCGCGGCCGCAAACAGCGTGTTGTGCTGCGCATCACGCCGTCGAGTTGCACCTGATACGCGCCGCGGGCGAGGCGGTCGACCTTGCGTCACCAGCCGCCGGCGCCGAGTGCGATCGTGAGTTGCAGCACGGTCGCGGGGTCTTCGAGTCGGTCACCATAGCGGTCGCGGAGTTGGCCGAGCCGGTAGCGGACGGTTTGCGGGTGCACGTAGAGCGCGGCCGCGACGTCGTCCCGTCGTCCGTGGTGAAGTAGCCACGCGCGGAGTGTTTCGACGAGCTTGTCTTTAACGGCTGGACGCAGATCACTCAGCGGGGCAAGGGCTTTGGCCCGAAGATCGGCGAGGGCAGCGGTATCCGCGCGCAGCACAAGATCGGTCAGGTAGGCGTCGGTGTCGACGGTCGTGTGAGGTTCCAGATTCAATTCGACGGCGCGCAACACCCGGTGCACGGAGGACGCGACGTCGATCCATGGCCGGTCCGGACCTATCACCGCACGACGGCCGGCCAACGATGCAATCAAAGCCGACCGTGCTCGACCTCCAGCATCGGGGATCAGCAGGATGGTCAGTGGGTTGCCGTCGGTGTCGGTGTAGTCGCCGGGCAGTCGCAGAGTCCGCGGGTCGAGCAGTGCGGCAATGCCGTGTTCGTGACTGTCGGGCACCGCCACGGCGGTCAGCGTCAGCGGCGAAGACCAGTCGGCGCGTTCGGCCGCAACCGCGAGCTCCTCCGGCGGTGCCCCGTTGAGCAGTTGCAGTGCCAGGTGCTCGCGGTTGCGCTGGCGGGCCAGCCCGGTGACAGCGAGTTCGTCGGCATGTCCGGCCACGCTAAGGGCCGACAGTCGGTCGATGTAGGCGAACATCAGCTCGGCGAAGAGCGCCAGCGCGTCACCGGCCAGCCCATGGGAGACGGCGATGGCGCTCAGATCGCGCCATGCAACCCTGGCGCCGGTACGGTAGGCGGCCAGCAGGACATCGGTGGAGCGGCCGTTGCGCGCTTCACCGCGGCCCAGCGAGTACGCCCCGTCAAGTGCTGGACCCGTCGGGGCGGTGGTCTCGTCGCCGCGTGGTTCGGTGACCTCGTTGAGGAACCCTTGCAGCGCTTGCTGGACCGCTTTCTCGATGGTGCGGCCCATTTTTCCGCTGAACGCATCGGCATAGCTGGGCACCTCGGCGATCACCGTGGCCACCGTGCGCTCAGCCACCGAAGGTAGCGCTGACCACATCGCCGACACCACATCGTCGGGCAGCCACACCTGGGCCGACTTCATAAATTGTTCGCAGAGAACAAAATTTAGCCCTACTTTCACGTCTCTAGGTCAAGATTTTACCAGCAATCGTCGACACCATGGAGACATGACGACTTCCACGACCGAGCGCACCGCGGTCGCCGCGCACACCGTCGGCCGCCGGTTCGGCAGGTTCGCCCGGCTGGTCACCACGCCGTTGATGCCCGAAGACTTCCTCGACATCGTGCGGCCACTGCACAGCCGCACCGATCTGCGGGGCCGCATCGAGGCGATCTACCCCGAGACCCGCGATGCTGTCACGGTGCGCATCCGTCCTGGGCGCCGTTGGTGTACCGCCGTCGCCGGCCAGTATGTGCGTATCGGCGTCGACGTCGACGGGGTACGGCAGTGGCGAAGCTATTCGGTCACCACCCCCACCAGCGCCGACGGTTGCTTCACCATCACCGTCAAAGCCATTGCCGGCGGAAAAGTCTCCACCCACCTGGTCCGCCGAGCACGGGTCGGGAGCATGGTGCAGCTCGACCAGCCCGCCGGCGAGTTCGTCTTGCCCACCCCGCGGCCGACCAAGGTGCTGTTCGTGACCGCCGGCAGCGGCATAACGCCGGTCATGGGCATGCTGCGGGCATCGCTTCACGAACTGGCCGACGTCGTCCTGGTGCACTCCGCCCGCACCGCCGAGGACACGATTTTCCGGGAAGAACTGCGCAGACTCGCCGCACGCGGGCACCTGCGGCTCATCGAACGGCACACCAGCACCGATGCCCGGTTAACCCCTAACGCGCTGACCGCCTTGGTACCTGACCTCGCCGCACGGCACACGTGGGCGTGCGGCCCGGCGGCACTGCTCGACGAGCTCGAGCAGCACTACGCGGCTGCCGGCATCTCGGATCGACTGCACACCGAAAGGTTCCAGGCGGCCCTGGTCGCCACCGGCGTCGGCGGCACAGTCAGCTTCACCAGGTCCGACACGACCGTCGATAGCGACGGCGCTACCAGCTTGCTCGATGCCGGCGAGAACGCCGGGGTGCTGATGCCGTCGGGCTGCCGCATGGGGGTGTGTTTCGGCTGCGTCGTCCCGCTGCGCCAAGGCGTTGTGCGCGACCTGCGCAACGGGGACCTCACCTTCGCCAACCCCGGTGACGGTGTGCTCGTGCAGACATGTGTGTCCGCCGCTGCCGGCTCTTGCGAACTCGACCTCTGATGCCCACCTCCCAGACCCGTAAGGAAACCTATTCATGACCGCACTACAGAACAGGCCGACCAGCCCGGTCGCGCATCTCAGCGACGACGACATCGAAACCCTCGGACGCGAACTCGACGCTGTCCGCGACCAAGTTATCGCCAGCCGCGGCGAACGCGACGCCACCTACATCCGCAAGGTGATCACCGCCCAACGCGGCCTGGAAGCCACCAGCCGCCTAGTACTGCTGGTATCGGTGTTCCCGCCCGCCTGGCTGCTCGGCACCACCGGGCTGGCGTTGGCGAAAATCCTGGAAAACATGGAAATCGGGCACAACGTGATGCACGGCCAATGGGACTGGATGCGCGACCCGAAAATTCACTCCACCACCTGGGAATGGGACAGCGCCTCGACATCGACACAGTGGAAGCACTCCCATAACGAGCTGCACCATACCTACACCAACGTGCTGGGCAAAGACGGCGACCTCGGCTACGGCATCATGCGGGTCGATGAAGACCAACCCTGGCACCCGTTCCATCTCGGGCAGCCGCTCTGGAACGCCCTCAACGCCTGCATTTTTCAGTACGGCATTGCCGCCTACGACCTCGAACTGGGCAAAAATCTGCGCAAAGACCGCCGCCGCGACCCGGAGTTCCGCAGGATGGTCGGCGCCACCCTGCGCAAGGTCCGCAGACAAGCGACCCGCGATTACCTCATCCACCCGCTGCTGTCGGGAATCTGCGCCCCGACCACACTGACCGCCAACCTGACCGCGAACCTCGCCCGCAACCTGTGGACCCACTCGGTCATCATGTGCGGGCATTTCCCCGAGGGGGTCCAGACCTTCGAATACCACTCCATCGACGGCGAAACCCGCGGCCAGTGGTATTTGCGACAGATGCTGGGGTCGGCCAACATCAGCGGCAACCGCCTCGTTCACCTAATGACTGGCAACCTGTCCTTCCAGGTCGAGCACCACCTCTTCCCGGACCTTCCCAGTAACCGCTATCAGGAGATCGCTCCCAAGGTCAGGGAACTCGTCGGCCGCTACGGCCTCACTTACACCACCGGCCCGATGTACCGTCAGGTCGCCTCGGCGTGGCGCAAGATCATCCGACTGTCGCTACCCGACACCGTGCTCGGATCCGGTCAACAGGCCCGAGAGCGCCCGCCGACTGCGTCCCCGTCCCGAAACCAGCGATAAGCCGGAACTCATTCGAACACCCGTCGCTAGCGACCGCGATGTTGTTGGGGCAGGCGGTAACTCGGTGCGCCAATCGACGAACTAACCGTTGTGAGCGATGTCTTCCAGCACGGCGAACATCGTGCGGGTCGGCACACCGGTGCCGCCCTTGGGCGTGTAGCCCCACGGGGTGCCGGTGTTGTAGGCCGGCCCGGCGACGTCGATGTGTGCCCAGGCCACCCCGTCGGCGACGAATTCGCGCAGGAACACCCCGGCCACCAGCATGCCGGCGAAGCGTTGCCCGCTCACATTGGCCAGATCGGCGACGGTGGACTTCAAGTCCTCTTCGAGGTCGTCGGGCAGCGGCATCGGCCAGCCGTTCTCGCCGACGGCCTGCGAGATCGCGGCCACCCGGTCGCGGAACTCGTCGCTGCCCATTACTCCCGGCGTGCGGGTGCCCAGCGCGACGGTCTGCGCGCCGGTCAGCGTCGAGGTCTCAATGAGATAGTCGGGCTTGTCTTCGCAGGCCCGAACGATGGCGTCGGCAAGGATCAGCCGGCCCTCGGCGTCGGTGTTGAGCACCTCGACGGTGGTGCCGCCGTACTGGGTCAGCACGTCGCCGGGACGCTGCGCGGTGCCCGACGGCATGTTCTCGGCCATCGGCACGGTGGCGATCACGTCGATCGGCAGGGCTCGTTGGGCGGCCAGCATGACGGTTGCGATCACCGCGGCGGCGCCACCCATGTCCGCGGTCATGTAGTGCATCGACGCTGCCGGCTTGATCGAAATGCCGCCAGTGTCAAACGTGACGCCCTTGCCGACCAGGGCAACCTTGCGGGCTCGCTTGGGTTTTTTGGCCAGCCGCGACCCGTGGTGGGTCAGTCGCACCAGTCGCGGCGGCCGCGACGAGCCCTTGCCGACTCCGATCACCCCACCGTAACCGGCTTTCTGCAGGGCCTTGTCGTCGAGCACCTCGACCTCTAGACCAACCGATTCCCCCAACGTCTTTGCCCGCCGGGCGAATTCAGCGGGGAACAAGTGGCTCGGTGGGGTGTTGACCAAGTCGCGGGCAGTAGCCACCGCGGTCGCGATCGCCGTGGCATGCTCGGCCTGCGCTTTGGCGTCCCGGGCGGTGGACAGCGCGGTGATCTTGCGCAGACCCCGGTCCTTCGGTGCCGTTTTGCCGCTGCGAAAGGCGGTGAACCGATAGCTGCCCAGAATCAGCCCCTGTACGGCGGGGGGCAGCCCCAGCTCGGTGAGCGTGGTGACGACGGCCTCGGTGCCGTTGAGTGCGCGCGCCGCCACGCCGGCGGCGCGGCGGATAACCTCGGCGGGCCACTCGTCGCGTGGCTGACCCAGCCCGATCGTCAACACGTTGGCTACCGGCAACGACCCCACCACCAGCCGGTGGACCTGCTCGCCGGCTCCGGTGGCGCCCAGCGCCGACAGGCCGGCCTCGATCTCGGCGACCGCCTCGGCATGCAAGAACGGCTCGGCTGCGGCGACGACCACTTTGGGCCGATCGTCGGTACACACCACCGGCACCACGAGCACCGCCGAGGCGGCGCGGCGGCGTGGCAGCGCGGAGGCGACGGCGACAGTGGGGCAGTGGTAGCCAGGTTGGGTGCTCACGGGCATTAACCCTAATCAGTGCCTGCCGGTATGCAGGACGTAGGCCGTCACTGGTTCGTCGAAGCCCTTGAGCATCAAAGGATCTAACACGATCATCGGCCAGTCCGGCAATTGGTCGTGGACGCCGGCTGCGGCGAGGATGTGACCCGGCGCCGCGGCGCCGACCAGCCGGGCCGCCAGGTTCACCGCGTTGCCGAAGTAATCACCGTTGATCGCAAGGATGTCGCCGTAACCGAGACCGGCCCGGACCTGCAGGCCGACGTCACGCGCCAGCGGGTGCTCGACCAGGTCGAGCGCCGCCTGCGCCAACTGTTCGGCGGTGGGACTCACCCACATGACGGCGTCGCCGGCGGAAAAACCGTTGAGCAGGGTCGACAGCTCCGCGGGTGTGAGCATCTGGGTCAACGCGGTGAAGCCGGACAGGTCGACGAAACCGACGCCGCACACCAGGTTCGCCGACGGCCCCGACGCCACGGCCTCGATGAAGGTGCGGGTATTGGTCAGGTGATGGCGGTGGACGGCATCGATCATTGTCCCGATCCTGGGGACGAACGCCGCGACCGCGCGCCATCAGTGCGGCCCGAGGAAACCGGCCGCGGCTTCCTCGCCGAAGTCGTCTTTGAACGCGATCCACGTCGCCAGTTCGTCGACGTCGGCCTGGCTCAACATGGGCGTATCGGAGTCCGCGACGGTCAGCCCGAGCATGGCCCAGGCGTGTGCCAGTTCCTCAACCGGCACACCGAGCGTTTCGGCGGCGCTCCGCAGGGTGTAGCTCGCCGGACCGGACCGCAGCAGGACGTCACCCGCAAGCCCGAACAAGCGGCCCGCTCGAGCGCACGGGCGATTCCGCGCGCCTCGAGCGCTGCAAAATCCGACGAACCACCCACCGGGAAAAGTGTGCCAGGCAGGGCGCTGATTAGGCGCTGATTAGGCCCTGATTAGGGTGAAATCCCGTGACTGAACTGCAGCACGGACCGCTGGAAGACCGCCACCGCACGTTGGGCGCGAGCTTCGCCGAGTTCAGCGGCTGGCTGATGCCGCTCTCCTATGCCGGCACCGTCTCCGAGCACACCGCAACCCGCACCGCCGTCGGGCTCTTCGACGTCAGCCATCTCGGCAAGGCCTCGGTGCGCGGACCCGGGGCTGCGGCATTCGTCAACTCCGTGCTCACCAACGACCTGAACCGCATCGCGCCTGGCAAGGCACAATATACGTTGTGCTGCAACGAATCCGGTGGGGTGATCGATGACTTGATCGTCTATTACGTCGGCGACGACGAGATCTTCCTGGTGCCCAACGCCGCCAACACTGCTGCGGTGGTCGCCGCCCTGCTCGAGGCCGCCCCGGCAGCACTGAGCATCACCAACGAGCACCGCTCGTATGCGGTGCTGGCGGTGCAGGGTCCCCGGTCGACCCAGGTGCTCGACGAGTTGGGATTACCGACCGACATGGATTACATGAGCTACACCGACACTGCTTTTGCGGGCGCGCCGGTGCGGGTGTGCCGCACCGGTTACACCGGGGAGCACGGCTACGAGCTGATGCCGCCGTGGGACGATGCCGGTGAGCTCTTCGACGCGCTGCTGTCGGCGGTCACCCGAGCCAGCGGGCAGCCTGCCGGTCTGGGCGCCCGCGACACGTTGCGCACGGAGATGGGTTATCCGCTGCACGGCCACGAACTGTCGGCCGACATTTCACCGCTGCAGGCCGGCTGCGGCTGGGCGATCGGCTGGAAGAAGGACGCATTCTTCGGTCGCGACGCGCTGCTGGCCGAAAAGGCGGCGGGTCCGCGACGGGTGCTGCGCGGCCTGCGCGCGGTCGACCGCGGCGTGCTGCGGCCCAAGTCGGTGGTGCGCGACGGGGACCGCACGGTAGGGGTCACCACCTCGGGAACGTTCTCTCCGACACTGAAAGTCGGCATCGCGCTGGCTCTGATCGACTCCGACGCGGGCATCGGGGACGGCCGGCGCGTCACCGTCGACGTCCGGGGCCGCGCGATCGAGTGCGAAGTGGTGCGCCCGCCGTTCATCGAACCGAAAACCCGCTAGCTTTCGCCTATACAATTGCACGATGACCAGCGGCCGCCTTGAGTTCACGGTGTCGCCCACGGCAACCCCGACGAGCGACGCGGTTCGCGAATCGATCCTGGCCGACCCCGGTTTCGGCCGATATCACACCGATCACATGGTGTCGATCGATTACACTGAGAGCCGGGGCTGGCACGACGCACGGGTCGTCGGCTACGGACCGATCGAGCTGGATCCGTCGGCGATCGTGTTGCACTACGCCCAAGAAGTGTTCGAAGGACTCAAGGCCTACCGCTGGGCTGACGGGTCGATCGTGTCGTTCCGCCCTGACGCCAATGCCGCCCGGATGCGGTCGTCGGCGCGCCGGCTCGCCATCCCCGAACTCCCCGACGAGCTGTTCTTGGAATCGCTGCGGCAGCTCATCGCCGTCGACAACGCCTGGGTGCCGCCAGCCGGCGGGGAGGAGTCGTTGTATTTGCGGCCGTTCGTGTTCGCCACCGAGCCCGGACTGGGCGTGCGGCCGGCGAAGCAATACCGGTACCTGGTGCTGGCCTCCCCGGCCGGCGGGTATTTCCCGCACGGCTTGAAGCCGGTCAGCGTCTGGGTCTCGACGGAATACGTGCGGGCTAGCCCGGGGGGCACCGGTGCGGCCAAGTTCGGCGGCAACTACGCCGCGTCGCTGGTCGCCCAGGCGCAGGCCGCCGACAACGGTTGCGAGCAAGTGGTGTGGCTGGACGCGGTGGAACGCCGCTACATCGAAGAGATGGGCGGGATGAACATCTTCTTCGTGTTCGGCAGCGGTGGATCGGCGCGGCTGGTCACCCCTGAGCTGTCCGGCTCGCTGCTGCCGGGGATAACTCGAGATTCGTTGCTGCAGTTGGCTACCGACGCGGGCTTTATGATCGAGGAACGCAAGATCGACATCGGAGAATGGCAGAAGAAGACTGCGGCCGGCGAGATTACCGAGGTGTTCGCCTGCGGCACCGCGGCGGTCATCACGCCAATCGCTCACGTCAAATACGGCGAGAGCGAATTCACCGTTGCCGACGGGGAACCCGGCGAAGTGACGATGGCGCTGCGCGACACGCTGACGGGAATTCAGCGCGGCACCTTCGCCGACACTCACGGCTGGATGTACCGCCTGGGTTAGAGGCCGGCGAGCAGCACTGCGGTCACCGTCGTCGTCAGTTCGATCACCGCCCCCAGCACGTCACCGGTGATGCCGCCGAACCGGCGTCCGCAGTGCCAAATCAGCACCGCCGCGCAGCACAGCGCCACCAGCACCGCCGTCGGTCCCTGCCAGGCACCCGCAGCCGTTGACAGCGCGGCCAGCAGCACGATCCAGCCTGCCACCACCGGCACCGGCTGGGTACCGGCGACGCATGCGCCCAGCGTGCTGCCCTCCGCCGCGGGCACCGACCGGCGGCAGGCCAGCACAGCCGCCACCCGGCCAGCGCACACCGCCACTACGATCCCGGCCGGGTCCAACACCGCAAATGCCAGCCCCTGCAGGATGATCGTCAACACGACGGCTGCCACGCCGAACGGCCCTGTCGATCCGTCGCGCATCACCTGCAGCGCGCGCTGCGGCGGCCCGTAGCAACCCAGCCCGTCGGCGGTGTCGGCGACCCCGTCAAGGTGCAGACCCCGGGTGGCGGCCAGCAGCGCGGTCACCGCGAGCAGGCCGGCCAGCGGACTACCCGGCCCGAAGGCCAGCGCGCCACCCCAGGCCACGGCAGCAGCCAGCCCGCCCAGCGCGGCACCGACTACCGGCAGTGCGGTCACCATCGGGCCCCCCACGGGCCGATTCGCCACCCCGGGCACCGGAAGTATGGTTCCGAACCCGAAAGCCATTGCCAGCGAGCCGATCACGAACAGATCCGGCCGGAAACGCCGGCCACACCAGCCTGCGCGAAGGTAGCCATCGAGGACAGTGCCGCCACCGCGGCCCGCAGCAACGGTACCGCGGCCACAGCGCCGGTCCCCTCACCCAGTCGCATCCGCAGGTCCAGAATCGGGTCAAGCTGCAACTGCGCCAACGCCAGGTCGTGTGCCGGCTCGGGGGAGCGATGCCCCGCTTGCCACCACAGCCGGGCGCCCGGCGCCAGGCGATCGGCGACCAACGCCGCCGCTGTGACCGCCAGTCCGTCCAGCAGCAGCGGGGTGCGCCGCACTGCTGCTTGCGCGCAGAAACCGGCCAGCGCCGCCAGATCCGCACCGCCGCAACACCGCAGCAGACCGACCGGATCGGAGAGCACCGGTCGGGCCCGAAACAGCGCGTCGCGTACCGCTGCGGTCTTACGCATCCAGCCGGCGTCGTCGATCCCAGACCCGTAGCCGACCACCGCAACCGGCTCGGCACCCGTCAGCGCCGCCACCAGAACCGTTGCCGCCGTGCTGTTCCCGATGCCCATGTCGCCGCCGACGAGCAGGTCCGCGCCGGCATCGACCTCCTCGTCGGCGATCTGCGCGCCGGCGCGGATCGCCGCGTCGGCTTCCGCATCGGTCAACGCGTCCTCGACCGCGATGTTGCCGCTGCCGCACCGCACCTTGTGGGCGCCGACCTGTGGCGATGCCGGCTCGGCAGTTACGGCCAGGTCGGCCACCCGCACCGTCGCGCCGGCGACGTCGGCCAGTGCGTTGATCGCCGCGCCGCCGGCCTGAATGTTGGCGACCATCTGGGCGGTGACCTCCGGCGGATACGCCGACACCCCGGCGGCGGCGACGCCGTGGTCACCGGCGAAAACCACCACTCGGACCTTGTCGAATTCTCTCGGTGGACAACGGCCCTGGCACGATGCCACCCACACTGAGAGGTCCTCCAGACGACCGAGCGCGCCGGTTGGCTTGGTCAAGGTGTCCTGGCGGGCGCGAGCCGCTGCTGCGGCGTTCGCGTCGGGCGGCGACACCGGTGCGAACGTCATCGCGTCTCCGCAGGCTTGATCGGGACCGGCTGCCCGGCCAGCACCAGCACCACTCGGTCGCACAGGGTGGCCAGTCGCTGGTTAAGCATGCCCAGCTCGTCGGCGAACCGGCGGCCCGACGCGGTGGCCGGCACCACGGTCAACCCGACTTCGGGGCTGATCAGCACCAACTGTGACGCGAACGAGGCCACCGCGGCGAGCAGGCCGTCGACCTCGACCGACACCGACCCGTTCGCCCAGGCCCGCCGGTGATCCAACGTCGCGCTCAGCCAGCCGCCGATGTCGTCGACGAGTGTCGGCGTAGTCGGCGCCTGGCGCAATTCCTTGGCCAGATCGCAGGTTTCAATCGTGGACCAGTGCACAGGCCGACGTGCGCGGTGCTCGGCTATCCGCTCCGACCAGGCTGTATCCGATGGGACGACCGGGCCGGTTGCCAGGTACCGCACCGGCTGACCAGGTTCCAGCGATTCGGTGATCGCGGCCTCCGCCCAGCCGGACTTACCCGACCTGATCCCGCCCAGCACCAGCGTTCGCATGGTGGATCAGCGCAGGTCAACCGACACGGCTACCGCGCTCGACCTGGGGCCGGGGCGCCCGCATCCGACGCATCTGCGACGCTCGGCTGGCAGCGTAGAACCCCAGCTTCCAACGGCTCTCGGTGTTGTTCGGGAATTTCTCGTCGACCAGCCTGGTGACTTTGCGGCCCACAACGATCCCGTCGATCACCATCAGCACCGTCAACACCGTCATCGCGGGTGAGACATATGGCGCAAGCTGCGGAACGCCGAACATGATGAATATCAGCGCCAGCGCCGCCGGCAGGAAAAGACCGAGCACGTTGCGGCGGGAATCGACCACGTCGCGGACATACCGGCGCACCGGGCCCTGGTCGCGCGGAAGCAGGTAGCCCTCTTCGCCGGCCATCATCCGCTCCCGGCGTTCGGCCATCGCGGCCCGCCGGGCCGCACTCTGCGCGCGCCGTTCCTCACGGCTGAGCTTGGGTCCGGCCATCGTTTTGCGCCGGGCCCGGGCCTCGGCGGCGGTCATCGGGGCCGGGGCGACCGGTCCGCGACGTCGGTCGCTTCGCTTGGGTGTGGGCCGGCCTTTGGGGGCGGTGGTGCGAGGCGGGCGGGCGGCGCTGGACGTGGTGACGTCCTCATGGATCATCTCGGTGTCGGCGCCGCCGGCATCTCCTTGGACGGCGCCTTCGTTTTTCTTGCGGCCCAGCAGCTTCACAGTTGCCAGGTTACTTCGCAACGGGATTTGTCCGCTAAACGGTCCGGTGATGCCCACGGACGTGCCTAGGCTTCAGGAGATGAGCGGAGCCTTGGCGGCAGGCCCGGGCCGTGCGTCGGGTCTGCGTGTCCTCATCGCGCCCGACTGCTACGGCGAGACACTGACCGCGACGCAGGCCGCGGCCGCCATCGCCACGGGTTGGAACCGGCAACGGTCTGCAGACAAGTTCACCATCGCGCCGCAGTCCGACGGCGGCCCCGGATTTGTGGCGGTCCTGGCCGAACGGCTGGGGGAGCGGCGCCGGCTGCGGGTATCGGGCCCGCTGGACGCCGAGGTGGACGCCGAGTGGGTGTTCGATCCCGCATCGGCGACCGCCTATCTGGGCTGTGCGCAAGCCTGCGGCCTGGCTGCGCTAGGCGGGCCACCGACACCGCAGACCGCGCTCGCCGCGCACAGCCGGGGAGTCGGTCAGCTCATCGGCGCGGCGCTGCGGGCAGGCGCAGCGCGCATCGTGGTGGGCCTGGGCGGCAGCGCCAGCACCGATGGCGGCCGGGGACTGGTCGAGGAACTCGGCGGCCTGCAGACCGCCCGGCAACGGCTGGCCGGGATCGACTTGGTCGCCGCGTGCGACGTCGAATACCCGCTGCTCGGGCCGTGGGGCGCCGCGCGGATCTTCGGGCCGCAGAAGGGCGCCGACGCAGCGGCCGTCGCGACGCTAGAGCAGCGTCTCACCCGGTGGGCCGCCGAGCTGGACGAAGCGGCCGGACGTGCGGTCAGCGCCGAGTCGGGTGCCGGCGCGGCGGGCGGAATCGGCGCGGCGCTGTTCGCACTCGGCGGCCGATACCGGCCCGGCGCGGAGATCATCGCCGAGCACACCGATCTGGCCGACGACATCGCTGCCGCTGATCTCATCGTGGGTGGTGAGGGCAAGCTCGACGAACAGTCTTTGCACGGCAAGGTGGTGGGCGCGCTGGCTCGTGCCGCGCGGGAACAACAGGTTCCGTTGCTGGTCCTGGCCGGCCAGGTGGATCTCGACGACGCCGCGCTACAAGCCGCGGGCATCCTGGCTGCATATGCGATGGCCGACTACGCCGGTTCGGTGCGGCTGGCGTTGGTCGATGCCGTCAACCAACTCATGGGCCTGGCGTCCTATGTGGCCGCGCAACTGGGGAATGGCGACTCGGGAATAGCGCGATAGCGAGGTACCCTTGATTGAGTGGGGTTTTAGCTGGCGTTCGGCGCCGAGCGATACCCGGACCGAGCAACGATTTGCAACGATTTGGGTAGTTAGGCACAGGTAGGGAGAAGCAATGACCGTTTCGGGCGAGTCAACCGCCGCGACCCATGGCGTGATCTTGACCGATGCCGCGGCAGCCAAGGCGAAGGCGCTGCTGGACCAGGAGGGACGTGACGATCTGGCGTTGCGTATCGCGGTCCAGCCCGGCGGGTGTGCGGGCCTGCGCTACAACCTGTTCTTCGATGACCGTACGCTCGACGGCGACTTGACCGCGGAGTTCGGTGGCGTGACGCTGACCGTCGACCGGATGAGCGCGCCCTATGTCCAAGGCGCCTCGATCGACTTCGTCGACACGATCGAGAAGCAGGGCTTCACGATCGACAACCCGAACGCCACCGGGTCGTGCGCCTGCGGCGACTCGTTTAACTAATACGGGTAGTTAATACGAGCCGGCTGTTCGCAGCACGTAGGAGCACACCAGCACCTGGTCGTGCTGGGACAGCAGTTGGGCCATTCCCTGCACATGCTCGCGCGCCTGGCCGCCGCCGGCAGGGGTAGCCCGCATGGTGAAAAGGACCTGCGCCTGGTAGCGCGACCAGTAGACGATCTTGTCGATCGCGGTCACCTGCGCGTCGGAAAACTGCTTACGAAACGCGTCGCTGCTCAGTCGGGCCAGCGCCAGGTCGGGCCGCCGGTCCTGGACGGCGTCGTAGATTCCGCACAGCGTGTTGCGGGCGATGGCGTCGGTGTCACGGTGCTCCAGCGCGTTCAGGTAGCCCTGAATCGCCGTCTTGGCCGTGGCGTCAGAAATTACGCCGGTGGATTGGTTATGCCGCAGGCCGTAGATAATCGCGGCCGTCAGCCCGGTGATCAACGCGAGGGCCGTCACGGCCCCGAGGACCAGCCGCCGGCGAGCGGGATAGGCCACCGGCGGCGGCAGTAAGTCCGGGTAAGCCGCCGACGGCGGCACCGCCCCGGTGGTGTCGGTGGCCCAGAAGCGACCATAGGCGGCCCGGCCGGAATCGGGCGTGGCACGCGGCGGCCTGCCGGTACCGAAACCGTGGTTGCGCGAGTGCGGACCCGGCATCGGTGTGTCTCCTCGGGGTAGGGGACCGGAGCTGATCAGCGGTGGCGGCCACATGTGCGGGTGCGGGTGGCTCGCTCTAGGCAGGCTAGCGCACCAGCGGCCGCCGGCCACGGCGTAACGGGACGGCGACCGCTAGTACTCTTCCGTAGACGGGCTTATAAAACGAAGGAGTGGATTTTTCGTGACGATCGTGGTGACAGGTTCGATTGCAACTGACCATCTGATGCGCTTTCCGGGCCGGTTCTCCGAACAACTGCTCCCCGACCATCTGCAGAAGGTTTCGCTGAGCTTTTTGGTCGATGACCTGGTGATCCACCGCGGCGGCGTGGCCGGCAACATGGCCTTCGCCATCGGCGTGCTCGGCGGTGACGTCGCTCTGGTCGGCGCGGCCGGCGAGGATTTCAGCGACTACCGCAGCTGGTTGCAGGCCCACGGCGTCAACTGCGACAACGTGCTGATTTCGACGACGGCGCATACCGCGCGGTTCGTGTGCACCACCGACCGGGAGATGGCCCAGATCGCGTCGTTCTACCCGGGCGCCATGTCACAGGCACGCGATATCTCCCTTGCCGCGGTGCTCGACCACATCGGCAAGCCCGAACTGGTGATCATCGGGGCTAACGACCCGGAGGCGATGTTTTTGCACACCGAAGAGTGCCGCACGCTGGGCCTGGCCTTCGCGGCCGACCCGTCTCAGCAGCTGGCCCGCCTGACCGGCGAGGAGATCCGCAAACTCATCGACGGCGCCGCCTACCTGTTCACCAACGACTACGAATGGGATCTATTGCTTTCCAAGACCGGCTGGACCGAGGCCGAGGTGATGGCGCAGGTCGGGCTGCGGGTGACCACTTTGGGTCCCAAGGGCGCGGATCTGGTCGACCCGGACGGCACCGTCGTCCACGTCGATGTGGTGCCCGAGACCGGCCAGGTCGACCCCACCGGTGTCGGCGACGCATTTCGGGCCGGGTTCCTGACCGGCCGCAGTGCGGGCCTGGGACTGGAGCGGTCCGCCCAGCTCGGATCTCTGGTTGCGGTGCTGGTGCTGGAGTCGACCGGCACTCAGGAGTGGGCGTGGGACCGCGACCTGGCGGTGGACCGGCTGGCCGGCGCCTACGGCCGGGAAGCTGCCCAGGAGATCGCCGCCGCGCTGGCGTGAGCACCGCGGCGGGCTCACAGATCAACGTTTAGAGCTGCACCGGATAGCGTGGTTCGCGGATCTGGGGCACCACGGTGTGCTCGACGAAGATCGCATGCCACAGCATGAAAATCAGCAGCGTCCACAGTCGGCGACTGTGATCCGTCGCACCGCAACGATGCTCGTCGAGCATCCGGCGCACGGCAGCGATCTCGACGAATTGCCCCGCCTGCGAGGAGTCCGTCATCGCGTAGGCCCAGTCAAGCAGTTCGCCGGCGCGCAGCCAGTGCCGGATCGGCACCGGGAACCCGAGCTTAGGCCGGTTGAGCACGTGTGGCGGGACGATGGGCTCCAGCGCGCGCCGCAGCGCATATTTGGTGGTGCGCCGGGTGATCTTAGCCCCGGCGGGCAACCGGGAAGCCACCGCGAAGACCTCGGGATCCAGAAACGGCACGCGCAACTCCAGCGAGTTGGCCATCGTCATCTTGTCGGCCTTGACCAGGATGTCGCCGCGTAGCCAGGTGAACAGATCGATGTGCTGCATGCGGGCCACCGGGTCCCATCCCGCCGATTGCGCGTACAGCGGCGCGGTCACGTCGGTGTGGGTCCATTCCGGGCGGAACCGGGGCAGCACCTGGCGCAGTTGCGCATCGGAAAAGCTGCGGGCGTTGCCGTAGTAGCGCTGCTCCAGTGGCAGCGATCCGCGGTGCAGCAGACTCTTGCCGCGCATGCCATCGGGCAGCGGCTTGGACATCTTGTCCATCGAACGCCGCAGCGGCCCGGGCAGATACTCGAACGGCCGCAGTGACAGCGGCTCCCGGTAGATTGTGTAGCCGCCGAACAACTCGTCGGCGCCCTCACCGGAGAGCACCACCTTGACGTGCTTACGCGCCTCGCGGGCGACAAAGAACAACGGCACCAGTGCCGGGTCGGCAACGGGCTCGTCGAGGTACCAGACGATCTCGGGTAGCGCGGCGACGAACTCGTCGGGTGTGACCACCTTGGCGACGTGCCGTGCCCCGATCGCCTCGGCCGAGGCGACGGCAACGTCGATCTCCGAGAAGCCCTCCCGCTCGAATCCGGTGGTGAACGTGATCAGCCTCGGGTTGTGCCGGATCGCCAGGGCCGCAATCGCGGTGGAGTCGATGCCTCCCGACAAAAACGCGCCGACCGTCACGTCGGCGCGCATGTGCTTGGCTACCGAGTCCTCCAGGACGGCGGTGATCTCGTCGTAGCGGGCCTGCTCGCTGCCGCGAGTGATCGGCTCGGCGCTGAACCGGGGCACAAAGTAGCGAGTGATCTGCGGTTGCAGGCGGGCCGGACAAATCCGGGCGTAGCAACCCGATTCCAGCCGGCGCACCCCGCGGTGCAGCGTCTCGGGTTCGGGCACGTACTGCAGCTCGGTGTAGTGCTGCACGGCCCTCTCGTCGATGCCGGTGTCGAACCCCACCAGATCGGCCAGCGCCAACAGGCATTTCTTCTCACTGGCCACCGCGGTGCCGCCGGTCCCGGTGGCCATGAACAGCGGTTTTATGCCGAACGGGTCACGAGCACAGAACAATTCGCCGGTGCAGGTGTCCCACAGCGCGAACGCGAACATCCCGCGCAGCCGCAGCACCGCGTCGACACCCCAGTAATGGTAAGCGGCGACGATGGCTTCACCGTCGCCGTCGGTGGTGAAGGTTGCGCCGTGGCGGGCGGCTAGTTCGGCGCGCAGCTCCAGGTAGTTGTAGATCTCGCCGTTGAACACCAGCATGTAGCGATCGGGGTTTTCCGGCGGTCCCCAGCGCAGCGGTTGATGCGAGTGTGCGATGTCGATGATTGACAGCCGGTTGAAGCCCAGCACGACGGGCCCGTCGGCCCAGGTTCCGGGTTCGTCGGGTCCGCGGTGACGCATCAGGTGCGAGGCCCGGCCCACCGCATCGACGGCTTCTACCGCGCTGGGCGCCGCGCCGCCGGCGGCCACGAAGGCCAGCAGTCCACACATCAGCGTCCGAGTATGCCGCACCGCGGGCAGGTCCGCGCGGCTACGTCGGGCCGGATGGTCTACGCTGCGTAGTAATCGATAATCGCGTCGGCCGACGGCTCCTGGTAGGCCAGGGGGACCCAGGCCGGCACAGCTTGTGGTTCAGGAGGCGCCACCGTGAGACCTCGCGGGCCCGGTCGTTCGCAGAGCCTAGCTGCCAGCCGTCGGTGGCGCCGGTCGGTCTTGGCCGGGGGGCTCGCCTTGCTGGCGATGACCCTGAGCGGCTGCAGCTGGCAGGAAGTGCTGGGCTTTGGCTGGCCGTACGGCATCACCCCGGAGGCCGAGGCCAACCGGCAGCTGTGGCTCGGCGCGGTGATCGCCTCGCTGGTGGTCGGCGGGATCGTGTGGGGCCTCATCTTCTGGGCGTCGGCGTTTCACCGTAAGAAAGCCGGCGACACCGAACTGCCTCGGCAGTTCGGCTACAACATGCCGTTGGAACTGGTGCTCACCGTCACACCTTTCGTGATTGTCTCGGTGCTGTTCTATTTCACCGTGGTGGTGCAGGAGAAAATGCTGCACCTCGCCAAGAACCCCGAGGTAGTGATCGATGTCACTGCGTTCCAGTGGAACTGGAAGTTCGGCTACCGCACGGTCGACTTCTCAGACGGCACGTTGACCTACGACGGAGCCGACCCGGCACGCAAGAAGGCGATGGCCTTCGCGCCGCCGGAGGACTACGGCCCCCAACTCGCCGGCCCGCCGCGTGGACTCACCGCAAAGGGGAAAAGCTACCTCAACTACGACAAGGTCGAGACGTTGGGCACCAGCACCGAGATTCCGGTGCTAGTGCTGCCCGCCGGCAAGCGGATCGAATTCGTGCTGGCCTCTGCCGACGTGGTGCACTCGTTTTGGGTGCCGGAGTTCCTGTTCAAGCGCGACGTGATGCCCGACCCGGAGGCCAACCACTCGGTCAACCGCTTCCAACTCAGCGAAATCACCAAGACCGGAGCGTTCGTGGGTCGCTGCGCCGAAATGTGTGGCACCTATCACTCGATGATGAACTTCGAGGTCCGCGTGGTGACACCCAATGACTTCAAGGCTTACCTGCAACAGCGGATCGCCGGCAAGGACAACGCTCAGGCGTTACAGGCGATCAATCAGTCTCCGGTCGCGGTGACTACCCACCCGTTCGAAACCCGCCGTGGCCAGCAGTCGCCTCAGGCGAGTAAGTAAGGGAACCTCATGCGTATCGAAGCCAGGCTGTTTGAATTCGTCGCCGGGTTTTTCATCCTCGTTGCCGTGATCTACAGCATTACGACGTCGCTGTTCTCCACCGGCGGGGCAGAGTGGGCCGGCGCGACCGCGCTAGCGTTGACCGGTTGTATGGCTCTGATCGTCGCGACCTTCTTCCGCTTCGTGGCTCGTCGGCTCGATACGCGTCCCGAGGACTACGAGGGCGCCGAGATTAGCGACGGCGCGGGAGAATTAGGGTTTTTCAGCCCGCACAGCTGGTGGCCGGTCCTGGTGGCCTTGTCCGCTTCGGTAGCTGCGGTGGGGATCGGCTTGTGGATGCCGTGGCTGATTGTCGCCGGGGTGGTGTTCGTACTCAGTTCGGCCGCCGGATTGGTCTTCGAGTACTACGTCGGCCCCGAGAAACACTGACCGCAGACGTTCCGTCAGTCGCAAGATCACAATCAAGGCATCAGTTAATCGGTGGCCGCCTGCCCGGGTTGGGTAGGGTTTCCGAAGCACAATGGATACATCCGAAGGCGCATTCGACGACGCAGCGGCAATGCTACGTGCGCGGAACACTGAGTTGAACAGGACAGTTGACAGGACAGGCAAACATGAGCGGGCCGAACCCCCCAGAACCGCCATCTGACGGACCGGAGCCCGACAGCGTGCCCGCTACCGGGTTAGACGATGGCCTGCACGCCGACGGGCCCGACGACAGCGACCGGAGCGGCGCGACCCCCTTTTTCCCTCAGGCCTACTCGGCACCGGAGTCCGAGCATGTCACCGGTGGTCCTTTTGTGCCGGTCGATCTTCATCTCTACGACTACGACAATTATGACGAGTCGGCGGAGGAACTCACCCCGCCGCGTTGGCCATGGGTGGTAGGCGTGGCTGCGATCGTCGCGGCTGTCGCGCTGGTGGTGTCGGTATCGCTTCTGTTCGCCCGTACCGACACCAACAAGCTGGCCACGCCCGGGACCGCGCCGACCTCCACGCCACCAGTCCAGGACGAGATCACCGTCACCACCCCACCACCGGCGCCGTCGCCGCCGACCAGCCAGGCGCCCCCGCCACCGCCACCGACCAGCGAGGAACCGCCGCCACCGCCACCCACCAGCGAGGAACCGCCGCCACCGCCGCCGCCCGCCACGACGGCGCCGCCGGCGACCACGACCGCAGCGGCGCCGCCGCCGCCGACCACGACTACACCGGCCGGTCCCAAGCAGGTCACCTATTCGGTGACCGGCACCAAGGCGCCGTTCGACCAGATAACGATCACCTACACCGACGCCTCCGGGCAGCGACGTGTCCAGCGCAACGCCTATATTCCGTGGTCGCTGACCCTCACCCCGATCTCGCAGTCCGACGTCGGCTTTGTGGAGGCGTCCAGCTTGCTGCGGCTGAGCAAACTCAACTGCACGATCACCACCAGCGACGGCACTGTGTTGTCCTCCAACGAGAACAACGCCCCGCAAACGAGCTGCTGATGGCGCGCCAGCCAGGTTGGGCCATCCTGTCACCGGTTATCGTCGATCGCGTTCTGATCGGGCTGTGCGCGGCAGTGTGGCTGGTGCTGGTCGGCATGAGCGCTGCGGCCATCGTCGCGTTGGTGGACTTGGACCGGGGGTTTCACGACGGGCGGGGCAACGGGCACACCTCATCGGTGCTCTACGCCATCATCATCATTTCCGCGCTGATCATCGTGGCGGCCATTCCGCTGCTGTTGCGCGCCCGTCGCGTGACTGCGGCGCAGCCGTCGACGGGTTTGGCGACGCGCGGCGGGAGCGGTCAGCCGGTCGGGTCGGCATACCCGTTGGCCCGCGCGTTCGACCAGCAGACCCGAACCGAGCGGTTGGCCGCGCCGCGGCCCGCGTTGCCCGACGCCGAGGTGAACCGTATCTGGTTACGCGGCAGTGTTTTCCTGCTGAGCCCGCTGGGCCTGGCGTTGGTTGCGGTGGCGACGGCAACCTACTTGATGGCAACCGGGCACCAGGGTGCGGCGTGGATCATGTACATGATTTCCGGGCTTGTCACGGCCGCCATGCCGCTCATTCTGTGGCGCCATGACCACCGGCTAAGAAATATGCTGGCCCGACCCCAGCCGACGTACTGATCGTCGCGCCGCCCTCGGCGCCGCGGGCGTGTGCTTAGCGATCAGGCACGTATTCGCCGTCGGTCGAACCGTTGCTGTCCTGACGTTCCCGCAGCGCGGTGAGAGCACGTTGTTCGCTGGAGTGCGCTGCCTCGCGCAGTGCCGCGTCCTCCGACACCGGATCGGCGCGCAACAGACTGCCGCTGCCCGGCGAGCCTGCCAAGCCGAGTTTGTTCATCCGCTTGGGTACCGGGGCGCCCTGGTACTCAAGCGGCAGCGGGTGGCCGTGCTCGTCAACCGGGCCCAGCGGCTGATGCAGCTCGATGTAGGCGCCGTGGGGCAACCGCTTGATAATCCCGGTTTCGATGCCGTGCTCGAGCACCTCACGGTCGCTGCGCTGCAACCCGATACACCACCTGTAGGTGACGAAGTAGACGATCGGCGGCACCACCACCATGCCGATCCGGCCGATCCAGGTGGTCGCATTGAGCGAGATGTGGAACTTGTAGGCGATGATGTCGTTCATCGCCGACAGCGTGAGCACCATGTAGAATCCGATCGCCATGGCGCCGATTGAGGTGCGCACCGGGACGTCGCGTGGCCGCTGCAACAGGTTGTGGTGCGCGTAGTCGCCGCTGAATCGCTTCTCCAGGAACGGATAGACGATCAGCAAGATGAAGACCAGGCCCATGATCAGCGCCACCCAGACCGGGGCGGGAATCGTGTGATGCCCCGGATAGAACTCCCAGTCCGGCCAGATACGGGCCAGGCCTTCGGTCCACATCATGTAGAAGTCCGGCTGTGAGCCCGACGAGACCTGGGACGGCTTGTAGGGTCCCAAGTTCCAGATCGGGTTGATCTGCAGCAGGCCACCCATCAGACCGAGAATCGCGGTCGTCAGCGCGAAGAAGGCGCCGGACTTCACGGCGAACACCGGCATCACCCGCACGCCGACGACGTTGTGCTCCGTGCGACCCGGACCGGGGAACTGCGTGTGCTTCTGGAACCACACCAGCGCTAGGTGTGCTCCGATGAGCGCCAGGATGATTCCCGGTATCAGCAGTATGTGCAGCGAGTACATCCGCGGCACGATGTAACCCGCTGTGTCGCAGGTATATCCCACACCTCCGCAGGGGAAGTCGCCGCCGAACAGCGCCCAGTGCAGCCAGGTCCCGATCACCGGCATTCCCAGCGTGATCGACGACAGCGCCGCGCGCAGTCCGATGCCCGACAGCAGGTCGTCGGGCAGCGAGTAGCCGAAGTAGCCCTCGAACATCGCCAATATCAGCAGGATTGAGCCGATGACCCAGTTGGCTTCGCGGGGACGGCGAAACGCGCCGGTGAAAAAGACTCGAGCCAGGTGCACCATGATCGCGGCAGCGAACATCAGTGCGGCCCAGTGGTGTACCTGGCGCACAAACAGGCCGCCGCGCACCTCGAACGAGATGTCGAGCGCCGACTGATAGGCCTTCGACATCTCCACGCCGCGCAACGGCTGGTAGACGCCGTTGTAGGTGACCTCGTTCATCGACGGATCGAAGAAAAGGGTCAGATACACACCGGTGATCAGCAACACGACGAAGCTGTACAACGCGATCTCGCCGAGCAGAAAAGACCAATGGGTCGGGAAGACCTTGTTGAGTTGGCGCCGCACTGCTGCCGCCGGATGGTAACGGATGTCGACGTCGTTGGCTTGGCGGGCCACGATGTCACCGATTTTAGGGCTCATGACGTACGCTCCCAAAATGCCGGTCCGACAGGTTCGATGAAGTTGCCGTTGGCGACCAGGTATCCTTCGCTGTCGATGGTGATCGGCAGCTGGGCCAGTGCTCGTGCCGCCGGGCCGAATATCGGTTTGGCATAGACCAACGCATCGAACTGGGACTGGTGGCACGGGCACAGTATGCGGTAGGACTGCTGTTCGAAAAGTGATGGCGGGCAGCCCAAATGCGAACACACTTTGGTGTAGGCGAACAAATCACCGAAGTTGAAGCTCTCCTGACCCTTGCGCTTGACGACACGGTGCATGTCGTTGGGCCGGATGCGGATCAGCATCACCGGGTTACGGACACCTTGCATGATTTCCCGGTGCTTTTGCCTGGATTCCTCGGTGGTGCCGTCTCCGTCGGACTCCCGCCAGGGAAACACGGTCTCCATGCCGCCGGCGTCGATGTCTTCGGGGCGCATCTTGATAAACGGGGCCCCCACATGTGATCCGGTGGCACGCGCCAAATAGATCGTCTCGCCTTCGTAGCGCGGGGTCCAACCCGACGTCCACAGCACGGCCGTCTTGCCCTTGGAGGTCTGCACCACCGGCTTCCAGGGGTTTTTGATCAGCCCGCCGATAAACGCCACCAAGGTGCCGAGGCCGAACGCGCCCAGGGCCAGGCCCAGCGACGCGCCTACCATTTTGCGGCGCCGCAATGTGGAGCTTTCGAAGGCGTCTGTCAGGTTGGCGGCGACGGTCTTGCGGTCTATTTCAGGGGACCCGGAGCCGGCGCCGTCGTGGCGTTCCTGGATCGAAATCTCTTCGGGAATGAACTTTTTCTGGAACAGCACCGCGCCCACGGCGATGCACAGGATGGACAACCCGAACGTGAGCCCGTAGAGCGGGGTGGTCAACGAGTACGCGATGCTGCCGTTGGCTCCCGTGGGCTTGTACTCCCAGGGCCAGAACACAAAAATAAGCAGCAATGCCAGCCCGAAACCGCCGCCCAGCAAGAACCACATCGCGATCCGGCGTTCGGTGCGTGCTTCGGCCTTGGTGCCCTCGACCGGCCAGCGTGGTTCCTTGAAGACGGTTTCGACGCCGTCGAGCCGGCCGCCGAGGGCTACCAGCTCCTCGCGCGACATCGCGTTGAGTGCGGCCTCGCTGGGTGTAGTGCTGCTTTTCGCCCCGTCGTTCATGCTCGCGCCCCAATCCACAGTGCCACGCCGATGACGGCGACCATCCCGATGATCCACATCGCCATGCCCTCGGAGCTGGGTCCGAAGCCACCCAGCCCGTAGCCACCCGGCTGACGTTCCTCGGTCACGGTTTTCACGTAGGCGATGATGTCTTTCTTTTCCTCCAAGGAGATCTGCCGGTCGGAGAACTTCGGCATGTTCTCCGGGCCGGTCAACATCGCGGTGAGGATCTGCTGCTCTTCGGCGCCGCCGAGCTTGGGCGCGTAGGCGCCCGAGGACAACGCGCCGCCCTTGCCGGTGAAGTTGTGACATGACGAGCAGTTGAGCCGGAACAGATCGCCCCCGCGGCCTACGTCGTTGCCGCGCAGTGATTTCTGGGCGAGGCTGCCGTCCGGGTTGCGGACCAGGGTGGGGCCACCGCCGAAAGCCTGCACGTAGGCGCCCAGAGCGTCGATCTGTGCTTCGTCGAAAACCGGAGGCTTGGATGGGGCCTGGGCTTCGCCGTCCATGGCGGGCATCCGGCCGGTGGACACCTGGAAGTAGACGGCCGCCTCTCCGACACCGATCAAGCTCGGGCCGCGGTCGTGCACACCCTGCAGGTTGGCGCCGTGACAGGTCACGCACGCGGTGTCGAACAACTCCTTGCCGGTGCGCAGCAGCGCCGAGGACGACTGATCGGCCACCGCAACTTGCGGGGTTGGGGTCAGCACGGCGGCCAGTCCGCCGGCTATGCCCAGCGCCGTCAACAGCAGCAACCCCGCTGAGAGCCGCCGGCGCAGCCGCCGGCGGGCAACGTTCCCGTTGCATGACCGCACTATGTTCAACACAGCGCTCCTGTTCGTTGGGCGGGTGGTCATCGGATGAAATAGATCGTGGCGAACAGCGCGATCCAGACGATGTCGACAAAGTGCCAGTAATAGGAGACGACGATCGACGCGGTCGCTTGCGCCGGAGTGAACTTACTCATCGTGGTGCGCGCGATCAGGAAGATAAAGGCGATCAGTCCGCCGGTGACGTGCAGTCCGTGAAAGCCGGTGGCCAGGTAGAACACCGTGCCGTAGGCGCTGCCCGGGATCGTGGTCCCATGACTGGTCAGGTGGTAGTACTCATAGAGCTGTCCGACAACGAAGAACAGGCCCATGGCAAAAGTCAGGGCGTACCAGCGGCGCAGTCCGAACACGTCACCGCGCTCGGCGGCAAACACGCCCATCTGGCAGGTGAACGACGACGCAATCAGCACCAGCGTGACCGGAACGGCCTGATAAAGATTCAGATGAGTCGGTTCGGGCGGCCAGTCGCCGCCGGCCAGAGCGCGTGCGGTGAAGTACATCGCGAACAATCCAGCAAAGAACATGAGCTCGCTGGAAAGCCACACGATAGTACCGACACTGACCATGTTGGGCCGGTTGAGCGAATGCACTCGCGAGGTGATAGCAGTTCCCGACGTCCCTACGGCGCTCGTCACATCCACAAGTATGACGCTTTGTAGTTGTCGAACTCCAGTCGGGGCGGTATTTGGCGCGCCGGGGGCTGGCAGCTGCTCGCCGGAGAAGCACGTCGGTGAGTGCCATGGGACCATCGACGGATGGCGCACTCATCGGCCGGGCCTGCCGACCAGACCGCCGCGACACCGACCTGGCCGCAGGTGCTGGCGGGTCTGACGGGGGGGCAGAACCTGGCGCGCGGAGAGGCCGGCTGGGCCATGGAGCAGATCCTGACCGGCGTCGCGACGCCGGCCCAGATCGCGGCCTTCGCGGTGGCGTTGACGATGAAGATCCCGACCGCAGCGGAGGTCGGCGAGCTGGCCGAGACGATGCTGCGGCACGGACGCCGGCTGCCCGCCGACGTGGTCGGCGCCGCCGCCGTGGACGTGGTGGGCACCGGCGGCGACGGTGTCAGCACCGTCAACCTGTCCACGATGGCGGCGATCGTGGTGGCCGCTGCCGGCATACCGGTGGTCAAGCACGGCAACCGGGCGGCGTCGTCGCTGGCCGGCGCCGCCGATATGGTCGAGGCGCTCGGAGTGCGTATCGAGCTGGAGCCTGACCAAGTGGCGCGCAGCGTGGCCGAGGTCGGGATCGGGTTCTGCTTTGCACCGCGGTTTCATCCGTCTTACCGGCACGCGTCAACGGTGCGGCGCGAAATCGGTGTACCGACCGTGTTCAATCTTCTCGGGCCGCTTACCAATCCGGGACAGCCTCCGGCGGGTCTGGTCGGCTGCGCGTTTCCGGACCTGGCTGAGGTGATGGCTGGGGTGTTCGCCGCCCGGCGCTCCAGCGTGTTGGTGGTGCACGGCGACGATGGGCTCGACGAACTGACCACCACCACGACCAGCACGATCTGGCGGGTGCAGGCCGGAACGGTGGACAAGCTGACGTTCGATCCCGCCGGATTCGGGTTTGCCCGAGCTGACCTCGACGACCTGTTGGGCGGCGACGCGGCGGCCAACGCTGCGGAGGCGCGGTCGGTGCTGGCCGGGGCCAAGGGGCCGGTCCGCGACGCCGTGGTGCTCAATGCTGCCGGTGCGATGGTGGCCCACGCCGGGTTATCCAGCCGCGCCGAATGGCTGCCGGCGTGGGAGGACGGGCTGCGCCGCGCCGCCGACGCGATCGACAGCGGTGCGGCCGAACAGCTGCTCGCGAGTTGGGTACGGTTCGGTCAGCAGCTCTGAGCCGCCGACCGGTTGCCCCAGTACCTGCTCGGCGGCCATCCGCGCCGAGCGAGCCACGCCGGCCCACGCCGCCCACCGGCCGGCGCAGTGCAGCGGTGACGCCCAGCCGGCGCCGTCGTCGGCACCCACACAGCTCACGATGCGTACGCCCGGGGCCGCGAGCCAGCGGGCGATCAGCGCGGTCTCCTCGACCAGCGCCCCGCCCAGCGGTGCCGGGTGCGGCAGGACTACCTGTGCGCCCACCCGCAGGGCGTCGACGACGGGCATCGGCGCAACGCTGCGGGCGGCGGCGCCGGCCGCGGCGAGCCGGCCGTAACGCACGACGGCGAGCTGCCAGCCGCCGCTCCCGTCCGGCGCGGCGGCCACCAGCTCGGGTAGCGCGGCCAGCGCCCGCAGGCACTGGCCGCGCCACAGCATCTCGATTGCGGCCGCGGTGCGGTCGCGCAGCCGTGCGGCGGTCTCGTAGCGGTGCCGTTGCGCCAGCTCGGTGATCTGCTGGACCGCGGCGGCCAGCGCGCTGTCGTCGGTGCCGTCGATCAATGCGGCGGCGCGCCGGGCCGTCGGGGCATACTGTGCCGCGGTCACGTCGCGGGCCGCCGGACATCGCGACGGTTCGCGTGGCGGGCAGGCCGGCCCGTGCACCGCCGACCGGGCGAGTCGGGTGGTGCAGGTCCGCACCCCGGTGAACCGGGCGAGCAGCGCCGCGGTGTCAGCGGCGTCGGCCCGGGAGCGGAACGGTCCGACCGCGCGCTGGTGCCGTGGCGTGCGCAGCACCGAGAGCCGCGGGAACGCCTCGTCGGTCAGCACCACCCACCACCACCGGTGCGGAAACCTCGACCGGCGGTTGTAGGGCGGAGCGTGCGCGGCCAGCAACCGCAGTTCGCGCACCCCGGCTTCGAGTGCGTGCACGCACTCGACGTGGTCGATGGTCTCGGCCAGCGCGACCATCTCCTTGGTGCGGGGGCGCGGATCGGTGCCGTTGAAATACTGCGCAGCTCGGCGGCGCAAATCGATTGCAGTGCCCACGTAGAGCACCTCGCCGGCTGGGCCGCGGAATAGGTAGACACCGGGCCGGCGCGGCAGCCGCTCGGCCAGCACCCGCTTACGGAGCTGGGCCGGCGTCACCCCGGGCAGATACGCACGCAGATCGGCACAGGTGTGTATGCCCTGGTTGCCCACTCGCTCGATCAGCGCGTGCAGCACGTCGACGGTGGCACGGGCGTCATCGAGCGCCCGGTGGGTTGGCTCGTTGGCGACGGCGAACAGGCGCGCAAGCGCGGCCAGCCGCACACTCGGGGCTTCGTCACGGCTGAGCACGCGGCGGGCCAGCCGGACCGTGCACAGCACCGGCGGTCGGGGCCAGGTGATTGCGCACTGCTCGGCCGCGGCCCGGAGGAATCCGACATCGAACGAGGCGTTATGGGCCACGAGCACCGCGCCCCGGGCGAATTCCAGGAACATCGGCAACACCACGTCGATGGTGGGGGCGTTACACACCATGGCGGTGGTGATGCCGGTGAGCCGCACGATCTGTGGTGGGATGCTGCGCTGCGGGTCCACCAGCGTCGCGAACTCGCCCAACACCAGCCCGCCACGGACCTTGACCGCACCGATTTCGGTGATCGCGTCGGCGGCGGTTGCCCCCACGGCGGTCATCCGCCCGCCGGTGGTTTCCAGGTCGACGACGACGAAGGTGGTATCGGCCAGCGGCACGTCGTCGGCGCGTTGGACACCGAGCAAGCTCAGCTGCTCGGCGGCGGGCGCACCCATGGCCCAGATGATAGGCAGCCGCACCGACACCTCCGGCTCCACCGGCCGCGACGATCTGTCGGTGTCGGCGGTTAGCGTGTGCCCGGAGCTCCGCAGCGCGGACCCCAAATAGGTGAAAGGACTGACCAGATGGCGCAAAACACCAGATGCGACGACCGGGACGGACTGCCTGAACCGGTGATCATCGACTGCGATAACTGCGCGGTACGCGGGCCAGGATGCCGCGACTGTGTCGTCAGCGTGTTACTCGGGGTACCGGAAACTTTGCTAGAAGACGAGCGCGCCGCGTTGGAGGTGCTCGCCGACGCGGGGCTGGCACCCAGGTTACGGCTGGTTCCCCTGCACCGCCCGCGCCCCGGAGTGGCCTGACCACGCGACGGAAGAATCTCGCTGTTTTCTTAATAGTCCATTATTGGACAAGCCGTATGCCATTTCGTAACCTATTTGAGACCTTAAAGCAGATTCGGCGTCTACGTCGACGAGTTTCTAAGGATGCGAAGTCTTGGGGTTGAGGATAGTCGACGGGTGCTCTTATCGCACTTTCAGGAGATCTGCCCTCGCCGTGGTAACAGGCATCCTCGCGCTCTCCGGCATCTTTGCCGGCAATGGATTGGCCGACCCGGCCCCTGACCCGGTGGCAAAGCTCAACGAGCTGTCCCGGCAGGCCGAACAGACCACCGAGGCGATGCACAGTGCGGAGCTCGACCTGAACAACAAGCTTGCCGCACAGCGGGCCGCCGACACCAAGCACAACGAAGACCAGGCCGCCCTGGATGCCGCGAAGTCGCGGTTGGCGACGTTCCAGTCCGCCGTCAACAAGTTTGCGGCGTCGACGTATATGGGCGGCCGCACTGACGGGATGTATGCCATCCTGACCGCCGAGTCGCCCCAGCTGCTGATCAGCAAGTTGGCCGTGCAGCGGGTGGTCTCCGCCGATATGGCTGCGCAGATGGCGCGCTACCGGGCGGCGGCTGAGCAGGCCGTCAAGGCCGAGCAACAGTCGGCGAAGTCGGCGGCTGACGCGAAAACCGCCGCCGAGCAGGCCGCCGCAGTGCGGGCGACCCTGCAGTCCAAGCAGAGCCAACTGCAGTTGCAGATCGCTGTAGTCAAGTCGCAATACCAGGAGTTGACACCGGGACAGCGCACCGCACTGGCCGACCCCGGTCCGGTACCGCCGCAGGCTACCCTGGCCGCGGCGGTGCACGGTCCCGACGGGCTGGCTCCGGGCGGCGGTGCACCCGGCGAGCCCGGACCCGCGGCGTTGCCCGCGGAGTCCGGTGACGGCCAGGGCTCGGTCGCGGTGCAGGCTGCGCTGACCCAGGTCGGCTCCCCCTACGCGTGGGGCGGCGCCGGTCCTGGCGGATTCGACTGCTCCGGACTGGTGATGTGGGCGTTCCAGCAGGCCGGGATCGCGCTGCCGCACTCCAGCCAGGCGCTGGCCCACGGTGGGCAGCCGGTCCCTCTGTCGGACCTGCAGCCCGGTGACGTGCTGACCTTCTACTCCGATGCATCGCACGCCGGCATCTACATCGGCGACGGCCTGATGGTCCATTCCTCCACCTATGGTCAGCCGGTGCGGGTCGTGCCGATGACCTCGTCGGGTCCGATCTACAACGCTCGCCGCTACTGACCGCCAAGGGTCCGGCTCTCCCGCGCACGCGGGAGCTGCCTTCGCCCCGGGCCGCCGTGCGGCATGCGCGCTGGCCGTCGCGCTTATCCTCGTTCCGATCCCGCTGATCGGTACCAAATCCAGACCGTCCGCGCCCGCAGCCACCGGCGTCCGCGCCGTAGTGGCGGGCGGCGTCGCGGTCGGGCGCCGCATGCGGCTGGTCGATCTGGGGACATCGGTCACCAACCCGCTGCCGGGTCGCATCACGGCCAACTTCGGACCTGCAGTCGAAGCGGTGCAAAGCTTCTGGGGCTTCGACTGGCCCCGCGAGATCATCATCGTGGTCAGTGGCACAGAGCAGCAGTTCCGCGCCCAGGCCGGTGGCGGCAGCGCCGCGCAGTGGGCCGATATCGCCGCGGTGACCGTCGCCGACCGGGTCGACACCGCACGGCGGGTCGCGATCGGCCAGCGTATCGTGTTCGCGCCGGGCGCAGCCAATATGAGCGCTGATGCGCTACGAATCGTGCTGAGCCACGAGCTTTTCCATTACGCAGCGCGCGTCGATACGGCGCCGGATGCGCCGCGCTGGCTCACTGAAGGCGTTGCCGACTACGTGGCGCGCCCGGCCGCAGCACCAAACGCCACACCGCTGCCGACGGCTCTGCCGTCAGACGGCGCCCTTGACGTGCCCGGCCCGCAGCGCTCGCTGGCCTACGACCACGGGTGGTGGTTTGCCCGGTTCGTCGCCGAGCGCTATGGGCCGACAACGCTTCGTGCGCTCTATCGAGCCGCGTGCGGTGTCGGGCACGCCGACCTGCCCGCTGCGGTCAGCGACGTGCTCGGCACCGACATGCCCAACCTGCTGGCCCGCTGGCAGCGGTGGTTGATCAGGCGGGCCTGATTGCCCGGCTCTGCCTCGGGCCGGCGAGCGAGTAGCCTACCCAGGTGTCCCGGATACTGCTGGTTACGAACGACTTTCCGCCCCGCCGCGGCGGTATCCAGTCCTACCTGGGGGAGCTCGCCGGCCGGTTGGCGGACACTGGAACACACCAACTGACCGTGTACGCGCCGCAGTGGAAGGGCGCCGATGCCTTCGATGCTCGCGCCAGCTATCGGGTAGTACGCCATCCCGGCACCCTGATGCTGCCCGAGCCGGCCGTCGACGCCCGGATGCGGACACTGATCGCCGAAGAGGCCGTCGACACGGTCTGGTTCGGGGCGGCCGCGCCGCTGGGGCTACTGGCGGCCCGCGCCCGGCGGGTCGGCGTGACCCGGTTACTGGCCAGCACCCACGGCCACGAGGTGGGCTGGTCGATGCTTCCGGTCGCGCGGTCGGCGCTGCGCTGCATCGGTGGCGGCGTCGACGTCGTCACCTTCGTCAGCCGCTATACCCGGGCACGGTTCGCGTCGGCGTTCGGCCCCGCGGCCGCATTGGAGCACCTGCCGCCGGGGGTGGACACCGACCGGTTTCGCCCCGACCCGGCCAGCCGCGCCGAGCTGCGCGCTCGCTACCGCCTGGGTCGACGACCCACGGTGCTGTGCCTGTCCCGGCTGGTGCCACGCAAGGGCCAAGACATGCTGATCCGGGCACTGCCGGAAATCCGGCGACGGGTGGACGGCGCCGCGCTGGTCATCGCCGGCGGCGGCCCCTATCTGGACACGCTCCGTCGGCTGGCCCGGCGCCATGGCGTGGCCGAGCACGTGAGGTTCACCGGCGGGGTGGCGGCCGCAGAGCTGCCCGCCTACCACGCGCTGGCCGACGTTTTCGCGATGCCGTGCCGCACCCGTGCTGCGGGACTGGACGTCGAGGGCCTGGGCATCGTGTTCCTGGAGGCCTCGGCCACCGGCGTGCCGGTGATCGCCGGGTACTCAGGCGGAGCGCCGGAAACCGTGCAGCACAACAAGACCGGCCTGATAGTCGACGGCCGTTCGGTGGCCCAGATTGCCGACGCCGTCACCGGGCTGCTGGCCGATCCGGACCGCGCGGCCGCGATGGGTGCGGCCGGGCGAGAGTGGGTGACCACGCAGTGGCGGTGGGACACGCTGGCCGCGCGCCTGGCCGAGCTGCTGACCGGCTGATTCGTCTTAGCCCGTGGTGTAGATCGCCTCGATCTCAGGAGCGAACTTCTCGGCCACCACCTTGCGCTTGACTTTCATGGTCGGGGTCAACTCGCCGGTGTCCTCGGTGAAATCCACCGGCAGAATCCGGAATTTGCGGATCGATTCGGCATGAGATACCGACAGGTTGGCCTGCTTGATCGCCGCATCCACCTCAGCGAGCAGGTCAGGGTCGGCGACCAGATCGGCCACCGACGTGCCGGGCCCCTTACCGTTGCGCAGCTTCCAGCCCTCGAACGCTTCGGGGTCGATCGTGATCAGTGCGCCGATGAACGGCTTGGCGTCCCCGACAACCATCGCCTGGCTGATCAACGGATGGGCACGCAACTGGTCTTCCAAGATGGCCGGCGCGACGTTTTTGCCGTTAGCGGTGACGATGATCTCCTTCTTGCGGCCGGTGATCGTCAAGAACCCGTCCGAGTCGATCGCGCCGAGATCGCCGGTCTTGAACCAGCCATCGACTATCGCCTCGGCGGTGGCTTGCTCGTTGCGCCAGTATCCGCTGAACACCACGCCGCCGCGCACCAATAGCTCGCCATCGTCGGCGATGCGCATGCTGTTGCCCGGCAACAGTTTTCCGACGGTGCCGATCTTCAGGTCGTCGACCCGGTTGACGGTGATGGCTGCGCTGGTCTCGGTCAGGCCGTAGCCCTCGTAGATGGTCAGGCCCACACCGCGGTAGAAGTGCCCCAGCCGCGCGCCGAGCGGTCCACCGCCGGAGATGGCGGCCCGGCAGTCGCCGCCCAACGCCGCCCGCAGCTTGTGATAGACCAGTCGGTCGAACAGCGCGTGTCTGGCCCGCAACATCAGGCCAGGGCTGCCGGTGTCGCGGGCTTGGCTCCACTGCACCGCGGTCTGGGCGGCGAGGTGAAAGATGCGGCCCTTGCCCGCGTCGGCGGCGTTCTGCGCGGCGGTGTTGTACACCTTCTCGAACACCCGCGGCACCGACACCACGATCGTCGGCTTGAACACCGCGAACCTCGGCACCAGATTCTTGATGTCGCTGGTGAAGCCGACGGTGACCTTGTTGGCGAAGGCGGCCAGCGTAACCGCGCGGGCCAGCACGTGGGCCAGCGGCAAGAAAACCAGCAGCCGCTGGCCCGGGACCAACATGGTGGGCAAAACCGTCCGGGCGCCGCGGATCTCGTAGACCAGGTTCGAGTGGGTGAGCTGGCAACCCTTGGGCCGCCCGGTGGTTCCCGAGGTGTAGATCAGGGTGGCCGGGTCGTGGGCTCGCAGCGCCTCAAGCCGGCTGTTCAGCTCGGCCACGTCGACCGAGGCGCCGGAATCCGCGAGTACGTCGAGCGCCCGGGGACCCGAACCGTCGATGGGCAACACCCGGCGCAGAGCTGGCAGCTCCCCGGCGAGCTCGGCGACCAGGTTAGCGTGAGCCTCGGTTTCGGCGAACACCAACACGGCGCCGGAGTCCTGCAGCACCCAGCGCACCTGCTCGGCCGACGACGTCTCATAAATCGGGACCGTTACCGCCCCCACCGACAGAATCGCGAAATCGAGGATGGCCCACTCGTAGCGGGTGGCCGAAAAAATCGCCACCCGATCGCCGGCGCGCACCTCCTCTTTGATCAGACCCAAAGCGGCTGCGCGGATTTGGGCGGCCGCGGCCGCGCAGGTAACATCGGTCCAAACGTCGTCGATTAGGCGTTGGAAGATCACGAGGTCGGGATCGTCGCGCTCATGCTCGAATACCGCAGCGACGACGTTGTCACGTTCGCCGACGCTGAAGGGGGCGGGGACACTGAATTCACGCACTCTTCCGACCTCGCTTGATGTCGCCGGTTAGGACTTCAGCCTAGTCTGAGCACGACCGCTGCGGTGACGGTGTTGGGCCCCGGAGCTGGTGCACGACGCCGGCGAGTTATGTGAAGCTAGGGCGGTGCATAGCGTGCAGATCGCCGACGAGACATTTATCGCGGCAGACCCCGCTCGAGTCGGCGCGGCTGTCGCCGACCCGGCTAGTTGGCGGCGCTGGTGGCCTGATCTGCGGCTGGAGGTCGTCGAGGAGCGCGGCGACAAGGGCATCAGATGGGCGGTAACCGGTCCGCTGACCGGCACCATGGAAATCTGGCTGGAACCGTTGCTCGACGGTGTGCTGCTGCACTACTTTCTGCACGCCGAGCCGTCCGGCGTATCGGCCTGGCGACTGGCTCGAATGAACCTCGCCGGGATGATCCACCGCCGCCGGGTCGCCGCCAAGAAGATGGCTTTCGAAGTGAAGGAAGCGCTGGAGCGCTCCCGTCCCGTCGGGGTTTCCCCAGCGACCTGAGCCGGTCTTGCGCGGCACGGGAGTACCGTTTCTGCCGAAGACTGGGGTAGTACCGCTTGCGAGGGAAGGGAAGCAGCCAGGTGGCGGACAAGACGGCGCAGACCATCCACATCGAGGCCGACCCCCGTACGGTGATGAAGGTGATCGCCGACATCGGTTCCTACCCGCAATGGGTTTCGGAATACAGCCAAGCCGAGGTGCTCGAGGCCGACGACGAGGGTTACCCGAAGGTGGCGCGGATGGTGCTTGATACCGCCGTCCTCAAGGACACCCTGGTGTTCGCCTACGATTGGCCCGCGGACCGCAGTTCGGTGCGGTGGTCGCTCGTCTCCAGCTCGCTGCTGCGGTCGCTCGACGGTGCATACTTGCTGTCGCCTCAAGGGTCTGGCACCGATGTCACTTACGAGCTCACCGTTGACTTGGCTATGCCCATGATCGGGTTGCTCAAGCGCAAGGCCGAGCGCAGACTGACCGATACCGCGCTGAAGGATCTGAAGAAACGAGTCGAGGCTGAGTGAGTCGGCAACACCCGCCCTGGCCCGGATCAGTCTTTTCGTCGGAAAGGGTGGGGTAGGCAAGTCCACCCTGGCGGCTGCCACCGCTGTGACCGATGCGTGCGCCGGGCGACGGGTGTTGGTGGTGTCAACCGATCAAGCGCATTCGCTTGGTGACGTGCTGGGCATCCCAGTCCCGGCCACCGGTCAGCGCGACCCAGTCAGGGTCCTCGTCGACGATGTCGACGCCAGCGCGGGCTTCCTGGACGCGCTGGCGTTGGACACTTTGGCGCTACTGGAGGCCCGCTGGCGCGATGTCGTCGGCACCCTGGGCCGGCAGTTTCCCGACTCGGAACTTGATAGCATTGCGCCCGAAGAACTCTCGGCGCTGCCGGGTGTCCAGGAAGTGCTCGGTTTGCATGAGGTCGGTGAGCTGGCCGCAGCCGGGCCGTGGGACCATGTCGTGGTCGACTGCGCTTCCACCGCCGACGCGCTGCGAATGCTGACCCTGCCCGCCAGCTTTGCGCTCTACGTCGAGCGGGCCTGGCCGCGGCACCGCAGGCTGGCAACGGCGGTCGACGATGCCCGCGCGGCGGCGCTGGCGCAATTGGCCGAGCAGCTCGCCGCCGGCGTCGAACGGCTGTCGGCGCTGTTAACCGACAATAGCGTCGTCGGTGCGCACCTGGTGTTGACCGCCGAACGAGTGGTAGCTGCAGAAGCGGTGCGCACGCTGGGTGCGCTGGCGTTGATGGGTGTGCACGTCGACGAATTGATCGTCAATCAAGTTCTGGTGCAAGACGATTCGTATGAATACTGCGACCTTCCCGACCACCCGGCCTTCGACTGGTACGCCGAACGCATCAGCGAGCAACGCGCCGTGCTCGACGAACTGGACACCACCATCGGCGACGTGGCGCTGATATTGGTACCGCACCTGCCCGGCGAGCCGATCGGTCCTAAGGCGCTGGGCGAACTGATGGAGGGCGTGCAACGCCGCAACGGATCCGCACCGCCGGGGCCGTTGCGGCCGGTGGTGGACCAGGAATCGGGATCCGGCCTGGAGGCGGTCTATCGGCTGCGGCTAGAGTTACCGCAAATAGATCCCGGCACGCTCACCTTGGGACGGGTCGACGACGACCTGATCATCGGGGCCGGCGGGATGCGGCGCAGGGTTCGGTTGGCGTCGGTATTGCGGCGATGCACGGTGGCCAACGCACATCTTCGAGGTAGTGAGCTGACGATACGTTTTCGACCTGATCCGCGAATGTGGCCGGCATGATCGCTGGTGCTGGCACCGCGGAGCGCTGAGGAGGAGCGGCGCTTGTGAGTGGCGTTCACCCCGATATCGGGCCGGAGTTACGAAAGCTCGCGCAGGCCATTCTCGACGGAATCGATCCCGCGGTGCGGATGGCGGCGACACGGGTCTCCGACGGCGGCGTCGGAACCGGCAGATGTCAACAGCTGTGGTGTCCGGTATGCGCGCTGGCTGCGCTGGTCAGTGGCGAGCCGCATCCGCTGCTGACGATCATCGCCGAACACAGCGTCACGCTGCTGACGGTGATTCGCACGATCGTCGAGGATGCCGACAGGTCGATGGCGCCCTCGCCGCCCGATAATCCGCCCGACGGCGGGGCGGCCAAAAGCCGTTATCAGCCCATCACGGTCACCGTTGAGGAGTAGTGGCGATCGCAAGCGCGGCGAAGCCGGGCGCGGCGGGTCGCCACCTGAGGAGTAGTGGCGATCGCAAGCGCGGCGAAGCCGGGCGCGGCGGGTCGCCAACCGACAACCTGGGCAGGTCACGACCGCGCGTGTAGTCGCATCCGCACTCGATCGGTACTCTTGGCCCAGAACGCTGTCGGGTGTGGGCGAGAGGGCGGGGCATGTGGTACTGGCTTTTCAAGTACATCTTCATGGGCCCGCTGCTTGCGCTACTTGGTCGGCCGAAGGTCGAAGGGGTAGAGAATATTCCGCATTCTGGACCGGCGATCCTGGCCAGTAATCATCTGGCGGTCGCGGACAGTTTCTACCTGTCGCTGGTGGTGCGGCGACGTGTCACGTTCCTGGCAAAGTCCGAATACTTCACGGGCACCGGACTGAAGGGCTGGTTCATCCGCTGGTTCTACAGCACCACCGGGCAGGTCCCGATAGACCGCACCAACGCCGACGCCGCAGAGGCTGCGCTGAGCACCGCCAAGCGGCTATTGAGCGAGGGAAAATTGCTTGGCATGTACCCGGAGGGCACCCGCTCCCCGGATGGTCGGCTTTACAAGGGCAAGACCGGGCTTGCTCGGCTGGCGCTGCATACCGGAGTTCCGGTGATACCGGTGGCGATGATCGGCACTGACGCCGTCAACCCGCCCGGCAGCAAGATGTGGCGGTTTGGCCGGGTCACCGTGCGGTTCGGCAAGCCGATGGAGTTCACCCGATTCGACGGGCTGGCCGGTAATCGCTTTATCGAGCGCGCCGTCACCGACGAGGTGATCTACGAGCTGATGCGGCTGTCCGGTCAGGAATACGTCGACATCTATGCGGCGACCGTTAAAGAGCGCGGCGACGCAAACGGGTTGGCTAGCGAGGCGGAGCGGATCCCGGAAACAGCAGCAGGTTAGCTCGGCTCGCTGAGGAGCCGGGCAGTCGGGTCCAGCCCGGCGACGATGCGGGGCGCTGCGGTCAGCCGACCGCCGAGACCGGCGCGGGGTCTGCCATCGCCGACTTGCGCGGCACGCTTTTGTCGAGGACGGCAAGCCCTGCCGCAGCGAGGGTCGCCAGCGCCCACCACACATAGGACGCCCCGACGAGTTGACGCCACCAGGCGGCGGTCGACTCGTGATGTTTGGGCAGCAGGTTTATCGGCGCCCACACCATCAGTGCCACCCCGGCTGTGGCCAGCACGGCCAGCGCGGCGCTGCGGCGCCACCATGCCACCGAAGCCGTCACCACCACGGCCGGCAGCATCCAGACCCAGTGGTGTGACCACGACACCGGCGACACCACCAAGCCGAACAGGGCGATACAGATCACTGCGAGGGTGGGTTCACCGGCGTCCAGTACCCGTCGCGCCGCCCAGATGGTCATTGCCAGCACCAGCAAGCATCCGATCACCCAGAGCGCGAACCGTAGATCCGCGCCCAGACCCAGCCGGGCCAGCACGCCGGCGATGTTCTGGTTGGTGTTCAAATCGGGAGAGCCGATCCGGTCGGTCTTGTGCACCGTGTGGGTCCAGTACTCCCACGAGTCGTCCCAGGCCAGCACGAACCCGACCAGGGTCGCCACGACGAATGAGCCCACCGCGGTCAGCACCGCTCGGGTATCGCGGCGCAGCAGGAAATACAGCAGGAACACCGCCGGGGTGAGTTTGAGCGCGATGCCGATACCCAGCAGTGCCCCGCGCGGCCAGGGTGTCCGGCCAGGCATACAGTCGGCGATCACCAGGGTCATCAGCACGACGTTGATCTGCCCGTAGGCGAAGTTCGACCGGATGGGCTCCAGCAGGATCGTCGCTGCCGCCACGATCAGCACAGCTAGCCAGCATCGGCGCAGCCACGCCGGTCCGGGGGCGATCCGAGAGGTGGCCCACACGTCGAGGCTGCTCAGCACGATCAGCGTCGAGACGATCAGCAGCGTCAACGTCGCGAGCGTGATGGCCGCGCTCGCGGCCGGCAAACCCAACCAGGCGAACGGGGAGAACACGACGGCCGCCAACGGGGGATAGGTGAACGGCAGGTTGAGCCCGATCGGGGTGCGGAACAACACGCCATCGGCGTAGAGCGGATGGTTGTTCAGCCAGGCCTGCCCGCCCATCCGGTAGACGTCGATGTCGATGCGGTAGCGCGCGCGCCAGAGCAGTTGCCACGCCGCGTAGCCCAGTGCCGCCACGGCCGGCACACCCAGCAATCCCCACCCGGCGGTTTGCGCCATGGCTAGTCGCCCGCGCCGCCTGCCCCCGTCGGGCGACCGCCCCGGGAAGGATATGAAGCCCATGTCGGAGAACAGCCTATCGGTGCCGGTCGGGCCGCGCGGTGGCGCGTCGAAGCAGGGTACTTTTTGTAAGGTGCTCCGCTGGTTGCAGGAAGATATCATCGATGGCGGCCGGCTCCCGCTGCTGTGCTGCCTTGTCGCATTCATCCTGACATTCTTTGTGACCCGGACTTTCGCGCGGATAATCCGCCGTCGCACCGAGTTAGGCCTACCGGCGAAGTGGTGGCAGCCGCGGAACATCTACATCGGGTCCAAACACATCCACCATGTGGTAGTCGGCGTGGTTTTGGTGATGGTGTCGGGCGTGACCATGGTGAGCATGGCGATCAACCGGAGCGAGCTACAATTCGCCTTAGTCGCAACAGTTTTCGGTATCGGTGCGGCGCTGGTACTCGACGAGTACGCGTTGATCCTGCACCTGTCTGACGTCTACTGGGAAGAGGACGGCCGCACTTCGGTGGATGCGGTCTTCGCGGCCGTCGCAGTGGGTGGACTGCTGGTAATGGGGTTACATCCGCTGATGTTCCTGCTCGCCCTTTTTCACGACACCCATTCGCCGCTGATTCGGGCTGCCGTGATCTCGGTGATCGTGCTGACCTTGCCGCTCGCGGTCGTCGTGGTGCTCAAGGGCAAGGTCTGGACGGGCCTGATCGGCATGTTCCTCGTCCCGCTGCTGTTCATCGGGGCGATCCGGCTGTCGCGGCCGCACGCGCCGTGGGCCCGTTGGCGCTACACCAGGCAGCTGGACAAGATGCGGCTTGCGCTGGAGCGGGAACGCAGGCTGCGCCGTCCGGTGGTCCAGGCCAAACTGTGGCTGCAATGCGCCATCGCGGGCACGCCGCAGCGTCCCGACCCGGGATCAATCGACGCGGAGCTGGACCGCAGAGTGCATGCCGCGCCGCCGCCGACAGGCGCGGAGCCCGCGCTGGTCGCCAGCGAGAGCGGATAACCGGTCGCGTGCGCTACTTCTACGACACCGAGTTCATCGAAGACGGGCACACCATCGACCTGATCTCGATCGGAGTGGCCGCCGAGGACGGGCGCGAATACTACGCCGTGTCCACCGAGTTCGACCCGGCGCGCGCCGGCAGCTGGGTGCGCGCCCACGTGCTGCCCAAGCTGCCGCCGCCGGCTTCGCAGCTGTGGCGCTCCCGCGCCCAGATTCGCTCTGAGCTGGAGGCTTTCTTCGGCATCGAGGGTGCCGATCCGATCGAGCTATGGGCCTGGGTGGGCGGCTACGACCATGTGGCGCTGTGTCAGTTGTGGGGCCCGATGACCGAGCTGCCGAGGGCGCTACCTCGATTCACCCGAGAGCTGCGCCAACTGTGGGAGGCGAAAGGATGTCCACGGATGCCCTCGCGGTCGCCGGACGCGCACGACGCGTTGGTCGACGCCCGCGACCAGCTGCGGCGGTTCCGGTTGCTGACGGCCGATCCGAAGGTCACTCAGGGCCATTCGCCCTGATAACGCCCTATTAAGGCAAAAACTCGTCCGGTTACCATAGACGGGTGAATTGGACCGTCGACGTACCGATCGAGGCGCTGCCGTCGCTGCCGCCGCTGCCGGCCGATCTGCGTGCCCGCCTCGACACCGCGTTGGCCAGGCCCGCCGCCCAGCAACCGAGCTGGCCGGAAGAGCAGGTCAGACCGGTGCGCACCTTGCTGGAAAGTGTCCCGCCGGTGACGGTGCCGTCCGAGATCGTCCGGCTGCAGGACATGCTGGCCCAGGTCGCCAACGGTGAGGCGTTCCTGCTGCAGGGCGGCGACTGCGCAGAGACGTTCGTCGACAACACCGAACCTCACATCAGGGGCAACATCCGGGCGCTGCTGCAGATGGCGGTGGTACTGACCTACGGGGCCAGCGTTCCGGTGGTCAAGGTGGCCCGCATCGCCGGGCAGTACGCCAAACCTCGGTCGGCCGACATCGACGCGCTGGGGCTGCGGTCCTACCGCGGCGACATGGTCAACGGATTCGCCCCGGACGCCGCTGCGCGCGAGCACGACCCGTCGCGACTGGTGCGGGCTTACGCCAACGCCGGCGCGGCGATGAACCTGGTGCGCGCGCTGACATCCTCGGGGCTGGCATCCCTGCATCTGGTACACGACTGGAATCGGGAATTCGTTCGAACCTCCCCGGCCGGCGCGCGCTACGAGGCCCTGGCCACCGAGATCGACCGGGGCCTGAAGTTCATGAGCGCCTGCGGGGTGGCCGACCGTAACCTGCAGACCGCCGAAATCTACGCTAGCCACGAGGCGCTGGTGCTCGACTATGAGCGGGCCATGCTGCGGCTGTCCGACGATCAAGACGGCGAGCCGCAACTCTACGACCTGTCGGCGCACTACCTGTGGATCGGCGACCGGACCCGGCAACTCGACGGCGCCCACATCGCGTTTGCCGAAGTGATCGCCAACCCGATCGGCGTCAAGATCGGGCCGACGACGACACCCGAGCAGGCTGTCGAATACGTCGAGCGGCTCGACCCGCACAACACACCGGGCCGGCTGACGCTGGTGAGCCGGCTGGGCAACAACAAGGTGCGTGATCTGTTGCCGCCGATCATCGAGAAGGTGCAGGCCACCGGGCATCAGGTGATCTGGCAATGCGATCCGATGCATGGGAACACCCACGAGTCGTCCACCGGGTACAAGACGCGGCATTTCGATCGCATCGTCGACGAGGTCCAGGGCTTCTTCGAGGTGCACCGGGCACTGGGCACCTACCCCGGCGGCATCCACGTCGAGATCACCGGCGAGAACGTCACGGAGTGCCTCGGCGGCGCGCAGGACATTTCAGACACCGACCTGGCCGGCCGCTACGAGACGGCATGTGATCCGCGGATGAACACTCAGCAGTCGCTGGAACTGGCGTTTTTGGTCGCCGAGATGCTGCGCGACTAGCCGTTGTTCAACCGAGCGAGCGTGTTTGCACGTCGACACGCCGACGCCTGCGTACAACTGCGCACGCTCGCCGGGGACGAACGGCACCACGCTACAGCAACCAGGCAAGGTTGCTGCCGATTGTCCATGCTGCGGCGGCCACCAGGCCGGTGATCGTCAGCACCGCCGCGATCCAGACCAGTGTCATGCGCCGGGCTCGCTGACGAGCCAGCGCGAACTCGCTGCCGTCGACACTGTCAAATTCCCCCGCCGCGCGGTGGTTTTGGTATTCGGACTCGGAAGCCTCACGGGGCAGCTGAAGGGTTGGGTGGCGCACCGTTGGTGGTGACCGGTCCTGGTCGGTGGTCCGGTCTTCGTCGAGGTGGCTGCGGTAACGTTCAGCCGAGCGGTGCTGCGCGGAGTTGCGTGGCGCGGGCACGCGAAAGTGCGGCAGTGCCAGTTCGTCGGCGATCGCGTCTAGTTCGGCAGCCATGGCCCGCGCATCGGCATATCGATGGGCCGGGTCTCGTGCCGTCGCGCGCGCCACCAGCGCATCGAACTGCAGCGGCACACCGGCGATTGCCGCGCTGGGTGGCGGCACGTCGGCATCTAACCGCCGGTAGGCGATCGAAAGAACAGAGTCACCGGAAAACGGCGTGTGCCCGGTGAGCAGCTCATAGGTCACGATGCCGGCCGCGTAGACATCACTGCGCGGTGTGCCATTTCCGTCCCGCACCTGTTCGGGAGACAGGTAGGCGGCGGTACCGAGGATAACGTGGGCCGAGGTAATTGCGGCTGCCGCGACGGCACGCACCAATCCGAAGTCGGCAATTTTGACCTCGCCGTCGTCGGAGATCAATACGTTTTCCGGTTTGACGTCGCGGTGCACCAGGCCAGCGCGGTGAGCGACGGCCAAACCGCCCAGCACCGGCCGCAGCACGGCGGCCACCGCATGCGGGGGCATCGGACCACGCTCGGTCAGCAGCTCGCGCAGGGTGCCGCCCTCGATGAGCTCCATCACCAGAAACGGGTACCGGGCATCGGTGCCCTGGTCGTAGACCGCGACCAGGCCAGGGCCTTTCAGCCGGGCAAGCGCACGGGCCTCGAGCCGCATGCGGGTCAGGAATTGCTCGTCGCCGGCGTAGCGCGAATCCATCACCTTCACCGCCACCGGGCGATCCAGGCGAACGTCGACACCGCGGTACACCGTCGCGGTACTCCCGGTGGCGATTTTGGCGAGGACCCGGTATCGCCCATCGAGCAGCGCACCGACCAGGGGATCTGTCACCGCTGCTGCCACGGGCCCATGGTAGGCGGCGCGGCGTTTTTCGCCCGAATCCCGCACTCCACGCGCCGGAATCGGTTCTAGACTGAGCGCGATGAGCAGTATTCCGGCCGGCGACGACGTCTTGGATCCCGACGAACCTACCTACGGTCTGCCCGATGTCGCGAAGCTGCTGGGTGTGCCGGTGACCAAAGTTCACCAGCAACTGCGCGAGGGTCACTTGGTCGCGGTCCGGCGCGCCGGTGACGTGGTGGTCCCGCGAGTCTTTTTCACCCAGTCCGGCGAGGTGGTCAAGAGCCTGCCGGGGCTGCTGATGGTTCTGCACGACGGCGGCTACCGGGACACCGAGATCGTGCGTTGGCTGTTCACCCCCGACCCGTCGTTGACCATTACCCGTGACGGCACGCGCGACGCCATCAGCAACGCCCGTCCGGTGGATGCGTTGCACGCCCACCAGGCCCGTGAGGTGCTGCGCCGGGCGCAGGCCATGGCTTACTGAGGGGCTTACTGAGGGGCTTACTGAGGGGCTTACTGAGGGCCTTACTGAGGGATATCCCAGGTGTCCGACACAGCGTGTACCACGCCAGCAGCGCAGAACTGGTCGCAATGCCGACGTGGATCCACGAATACATGCCGTGCGCGCCGTCGGGTCGAAAGATCACCATGATCCAGGTGGAGACCCCAGCGATCGCCGCGATAGCCCGCCGCGACTGGGCCAGCGAAGCCACCACCGCCAGTGACCAGGAGTAGTACCAGGGCAGCGCGGCGGGCACGAACAACACCACAATCAGCATCGCCCAGGCGATCCCGGTGAGTGCCTCTCGGTCGTCGTGGCGAAACCGCCACCACAGCAGCGGCAGTGAGACGGCAATGATTACGATCCCGGCGATCCGGGTGACGTGCAGCACCGCGTAAAAGTTGACGGTGACGAACCAGCTTCCGACGGCATGCACCAGGTTTGCCGTCGCTGTCGGCACGGTCAACCAGTTGATGATCTTCACCGAGCCGGCCAGCGCGGTCAGCCAGCCAAGGCCCACGCCTGCCACTGCGGACAGCGCCGCGAACACGGCCACCACGATCACCAACGACGCGGAGGTGGCCACCGCGAACGCCGGCAGCGAGCGGTATCCTCGTCGGTCCCGGACATCACGCATCCACACCCAGATCAAAAACGGCAGCACGATCCCGGCGGTGGCCTTGACCGCGACCGCAACGGCAACCAGGGTGATGCCCGCGGCCTGGTGGCGCTCGAAGGTCTGCGCGATCCCGGCGGCCATCAGGCCCACCATCAGCATCTCGTTGTGCACACCCCCCATCAGATGGATGATCACCAGCGGGTTGAGCACGCAGATCCACAACGCGGTCGGCCCGTCGGCGCCGAGGTGACGCGCGATCCGCGGTGCGGCCCAGATCAACAGTGCCAGTCCGGGCAGCATGCACAGGCGCAGCAGCATGGTTCCGGCGATCACGTGATTGCCGACCACTACGGTGACGAGCTTCGCGATCAGAATGAACGCCGGACCATACGGTGCGGTGGTGATCGTCCAAATGGGACTGACGTTGTCCAACAGCGCGTTCGGGTTCTCAACCGGACCGACGGCATAGGGGTCCAGCCCGTCGCGCAGCAGCGCGCCCTGGGCCAGATAGGAGTAGGTGTCGCGGCTGAAGACGGGCACCGAGGCCAGCAGCGGGAGCAGCCAAAAAGCAGTGGTAACGACCAGGGTGTACTCGGTAACGCCGCGGGCGATGACCTGGCGGCCCAGTGCTAGCCACGCGATCAGCAGCAACGCGACACCGGACCACAGCACCACCGAGGACACCACCAGACCGTGGCCGAATCGCAACCAGGACAGGTGGATCGACTCCAGCAGCGGGTCGTGCGGTTTGGTGCTGCCGGCACCGAGCCCGCCCGCGGTGATCAACACCGCACCCAGGCAGCCCACCAGCGCGGGCCGCGCTTCGGGGGACGTGGCGAATTCTCGAAAGCGCGAAATATGTTGCGCGACAGCGGTAGTCCATCCGATGCTCGGTGTTGATGTCGGAGCGGACACGGGACTTAGGCGACTCGGTTGGCGGCCAGCCTGGCCAATTCGGAGAGCCCGGTTCGAGCCTCCGCGTTGATCGGGGCGGTGGCCAGGGCGGACATCGCACGTCGGGTCAACCGCTCGATGCGGTCTTCCACTGCGGCCAGCGCGCCCACCGCTTCGATGGCATCGCGTAAGTCACGTACTTGCGCGTCGGCCAGGTCTGTGCCGATAGACCGGCGCAACAGATCGGCGGCTGCCGGATTCGACGTATCGGCCAACTCCAATGCCTCGGCCAGCAGCACGGTGCGTTTGCCGGAGCGCAGGTCGTCACCGGACGGTTTGCCGGTGACCGCCGGGTCGCCGAAGACGCCCAGCACATCGTCGCGTAGCTGAAACGCCGCCCCCAGGTCGGTTCCGACGTCATGGAAAAGCGCCTGTACATCAGGCCGGTCCGCGGCGGCGGCGACCCCCAACTGCAGCGGTCGTGACACGGTGTAAGACGCGGTCTTGAACGCGTTGACCCGCAGCGCCGACGAGACCGACTCGGCGCCGCTGGCCTCAGCCACGATGTCCAGGTACTGACCGCCGAGCACTTCGGTGCGGATATCGGCCCAGACGTTGCGGACCCGGCGGCGCGCATCAGGCGCCAGTTCCGCCTCGGCGACGATGTCGTCTGCCCAGGCTAGCGCCAGGTCACCGAGTAGGACCGCCGCCGACGTCCCAAATCGCTCCGGCGATCCGCGCCAGCGGCGATTGCGGTGTAAGGCGGCGAACTTCACATGGGTGGCCGGCTGGCCGCGGCGGGTCGCCGAACCGTCGATGACGTCGTCGTGCACCAGCGCGCAAGCGTGCAGCAATTCCAGTGCGGAAAATAGCAGGACCACCTGGGCATCGACTTCTTTGGTCGTCACAGCGCGCCAGCCCCAGTAGGCGAAGACGGGTCGCAATCGCTTGCCGCCGTTGAGCACGAACTCTTCCAGGCCGGAGATCAGGTAGTCGTAGTCAGCTCCGATATGCGCGCAGCCGCGACGGCGGTCGTGCAGATACGACCGCAGCGCTTCGGTGGCGGCATCGGCGAACTTTACTGCTGCCGCTGCTTGGACGTTCAGCGCAGCGCCCCTTTCTGCGTCGTGCGGCGCCGGGGCTTTTCCCGGGCCCGCAGTCCATTGAGCCTAATGGGCGGCGCCGGGCGCCCCAACGGCGAGCGGATGGAGTCCCGACCCGGTGCTTCGACAGGCTCACTGTCTGGCCCCTATGCTGAGGCGGTGACCCGGGCCACGGTGCCCCGCCGCGTCATTTCGGTCGTTCGAACTTCCCAGCCACAGGCTCGGTCACCGACGCGGTAGTCGGCCGGACAGGAGCAACTTTTTGACCTTCAACACCGTTGCCTTCGAGTTGGTGCCGCCGAATCTGGATCGCGGCCCGCAGCAGGCGATCGAGGATGCCCGCAAACTACTCCAATATTCCGCGGAAGTCGGCCTCAGCGGGCAGATCAAGCACGTGATGATGCCCGGGATGATCGCCGAGGAGAGCGACCGGCCGGTCGAGATGAAGCCGAAGATGGACGTGCTGGATTTCTGGTCGACGATCAAGCCCGAGTTGCCCGGGGTTGGCGGATTGTGCACCCAGGTCACCGCCTTCACCGACCAGTCGGTGCTGCGCCAGCGGCTCATCGACCTGGTCGACGCCGGAATCGAGGGCATCGTGTTCGTCGGCGTACCGCGCACCATGCACGACGGCGAGGGCTTCGGCGTCGCGCCCACCGACGCGCTGTCGATCTATCGCGACGAGGTGCCTCACCGCGGCGTCATCATGATCCCCACCCGCGAGGGCGAACAGGGCCGGTTCGGCTTCAAGTGCGACCAGGGTGCGACCTTCGCGTTGACCCAGTTGTTGTACTCCGACGCCATCGTGGGATTTCTGAGCGAGTTCGCCGGGCATACCGACCATCGACCTGAGATCTTGCTGTCGTTCGGCTTCGTGCCCAAGGTCGAGAACCGGGTCGGCCTGATCAACTGGCTCATCAGCGATCCCGGAAACGCCGCGGTCGCCGGCGAGCAGGCGTTCGTCAAGAGGCTGGCGAACGCCGAGCCTGACCAGCGGCGCACGCTGATGGTCGATTTGTACAAGCGAGTGATCGACGGCGTCGCCGATCTGGGCTATCCGCTGAGCATCCATTTGGAGGCGACCTACGGTGTTTCAGCGGCGGCGTTCCAGACGTTCGCCCACATGCTCGATTACTGGTCGCCGGCGTCCATGTCCTGATATGGAGTGAAGTTTGTCAAGGGGCAGGGGGGAAGCGGCGTCCTCGACCGTCGCCGGGGACGCCGCTTCCGTTGACCGAACGGGGACTCTGTGGTGGCGAGCGTGTCGTTGTCGAC
>Ga0078972_1002804_pt1 | contig 55664 bp, 38 predicted proteins | sample YelNatPaOPGAMG01_FD_67568 | JGI IMG/M metagenome (GOLD analysis project Ga0078972, IMG submission 67568) | Hot spring thermophilic microbial communities from Obsidian Pool, Yellowstone National Park, USA - OP-RAMG-01 (SPADES assembly) (version 2) | ecosystem: Environmental > Aquatic > Thermal... | reverse complement strand
GAAATAAATGAAAAATTAATAATTATTTCAAATGGTTACGAACTCTTAAAAGATAGAGCCTGTAATAATACTAATTAACATAATATTGTCAATAAGTTAGTCAATTTCGGACAGACACTAATTAAGTAATTCCGTACTTAGCGAGGAAACCATATAGCGATCTTTTCGCTACCAAAGTGCGCAAGATGCGGCGGCACAAGGTCCGCGAGCTACAATTGATAGCGTAATTGATCCCCTGCACAAGTTGTGTTAAGCACTTAGCGAAAAAACCATAGAGTGATAAGATCATAACAATAGCCTCATCTCTGATAGCTATCAAGGAATAGAATTAATCGAGCTATTTTTGTAACTTATTGTTATTTATAAATTTTTATTCGTAATAAAAACTACAATTACGCCGCCCGCGCCATAATGTGATGAGCTGAAGATACTACTTTTGCCGCCGCCTGTAAAGCCTGTTTATTACGTCTGTAAAGCCTGTTTTTTAGATCGGATATTTCTCATTGACAGCTCGAAAGTTTCTCGAATAGAATGAGATAAGAACTATCTCATGAGTTAAGAGTATAGAATTTCAAGAGCATAGAATTTTAAAGGTTACACAGAATTTAAGGTTAATAAGGGGGAAGATAAAGATATGGAATTTCAGACGGTTACAATATCAATCCCGCAAGGGTGCAACTGTATTTTCGGCCAGACGCACTTTATCAAAACCGTTGAGGATTTGTACGAAATTATGCGCAGCAGCTGCCCCCAGGCTAAATTCGGCCTGGCCTTTACCGAGGCCTCTGGTGACTGCCTGATTCGGTTCGAGGGCAATGATCAGGCCTTGCAGGAGGCTGCCGTGGCTAATCTGGAAAAGATCGCGGCTGGACATCTGTTCCTTATCTTTCTCAAGGACGCTTTTCCAATTAATGTACTCAATGCCATCAAGGCCTGTCCCGAGGTCTGCTCGATCTTTTGCGCTACTGCCAATCCCGTCGAGGTAGTCATTGCCGAGACTGCCCAAGGCCGGGGTGTGATGGGAGTCATCGACGGCTATCGGCCAAAGGGGATTGAGCAGGAAAAAGACCGCCAGGCTAGACACAGCCTTTTGCGAAAACTGTCATATAAATTATGACCTAAATTATGACCCTAGATAACGACTCCAGGTATGACCCTAGATTATGACTCTAGGATAAAATCATGGGGTAAAAATTATACCCCCGGCTAAAAAGAGAGACTCCTCGCGCCTCTTTCTCGAAAGCCGATTGTGGTTGCCGATAATGCTTACCCTTATCAATGGTAGAATCATCACTCCTCTTGAGGAGATCGAAAATGGCCGCCTCCTGATCAAGGATGGAAAGATACAGGAGATTGGCCAGGCGGAAAATATCCCTCTTCCTGAGGAGAGCGGGGTTTTTGATGCCGGGGGAAAAATCATCTGCCCTGGTTTTATTGATCTTCACCTTCATGGAGCCAGAGGGTGCGATTTTACTGAATCGGAAGATCCTGATTCGATCCGCAAAATCGTTGATTTTCATCTTGCTCATGGCACAACCTCATTCTTGCCTACCCTGATCTCACTGCCTGAGCAGAAGCTGCGCTCAATCTTAGAGCATCTGCCAGCGGCCTGGATGAGCGCTGGCTATGCTTCCTCCTTCCTGGGCATTCACCTGGAAGGGCCGTTTTTGAACGCTGTTTATCGGGGAGTACATAATGAGCGCTATTTATGTACTCCTTCTGTCGAAAAGGTTAAATCTTTACTTAATTATTCTGCGGGAACGGTTAAAATGATTACTCTGGCACCAGAATTGCCTTATTCAAAAGAGGTGATCCGCTGGCTGGCTCAGCACCAGGTGGTTGTCTCGATCGGGCATTCTAACGCCACCTATTTGGAGGTCGAGCAGGCAGTCCGTGAAGGGCTTAGGCATGTTACCCACACCTTCAATGCCCTCCGGGGGCTGCATCAGCGGGAGCCGGCAGCTACTGGCGCGGCCCTGGATATGGAAAGCCTATCAGCCGATATTATTGCTGATGGCCAGCATGTTCATCCTATGCTTATGCGGCTTTTGTGGCGGCAGAAGGGAGATGGGGGAGTGATACTTATTACCGATGCTAGTCCAGTGGTAGGGCTGCCGCCGGGTGAGTATAAACTCTGGGGCAGAGCGGTCAGGGTTGATGGGGACAGAGTGCTGACCAGCGATTCAGAGCAACTTGCAGGCAGCGTGGTAACTTTGGATAGGGCTATTCGTATCTTTCAGGCTGCTACAGGCTGTAGCCTGAGACAGGCTATCCGGTTGGCGACCTTGAATCCAGCCACTTTGCTTGGCCTTGAGAGCCGAAAAGGGCTTTTGGCTGCGGGAAGAGATGCTGATCTTGTGATCATGGATGAGCAGTCGCTGAGAGTCGAGATGGTTATGGTTGGTGGAAAATTTCTCAGTGGAAAATTTCTAAAAGGGTAGCGGCAGGCAAGATGCGGGGTGATCGGCTGCCAGGGGCTAGCCTTGTATTCGCCCCGCTAAGTAGGCGGCCCGCAAGGTGCAGGGTGATCAGGATGACGATCAAAATCAATAAATTTAAGATCAATAACAATACTTCTAGGATAAATAATCACAAGATCAATAACCAGAATATATCCAATATCAATAATAATCAGAGGATATCCCCGAATAAGGGATTTCTGGGGTTGGCTCATCGGAGGATCTCCTTGAAGACCTTTCTGATCCTTGGACTGGTGATTGGGTTGGCTGCGGCTTGGTCGATCTTTCGACCTGATTCCTGCTTTGCCCGGCGCCGTAGCAGTAGCAGTCGGCAGAGGGTATCAAAAGCCAGTAAAAGCGACCGCTCCGGATCAGCTAAAAAGAATAGCTCTCTTAATAGCTCTCTGAAGAGCTTAAGATCAGCTCAAAAAAAGAATAACTCCCTAAAAGCCGCCTCTCCCCCAGTAGACAACAATTTCTGCCGAGGAGTCAGGGAGTTCCACCGTGGAAACTATCCTGTGGCCAGGCGCTATCTTGAGGCTGCTAGCCTTGAGAATCCCGATCTTATGGACTATGTCCTCTACTATCTAGCCAGGTCTTTGGAAGAGCTTGGCGATCAGCGGCAGGCTATTGCCACCTTCGAAAAGCTCAGCTCTCAGTATCCGCAGAGCAGGTTCTTCCCCAAGGCTGTGCTTAAGATAGCCGATCTTTTTTTCTTCCTCAAAAAATATGACCAGGCGAGGAGTTACTACCAAAAAGCCCTCGATCTTGTGCCTGAAAAAAAAGAGTATATTCTTTTTCAGATAGCCCTCTCTTTGATTGATGAAAAGAATTGGACCGAGGCTAGAGTTATTTTAAAGAAAATTTTGATCCAATTTCCTGATGGTGAATACGCCCGCTTGAGCACTATGTGCAACCAGGAGCTAGAGAGAGAATATCATCTTCCCCCCTTGAGCTTTTCCGAAGAGGATCATATGGCTATGATCGAGGCCAAGATCACAGCTCGCAGCTATGAAGAGGCCCTGCGGCGGATTGCCCAGCTTCGAAAGCAGCAGTCATCACTTTCCCCGAATTGCCGGGCACATCTCCTCTTTCAGGAGGCTCGATGCCAGACAAAGCTTGGCCGGGAGGATGAGGCTTTGGAAACCCTGCGCCGCCTGGTCAGGCTCTATCCCGGCTCAGATGATGTGGCCGAAGCCCTGCTTATCATTGGCAACAGCCTCTGGAACCGCGATCGGGACAGCGAGGCGATCGAGGCTTACCAAAAGCTCATAAAAAGCTTTGGCACCAAAGCTGGAGCAGCAGACAAGGCCTGGTATTTTTTGGGTCGAATTCATGAACAGAACCGAGACTACCCGCAGGCGATCGAGGCTTACGAAAATCTGGTTAGGAATTTTCCCAAGAGCAGTTTTGCCACTGAGTCCCGGTGGAGGATCGGCTGGGGATTTTATCAGCAGGGAAAATTCCAGGAAGCCGGGCAGAGATTCAAAGATGGCCTGAGCAAGGTTGATGAGCCTTCAGACAGACACCAATTTTTGTACTGGCAGGCTAGGTCTGCGGAAAAAGCTCAAGATGCTGAGACAGCCCGCACTCTCTATCGGGCGATAATCACCGATAGCTACTATTCCTACTACACCTGGTGGGCAAGGCATCGGGCTGAAAAAATGGCGGCTGCTCTCCCCCCTCTGGCTGCCTCTTTTTCGAGGCGGGCCGAGAGCAGTCGGGTGAACTATTCCGAGGATGTCCGCTTTCACCTTATACGGGCCAAAAAACTTCTGGAATACCGCCTTAGAGAAGAGGCGATCGGAGAGATCAAGATCCTGATTGAGGCCAGAGAATCAGACCCTGGCTACTGGTACGGTCTTAGTAAACTGGCCCGGCAAGCGGACATGAGCCGTGAAGCGATCCTGGCCGCCTCGCGCTGTCAGCAGGCGCTTGCCCGACAAGGAAGCTCAGAAAGCTATTCGGATGTCCTTGAGCTGCTTTATCCTCTCTATTATTGGGACTATATTGCCGAATACTCAAGCCGATACGGCCTTGATCCCCTTCTGGTATGCGCTCTAATGCGGCAGGAGAGCATGTTTGACCCCTTGAGCCTGTCCTGTGCCAATGCCTATGGGCTGATGCAGATTGTGCCCTCTACGGCCAGGATGATCGCCAGCCGAATCAACGCCTTCGGAGGCCAGAGGATCGAGCCTGAGCAGCTCTATGACCCGCAGATCAATATTGCCCTTGGCTGCTGGTATCTGGCTGATCTGCTTCGGCGGTTTGACGGCAATCTGATCTATACCTTAATCTCGTATAATGCCGGGGAGGAAACCTTGAAAAGGTGGCGCAATCAATACCGCACGGCTGAAGCGGATGAATTTGTGGAAATGCTCTCCTACAAGGAAACGAGAAACTATGTGAAAAAGGTGCTAAGGAATTATGGCTGCTATCTGCGGCTGTATAATAGCCGCTCTGAGGCTCCAGGATCCCCTTCCTCGGCACCACAGGAGGTCAAGGGCCAGGAGGAGGAGAATGAGCAGGCCGGCAGTGGAGAAACAAGACCCCTTACCTACCAGCAGAGCATAGAGCAAAGTGGGCAGCAGAGCGTAGAGCAAAGTGGGCAGCAGAGTATAGAGCAGAGCGGGCAGCAGAGCGTAGAGCAAAGTGGGCAGCAGACTGGAGAGCAGAGCGGAGAAGGGGGGTAGACTGCCTTTTGAGCCCAAAATACGATCTTTTGATTCGAGGCGCCCTGATTGTTGACGGCACAGGCCAGCCCGCCTATCTAGGCGACGTGGGCATCAGCGGAGAGCGGATAGCCTGGATTGGCCGCCTAAGTAGCCGCGGCAGCGATGATGGCCGCTGGGGGGATGATGGCCACGGCATAGTGGAAGCCGACCAGAGCAGCCGGGTTCGGGTCATTGATGCCCAGGGGCTTGTCCTCTCACCCGGCTTTGTGGACATCCACGGCCACTCAGACTATACCCTGCTGATAGATCATCGGGCCGAGAGCAAACTGCGGCAGGGGATAACCACTGAGGTGGTAGGCAACTGTGGCTATTCGGCTGCTCCGGTCTTCTCTCCCCTGCTTGAGGAGCGCAGCAGGGAGTATGAGAAGCTCTACGGCCTTGCTCTCACCTGGCGCTCCTTTCCCGAATACCTCAAGGTGGTTGAACTTAGTGCTCCTACCCTCAACTATGTTTTCCTCATAGGCCACAACACCTTGCGGGCCTCAGCTATGGGGTTTTCGGATCAAGAGCCATCGAGCCAGCAGATGGCCCTTATGGAATCCTGGCTTGATGAGGCCTTGGCCTGCGGCGCTTTTGGCTTATCTAGCGGGCTGTACTATGCTCCGGCCTGCTTTGCCAAAAAAGATGAGCTGATCAGGCTGGCTAGCCGAGTCAGCCGGGCAGGAGGTATCCTGAGCTGCCATATCAGAAATGAGGGGGATCGCCTGCTGGAGGCCCTGGAAGAGATCCTGGCTATAGCCAAAGAAAGTGGAGTATCTTTGCAGATCTCTCACCTTAAGACCTTCGGCCAAAAGAATTGGGAGAAACTTGATCAGGCCCTGGCCTTGATCGAGTCAGCCAGCAGTGCAGGGCTCAAGGTCAGCTTTGATCGCTATCCTTACCTGGCTGTCCAGACTAGCCTTCAGTCCCTGCTGCCTGACTGGGCTCAGAGCGGAGGCAGTGAGGCCATTGTCCAGCGGCTGATTGACCGCTCACTCAGGCCAAAGATTGCCCAGCAGCTTCTCAGCGCACTGCCGGATGAGAAGGCGGCCTCCTCGATCCTCATCTCCCTTTTGGCCAGCAAGGCCCACAAAGCTTGGGAGGGGCTCACCCTGGCTCAAATCGCCCAATGCCAAGGGAAATCCTGGATTGAGGCTGCCCTTGATCTTCTGCATGATGAGCGGACCGACGTTGAGATTATCCAATTTGCCATGAGCAATGATAACCTGGTGAGAATCCTTCGGCATCCCCTGGCTATGATCGGCTCGGACAGCAGCTCAAGAGCAGCGGATGGCCCCTTGCGGATCGGAAAGCCCCACCCGCGGGCCTTTGGCACCTTTTGCCGAGTGCTTGGAGAATTTTGCCGAGAGAGAAAAATCCTCCCCCCTGAGGAGGCCGTGCGCAAGATGAGCGCCCTTGCTTGCCAAAAACTCGGGCTTCAAGACCGCGGCCTGATCAAGGTGGGGATGATGGCTGACCTTGTGCTGTTTGACCCAGCTAAGATCGCCGATCAGGCCACCTATCAGGACCCTTTCCACTACCCCGCCGGCATTCGGCTGGTAATAATTAATGGCCGCATCGCCCTTGATGAGAATGGCACCATCCACCCTGGGCAGGGCAGAATCTTGCGGATGGGGGAAATATGAGGGGAAAACCCTTTTGAAAAAGGGTTTTCCCCTTATCACCCTTTTCCTAAAACTTTAATAGTATAGCTATTAAAGTTTTAGGAGGATGGTTTGGAAGGAACCCTTTTTCAAAAGGGTTCCTTCCAAAAATCTAATCCAGGCAGGATTGAAAGCCAAGATACTTTTTGAATATGCACAGAGCATCAGCTGGAGTAATCTCACCATCTTCAGTAACATCAGTGCAATCAGGGCAGGGCCCTAATTTCAGATAGCACTTGAAGGCAGTCAGAGCATCGACCGGAGTAATTTGTCCATCCCCGTTGAGGTCTCCATTGCAGGTTTTGATACAGAAGCAGCCTCCGCTGGCGGAAAATCGAGCGATATCATCCTTCAGTTTCTCGATCTGGAAGTTATAGCACAGATTTTCCTGGCCGCCCTTGACCTTAAATTTCAGCTCTACCAGACTGCCGCTTGTCCCCTGAGCAAGGCTGCTGGCGGTAGACATCCCTCCGATGATGAGCTGGCCGGGGCTATCAGGATCAGGATTGACATTAAACTGATCAAGCGATCTGGTCAATTCTCCAGGCTCAAAACCTGAATATTCGAACACCGCAGAATCATACTTGACTCTCAGGCCAAGTGCGGCAATCTTATCAGGGGCATTCTGAATCCTGACCACAATTCGAGCCGCGCCCCCTATTCTTCCCTTGCTTCCCTGAATGTCCACTGCTCCTGAATCATCCTCGCTGCACTGGGGCGGCTGGGGAGGAGGTGTGATCCCACCCTCTTCAATGCTGATTTGGGCCGCCTGCATAGTGGGTGGGAATTGATCCGTACCATCGTAGCCAAAGTTATTCACCTGAGCACTCAGGCTAAGGCTTCCCTTGGCTAAGCTCTTAAGCTTTAGCTCCAGCAGGCTGACTGTGGTCGGGCCACTTACTCCATCAGTGCTAAAGCCATTAAATACCACCTCGCCTGCGGTTTTGGTGCTGATAGAGCCAGAAAAGCTATTCCCTTCAGGCTTTTTGGCCTCAACCACAGACACCAGCTTCTGATCGTAGCCGACAGTGAATTTATAAAGCCGCAAGACCTTTGAGGCCGGCACCTCAGCCTTTAGTATCAGCCGAATCTCATCACCCTTTGACACTTTGAGCGTGCTCACCTTCTGCCCTGCACCATCTGCCCAGAAGGCAGCCGTCTGTGGCCTTGGCTTTGGGGGGCAATTTTGGTGTATGCTCCGATCAGTATCATCACAGTCAGTATTGTTAGCCACATAACCAGAAGGAGCAGAGCAGGCTTGCGTGCTCACCAGCGGGTTGCCGTAGCCATCACCATCAGCATCCTGGAAGTAGGTGATTTTCACTCCTTCATCCACCTCACCATCGCAGTCATTGTCCTTGCCATCGCACACCTCCTCTTGAGGCTGGGCCGCGGTGCAGCCAACCCACTGGCCATTCTGACAAGTTTCCGTACCACTGCCGCAGACCGTAGAGCATGGCCGAGTTAGATTTTCGTCGATTTGGCCATCGCAGTCATTGTCCTTGCCATCGCACACCTCAGTAGAAGCAATGCAGGGTGGATGAGCCTCTTCAATGCTGATTTGGGCCGCCTGAACAGTGGGTGGGAATTGATCTGTACCATCGTAGCCAAAGTTATTCACCTGAGCACTCAGGCTAAAGCTTCCCGTGGCCAAGCTCTTAAGCCTTAGCTCCAGCAGGCTGACTGTGGTCGGGCCACTTACTCCATCAGTGCTAAAGCCATTAAATACCACCTCGCCTGCGGTTTTGGTGCTAATAGAGCCAGAAAAGCTATTCCCTTCAGGCTTTTTGGCCTCAACCACAGACACCAGCTTCTGATCGTAGCCAACAGTGAATTTATAAAGCCGCAAGACCTTTGAGGCCGGCACCTCAGCCTTTAGTATCAGCCGAATCTCATCACCCTTTGACACTTTGAGCGTGCTCACCTTCTGCCCTGCCCCATCTGCCCAGAAGGCAGCATTGTTATAAGCTGCCCAAAGGTCCGCGGCCCCCAAAAACCAGCGGGGGCCACAAGGTAAGCTGCCCAGGGCTAAGCAGAGACTGCAAAGCAGTAACCAAGCCGAGACTTTCAAGGCCGAGACTTTCAAGCTCACTTTTGACCTTGCCTTTGACCTTATTAGCTTCATCATCAAGATCACCTCCTCTTACAATACCCTATCATTTGCATTCAAGCTTTTGGACAAGACCCACATCGTATTCAGCGATCATCAGAGCATCGCAAAGGTCCACTACCCCATCCTTAGTTACATCGCAGCCCTTAAAGCCAGGCAGTTGGGATGAACTTTTTAGGCCGACATCATACTCGGCAATCAGCAGAGCATCGCCAATATCCACACTGCCGTTGCCATCGGCATCACCGCAGAGGATTGACGGAGGGGGAGACGGTGGGGTGGTGGAGCAGCCAATCCACTGACCATTCTGGCAGGTGGCTATGGTTTTACCATCCGGGCAAAGCTGGGTCAGGTTTTCATCCACCTGACCATCGCAGTCATCATCTAGCCCATTGCAAAGCTCAGGAGCTCCGGGGTGGATGTCTTTGTTCCGGTCGTTGCAATCTCCAGGGATATTCACATAGCCTTGGGGAGCCACAAGCGCCTGGACAGCTTGGCTGGTATCTCCGTAGTTATCCTGGTCGCTGTCTTTATAGAATGTAGGCAGGGGAGCATTCGGATCTGGCGCTGTCAGGAAGGGGTAGTATTCTACCCGAGCCTTGCTGCTGTCGTCCCCAAAGTCGAAAATCAACTCTCTAATTTCCTCCTCATCCTCAATGCACCAGTAATTTTGGGCAGCATCAGCTACTGATGAGGTTGAAGGATCATCGCGATAGAGCTCATATTTGAGGTTTAGGTTGCAGAAGTTATTGTGATTAATGGTATAGCTGCTAAATCCTGCGATATAGACAGCCCCAATACTTCCCTTATAGGTATTTTTGACAAAGTTATTGCCGACAAAGGTATTGCCGACAAGCTTTAAGGAGGGGCTGTCTGAGCCGCTGCCGTGGCAATACATAGCCGGTACCTTATTGGCCGAATTATCCATAATCAAGCTGTAGGAGACCTGAACCTTATCGCCGGGCCTGACCCAAATTCCACCACCCTGAGCATTGCCGCTGGTGTTAGAGGCCGTGTTGCTGCTGATGACTGAGGAACTTATGGTCAAAGTGCCAGAGGAGGTGGAGGAGTAGCAACATACCCCGCCGCCATTGTAGCTTGCTGTGTTATTGCTGATCTGGCTTGAACTTATGGTCAAAGTGACAGAGTAGTAGGAGTAGCAACATACCCCGCCGCCAGAGCCACTTGCTGTGTTATTGCTGATCTGGCTTGAATTTATGGTCAAAGTGCCAGAGCAAAATACCCCGCCGCCAGAGTCATTTGCTGTGTTATTGCTGATCTGGCTTGAATTTATGGTCAAAGTGCCAGAGGAGGAGGAGGAGGAGGAGCAACATACCCCGCCGCCAGAGCCACTTGCTGTGTTATTGCTGATCTGGCTTGAATTTATGGTCAAAGTGCCAGAGGAGGTGGAGGAGTAGCAACATACCCCGCCGCCATTGTAGCTTGCTGTGTTATTGCTGATCTGGCTTGAAGTTATGGTCAAAGTGCCAGCGTCGCAATATACCCCGCCGCCAGAGCTTGCTTTGTTATTGCTGATAGCGCATGAGGTAATGGTCAGCGAGCTATTGTCAGTAGCCTTAATTCCACCACCATCATTAGAGGATGAGGTATTTTTTTCTATAGTGCTATTAGCTACTATCAGACCGGATGCGGCCTTTACCCTTAGGCCTGAGGTGGCGTTGTTTCTGATCTGACAATAGTTAATAAAGGGTGAGGCCTTTTCGCAGACAATAGCTCCTTCTCTGTCTTTGCCATTAGCATACTCCACAATGCAGTATTCCAGGATCGAGCCGTCAACATAAGCGCCTTTATTATCGAAGCAGGCATCCTGACTGCTATCGGTAAATAAGATGTATCCCCAAGGTTTATTCACTGTGCTGTTGGTAAATATAATCTTAGCCTGCTCTGTTCCTCGGGCGATCAGGGTGCCATCTACCTGAATGCCCTTGCCTTCATCTAGCCTGACCTCAACCCCAGGTTGAATGGTCAGGGTTACCCCAGGGTTGACAATGATTGAGCTGGTTAGGATATAGGGGCTTTTGTCCGCGGTCCAGACAGTGTTGGTCCTGATATAGCCGCCGACATTGGTGTCGGCAAGGCAGGGTGAGGTAAGCTGAAAGCCGACCAAGCTGAGAATGGCTAATTGAAGCAGAAAAAATAGGTGAGGTTTTGCTTGGTTTAAAAATTTTCTCATACTATTTCTCCTTCAAAAACCAAAGGTTGCAAGTCTAAGAGATTGCAAGTCTATTGTTTCAAGTCTAAGAGATTGCAAGTCTATTGTTTTTAGACAGGCTCTAAGTGCCCGACCATAGGCTCTAAGTGCCCGACCATAGGCTCTAAGTGCCCGACCATAGGCTCTAAGTGCCCGACCATAAAGATCTGTAATTTACTCAGGTAGCACAAGCGGCTCGCCTGTGCTGGACAAGCGAGGTGCTTATCCTCATCATCAAAAGGTTATAATTTATTATGGCCGGATATTTATTCACTACCTGACTGAGATAGCTTCACCATCTTGAGGATAGAAAGAAGCCTTCTTTCTTTCCCTAGATAGATAGGTTAAAGTTGACTTAAGTTAGATTAATAAGTTGACTTAACTTTTCCCAAAGAGGATGAGCTCTGGGTTAAAAAGAGGGTGGAGAGCGGGGTAAGATCTTCAATCTTTCTCTTCCCGTTTGGGTATTCCCCTTTTGGGTGAAGAAGATAGTCAGGGGGGATAAAGCTGACTGCCAATGTATGCTTATGAATATTAACATTAAAATATAACAATTTATACTTTATAAATTATTTATAAAATATATAAAGACTAATTTATATTAATTTTACCATTTTTAAGAGAGAATGTCTAAAAAATATTTGACTATCTCTAAAAAATATTTACTAATCATCTAATCTTGAAGAGAATGGTAATAAAAATTTTTTTCATAATCCGAAAAATAATACTTGCATTTTCAATTGATATTTGATATAGTAAAAATAAAAGAGCATATGTATAAAGTATCAAAGATGAGATAAGAATAAGATAAGAATAAAATAATTAAGAATAACATAGCATGAGGGGAGAAGAAGATAATTAAGAACTAGCATAATAAAAACACAATAACAAAATAACAAAATAGTGGTCTTTTCGCTAACAAAGTGCGCAATAAGGGCGGACACAAGGTCCGCGTCTACAATTAGCTTATCCGCACGCTACACTTGATAGCGTACACGCTACACTTGATAGCGTAATTGATCTGCTGCACACTTGATAGCGTAATTGATCTGCTGCGCAACTTGTTTACGCACTTAGCGAAAGAACCATTTAGCAGCAAAATTTTCTAATATCGGTTACTGAAAGACGCTTTTTTCGTAAAGCGGATCTTGAAGCCCGGTTGAAACCAGAAAATGGTTTGACCGGGCTTTTTTGTTTTAGGCTGGTTTTAGGCTGCAATTTTTGTTTGCTGCATTTTTGTTTTTGGCTGCAAGCTGCTGTAATCTGGGGAATTATCCCGGAGCAGTCAAGGGCTCCGGCAGAAGAAACAACCTGGAGGATAACAAGAATGAAGAAGAGGATAAAAGAGCAGGAGGCAGCAGGAGAAAAGGGCAGGAGGCAGGATGAGGCCAGGCTGGGTCTGGTGGCTTTGGCCGCGCCTGGGGATGAGGGCAGCCGCAGCGGGCTTTCAGCGGCTGAGCAGGAGGCCTACGATCGGGCTCAAGGGTCGCTTCGGGCGTTTATTGAGGCGGCCTGGCCGGTGATAGAGCCGGGGAGAAAGTTTATAGGCAACTGGCACATTGACTCTATCTGCCGACACCTTGAGGCGGTAACTCGCGGGGAGATCACCCGGCTGGTGATCAATGTGCCCTATCGGACCTCAAAGTCAACTATTGTCTCGGTGATGTGGCCGGTGTGGGTTTGGCTGCAGGATCCGACCAAGCGCTTTTTGACCGGATCGCACAAGGATGCCCTGGCGACTCGCGATTGTCTGAAATCTCGGCGGATTATGATGTCTTCTTGGTTTCAGACAGGCTGGGGAGATCGCTTTCGCTTCACCTCGGATCAGAACCAGAAGACCAGATACGAGAACAACCGAACGGGGTGTCGGGTAGCCTTTGGCATGACCTCAGGAGTAACTGGAGAGGGAGGGGATATTTTGATCATTGATGATCCCCATAACACCAAACAGGCGATGTTTTCTAATGTTGAGCGGCAAAATGCCCTTGATACCTTCGATCAGGAGCTTTTCACCAGGCTAAATGACCCAAAGCGATCGGCCATTGTCATTATCATGCAGCGGCTTCATGAGGATGACCTCACCGGCCATGTGCTTCGGGAGGGAGGCTGGGAGCATCTTTGCTTTCCGATGGAGTTTGAGCCTGAGCGGCGCTGCATAACCTGCCTGGGGGTGCAGGATCCGCGCACTCAAGAGGGTGAGCTTCTCTGGCCGGAGCGGTTTGATCGGGAGTGGTTGGCAGAGCAAAAACGAATGCTTGGCACCTTTGGCACTGCCGGGCAATTGCAGCAAAACCCTGTGCCCTCAAAAGGAGGGCTGGTGCACCTTACCTGGTTTCGCACTTATCAAAGGCTTCCGTCATCCGATCAGTGGCTTGAGGTTGTGCAGGCTTGGGATACGGCCCAAAAGGCTGATGAGCTCCTAAACTGCCCTTGGGTTTGCGGCACTTGGGTAAGAACCAAAACGGGCTATTATCTGGTTGATGTTTTCCGAGATTGGCTAACTTACCCGGAGGGGAAGCGCATGGTTCGGGCGCTGGCTGAGAAATTCTCACCCAATGTGATCTTGATTGAGGATAAATCTACAGGCTCATCACTCTTGCAGGATCTGCCGATGGAGTGCTCGCTTCCCCTCCTTCCCTCATCGCCGTGTGCGGACAAAATCACCCGCCTGGCCCAAGAGAGCCCGGCCATTGAGGCGGGGCTGGTGTGGCTGCCGGATCGAGCCCCTTGGCTGGCGGATTTTCTGCAGGAGATTACCCATTTTCCCTTGTCAGCTACAGCGGATCAGGCTGATATGCTCAGCATGTCCCTTGGGTATTTTCGCACCCGCACTGCTTATTTTGATTTTGAGAGCACTCATCGAAAGTGCGATTACGTCAGGGCAATGAATAGTTTTTGAGAATAATGATGAGAATAATGAATAGTTTTTGAGAATATTGAGAATAGTTTTTGGCTAGGGAGTTATTTTGACCAAGGAGTTATCTATATGGCAGGCAAGGCAATACGGCAGGCAAGGCAATGAATAGAGCTTTGACCAAGGCAATGAATAGTTTTGAACAGCAGGCAAGGCAATAAATAGTTTTGACTAAGGCAATGGATAGGACCAAGGCAATGACAAGGCAATGAATAGAGCTTTGACTTAAGGAGTTATCTATATGACAGGCAAACGAGAGGTATCTCCAAATCTTGTAGTGAATAAGGAAATCGCCACGGTTGACAAAGACCTTGATCTTTTCGGCGGCTGGATTGGGCGGCTTGAAAATCCGGATCCGGTGCTGCTCAGCGAATCCCGTGGCCGTGGAATCAGGCTCTACGATGAGATTGCCCGCGATGCCCATACAGCCGCAGTGCTGCAAACCCGCTATCTGGCTGTGGTGGGCAAGGAATGGAGCATCCAGCCGGCTGGGGATTATGTCAGGAGGAGAGGTGCGGTCAGGGAGGTGAGCCAACAAGATATTGAGATTGCTCGATTTGTTGAAGACGTGCTGATGAGCTGCAATTTTGATCAACTGAGGCTGGAGCTCTTGCAGGCGATTCTCTACGGCTACTGGGGGGCGGAAATTATATGGAAGGTGCGGGATGGGCATATTGTCATTGATCAGTTCTTAGGCAAGCACCCGCGGCGCTTTTGCTTTACTCTGGAGCGAGAGCCGAGGCTTCTTACCCCAGATTCTCGAGTGAGTGGAGAGCCGCTCCCTGATCGCAAATTTCTCATCTTCCAATACGGCGACAGCGACAACCCTTACGGCCAGGGGCTTGGACAAAAGCTTTGGTGGCCGGTCTGGTTCAAGAAGCATGGGATAAAATTTTGGGTCATCTTCATGGAGAAATTCAGCATGCCGACCCCAGTTGGCAAATACCCTCCTCAGGCCGCAGAGCAGCGGGGGAAGCTCTTAGAAGCCATTGATGCCATCAGAACCGAGACCGGAATCGTTATCCCAGACTCTATGTCCATCGAGCTGATGGAGGCCTCACGGCAGGGCGACGGCTCGTACAGGAGCGCTTGTGAGTACTTTGATCAGCAGATCTCCAAGGTGGTCCTCGGCCAGACCCTGACCACTGAAGTTGCTAGCCGAGGCTCTTATGCCGCCAGCCAGATTCACGAGCAGGTGCGGCAGGATATCATCGAGGCTGATGCGGACCTGCTCGATGCTTACTTGAGCCGAGTACTAATTCCCTGGATTGTTGACTATAACTTTCCCGGCGTAACCAGCTACCCAAGACTGGTAACTCATGCCGGTAAAAAGCCAGACCTTTTTGCCCGAAGCCAGATTGATAAGACCTTGGTCCAAGAGATCGGGCTGCCAGTGGCCAAAAGCTATTTTTATGAAACCTACGGCCTGCCTCAGCCCACAGAGGGTGAGGAGGTGGTAAGCGGCGGAGGTCAACAAGACTGACGGTCAACAAGACTGACAAGGTAACTCAAGAAAGGTACAAGGCAAGGGACAAGATCAGGTAAATCTGAATCCAGAGCGAACACCTTAAAAGCTTTATATTCTAGAATGTTAACTCACACATTTTGTGAAAGTTAACTGATTGATTTTAAAATGCAATCAAGCATTCGCTCTGGCATAAGGATAAATCAAGAGAAAGGAGGATGAAAAACAAGTGAGTAGTGATCAATTGAGCAGGGATTTTTCAGGTTTTGACGATTGGGTGCCGATTTTTGCCGGCGGAAAGCAGATCGACAGCTGCGGCCGCGAGCATAACGGAGATGAGCTGATTGATAAAGCAGTTCAAACCTTTGATCCTGAATATCACGAGCCGCCGATCACCGTCGGGCACCCCAGGGATAACTCTCCGGCTTTTGGCTGGGTAAGCGCGCTCAAAAAAGGGGTTCAAAGGCTCAAGGATGGCCGGCTTATCAATGTGCTTTTGGCCAAATTTCGTGATGTTGTGCCGGAGTTTGCCCAAGCGGTTCGGCAGGGGCTGTACAAAAAGCGCTCGGCCAGCTTTTACCCCGATGGGCGGCTTCGGCATGTGGGCTTTTTAGGCGGTATGCCGCCGGCAGTTAAGGGGTTAGCTGACCTAAAATTTGCCGAGGGCGAATACAGTCTGTTTTTTTCTGACTCTCTGGCACCTTCAGCTAGAGGTGAAGAAGAAACAGAAAAAGAAGAAGGAGCAGGAGCAGTAATCACAAATAGGGCAATCAACCTAACCGCAAGTCAACAACAGAAGGAGGATGGCGCCATGACCTATAGCGAGGAGCAAATGAAGGCTCTCCTCGATCAGGAGCGGGAGCAGCTTAGGACCGAATTTGAGGAAAAGCTCAAAGCAAGCTTATTGGAGTTTTCCGAGCGGCTGAATCAGGTAGCTGATGAGGCGGCCAAGAAAATTGATGAAGCCAGAGAGCAGGGCCGTCGTGATGCAGCCAGAGAATTTGCTGAAGCCAGACAAAGGGAGAAGATGGCCGCTCGGCGCCAGCAAATCAAAGAGTTTATCTCACAACAGCTTGCGGCCGGCAAACTGCTGCCGGCTTGGGAGCGGATGGGGCTTGCTCAATTCATGGAACAGCTTGATGCTGAAAGAGAGTTTTCCTTTGCCGAGGGGAAAAATGAGAGTCCGTATCAGTGGTTTTGCTCATTTTTACAGGAGCTACCCCGAGTAGTCAATTTCAGTGAGTGGGCCACCAGGGCTAAAAATGTCGCTGCCTCAGGCAGTGCTGGACAAGTTTTGAGCGATCTGATTGCCGCCAAAATGAAGAGCAATCCAAGGCTCGACTATAGCCTCGCCTTCAGTGAGGTTCAGAGGGAAAATCCTGACCTGGTCAGAGAGTATGAGCAGGAGATTCGTCTTGGGCGGGGGCTATAGGGAATGAGAAGCCGCACCGAGCAGCGGACTTAATTGGGCCTTAATTGTAAGTAATTGCAAGCTTAATAATTGTAAGTAATTGCAAGTAGATTAAGTAATTGCATAAGTAATTGCCCAGTAGCGTATTTGAGGTTACGGTAAGGTATCCAAGGTTAAGGAGAGAAAAAGGTTTTAAGGAGAAAGAAAGATGAGTACTGAAAATGCCGTTCTTAGACTTTCCTTTCAAGCTGCAGAAGATTTGTCAAATTACCAATATCATTTTGTGGTTCTTGATCCGACCACAGGCAAAATCCGCCTGCCGGATTCAAAGAATGAACGAGCCCTCGGCATCCTACAGGATGCACCCACCAGCGGTCAGGCAGGCAGTGTCATGCTGATTGGAAAGAGCAAGCTGGTAGCAGCCTCTGCCCTTGGCCCAGGCACCTTTGTCAAGCCAGAATACGTCAGCGCGGCCGATGCAGGCAAGGCCGAGGCTGCCGTGGGCGATGGTTGGAAGCTGGCCAGGGCCCGGGTTCTTGAGCCTGCTCAGGCCGAAGATGAGCTGTGCGCGGTGGAGCTGATCGGGCCTATTCCCTACGATCCCCAAACCCCTATTGGCCGAAGCAGTGTTTCAACCATCAATACTGCTGGCGATGTCGCCTATACGGCTGCTCAACTGCTTGGTGGGCTGATTATTCGAGATCCTAATGGGGCTAATCGCTCTGATCAGACTCCCTCAGTTGCTCAAATGGCTGCGGCCCTGGCTGAGGCTGGATATGGCGGCAGTGTGGCTGGCTTGAGCTTCGAATTTGTCATTCGGAACGCGGCCGATGCGGCCGAGACCATTACCCTGACTGCCGGCTCAGGGATAACCATATCCGGCACGGCATCTGTGGCTCAGAATAACAGTCGGCGTTTTCTCTGGGTTATGAATGATGAGTCAACGGCAACCATCTACAGTCTTGGGGCAGGAGTCCATTAAATAATTATTAAAAGTAAAATTATTATTAAAAGTAAAATTCGCACAAGAGAAAATATCAGCAAGCAAATATCAGCAATTATCAATCAATTTGTTATCAGGATCAGTGGAGAAGATAGATTAAATCTTACCAAAACCCCACTGCCTACATAAGAAGAGAGGAGAAAAATTCATGGGACAGCCAGATGTACGAAGTTTATTAGTCTCTGGGCCACTAGCCAATGTTTCTCTTTGCTACCGAAACCGCGCCTATATTGCCGATCGGGTCTTTCCGATCATTGACTCACCTTCGCCCGAGGCCAGAATCGGGCGGTATCTCAAAAGTGACTGGTTCCGAGATGAGGCGGCCATAAGAGCCCCAGGAACAAGGTCAGCCAGAGGCGGCTATAAGATCGACACCGTAGCCATTAAGGCCACCGAATATGCCTTTGCTAAGGAAGTAACCGAAGAGGACCGACAGTTGGCCACCTTGCCAAATACCCCACCCTTGCAGCCGGAGCAGGATGCTATTGAATTTTGCACCATGAAGATCGACCTGAAAAAAGAGCGGCGAGTGGCTGAGGTTGTTTTCACCAGCACCTGGTCTGATCTGCCCGGAGGGGAGGATGCGCAAGGCAGATGGGCGGCTGGGGCAGGCAATACCTTTATCAGGGATGTTGAGACTGCCATTGACCGGATCGAGAGCAATACCGGTTTTAGGCCTAATGCCCTGATGCTTTCTTCAAATACCCTGAAGGAGCTCAAAATGGAGACTACGGTGCTTGAGCGAATCAAATACACTCAGCGGGGCATTATCTCGGCTGAGCTGATTGCCGCACTCTTTGATCTGGATGAGGTCCTGATTGGCGGAGCTATCTACTCCGGAGCCCAGGAGAAAAAGGATGGAAGTGATTTTACCGCAGCCAGGATATGGGAAAAAAATGCTGGCAAGGGAGCGGCTTTCCTCTTCTATCGGCCAGGGGTGCCGGGGCTTAAGACTCCAAGTGCCGGCTATCAGGTCAGGGTGCTTTATCCGAGCGGGCTGGCTCGAAGCACTAGGGTCTGGAATGAGCCGGCTGAAAATCAGGATGTGTATGAGGTGAAAGAAAATGTCTGCATCATCCAGACCGGGCCAGACCTTGGCTATCTGTGGTACAACACAATCGCCAGCTAGTAGTTGGTAGCCAGAAAAAGCAGGAGAAAGCTAATTATGGCTTACTGTAGCCTTGAGTATTTAAAAGAGTGGATACCAGAGGATGAGCTCATTCAGTTGACCGATGATCGGAGCCATCTTGCTTCAGGCCATCTGAGCGGGGAAATTGATGCTGCCCAAGAAGTGATTGCGCTCATTGACACTAGCGGCTTTCCTGACTCTGGCAGATTGGAGATTGATTCTGAGCAGATAGACTATGGCGGCAAAAACGGCAATCAGCTCCTCGGCTGTGTGCGGGGAGTGAATAGAACCACGCCAGCACCTCACCCTGACGGGGCTTTGGTCAGGGAGTTAAATACCATTAACCCTTCGGTGATTGAGCGGGCCATAGCTGATGCTGAGGCTGAGATCGAGAGCTATCTTGCCGGACGCTATGAGCTGCCGCTTTTGACTGTGCCGGCCATTGTCCGAAAGATCACTGTTGATCTGGCTATCTACAATCTCTACTTCCGACGCCGTGGATTTTTAGCTAGCGAGTGGCAGGAGCGCTACAGGGCCGCACTCAGATTCCTTGAGAATGTGGCCCAAGGGGTTGCTTCCCTGGGCGCTGATGCTCCGGCAGAAATTCGCCATCTAGGGCCGGCGGCTACAGGCAGCAGGCAAGATCGAATCTTCTCGCTTGGCCGCATCAGTGATGGATCTTTCGGGACATTGGATAGATATTAGATTTTGTTTTTTGAAGAGTAACCCAGAATCAACCTCGCCCAAAGAGAGATAGGAGAAAGACCCTATGGCCAATGATTGGACCAAGAATCCAATGGAAATCGACAGTGTTGAGAGCAGATCGGGTGTCTATGATATCAAAAGCCTGGAATGGCACCCAGGGGCAGCCAATGATGATCTTGAAATTCGGGATAGCCTCGGCAATATGCTGTGGAAGATCCGGGCCCTGGCCGGCGCTCCTCATAGTGAGAGTCAGGCCATTGAAGAGCGAAGGCTCGATCGCCGGGGAGTTCAGGGAATTAACATCGTAACCATAAGCGGCGGAAAGCTCTATATTCACCTGATGTAGTCTGGATGGATTAAATTTAGGGGAAAACCCTTTTGAAAAAGGGTTTTCCCCTAATACCCCTTTTCCTAAAACTTTAATAGCTATGTTATTAAAGTTTTAGGAGGATGGTTTGGAAGGAACCCTTTTTCAAAAGGGTTCCTTCCAAAATCAGAGATTGGTTTATCTATGAGAGAGCTCCTTAAAGCAATTAAAGCGCATCTTCAGGCCGACGAAACTCTGAGCTATATACGGGATAGTGATATCTCGATTGCCAGCGATGAGAATTTTTTTCCACCTTCGGGCAATTTTCCGGCTATCGTCATCAGAGATGGCGCCATCAGGAATGAGCAGATGCTGGCCAGGAATTACCTCCAGTACGCAGAGGTCAGAGTAAGCATCTTTCAGCGAATTTTAAAACCTGAAGAATCACTCATAGGCACTCATGGTGTGCTAGCGATTGCTCATGATGTGATTGCCAGTCTGATTGACCAGAGATTCGATCTTGTCGGTGTGCAGAATGTTTTTCCCATCTCGGAAGATCCCAGCCAATTTTTCGGGAATAAGAATGAGATGATTCAGAAGAAAACCATAACCTTTGTCTTTACCATCCACAAGAGCTGGTAAGACGGGCAAGACTTTGGAAGGAGTTACCATTATGGGTTGGGCAACGAATGCCAGCAGCCAGGTGCTGCTTGATTTTGAACCAGCATTTAAAACGCTGCCAGCTTCGGCGGCAGCCATCAGACTCCCCTTTAACTCGTGCGATCTTAGAGTGGAGCAAAAGCCTCAAGGCTCAAGCCTCCTTGGGGCTGGCCGACATGCAGCCAAGCCGCTCTACCCAAATAAAGCCGTGAGCGGCAATTTAGTTGGCCCACTTGATTTGATCGCTATCGGCTATATTCTCAAGGCGGTTTTCGGAGCACCGACCACCACCGGCTCCTCTGATCCGTATACCCATACCTTTAAGATAAGTTCAGCTACACCTTCGTTTCTGCTTGAAAAGGGCTGGCCTGATGAGAACAGATTTTATCTCTACCGCGGCTGCAAGGCAGCCGGATTCAGCATCAGCTTTGGCGGCGGGGGGCAACTGCGCTATCGGCTGTCGATCATTGCCGCTAAGGAAGAATACCGGGAAAGCTCGTATCAGGAGCCGCCAGCATCTGATCTTAGCAGACCAGCGATCATCTTCAACAATTGTGATGCCGCGGCCACTGAAGGGGGATCCGCTATAGATACCTTGGAGGAGATCAGTTTCAACTTCCAAAATAATACCGTTATCGGCTTTGGTCTAGTCGGCAGCGGTGAGGGAACGATAGCCAGCGAGGGCGCACCTGCTCTTGAGGGTAGGATCCGCGGCCTGTTTGATGCTGACACCCTCATTGCCAAGGGGAGAAGTCATACCAAAAGCTCACTTTCAGTAACCTGCACTCATGGGGCTCATTCTATAAGCTTTCTGGCTGATGAGATCGAGTATAGCCATGAATCGCCGGCAATTGAAGGGCCAGGGGGAGCTTATCTGGATTTGAGCTTTATCGGCTACTATCAGAGCGCAGTCGCAGCCAGTGATTTTCGGGTAGTGTTGGTTAACGGCCAGGCAAGTTATGACTAAAAAAAGAGAAAGGAGAGAGCAAGCCATGGATCTGCTACTTGATCTTAATCAGCAAGAGGGAGGAGTCTGGATTGATGGAAATCATAGGGTATTCGAAAAATCAGAATACGAGGGGCTACGATTTAGAATCAAGATTAAGCCCTTGACTAGATCCGAGCTTCGCCGCATTCGCCGTGAGGCGGAAGGCAGCAGCCGGGGAAATATTGATCCTGATATTTACCTGCCCAAGATCTTCCAGCATCAAGTCATCGACTGGGAGCTCAAGGATGGCCGCGGCCAGCCAATTCCATTCAGTGAGGAAACTAAGCTTAAGCTGATCGAGCAGTTCCCAGGCTTCACGAATTTGGTGGCCGCAGCCTGCCTTGATGCCCAGGCGAGGCGGCAGCTAGAAGTGGAGGATGAGGTAAAAAACTCATAGACTTCTGGCGCTGGCGAATAGCCGAGGGCGGCAAAAATCAAGCTTATTGCGCCAGATGCCAGAATAGATTCGCTCGGCTTTCAGCCGCCACACCTTGTGATGATTGTGAGAGCAGATATCCGGGCCGAAAGCCGCCGCGGCTTTCGGTGGCCAATGAAACCTGCCTTGAGGTTCATGACCTTTGCTTTGAGGCTAGGGATGGAATGAGCGGCACAATAGACTATGTATTTTTGACCCGGGTCATGGACCTTATGGCTCTTCCCGCTGAAGAGCAACTAGAGATTATTTACAAGATCAGGAGAGTGGAAAGATTTTTGCGCCAGGAGATGAGTCAAGATCATGAATCGTGAGTTAGGTTTAAGCCTCAAATTAGAGAATAGCAATTCGGTTAGGTTGGATAATAGTGATTCAGTCAGGGTGATCAGGGAGTTTGGTCAGGCCATTGAGGATACGGGAAATAAAACTGATGAGGCATCAGAAAAGCTCAATAGACTCCGCACGGCTCTATCCAGAGTCGGGGAGAATCTCCTCCTTCAGAAAGGGGCCGCAGCCGATTTGGCTGCGGCCCTAGGCTCGCTAAAGATTGACCCTTCGATCAGCGGCGAGCTTCAGAGCTTTTCGGTCCGTAGCTCAACTGCCAACGAGGTTGGAAGGTATTTGCAGGATAGAAGGATAAATAGTGCGCCTGCTGCTGCGGCCGTAAATGCCCTGCTGAGTGCCTTAGGCGCCGGGCTTATGCCGCAGGCTTTGGCTGGCTATGGCCGCAGTCTAATAGATGCGCTTTTGCACAAGGCCAAGGAGGAAGCCCCAAGACTCCCTTCCTTCAACCTGCTTTGGGAGACCATTGACGGCCAGATTAAGTTAGTGGCTGAGACCTGGCGCAATATGGATCGGCAGCCCCAGGTGATTCAGGCCGCTCAAGAGGTTTGGCAGAGCCAGATTGATTTCATGAAAAGAATAGCGCTTATGGCCGGCCAAGGTGGCAGAATACCTGAGATAACCTTTAGCCTTGGAGGAGCGGGCAGGTCGCTGGATGCCATTTTACGTGAGCAGACTGCTCAAGGGATAGCTAAGACGGCCTTTGCCTCAGGCCAAGCTTTGAGCCAGATCCTAGGCCCTGACTTTATCAGCAATTTTAAAACCTTATTTTTGGATACTATCGGGAAGGGTCTCCTTGGCTATGTCCCATTTGGGCTAGACATTGGCGAGCTATATTATCAGTGGAAATTCAGCCAGCTTTTGAGTCTTTCGCCTGATCAGGCGCCGGCTGCATTTGAGGCTTTTCTAGCCAGCCAGCCTCTCTTTACCCCTGTTGGCCGATCGGGGATAATGCCGAAAAGTATTTTTTGGCTTTGGTATGATCGTGTCGGCTCTGTGCTGCCTAAAACCACAAATCCTGAAGATTGGGCAAGCTATTGGCCGCATCTTGAAGAGTTTGCCAAAACCGTTTTGCCTGGCGCCTACAATACGGGCAGGCTGGCCTTCGCCTCGCCGGATACTCAGTCTGCCTGGCGGGATTTTTTTGCTGAGCTCAATCAGAAGATCAGCGGTATCTTCGATATCGTAACCAAGGGGCTGGCAGAGGCTTTTTCGGCCTCACTTGATAGCGGGGAGTATGCCACTTTTGAGCAGCGCTTCAAGCAAAGCCTCTTGGGCAGCGTGAGTGAGGCCTTGATTAAGGGATTCTCTGAGCAGGAATTTTTCCCGGCTGTTTTTCCAGCTTTCTATGGCAGTGAGGGCAAGCCAATTCTCTCTGATGTACTCCGCTCCTATATGAGTGGCCAGATGTCGCTTGAGGAAACCCAAGGGTATCTGATTGATCTTGGGGGAGCAATAAATAATGCCTTAGCCCAGTTTGAACCTATCTGGGAAACTCTCAACGCTACCTTCCAGGGGTTTTCGACTGCTCTTGGGCTCAATACTCAGGCGATGGAGCAAAACACGGCCGCGATCTTAGGGCCAGTGGACAATTTTCTGATGCAGCTTGACACCACCTTTGCCCCACAAAATAGTCTTGGCAAGATCGAGAGCTTAAAGAGTGAGCTCTATGCAAGTGCCCTGGCTGATCCGGCTGCTTTTTCCCGCTATGCTCATTTCATAACCTCATCTTATCTTCCCTGGCGTAAGCAGGTGAGCGCTGACTATGGCATTGAGCTTGCTTCAATGCGGGCCGCAGTGGAGGCCATCCCTTGGGTACAGAGCGCCCGGAAGCTGTCTGAGGGCAGCCTAACAGAAACTTCAGCTCAGTCGATTGGCCAGGAGGTTAGCCGGGCTCTTTCTCCAATGCTGCAAGATCTTAAAGAGTCTGCCCAGATCACTGTGCAGGTAATCGTCGATGGCCAGGTGATCAAACAGCAGATCATCCAGAGTCTGGATGATCCAGCCGTGGTCAAGAAGCTAGGATCAAGGCTTTAAACCTAGACTAGAAGGAAGAATATAGGTGATTACAAGCAAGAGAGAGGAGGGATAATTTCATGGGTCGTCCATTGGTTGGCAAACAGGCTATCGCTGGTTTTTTTGGTACCGGCTGGAGAAAGGTAAACACCTACATAGCCTTAGGGGCTCCCATTACTAAGGGAGATAAGTATAATTCTGCTTATGAGGCTGATCAGAAGATGCTTGAGGATTGGTGGCAGGAACATATTCAGCATAGGCTGAGGCAGGGGACAAGGGGAAGAGGGCATTTTGAGATTTAAGTGGAGGTATGGGTTATGAATATGAGCATTGATACCATCGAGCCTATTCAACTGGAAAAAGAATACCTGGATGAATTTCGGCAGGAGTCTATCCCACCGCAGATCAAGGCTCTAGCCGAAGCGATTTTGGATCAAGCCTTGCTGGATATTGTCAATAATGATGGCAGAGAGGCTGCGCTCTATTGGATAGAGATAGATAATTTCGACTATCTATTCAGTTTCCGCAATATCTGCACCATGCTGGGGATGAATCCCTACCTCATTCGAAGGGCGATTCGTAAGGAGGGGAAAACCCTTTTGAAAAAGGGTTTTCCCCTCTAACCCTTTTCCTAAAACTTTAGTTAATTAATTAAAGTTTTAGGAGGATGGTTTGGAAGGAACCCTTTTTCAAAAGGGTTCCTTCCAATTTCAAAAGGGTTCCTTCCAAAAATTACTGGCACAGGTTATGCTTTTTTAAAGGATATAAAGAAGCCTTGTTATCTTCTGCCAGTTCAGTTATATTAGATTAGAAAGAGTATCTTTTTTCAGATCGTTCAGGTATAAGTTATGAGGGTATCACAAGTTATGAGAACAAAGAGATGGGGCATCGTATTTTGGCTCGGCTGTATAATTCTTATACTTTTTACTTCTGGCTGTCAGCATCTTACCAGCGGAATTTCAGCATCCTCAAATAGGGCGAAGATAGCGGCGCCTGCTGCTTCTGAATGCAATGTGATTGTCATAACTATAGATACCCTAAGAGCTGATCATCTTGGCTGCTATGGAAACACCAAGATCAAGACCCCTTATCTTGATGGCATAGCCAAAGAAGGGGTAAGGTTTGCTCGGGCCTATACTCCGGTGCCGGTAACGCTTCCCTCTCACACTTCAATATTTACTGGCCTTTATCCTGTTTACCATAAGGTGCGCAATAATGGAACATTTGAGGCGGGCAGTCAACTGGAAACACTGGCTGAGGTGCTTAAGAAAAATGGCTATCAGACCGCAGCCTTTATCGGCTCTTTTGTCTTGGACAGCCGCTACGGGCTGGATCAGGGATTTGACTACTATGATGATTATCTGGAAAAGGATGCCAATCAGTCGATCATGGTCTATAATGAGAGGCCGGCTAGCGAGGTGGTCCAGGCAGCCAATCAGTGGCTGGAGAAAAATGCTCAAAGTCGCTTCTTCCTCTGGCTCCATTGCTTTGATCCCCATGCCCCCTATGAGCCGCCGCTGCCGTTTTGTAAGATTTACCAGAAAAATTTATACGATGGCGAGATTGCCTACACTGATTATGCCTTGGGAAGGCTGTTTTTAACCTTGAGGGAAAAGAATCTGCTTGATAAGACCCTACTGGTGATTACTGCCGATCATGGTGAAGGATTAGGCGAGCACGAGGAAAAGACTCATGCCATTTTTCTCTACGACACTACGCTTCATGTTCCCTTGATCATGCGCTATCCCAAGGCTATTCCTGCTGGTTTAGTTATTCAGGATACGGCCTCAACCATTGATATTATGCCGACAATTATGGACATCCTAAATATCAAAAATCGGCCCCAGGTTCATGGCAAAAGCCTTTTGAGGCTCGTTCGGGGAGAGAGAGGGCCGCAGCATGAGGAATTTTTATGCGAAACCTTCTATCCTCTCTACAACCACAACTGGAGCCCTCTTGAGGGCTTGCGGACCGAAGAGTGGAAATTCGTCAAGGCGCCCCGGCCTGAGCTTTACGATCTGAAAAATGATCCAGGGGAAAAGGTTAATCTCTTTGACCAAAAGAGGGAATTAGCCAAGAGATTAGAAGCCCGGATGAGAGAGCTTCAGCAGAAAAATTCTCCTCCTAAGGATGGTTTTTCCGCTCAGCTCAACATGGACAAGGATACCAAGGATCGGCTGAGAAGCCTTGGTTATGTCTGGACGGTATCGGTTACTGAGAAGAAAGATCCATATAGCTTGCCAGATCCCAAGGACATGATCGCCACCTTAGATTATCTCAATATGGGCACCTATTACTATACCCAGGGGAATTATGATCGGGCTGTTGAGCAGTTTCAACTAATGCTGAAAGCCAATCCTAAGGATGTATTCACTCACTTTGTTTTGGGCTATATCTATGATAAGCAAAATCGCGCTGATCTAGCCATTCAGGAATTGCAGGAGGCTATTCGGCTTGATCCCACCTATATCAATGCTTACAATAACTTGGGAACGATCTATAATCGGCTTGGGCGGCAGAAGGAGGCGCTTGAGGTCTTCAAAATTGCCCGGGAGTTAAACCCCGATTACCTAGAGGTGCATGATAACCTCGGTGTGGTTTACTTTGCTCTTGGAGAATATGACCAGGCCCTGGAGTCTTTCCAGAAGGCAGCTCAAATTAACCCCAGGGGATATGAGCCGTACAACAATATGGGAAGCGTTTATCTGGCTATGGGCAAGTACGAAGAGGCGGAAAAGATGATTTTGAAGGCCCTCGAAATCAACCCAAGGGCCGCGGATGGTTTGAATAATCTGGGCAGCATCTACATTACCCGACTAGATTATCCGCGGGCGATTGAAAAGCTTAAGGAGTTAGTTGAGCTTGATCCCAATCATGTTGATGGCTGGGTTAACCTGGGCACAGCCTTTCTTGGAGCGGGAAAGTACGAAGAATGTCAAAAGGCGCTGGAAAAAGCGATCCAGCTAAAGCCCAATCTTCCCAAAGCCTACAATTGTCTGGGAACCCTGTTTATGAAACAGGGAAATATCGCTCAGGCGATAGAGCAATTTAAAAAATCTATCACCTTGGATGCCAATTCTGCAGAGACCCACTATAACCTGGGGATTGCCTATTATACCAGTGGCCAGCTCAGCCAGGCCATCGAGGAGTATCAGCGCTCGATTGCTCTCGATTCTAAGAGTCCAGCTACCCATGTCAATCTCGGGATCGCTTATTTCCATCTTGGACTGCTCGACAAGAGTCAGGCTGAATACCAGGCTGCGCTTGCCCTTGAGCCGAATCACCTAGAAGCCAGGATCAATCTTGGCGTAACCTATTATAACCAGGGGGAATATGACCTGGCTATCGGGGAATACCGCAAGGCTTCACTTCTTAGCCCAAACAGTATTCAGCCCTATGTGAATATGGGCCTGGCCTATTTGGCTAAGGGATTGTACGCCGAAGCCATAGCTGAATACCAGAAAGCCTTGAAGATTGATCCCAACAGCCTTGAAGTGCATCTTAATCTGGCCAGTGCATATTTCAATCATGGGCAATACCAGCAAGCCTTAGCTGAATACCAGAGCATCACCCGGCTTGATCCGAAAAATCCAGCAGGCTACTATGGCCTGGGGTACAGCTATTTTTACCAGGGGCTCTTTGATCAGGCAATTTCAGCCCTGCGGAATGCGCTTCGTCTGAAACCAGACTATCTTGAAGCCAGGCTCCTGCTGGATAAGGCCTTGTCCATCAAGCAGAACTAGCGGCAGAGCAAAGGCGCTTTCTTTAAAGCTCTCTCTTTGTGGATCATAGACTCAGCGAAAAAGCGCTATTGTCAATTAGTGTAGCGGAAGCGGAAGAGAGAGCCGCTTAGCTGCCCCACCAGGGCTCTACATCTAGGGTAAATTTCAGGTTAGTACAGCAGCCATAGATATCACAAGCGCAGATAATTACCTTGTATTGTCCAGGAAAGTAGGTCAGGATGGAGTAGACCCCTTCTGAGCTAATGGTTCCGATATTGGTACTGTAATACAATTTGTCTCCATCAGGGTCAGAAATACTGGTAACCAGGGTAAAGAGGGTTCCAGCTCGGGCAAGCTGCGGGCTGTAAATCTTGGTACCTCGAGGCGGATGGTTAAACCAGCTTCCACGGTTGACTACGGTCATTTTTTTCTTGATCTTGGCAATGGCTCCCTTTTCATCCTGAACAGTGATTTCTATCCTGAAATCGCCCTCAAATCGGGGAGTAAACTGGATCAGACCTGTATGGGGGTTAATAATGGACTCCTGCCAGGGGCCATATTGATAGTTAGGCAGGCCATCAATGATAGCTGAATAGGTAAGCTGATCACGGTCCTGATCAAATACCTTGACCTGATAGGTAAAGGGCTCATCCACATAGCCAACAAACTTTCCCATCCTTTGAATGACCGGAGGATGATTACTAATATGATAGTTAACCACAGATAAGGGGAAGACATTCACGTCGCTATTGTACTTATCCCGTACCGTGGCGGTTATGATTAGGTCCTCTAGGCACTGGGGGGTGAATCGAAAAGCAGCCCGAGCTGTAGAAAAGGGGGTCATAGGGTCGTTCGGATCAAGAGGCAAGGGCAAAACAACTCCTTTGGTTACTTTTGTACCTTGTGCTCCCCATCCGCCAATTTGAACCTCAAAGGTGAGAGGGTCTTTATCCCTGTCATTGGCATATAGAATCAATTCAAAAGGCTCAAAAAGAGTAGCAAACTGAGGCCCTGGGCAGTAAAGCGAGGGACGGCGATTTTTATACCGAGCAAGATCTTCAGAGAAAGAGATTTCATCCAGAGAGTATTCATTTCCCAAAAAAAGGATTCCATAAACTGCCCCAAGGTGTTGCGGCTTTGGTAAAAGAGACGCCTTTTGGGCCTGATCGAGATCTTCTTGAAGATTGCGAACTACAAGGTGCCAGGTAGTGTCTTGAATCTCCCGACCGAGCGGATAGCTTATACAGGGGGTCGGACTGGCTGCGGCCAAGGATTTTGGCAAGGGGATGGGGGGGCTGAAGGTTCCCAAATTCTGCGGCCCTTGTCCATCAATCGGAGAGTAATTAAGCCATATCCAGTTATTTTCCTTAGTCTTAACCAGAACATAGCATTGAACCTGAGTAAATTTTTCTAACCCTACGGGAGCTTTTATTTTGTAGGTTAATCCAGCTCCCTGTGGAGGCTGACCGGTGGTTGGGTCTTTTACCGAGTAGTAAGCTAGACAATAGGGTTGTAAGCCATTCATAACCGAAGGAGAGCAATGCACACATAAAACCCTGCTTCCTTCAGCCTTATCAAGCTGAGTATAAATAAGGCCATACCCTATTCCAAAACCATTAACGGGATAGGATGGGTCTGAGGTTTGCCAGCCATGATTATAGGGTGAGTCCCAGTATTCGAAATCATCGAAAATAAAAGCCTCAGCCAAATTGAGGAAGATAAAGTTGAGGAAGATAAAGAAAATGCAGATTAATATTCCAGCAGCTATCAAAATCATCCAATTTTTTTTGTTTTGAAGTCTCATATTTGCAAATTACTCCTTTTTTTACTTTAATTAATTTTGCTCAAAAAGTTGGCTCTCTTCTTTTGCAGCTTGTTTTAAGCTGTATTAACTTTATCTTTTAAGTAGAGATGGATTGACTTTGTTTTTTCTTACGGTAGAAAAAAATTGTCTTTTTTTCCTCTTGGGTATTGACAGATGAGAGTAGGAATTAGTATTATTATTTTGAACACTCCGATTAGAGTGTAAAAGGAGTGTTAAAAATTTTAACCCAGAGCGCTGAGAAACCCCTTAATAACCTAGGAGGAAGTCTATGACCAGAAAGAGCAAAAAACTACTGACCAATGGCAAACTACTCACTAAAGTATTCACCACTATGCTAGCCGCGGCGGGTTTAATTTTTGGCCTTGTTGTATCTACTAAGACAGCAGGCACAGCAGCCCGGACAACTAACTCAAGAGAGGAGCCAGCCAGATTGGCCGCCGTGGCACCTGCTGCCGCCGCTCCTCAGGCCGAAGAGCTAGCCGGCACCATCGCCATCTCAGGAGCCTGGGCCCTTTATCCTATGGCGGTAAAATGGGCTGAGGAATTTCAAAAGATTCACCCTAAGGTAAAAATTGATATCGCCGCTGGCGGAGCTGGAAAAGGAATGGCTGATGCTCTGGCAGGAGTAGTTGATATTGGCATGGTTTCGCGGGATATTCATCCGGCCGAGGTCCAAAAAGGGGCCTTTTGGATCTCAGTGGTCAAGGACGCGGTCGTACCCACGATCAATGAGCACAACCCCTTCTTGAGGGAGATTCTGGCCAAGGGGGTCAAGAAAGAGACCTTGGCTGCCATCTGGATAAGCGGAAAGATTAGCCGATGGAGTGAGGTGGTTGGAATAAGTGGGCTCAGCCGCCAACAGGAGGGCCAGGATGGTATCCATGTCTACACCCGATCTGATGCCTGTGGGGCCGCGGAAACCTGGGCTCAGTATCTGGGGAAAAATCAGGAAGACCTTCTGGGGATCGGAGTCTACGGCGACCCTGGCCTAGTTGAAGCAGTCAGTAAAGACAGGTTGGGCATTGGTTTCAATAACATCAACTATGTCTATCAGGCTAAGACAAAAGAGCAGGTTAGCGGCATTCGCGTCCTGCCGATTGATCTAAACGGCAATGGCCGCCTGGATGAGGATGAAAATTTTTATCAGGATCGGCAAGCGATCACTAGGGGAATTGCTACGGGAAAATATCCTTCTCCGCCTGCCAGGGAGCTACATTTTGTCTCTCAGGGCAAGCCTAAGAAGCCGATTGTGGTCGCCTTCTTGAGATGGATTTTGACTGATGGACAAAGATATGTTCCTGAGGCTGGCTACATCAATCTGTCTGAGGAAAAACTTCAGCAAGAGCTTCAAAAACTCGAAAGGTAGGTGATAACCATATGGATACATCCTCATCTTCATTATCTCAATCTCAATTATCTCATCAATTATCTCAGCCGTTGCCATCCGATCAGACAGCAGCGCTACAGGGGCAGCCCTCGCCAGCGCTCATCGGGCTTCTGCAAGGCTCAAGGCTAATCAAGGATAAGCTGGCTGCGGCCTCGATGCTGTTTTTGACCATTGGCTCAAGCCTGATGATATTTCTTATTGCCCTTCAGCTCTATCAGCGGTCGAGGCCGATTTTGGCCATGAAGGGGCTTGCTGAGTTGCTCTTTTCGAGCTCTTGGCGTCCTTTGAGAGGAGAGTTTGGCTTTTTCCCCTTTATCATGGGCACTCTTTGGGTAACCGCTGTGGCCGTGATCATAGCTGTGCCGCTGTGTCTTCTGACCGCAATCTATCTGTCTGAGTATGCTCCGAGAATGGTGCGGGAGTGGGCCCGACCTCTAGTCGATCTGCTGGCTGGAATTCCCTCGGTAGTCTATGGGCTATGGGGGATTTTGGTGATTGTTCCGCTGATCAAAAATTATATTGCTCCAGCCTTTGGCACCTTCTCGACCGGCTATAGTGTCCTGGCCGCTGGGATAGTGCTGGCCATTATGATCTTTCCGGTGATTATTCATGTTTCGGTTGAGGTGTTCGGATCGATACCGTATGAGATGAGGGAAGCTGCCCTGAGCTTGGGAGCGACCGGTTGGCAGACCGTAAAGTATGTGGTCCTGCGCAAGGCTATGCCAGGGATAATAGCGGCTGTGGTTTTAGGCCTCTCTAGGGCTTTTGGCGAGACTATGGCTGTTTTGATGGTGGCTGGCAATGTGGCCAGGGTTCCCTCATCGCTCCTCGGTCCTGCCTATCCTCTGCCGGCCCTGATCGCCAATAGCTACGGCGAGATGCTGTCTGTGCCTCTCTATGATTCAGCGCTTCTTTTGGCTTCACTCATTTTACTGGCAATAGTGCTCTTGTTCAATATTCTCTCACGGCTTATTCTGATTAGGGTTGAGAGAAATATTCAATAGATTATAGAAAAAATTATGAAAAGATGAAAAAAATATGTATAGAGGAAAAATGAGGAAAAATATGGATAGAGGGAAAAAGAGTATGAATAGATGGACAATAATCAACAGGAAGAAGATAGAAGAGAGGATCTTCAAGTGCCTGATGGTGGCCTCAAGTCTGATCATTCTGGCAGTCTTGCTGCTGATCCTGGCTACGGTAATCGTGCGGGGGCTGCCTACTTTAAGTCTAGCCATGCTTACCCAGGTTCCTCGTGGGGGGTACTACCTTGGTCAGGGCGGCGGAGTAGCGAATGCCATTGTCGGCTCGCTCCTGGTGTGTGCAGGAGCGATAGGGCTAGCCATAATGCTCAGTCTGCCAACGGTTTTGTATCTCAATGTCTATGCCCGCAAATCCTCCCCTTTTGCCTCTTTCACCCGTTTTTCCTTTGATGTTCTGTGGGGTGTGCCCTCGATAGTCTACGGAGCTTTCGGCTTTGCCATCATGCTATTTTTCGGGCTCAGGACCTCGCTTCTCGGCGGCATTCTGGCCGTAACCTTCCTGATCCTGCCCATTATGAGCAGGACCATGGATGAGGTGGTCAGAATGGTGCCTGCCGAGCTCCTTGAGGTATCCTACTGCCTTGGGGCGACAAAACTTGAGGCCGCGCTTCGGGTAGTAATCAGGCAGAGCCTGCCTGGTCTTTTGACTGCGGTCCTGATTGCCTTTGGAAGAGGGGTTGGGGATGCTGCCTCGGTCATGTTTACGGCTGGCTTCACCGATTATATTCCCACATCGCTTCTGCGTCCTGCAGCCACTCTTCCTCTGGCTATTTTCTTTCAACTGGGGACCCCTATCCCTGAAGTTCAAAACAGGGCCTATGCTTGTGCCTTTATTCTGACGGTGATTATTTTGATGATCAGCGTTGGCAGCAGGCTGCTGAGCAGGAAATTTACCAAACATAATCTCCGGTAAGGAAAATTAATGTGTTACGCACTTAGCGAAAGAACCATAGAAAGAAAGCTGAGGGATCAGAAAGAAAATAGTTGCGGATGAAACTTTGAACCTGCTCTTTTAAGGTTAAGGAGATGACAATGGAGTTAAGACCTCATGTAAGTATTCGCAATCTCAATGTGTTTTACGGCAATGAACATGCTTTGAAGAATATTACCGTGGATATACCGCAAAAGAAGATCACGGCGATTATCGGCCCTTCGGGCTGCGGCAAAACCACCCTGCTGCGATCCTTAAACCGCCTGGTGGATTCAGTGGATGGGGTCAAGGTATTTGGCCAGATTCTAGTTCAAGGGCAAGATATCCTTGATCCTAAGATAGAAGTTACCGAGGTCAGGAAAAAGATGGGGCTTTTATCCCAAAAGCCTTATCCCTTGCCGATGTCGATCTATGATAATATCGCCTTTGGCCCGCGGCTTCACGGGGTGCGAGATAAAAAGAGGCTAGATGAAATTGTCGAGCGCTATCTCAGGGAAGTGAGCCTCTGGGATGAGGTCAAAGACAGGCTCCAGGCACCAGCCTCAAAGCTTTCACTCGGCCAGCAGCAGAGGCTATGCCTGGCCAGAGGGCTGGCTGTTGAGCCGGAAATTATCCTAGGTGATGAGCCAACCTCTGCCCTTGATCCTAAATCAAGTCAGCACATTGAGGCCAGGTTCCTTGAGCTCAAGGAAAAGTATACCATTGTCATCGTTACTCACATTCTACGCCAAGCTAGGAGGCTAGCTGACTATGTGCTATTTCTCTATTTTGGGGAGCTCATCGAGCATGGCGAGGCCAGCGAGGTATTTGAAAACCCCAAGGAGGCCATGACCAGGGAGTATATCAAGGGCACCATCAGTTGATGAGGGCGCAGGGCAGGGTAGGGGGGTAGTTCAGGGTAGGGGGTAGTTTAAGTAGGGTGGGAGTTTAAATTTAAGAGGGCATGGTGTTATGTCCAAAGGGGAAATATACGATAAAGTCAATAAATTCAATCATCCTGGATGATAGGAAGTAGAGAAGAGTCGGAAAATATAATTAAAAAAAATATAATTTTTTTTATTTTTCTGGAATTTATCCCATCAGCTCGCCCGTTGGGGAGAATCCCTATTTGAGCAGAAAAATTGAGAACCTGACCTCATGAGTCGCCCATCCTTCCGCTTCAGTTTATGGAATTGATAACCATAATTTCAAGTCATACTTACCTATAAAAAAGTAATTTTTTATTCATACCTGGATTTTGCTCCCTGATTCTCTGCCTGATTTTGGGGTGGATAGCCTTCTTTTTTATTATTTAATATAATATCAAAATTTATATTTTATTATCTATTTAAAAAAATAAGAATTTTCTATAAAAGGCACATATATTGCTTGTTTATTTATCAGTGTAAGAGCTGAATCATGTAAGAGCTGATCAAGTATCGCCTAGGCGAAAAAAAATCAAAAAGAGCCATCTCTTCACTAGAGATGGAAAAGAGGTATGAAGTAGAGTGCAGGCCGGCTGTAAATTTATATGGGGCAATCCTTCTCCCTCTCTCCCCCCGGCCTGCATTATTATTTCCCTGGATTTTGGGGCCAAACGAGCAAAAAGCACAGGGCACTTTCACCGGGCGAGTGAGCGACAAGTGGCAGGCGCCGCACAGGCCGGATTTTCGAGGCACTTTCCCCGGGGGCGCGTGAGCGAAAAAAACCTTGGGAGATTCTGGCTTTCAGCTAAACACTAGCATATACAGGCAAACCTTGGCGCAAATAGCCTGCAGGAAACATAGTGTAAAGGCAATCTTAAAGAATGCCCGATGGATACATGATTGCTGACAAGTTGATAAATGCCCAAGTTGATAAATGTCTTGCTGAATTCTATAGCTGCAAGCGGTCTTTAGAGCACAAAAAAGCGCGGTATGGAGTCTATTTTAGGTTCCCTCGGAAAGGGGATGAATTTAAGGCCATAAAAGAAGCTCATTTTTCGTTTTTTTCGGCAGATGAAAAAGGTGAAAGCATTTCAACGAGACAGATGCTCTATGTGGATAAGACCTTTTGATAAAACTTATGGGATAAGACTTATGGAAAACAAGGAAGAGCAGGGGTGGGAGAGAGGAAAGAGCAGGGGATGGGCTGGTTAATGGGCTGGTTACAAGGAGCAAGCTGGCTGGTTATAAGGAGGAAGAGGAGCCCAAGGGGTTTTGAGAGAAGCGGACTGATCGTAAGTGGAAGAAGGATCAATCAGTGTAGTAGATAGAAGATGTCGGCAATATAAGTTAGGTTAAGTTAAGCGGTTCTTTCGCTAAGTGCGTAACCCAAGTTGGCAGCGGATCGATTATGCTAGCAATTATAGCGTTTATAGCGTTGCGGACCTTGTGTCTGCCCAGCTTGCGCACTTTGTTAGCGAAAGGACCATTAAGTATGGAGGTAAGAGTTAAATAAGCTTTTGGAGAATAGGATATTATGGTAAAAACGGTAAAAGGGGATGAGATTTTGGAAGAGCAGAGAGAGGAAGGAAAAAGAGAGGGTGAGAAGGATAAGAGCGGTTTTGATCCGCAAACCAGGGAGAGAATGATTCTCGATCATCTCATGCTGGTCAAATATATTGCCAAAAGATTGGCTAATCATCTGCCCGCATGTCTTGATCTTGAAGATTTGATCGAGGTAGGGATTATTGGTTTGATCGACGCTATCGAAAAGTATGACCCGACTAAAAATATTAAGTTCAAGACGTATGCGGAATTTCGAATTCGAGGAGCTATTCTGGATGAGCTTCGATCCCTTGATTGTACTCCCCGCTCGATTCATCAGAAAGCCAAGCAATTTGAAAGCGCCTATCAGGATGCGGAAAAAAAGGTCGGCAAGGATGCCACTTCAGTGGAAATTGCTCAGGAAATGGGGCTTTCCGTGGAGGAGTTCAATCAATTGAGCCAGCAGACAAAAGGGTTTTCCGTTCTCAACCTGGAGGACCTTGACAAGGGGCTGTCGAAAAAGGAGAAGGACAACCTTATCGGCATGCTTCGATATTCATATGATGAGCATGTTTTGGAGTATCTTAACTACAAGGAGATTCGCGATGTGCTGAGTGAGGCAATAAATGAGTTGCCGGCCAGGCAGAGAACCGTTCTCTCTCTTTATTACTGGAAAGAGATGAGCATGAGGGAGGTGGGAGAGCTTCTTGGGTTAGCTGAATCAACGGTTTCTTCTCATCATCATCGGGGAATCAAACATCTTCGGCAGAAGGTTAAGGAGCTGAGCAGTCGGCTGGATATCTGCCAATGAGCTGAGCAGTCGGCTGGATATCTGCCAATGAGCTGAGCAGCTGGCTGGATATCTGCCAATGAGCTGAGCAGCTGGCTGGATATCTGCCAATGAAATGAGATGAGAGCGCGGTGGATAATCTGCCAATGAGAGCCGATTAGAGAAGCGAGCAATAAGAGTAGAATGAATTAATACAAATTTGACACCGTGTAGGGATTTGACACTGTGGTAGAGATTTTACAACGTGTAGGGTAGGGTCGATTCGTGAATAGCCCCTCATCAAAATTGTAAGCCTAATCAAAATTGTAAGGGCGGACCTTTCAAAATTGTAAGGGCGGACCTTGTGTCCGCCCAAATTGTTTGTTTTGTTAGCGAAAGAACCAGTAACTGCTCGGCCATAAAGGTTTATAACTTGACATAATGGAGCAAGCCATGGACAAGTGAAATAATTATCTTGGCCAGGATGTTATACTCATTCCAGGATGTTATACTCATTATAGTCGGTTATGGTCGATCGCTTAAAAGCTTTTTTAAAATCGACAGGCTTTAAATTTTTCAGCCTTTCGATGTTGGGGTGCGACTTCAGCCCCGTACTCCTTAAGTCTTCTCCATAGGGTTGTTCGCCCGATTCCCAGCAGTTTAGCCGTTTTTTTCTGGTCCCAGGCGTTGGTTTGCAGCTTTTTTAAGATATAGAGCTTTTCAAGCTCTTTTAAGGTAAGGTCCCTCTCCTGGGCGATCTGGGGCAGGACAGGCTCAGACTCCCTGAGATAGCTTGGTAGATCCTCCAGGGTGATTTGATCCTGAGTCGACATTAGTAGGGCATATTCAATGACGTTTTTTATTTCCTGAACATTTCCCGGCCACTGGTATCTCATAAACCGCGACAGTACTGCAGGAGAGAGTGATTTGGCTGGCGAGATGGCATATCTGCTCAGGAAATGATGAGCTAAGAGTGGAATATCCACCTTCCGCTCTCTGATTGGCGGAAGATAAATGGGAAGCCCGCTAATTCTGAAAAATAAATCCTGGCGAAATGATTTCTCCTCGACTAGAGGTTTGAGGTTTCTTTTACTGGTGGCAATAAGCCGAATACTTCCGTTCAGGAGGCTGTCCTGGTTTTGCGGACGGGAGGATGCATCGAGGAGAAACAGCAGGCTGGCCTGAACAAACGGGCTAGCCCGGTCGATGTTATTCAAAAGGAGCGTGCAATTTACTTTCTCGTTATCGAGCTTTCCTGCCTCCTCCAGAATTTTCGATCTCAGGTGCTCGAAAGTTTGCTCCTCAGACAGTTTATCAGGAAGGCTACAGCAGTTTAGGGTGATAAGCGGGAATGCACGCCGAGAGCTGTTTTGATGGATCATGTGAGCCAGGGTCTTTTTGCCGGTTCCGTCCTCGCCGATAATCAATATCGGGCTTTCGACATCCGAGATGCGGGCCAGGAGCTTGAAGATCTCGACCATCTGCCGCGATCTTCCAACCAGGGAGGGTGGGGTGGAAACATCTTCATCGATTGAGCGCCTCATAAAATGCTTACGCTCGATAGCATGTTGGACAGTCTCGATAATCTTTTGGGGTTCAAAAGGTTTCAGTAAATAGTCATAGGCGCCAAGCTTCATCGAGTTTATGGCACTGTCAACGGATTCATTGCCGGTAATTACGATCACCTCGGTATCGGGAGAGATCTCTTTTATCTTCTTCAGCAGATCTAGCCCATTGATGTATGGCAAGAGCAGATCAACCAAAACCAAATCATAAGGCATTCCAGTAATCATGGCTTCAGCTTCAAAGCCATTCTCCGCCTCATCTACCTGATAGCCTGAGTTTTTCAGGAGAGAGGTCAATCCCTGCCGAGTGCTTTGATGATCCTCAATGATAAGAATATTGTCCATATCCGTCCCCCTTTATTAAATTTGTTATAATTTAACATGTTATGTTATGATTGTCAATATTATACTTAACTAAAAATTGATCATTTTCTGCCCTTGCCGGATATCTCTGGCCACTAGGGCCTGCTCGATTTGGCGGCGATTTTCACCACCGTTCAGAGCCCAGGCAGGGGCAAGCAGCTCATCAGGATGGGGATCGCTGATAAGCCGCTGGATGACCATAGTTGGGGGAAGGTACTGGATAAATTCGCACAGGATGTCAAGATACTCTTCCCTGCTGAGACAGCGGTATTCACCTCGCTGATAGAGACTAGCCAGGGGAGTGCCTTTAATCACATACAGAAGATGCAGTTTGATTCCCTGGATTGGAAGTTGTGAGAGCCGCCGAGCCGTGTCGATCATCTCGGCTTTTCCCTCTCCAGGCAGGCCAAGGATGACGTGGACGCAGAGGTTGATTTTGGGGTAATTTTGGGCTAGGTCAACAGCCTCAAGAAATTCTCTGATTCCATGCCCACGGTTTATTCTTTGTAAGGTTTGCTCATGGAAGGATTGCAGCCCAAGCTCAAGCCAGATTAGATAATCCTGAGCAGCATAGCTTGCCAGAAGGCCCATCACCTTTGGATCGAGGCAGTCGGGCCGGGTGCCGATACACAGGCCAACGATTCCCTCAACAGACAGGGCTTCATCGTATAGATGCTTGAGGATTTGAAAGGGAGCGTAGGTATTGCTAAAGGATTGAAAATAGGCTAGAAATTTCCTCGCCTTATAGCGCCGGCCGATTGCTTGCTGCTGCCTTAGAATCTGCTCTCGTACCGAGCGGCCAGCCAGCAGACCCTCTCCTGTGCCTGAGCCTTTGGAGTTACAGAATATACATCCCCCAAAAGACTTGGTGCCGTCACGATTGGGACAAGTTAGGCCGGCATCAATGCTTATCTTTTGTACCCGCTCACCATAGAGGTTTCGCAGATAGGTGTTAAAATCATAGATCCGGTCGCTCATATGGCCATGAAATCCACTTTCCCCATACCGCATACTCTATCTCCGCGGCTGTGGGCTGCTCATGCAGAGGCTCAAAAAAATTTTTCCACCTTGGGTACTCTTTCATTTGCTTTTAAGGATCTTGTTATAGTATAACATATAACCAGCTCTGAGAGTGAGCGTGGTAAATCAGGCTAATTGAAATTTCAATTAATCTAGAACAAGAATCAAGCCAAAAACGAGCATATTAGTATTTACAGTATATTAACAAGCATAATATATATTAACAAGTATATATAGTATTATTTAAGTATGATGAAGTATGATGTAATTGTCGTCGGTGCAGGACATGCTGGCTGTGAAGCTGCCCTGGCTAGCGCCAGGATGGGATGCAGCACTCTCCTTCTGACCATGAATCTTGACGGTATTGCCTACATGGCTTGCAGCCCGTCCATCGGCGGGCTTGGCAAGGGCCACCTGGTGAGGGAAATCGACGCCCTGGGCGGTGAAATGGGCAGGGTAGCGGATAGGACCGCCATTCAGTTCAAAACCCTGAACACCAGTAAGGGCCCGGCAGTTCAGGGGTCGAGGACCCAGAACGATAAGCTTCGCTATCACATGGTGATGAAGGAAACCTTAGAGAAAGCTCATCAGCTCCATATCTGCCAGGGGATGGTTGAGGAGCTTTTGGTGGATGGCCAGCGGATTTTTGGGGTAAGGACACGGGTACAGGGTGAGATTTTGGCCCAAGCAGTGATTTTGGCTACTGGAACCTATCTGCGGGGTCTGGTGCACATTGGGACTGAGAGTTTTTCTGCTGGACGAGCTGGTGAGTTTTCTGCCGAGGGGTTAGCCCGGAATCTAGCCAGGCTCGGCTTTCAGATCGGCAGGCTGAAGACCGGCACGCCTCCACGGCTTCGCCGCTCAACCATTGATTTTTCCGCTATGACCCCTCAGCCAGGAGATGATTCTCCTCGGCCCTTTTCCTCATCTACCACCTGCGCCGAGCTTCCGCAGCTTCCCTGCTACCTTACCCAGACTAATGATAAAGTCCATGATTTGATCCGAAAAAACATTCATCTCTCGCCCCTCTACAATGGGACAATTACCGGCATCTCAGCCCGCTACTGTCCCTCCTTGGAAGATAAGGTCATGAAATTCCCTGAGCGGCAGAGCCATCAGGTGATTATTGAGCCCGAAGGCCTTGAAACCGAGGAAATGTACGCTAGTGGCCTTGGCAATAGCCTCCCCTACGAGCTTCAGGTGGCCATTGTCCACTCGGTTAAAGGTCTTGAGGAGGCCCAGGTTATGAGACCAGCCTATGCCATCGAGTATGACTTTATCTTTCCTACACAACTTAAGCCGACCTTAGAAACCAAGCTGATCGCGGGTCTTTACCTGGCTGGTCAGATCAATGGCACCTCAGGCTATGAGGAGGCCGCGGCTCAGGGGCTTTGGGCCGGAATCAATGCCGCCCTGGCGGTGCGTGGGGATGAACCCTTTATCATGGACCGCTCGGAAAGCTTTATGGGGGTTTTGGTGGATGATCTGATTACCCGGGGAACCCGTGAGCCTTACCGGATGTTCACCTCAAGGTCAGAATATCGGCTCATCCTCAGGGAGGATAATGCCGATCTGCGGCTTACGGAAAAAGGCTATCGGCTTGGCCTGGTCAGCCAGGAGCGCTACGAGCAGGTCAGGGAAAGGGAGCGAGCCGTTCGCCTGGGGCTAGAATGGCTTGGCTCGGTCAAGATTTTGCCTAATGTGGAAACAAATCAGGCTCTAGCCAGATTGGGCTCGGCGCCGCTTCAAAAGGTAGTCAGCCTGAAGGAAATCCTAAGACGCCCTGAGCTCAGGTTTCAAGATTTGCAGTCTCTGCCTGCTCATCAGACCTGCGGCGGCTGGCCCTCTGTCTGTTTGGACCCTGAAGTAGTGCGCCAGATCGAGATTGAGGCAAAATATGAAGGCTACATCCAGCGCCAGATGCAAGAGATCAGGCAGTTTCAAAACCTGGAAAGGGTCAAGATTCCACCTGACTTTGACTACCAGAGATTGTCAGGCCTATCTAACGAGCTGAAGCAAAAACTCACCGACATTCGCCCTATTTCTCTCGGCCAGGCATCCCGGATTTCGGGCATGACTCCAGCGGCTCTTTCCGTGTTGATGATTCACCTAAAAACCAGGAAGGCATTAGAAAAATCGCTCTGATATTCCTCCTTATCTGCATCTGCATATGAGCGCTCTGATATACTCTTTGGTCTTTTCTTTGGTCTTTAAGGATTCGAATTTGCGCAAGGTTCAGAATGAAAAAGGGATCAAGGGGCAAAAAACGAAAAAGATTCTTTCCCTGGATAATATCAGCCATCCTGTTAATTATCCTGGCTACAGGAGTCGGCTATCTTTTCTTCATCCCTGATATTTCAAAGCTGGTTAGTGAGAATCCCCAAAAGACAGCTTTCATGGCCTATCGGGAGCGAGAGTGGAAAGCCAAGGGCAAGAGAGTCAAAATCAAGCAGCGCTGGGTACCTCTTTCACAAATATCACCGCATCTGATCAGGGCAGTGATTATTGCTGAAGATGATAAGTTTTGGAAGCATAATGGATTCGATTATGAGGCCATCAGAGCAGCCATAGAGCAGGATATTGCGGCTAGAAGATTTAAATTTGGCGGCAGCACGATCAGCCAGCAGCTGGCTAAGAACCTCTACCTTTCGCCAGCCAAGAATCCTTTGAGAAAAATCCGTGAGGCGATCATCACCTGGCGGCTGGAGAGAACCCTTAGCAAAAGACGTATCTTGGAGCTCTATCTAAACGTCATCGAGTGGGGAGAGGGAATATTCGGCGCCGAAGCTGCGGCCAGATATTACTACGGAAAGTCAGCTTCGCGGCTTACTCCCCTTGAGGCAGCCAGACTGGCTGCGGTTATTCCTAATCCGCGGCGGCTCAATCCGAGGGATAATCACCGCTCTGTGGTCAGGCGATCAAACCGCATCTGGCACCGTATTATGGCTATAAGGGGAAGAGAGGGTTAATCAGCCCGGGGGCAACGAGAGCGGCTGCCCCCGCGCGATGTTTTGTCAAGGTTTAAGGTTTGCTCTGCGGCCAATCGCAGCTTATCAATATACTGCAAATCTCCTCTGGACAGGGCAGACGTTTAGTCTGCTGTCACATGTAGTCTATCAGGTAATCTTAGGCTCAAGTTTTTTCGCCTGCTCTATCCAGTGCTGAACAACACGGGGTGAAGGATTAATCTTGGATAGCCGCTTTCTCGCGTTGATCTCGTGAAGCTTCTGAGAGAGAGCGGTTGCGTCCTGATCACGCAGATCCAAGGTTGTTCTTATTCCAGAGGCTTCGAGCAATTGGCTTGTCTGGCGGCCAATTCCACGGATTCTAAATAAATCCGCAGTGTTGGTCCACTTAAGCAAAGTGTCGGCATCAATCCCTATCTTTCCAGCCAGCTCGTCCCGCTCTTCCCTGCGCCCGCACATATTCAGCAAATCATCGGTTGTGTCTATTCCCACTTGGTGTAATTTTTCCGAGTAGGATGGACCAATTCCCTCGATTTCATCAATCCTGTTTGCCATAATCCTTATCTCCTTATTTAATATCCATTACAATAAAGAATTTAATTTTCTTCATCCTCTTTTCGGTTATTTTATAAATTATAATTTCGTTATTGAAGATGAGAAAATAGGAAATGGAGAAACAGGAAACAAAAACTACCGCCAAGAAGGCAGATCTATGATCATAGTAGTTAAATCTAAAATCATAGTAACAGATTGTTTTTTAAAAGTAAATAGCTGATTTGACAAACACCCCTTGGCGAAGTAGCCTGACTTCATCGAGATTCGATTTCCCCTTTTCCCCAGAATAATAATAGGTAATATCAGTGCCGCCATCTGCGGCCAGCCACAGATATTGCCAGCCCAGCTCAAAACCGATCGCTGCCCAAGGATGATAGATAAGCGACAGCTCGGCACTCACTCCATACCCATAGGCCTTATGATGAAAGCTTGGATTTTGGGCAAAATCATCCTCAAGGTTCCATATTCCCGTACCAAGATAATGGGTCAGCAGGGGGGTTACTTTACCTTCGATTTCCAGAGAATGGCAAAGCGGAATAAGGGGGTGGGTTAAATTCCACGTTGACTTTAGTCCGATCTTGATCGCATCCCAGCTGAAATGGTAATAGGAGTTTAACCAGCCGACGGTTTGCTCTCTATTGGCTATTGGCCCATTATCCTGGGCAGATCTGCTCTCCTGGCTGTCAAGCCGAGAAGTGGTGGGCAGGGGCCGGGTGGAGAACATACGCAGACTGTCCTGGTAATGCTGAATCCCTAAAATTCCCTGCCAATGCCAGGCTGGGGATAGCCTTGGGGCCCTTGCCCTGAGTGAATGAGGAGCTGTACCAAAGGGTAGAGTAATCCGCCCCTCCAGACTCCAGAGATCAACACGGCCATCTACAGGATTTTTTGACTCTGAAAGCCGCCGGCTATTCTCATAATCGGTATCTTGGGAACGCCCGTTGTTGATCGGGGCTGCGGCAAAGAGAAGGTTTAAACCAAAGGCAGGAGCATAGTGGAGGATATCGACTTCGATAGAGAGCAGATCTGCATCAAGGTCATGGTATTTGAGCCTGGAGATGCAACTGCCCGATTTGCTGCTGAAGGATGTCTGCCAGGAGGCATCGGCCCTAGTGGGCCAATAGCCTGTTCGTAGACAAACATCGTCTTTTCGCTTAACCGAGAGATTATCTTGGCTAAGGCTTGGGCGGCTGCCTAGAAAAATCATTAATCCTGCCGCGATCAGGACTATTACAGGATTTGGCTGGACGCTGAGGATGGTTTTCATCCGAAAATCTCCCTCACCTTAATTCTTCCTCACCTATATCATTTCAAGGACTTTGCAACTCAAGGACTTCGCAATTTCTTGAGTTAAACTATCCCCCCTTAAGGAGGGCAAACTATCCAGACTATCCTACATAAACGATAAATCTTGTGGCCTAACGATAAATTTTGTGGCCCCAAACGTATAATCCCAAACAGGGCTATTTGGCGAGTTGAGACTTTATGCTTTGAAGAACATATCTTTATCGGTAAGTTGAGAGAAAATAAGCTCACCGAGCTATCTTTTAGAAAACTTCCTGCTCTTATAGTGCTTAAGTTTTGGTTTTCCCAGGCATGATTTTTGGTTAGCTATTTTGGAAATAACTTTTGACTTGCCCACTCTTGATTTTTTGGATCGGGAATACTATCATAGCATCTTGCCAGGCCTACTTTTTCGCTTAGGCGACTTGAGGGGTCCGCTTCATCCTGCCACAACCTTTGCTCGCTTGTACCGGTATCATGCTTTATAAGGGGTCTTGATCGCTCTTATTAGCTAGCGCCTTATACTGGAGAGCAAGAGATGAAGAGCAATAGATTAAAGGGAGGAAGGAGTATGAGGAATTTGGAGGAAGGTAACAATTTGGCAATATAGACAATACTGCACTTTTGCGGAAAATCTCTCCATGCCTTGAAATTCTTGAAGGTTATCTTTCATACCAAACCCAGTAAAATCAAGAGCTTGGAGAAAAAGCGCAAAAGTATATGCAAAATTATATAGACAAAAGTATATAGACAATATATACGGTAGTTAAAACCTTATGGAGGGCATCTGATGAGTGAGAAAGAGTATATGCTCCAGAAGGACTATGATCGACTGATGCAGGAGCTGGAAAGATTAAAGAAAAAGGAGCGGCCCGAAGTGATAGCCAGAATTGCTGAGGCCAGGGCATTTGGAGACCTGTCGGAAAATGCAGAATATGATGCCGCCCGTGAGCATCAATCATTTATCGAGGGAAGAATCCTTCAACTAGAGGATCGTCTAGCCAAGGCTATTGTCATTAATCCGAATGATTTGCCCAAGGATAAGATTGTCTTTGGCAGCCGGGTTATCCTGTATGATCTGGACGAGGATCGTGAGGTGGAGTATACCCTTGTGGGCAAGGATGCAGATTACAGCAAGAAGGAGATCTCGGTTTACTCTCCCATTGGCCGAGGATTGCTGGGAAAACGCGAGGGAGATGTGGTTGAAATCAAGGTGCCTTCCCGAACCTTGCGCTACGAGGTCCAAAAGATCAATCCACAAGATGATTAATAGGCCATCTCACTTCTACCAATATCAATACAATTACCAATATCAACAATATTGGTCAACAATATTGGAAGAGATCATTAATATTTGAGTGATATTATTGGCCTAGATATGGCTTTGGGGTAGGCTCTAGGTGGTCTTTTCGCCAACAAAGTGCGCAAGCTGTGGTGAACACAAGGGGCCGGCATTCTAGCTTTGACAGGACTTGGGAGTTTAAGCGCAAACTGGGTAAACACAAGGGGCCGTCCCTGCGATTGATTGAGTAATTGGATGAGTAATTGGATATACTCTCGCACTTGGCGAGGAAACCACTAAGTTTTAATTCTGGCCTGGATATCTCAACATCAGAATAATCAAATAATAACCGTAGGATAGTGCTTCAAGTTTGGTTTTTCCAGGCATGATTTTTGATTAGCTCTTATTTATTAGCTACCATTCAATCAAAACCTAACTTGAACGAGTATAGGTCTTCTGGAGGAGCCAGCAAAGTAGTCTTCTGGCCTCTGGTCATGAAAAACGAACCAAAATCAACGGATCGAAAGCTAGCTCAGAGGTTTCTTCTCCTTCTGCTGGTGGCAGCCCTTTTGCTGGCCTTCTACTTGATCAGAACTTACCTTCATTCTCTGATCCTGGCCATACTTCTGGCCTCGATAATTTATCCGATTCATGAGTGGATAACCCGAATTTTTAGAGGGAGAAGGAATCTGGCCGCCTTTGCCTCCTGCTTGTTGGTTATCCTGCTGATCGTGCTTCCACTGCTACTTCTGCTTTTTGGCCTGGTTGATCAGGGGGTGCGCTCAGTCAATGCGGTCCGCGGATGGCTTGAGCAGGTAAACCTAGAAGGCATATTGCAATCTAGATACCTGATCTACCTTCGGCACCTGGGGAGCCGATACTTGGCCTCACCCGGCTTTGCTGTAAACCGTCTCCAGGAGTGGGCGATTAGAGGGAGTCAATACCTTGGGCAGTTCCTGCTGAGCCGGGGTGGAGCGCTGGTTTCTAACCTTGGCGCCCTCTTTGTCCATTTTTGGATTATGATCTTTATTCTCTTCTATTTCCTGCGGGATGGGAAGCAGTGGCTGAATCAATTTCTACACCTTTTTCCCTTGACCAGGAATCAGGAGGAGGTTCTGATCAGCAGGCTCAGAATCGTTGGCCGCTCAGCTCTGATCGGGACAATTCTGACCGCCATTGTCCAGGGGGTTGTCGGCGGCATCGGTTTGTGGATAGTCGGGATTTCCCCTCTGTTTTGGGGGAGCCTGATTGCCGCGGCTTCATTTATTCCGCTGGTGGGAACTGGTCTGGTTTGGTTGCCAGCGGTTTTGTATCTCTTCATGATTCAGCAGCCTGGCCGGGCGATCTTTCTGACCATCTACAGCCTGGCCATTTTGGGCTCCATTGATAACTTCTTGCGTCCCCACCTGATGCCAAAGCAAAAAGGGGTATCTTTCCCTCCGCTATTGATTTTTCTAGCTATCCTTGGCGGGATAAGTACCTTCGGTTTGGTGGGGGTTCTCTATGGCCCCATGATTTTGAGCTTGCTGTCCTCTCTGCTCTATCTCTATGAAGTTGAGTTTTCTTCCTTCCTGGGGCATCAGGATCAATCTTTTCCCCTCCGGCATGATAGCTCTTCTGACCCTCGCCGGCATGATAGCTTTTCTGAGACCTCTTCCGATACAGAGAGCCGGTAGATTCCAAATTTACACAAAAAATTAAAACATTTAACACAACAATAATACATTTTGTACTAACCTACCGATAGATGAATAGAATCACAGGGAGAAAAAATCGGTGCATATAGCGCATATAATTTGTATGCATATAGTGCATATAATTTGATTGAAGATATAACATGGGGGAATTGAAAAATGGAAAAACATAATCTTCGACTCATGCAGTGCTTAAGCCTTGGAATTCTCTTGCTCATATCCTTTGCCTGCACTAAACTGCCAGCCAGGACAGAGCTAGGAGAGCCAAAGAGCGAGCTTTTTTATCCAGCTAAGAGCGCCTTGGATCAAGCTGTTTCCGAGCGGGCCGATGAGCTGGCTCCCGACGTGTATAGGCAAGCTGTCAGGGAGTATTTTAAAGCGGAAGATAAATTTGAGAAAGGAAAGTCTAAGACCGATATCCAAAAGCATTTGCAGGAGGCTGAAAAACTGGCCAGAAAAGCTATTGACACCTCTCAATCCATGCAGAGTAACTTCCCGCAGTTGATTGCTAGCCGCGACAAGGCCATTGCTGCTCAGGCGCATAAGATGGATCTGCCTGCCTACAAAAAAGCGGATAAGTCATTTTTGGACGTCTGCTCTGATGTAGAAAAGGGAAAGATCGACCATGCCCGCAAGAAGGCCGATGAGGCCACAAGCAATTATCGTCTGGCCGAGCTCCAGGCCATTCAGCACAATATGGTTGGGGAATTGAACAGACAGCTCAAGGAAATTGAAAAAGAGGATGTTCACAAGCTGGCTCCAGAGACTTACCAGACTGCGCTCAAATACCGCGACCAGGCCCTGGAGGTCCTGTCTAAGGATCGCTATAATGAGGAACTTGCCCGCCAGAAGGTGAAGGAAGGTGAGTACTACGCCCGTAAAGCCAGATTTTTGGCCCAGAAGGTTAAGGATTTTAAGGGAGAGAAGAGTAATTACGAGAAGCTCTTCCTGCAGAGAGAGGCTGATCTCAATCGGATTGCCTCAAGCCTAGGAGTAAAACCAGAGTTTGACAAAGGCTTCCAGGTAGCGGTTTCTGAGATTGATCAGGCCATCCAGGAGCTGAAGCAGCAGGAGCAGGCCTACCAGCGGCAGCTAAGCTCTAAGGATCAGGCGCTGGCTAGAGCCGAGCAGCAGATCAGGGAGGCTGAGCAGGCCAGAGCTCGGGCTGAAGCTCGGATTAGAGAGGCGGAAGAGGCTAAGAAAAGGATCGCTTCTGAGCTCAAAACTACTGAGAGCGCTCTTGAGATGAGAAGGGCGGCGGAAGAGAAAATGAAAGCGATCCAAAAAATGTTTTCCCCGCAGCAGGCTGAAGTAAAGCTTGATCCTGAAAATAATATTACCATTGTTCTTCGGAGCATCAATTTCGACAGCGGCCGAGCCAGTCTAAAGCCAGAACATTATGAGGTGCTGGCTAAGATCAAGCAGACAGCAGACCTTTTCCCAGATCGAAAGATGATTATTTCTGGCCACACTGACTTTACCGGCAGCAGGGAATTCAACCGCAGATTGTCTCTGGAGAGAGCCAAATCAGTGATGGAATACCTAAGATCTGCAGGCGTAGCCCCCGAGCGGATGGAAGCTATCGGCGCCGGGGAGTCAAAACCGATTGCTCCTAATACTACGGCTGAGGGGAGAAAACTGAATCGGCGAATCGAAGTAACCATTTTGGCTCCGTAAGAAGGAGGATTTGCGAGACAGCAGCAAGCGGCTCTATGCCGCACATGGCGCCGTGTGGGAAAGCAGAGAGCTATGGGGCTGGCCACAGCACAGTAGGAGCTATGGATAACTGGCGGGGCCATTGCCCTGGGAAGAGGGCTGGCCACACCACAGCAGGAAGCTATGGCTGGCCCACAAGCAGGAGCTATGGCTGGCCACACCACAGCAGGAAGCTATGGATAACTGGCAGGGTCATCGCCCTGGGAAGAGGGTTGGCCACACCACAGTAGGGAGCTATGGCTGGCCCCCAAGCAGGAGCTATGGCTGGCCACACCACAGCAGGAAGCCATGGATAACTGGCAGGGTCATCGCCCCTGGGAAGAGGGCTGGCCCACGGCAGGAGCTATGGCTGGCCGATGGTGGCCTTGAGTAACTTGTCTGTAGCGATGAGTATAACGATTAGGCATTCTCTGTATGAGAAGTAGGGGGTGATATGGCAGGTGCAGGTGTAGCTATTGGGGCCAAGCCCTGAGAGCAGTCTTTGGCTCCCGAGGAGAAGTAGGGCTTGTTATCTTTGGCCGGCCGGCCCAGGTAAACAGTGAGGGATGTGCCGTCCAGATCAGGTTGAGTTTGATCTGATTAGGCTGGCACAGGTAAACAGGAGGGAGTGAGGAAGAGGGGAAGGTTTTAAGTATTTTGAAACTCCCTCACACCTCATCCCTCCTGTTTTCATTTTCCACTAACACTCTTTTTACCCTTCCACTATTTGCCTTTCTTTTTTTCATCATATTTTTTTCCTTTTAATCGCGTTTTCATCATGTTCTGTAGCTCCTTGCCTATTCAAGATCCAGTGGGAAAGTTCCCCCAGTCATTAGATAAGAATATGAAATTTTATTCATAAAATATGAAATTAATTTCATAATTTAAGGTTATTAAAGTTATAAATTAAATAATTTATAAATAATAATTAAATTTAAATATTAATAATCTACTTTAATTCAAATTATTATAATTAAATGGCATATATTTTGCAACACTGCGTATATAATTTATATTTTCTTTTCTTTTTCTGCTGTCGGCACTGGTTCAGTTTGATTTAATAATGTTGACTATATTTCCATGTTTTTTGTAACTATTTGAAAATATTTAAACTTAGTCCTAACCCTTAGTCATTATAAGCTCAAGCTATCAGAGAGACAAAAAAGATGAAAGTATAGTATTTCAATTAAACTTAATCAGTGGTTCTGTTGTCTATAACAAAAAACAAAAAAACTTGGGAAACATCTGGATAATTTAATAAGAAGCAATATAGGAGGTAACAAAATGTTTTGGTCAACAAATCGTATTACAAGAAATCGTATTATTAGCTTAGTAGTAAAATGGGCAATAGCTTTGATAGTAACATTAGGAGCAATCTGGACAATGGGAGGCCTGGTAGACTTCGGGACAATTTCCTGGCAGATGATTCCAGGGCAGAAAAGAGGCGAAGCTTGGGCAGCAAGTTCATTTTTTCCTGATAGCGGACAAATTAAATTTACTCCTGGCCCCTCTGGCTCTCAGATATTGGGGCCAGATGCTATTCCCCCAGAAATCCTGCCTCAGGCCTTAGTGTCAAGTTATATCCCACCCGATACCAAACCACAGATCAAATCCTACACTAGTGCCCTCCCCTCAGAAGCCCCACCTCAATTTGTCTGGACAATCCCTGAGCCACCACCCCAACCATGGTATTTCAATCATCCTTGTGGCCTTGCGGTTGATGGCAGTGGCAATGTCTATGTGGCTGACACAGGGAATCATCGGATACAGAAATTTAGCTCATCAGGGGAATTTTTGGCCAAATGGGGCTCTTTTGGCCAAGAAGATGGGCAATTTGATGAGCCTTATGGCCTTGCGGTTGATGGCAGTGGCAATGTCTATGTGGCTGACACAGGAAATCATCGGATACAGAAATTTAGCTCATCAGGGGAATTTTTGGCCAAGTGGGGATCTTTTGGCCAAGAAGATGGGCAATTTGACTGGCCTTGTGGCCTTGCGGTTGATGGCAGTGGCAATGTCTATGTGGCTGACATAAGGAATCATCGGATCCAGAAATTCAGCTCATCAGGGGAATTTTTGGCCAAATGGGGCTCTTGGGGCCAAGGAGATGGGCAATTTTTTGAGCCTTGTGGCCTTGCGGTTGATGGCAGTGGCAATGTCTATGTGGCTGACTCATGGAATAATCGGATACAGAAATTTAGCTCATCAGGGGAATTTTTGGCCAAATGGGGAGCCGCGGGTTCAGAAGATGGACAATTTTCTTATCCTTGGAACCTTATGGTTGATGGCAGTGGCAATGTCTATGTGGCTGATAATAATAATCATCGGATACAGAAATTCAGCTCATCAGGGGAATTTTTGGCCAAATGGGGCTCTCGTGGCCAAGAGGATGGGCAATTTGACCGGCCTTATGGCCTTGCGGTTGATGGCAGTGGCAATGTCTATGTGGCTGACACATGGAATCATCGGATCCAGAAATTTAGCTCATCAGGGGAATTTTTGGCCAAGTGGGGATCTCGTGGCCAAGAAGATGGGCAATTTTGGTATCCTTGTGGCCTTGCGGTTGATGGCAGTGGCAATGTCTATGTGGCTGACAGAGATAATCATCGGATACAGAAATTTAGCTCATCAGGGGAATTTTTGGCCAAGTGGGGCTCTCGTGGCCAAGAAGATGGGCAATTTGATGAGCCTTATGGCCTTGCGGTTGATGGCAGTGGCAATGTCTATGTGGCTGACACATGGAATCATCGGATACAGAAATTTAGCTCATCAGGGGAATTTTTGGCCAAGTGGGGCTCTCGTGGCCAAGAAGATGGGCAATTTGAGTATCCTTGGGGCCTTGCGGTTGATGGCAGTGGCAATGTCTATGTAGCTGACACAGGGAATCATCGGATACAAAAGTTTAGCTATTCTCCTGGTGAGATTTGCGATGGCCAGGATAATGACGGCGATGGAGTGATTCCGGCTGATGAAGCAGATGTCGACCAAGATGGCTATATGATCTGTGAGGGTGATTGTGATGATGCTAATCCAGCCATCCATCCTGCTGCTCCTGAAGGCTGCAATGGGCTGGATGATGATTGCGATGGGGTGGTGGATGAAGGCTGCCTGTCCGGATGCAGTGAGGATGACTCAGGGGTGTTGGATGTTGGCGATGCTAAGGGTCGGCCAGGGGATGAGGTTGAGATTCCAGTCCGAATCCAATGGGGGGCGCCGCGGGCGGTCTACTCCTTTGGTTTTGAGCTGACCTATGATCCTGAGATTTTGGAATATCAGAGCTATGAAGTTGAAAATGAAACTGGAAAGCTATTGGTAGATTTCTTCTTCGTAGGGGTAAGCACTCCTTCGCCTGGCAGGATAAGAGTGGCTGGGCTGGATAACAAAGGCATAGCCAAGGGAGCAAGTGGCACGCTGGTGTGGCTCAAATTCAAGGTTAAAGGAAGCGCTGGGAATGAGGGAGAATGCTATTCCTTGAAGCTGAATGGGCTTGAGGATGATATTAGGGGATTTTCCACCAGTGGGGGCTGCTTCTGTCTAAAGAGGATTATACCCTGCACTGGCGATCTCAATGGGGATGGGAAAATTACTCCGGCTGATGCTCTTATACCCTTAAGATGCTATCTTGGCACAGGCCCATGCCCTGAGTGTGCTGATGTCGATGACAATGGGCAGGTCAGTCCGGCTGACTCCTGTTACTTATTTAGAAAATATCTCGAGCAGCCATCTCAACCTTTAGTTAATAATCCCCCTATCATTATTTCTTTGCCTGTAACCAGTGGCAAGGAGGGTGAGCTGTACCAGTATGATGTAGAGGCCAAAGACGCCGATAGTGGAGATACTCTGACCTACAGCCTGATCAAATTCCCTGCTGGCATGGCCATTGATGCAGCCACAGGGCTAATCACCTGGACGCCGATAAGCACTCAGATTGGAGATAATGATGTTGTTGTCCAGGTTGCTGATGGTCGGGGTGGTACTGATCAACAGGCATTTAACATAAAGGTGGAAGCTATCGCCCCTGTCCAAGACTATACCCGACCTGCGGTTGAGGTTACCGTTGTACCGGAAGCAGCCCAAGTGGGTGAGACAGTCACGATCACAGTTGTGGCCACAGATAATATAGGTATCATCTCCAGAGAGTTGATTGTTAATGGTAAGCCTGTTCCCCTCGATGCATCGGGGAAAGCTACTTACAGCTCAGCAGTGGCTGGAGTATTCACGGCTGTAGCCAAAGCCCGCGATGCAGCAGGATGGGAGGGCCAGGATAAGAAGGAGTTCAGATTCCACTCACTAGGTGACACCACATCACCTTTAGTAGCGATCAGCTCACCTGCTGATAATTCAAAATTATCCACGCCGACAGACATTATTGGTAATGCCTATGATGAAGACAATCTCGTCAGGTACACACTGGAATATGCTGCCAAGGGCAGCAATAAGTTCATAATCTTTGCTACAGGTACATCACCTGTAGTCAATGCTGTCTTGGGCAAATTTGATCCTACTACGATGAAAAATGGCCTCTATGATATCAGGCTTACAGCAGAGGATGCTAGTGGAAATAAGGCTTCAGTCATCATGACATATCAAATAGAAGGCGAGATGAAGGTTGGTAATTTCACCATTAGCTTCAATGACCTGACTATTCCTATGCCAGGTATGCCTATAACTGTTACCAGAACATATGATAGTCGGGTCAAGACTAAGGGTGATTTTGGCATAGGCTGGATGCTCGATCTCAAGACAGTGGAGCTTCAGGAGAGTTGCGTTCCTGGTGAAGGATGGGAGATATACTGTAAGAGCATGATCAGGGGTGTCTGCATAGGATGGGGAGTGCGTCCGACCATGGTCCATACCATAGTTGTGGCTATTCCTGGGATGCGTGATCAGGAGTTTTATGTTCAAGCAAATACAACCTATGCTAATCTATCCGGTGTAGTCCATGGTAATCTAATCTTTGTGGCCCAACCAGGAACATTTTCTACCCTTGAGGCATTGGACAATGTAACCTATGATTGGCTCACAGAAGATGGTACGCTAACTAACGGTGATTTTAACATCATAAACCCTGATCGCTACAAGCTGACTATGCCAGATGGCACAGTCTATATCATTAATCAGCAAAGTGGCCTGGAGAGTATCAAAGACACCAATGGCAATACCATAACCTTTGGCCCTGGCGGCATCATCCACTCGGCTGGAAAGAGCGTGGTCTTTACCAGAGACTATCAGGGGCGGATTAACACCATCACAGACCCAGCTGGAAACAGCATCAAGTATGAATACGATTACTATGGCGATCTGGTCAGCGTAACTGATCAGGTGGGAAATATAACTAGGTTTACCTATAATTCTGCCCACGGTCTGGTCGATATTATCGATCCTCGTGGTTTAAGACCTGCCCGCAATGAGTATGACGCGTCGGGCAGGCTTATTGCCCATATAGATGCCAATGGTAGGAGGATAGAGTATACCCATAATATTGACACCAGGCAGGAGGTGGTCAAGGATCGCCTTGGCAATATAACGGTCTATGAATATGATACCAAGGGCAATGTGGTCAGCAAGACTGACCCATTGGGCAATTCCACAAGCTATACTTATGATGCCAGAGGAAATAAACTCAGTGAGACCGACGCCCTAGGTAACACTACCTACTATACCTATGATTCAAGAGATAATATGCTGAGCAAGACTGACCCATTGGGCAATACCACCACCTATACCTATGATGCCCACAATAGGCTACTTACGAGTACTGACCCCCTTGGCAATACCACTACCTATACCTACGATGCTAATGGTAATCTCCTCACGATCACTGATCCCCTTGGCAATACCACCACCAATACCTACGATGCTAATGGCAATCTCCTCAGCACCAAGGATGCTCTTGGCAATACCACACTGTATGAATATGACGCCTATGGCAATATGATCAAAAAGACTGATCCTCTGGGTAATGTTACCACCTACACCTACGATGCTAATGGTAACCAGATCACCCAGACTGTGGTCCGCACCACATCCGCAGGTCGGGAGACCATTACCACTACCAATGTCTACGATAGCACAAACCGTCTGATCAAGACCATAGACCCATATGGAAACAGCACCCTCACCGAATATAATCCCTTTGGCAAGCAATCCGCCACCATAGACAAGAATGGGCAAAGGACTACGTATGACTACGACGCTAGAGGCAACCTGATCAAGACCACCTATCCTGACGGCACAACCGAGACTGCCACTTATGATGCCCGGGGGAAAAAGATAACCTCAACAGACCGTGCTGGCAGAACCACCACTTATGTCTATAATGAGGTAGGCAACCTTATTAAGACTATCTATCCTGATGGTTCATCAACCAGCATTGTCTATGATGCTGTTGGTAGGCTAATTTCCCAGATAGATGCCAGGGGAAATGTTACTACCTATACCTATGATGCTGCTGGCCACCGGATTGCGGTAACCGATGCCCTGGGGCAAGCTACGACTTACACTTATGATAAGAATGGCAATCGGTTGACTATGACTGATGCCAATGGTCATACCACCACCTACACCTACGACGGCCTCGACAA
>Ga0078972_1002803_pt1 | contig 55671 bp, 45 predicted proteins | sample YelNatPaOPGAMG01_FD_67568 | JGI IMG/M metagenome (GOLD analysis project Ga0078972, IMG submission 67568) | Hot spring thermophilic microbial communities from Obsidian Pool, Yellowstone National Park, USA - OP-RAMG-01 (SPADES assembly) (version 2) | ecosystem: Environmental > Aquatic > Thermal... | reverse complement strand
CGCGGTAATCGTTGTATTCGTCGCATCCCCTGAACGTCCCGCTGGCCTTCTGGCTGCCGTAGCGCGTTTCCACGTTCTGTCTGGAACGGGCGCGGTTGCGCGCATCGACATCGCATACCGCCACCACCTGCACCTCGGGAAATCCCATGAATCCGCCCATGTCGCCGCCGCCCTGACCGCCCACGCCCACGCAGCCCATTACTATGCGGTTGCTGGGAGCCGGCCGGCCGTCCCCGCCGATCGCCGACGCCGGAATGATGTACGGCGCGGCGCCGGCCGCCACGAGGCTTCCGAGTACCTGCCGCCTCGTCGGACGCATTGTGCCGCTTGTCATCTGGAGACTCCTTGAGTGTGCCTGCCGACGCGGATGGTACTTGCGCGCTGCCGGCGCGGCAACGGCGTCGGTAGCGATATGCCGCGCCGGCGACGATGGCGTCGCCGCGGCAGGGGGTCTCAGCGCAACTGGCGCTAGGGCCGAGGGTCTTCGCCGGCGGTGTGCGACGCAGTGCGGCACAATCTCAGCAGCGTCTCCGGCGCCAGGTCCTCGGCGCGAACCGTGCCGTCAAGACCCGCCGCCGCAAGCACGCGATCCGCGCCATAACCCGCCGAAACCAGCGCCCTGCGCAGCGTTTTGCGCCGCGATGAGAAAATCTGCCGCAGAAACTCCGCAGCCGCGCGCACGACTTCCGCCGGCCGCGTGTTGCGCACCATCCGCACCAGCGCCGAATCCACCTGCGGAGCAGGCCAGAATACCTGCGGCGGTATCGTCCGCAGCACGCGCACTTCCGCCAGCAGCTGTGCCAGCACCGACAGCAGCCCGTAATCGGCGCCGCCGGGCGCGGCCGTCAGCCGCTCGGCCACCTCCTTCTGCACGGTGAATACCAGCAGATCCGTTCCCTCGATAAGAAGGTCTATTATCAGCGGCGAGGCGATGCAGTAGGGGAGATTGGCCACCAGCTTCGCCGGCTGCTTTCTGGCGTGTGCGGCGCTGATGAAACGGCTTATTTCCGGATGCAGTTCCTGCCGCCTTGACAGTGCATCGCCTTCGACGATGTGCACGCCCGTCCGGTTGCCCAGTCGTTCCCGCAGTATCGCGCACAGTGCCGGGTCTATCTCCACGGCGAGCACCTGGGCGCCCCGCGCCAGCAGCTCTTCCGTGAGGGTGCCGGTGCCGCAGCCTACCTCGATGACCGCATCGCCCGCGCGCACTTCGCCCGCCTCGACCACGGCGCGCACCATGTTGCGGTCCACCATGAAGTTCTGTCCGAGCCGGCGGCGCGGTCTGACGCCGGCTCCGCTCAGAATCGCCGCGATTTCCTTCTTGCTTTGTGCCACTGCGACCAAGTGTATGTGGCGATGCGCGATCTGTCAGCCGCCCGGCGATCGGCGGCCGCGCGATCCCGCAGGGCCGCCGGCTCCCGTACCGCGCGTCGCGCCGTCCAGCGCCCTGACGATGCTTTCCTGGAGCGCCTTGGCCTGCGTGTTGCTCATCGGCGGCAATCCGTTCATGAGAATGGAAAACGCGTACCAGCGATCGTCACGGCCCTTCAGATAACCGCTCAGCGCGCTCACCTGGTTTATGTATCCGCTCTTGGCCATCACGCGCTGGCGCAGGTCGCTCCCCGCGAAACGCTTTTCCAGCGTGCCCTCGTGCCCGGGAACGGCCAGACTGTTCATGAACACCTCGCGATTCGGGCCGCTGTAGCAGTGCTCGAGTATGCGGCAGATCGCCTCGGCCGTCAGCAGATTCTGCCGCGACAGTCCCGACCCGTCGCTTATCCGGCACCGCTCCGGCGCAACGCCTATGCGCGAAAGATAATCGCCTGCCGCGGCCGCGAAGCTGTCCCATGAGCCGGCGCCTCCCGATGCCGCCGCTCCCAGCCGTTTGGCCAGGCTCTCGGCGTACATGTTCATGCTGTCCTTGTTGCATCTGGCCAGCACCTGCGCTATGGGCGTCTCGTGAACCGCCAGCAGCCGGAAACGCCCCTCCGCCCGTCTGCCGAGCAGCGCGCTGCGCAGCGTGCGGTCGCGCACCACGCCGCCCACTTTTATGCCGGCGCCGGCGAGCGTCTCGGCAAGAACGGTTCCCGCGTACATGGCCGGGTCGTGCACCGGAACGGAAACCGCGGCGGCATTATCGGCCGGCGCTGTTCCGCGCAGAACAATTTCGTTGCTGCCGGGCGCGCGCTCCAGCACGACCGCATTCTCCCCGCCCGTGATGCAGCTGTTGCGCACCGTCACATACGCCGTCGGCGGCACCATGGTGTAATGCACCGCCTGTCCGGGTCGTCCGCCGCGCACCTGAAAGTCCACGCAGCCGGCGTTGAATGTCAGTCCCGCTATCTGGGCGCAGTAGCGGTTGTTGAGATGCCTCGCATCCCACTGCGGATGCACCAGCGTCTCGTCGAATATGCTGTCGTCAACGACCAGACGCCGGAAGGACGTCAGCCCCGCCTGCTTCAACCGGCCGGCCCAGTCGGCGAACACCTCCAGCGGCTGGCGCTTCAGTCTGCCGAGGTATTCCGCGTCGCCCAGCGACGGGTCGCCGTCGCCTATCAGAACCAGGTCCTCCTCGTGCTGTACCAGCAGCGTGCGGAAGGTGAACGTCGGTCCCAGACGCTCCAGCGCTGCCGCCGTCGTCAGCAGTTTCATGTTGCTGGCCGGTATCAGCGGTGCCGTGTCGTTGTGCGCATAGAGCACCTCCGCGGCAGCGCCGCCGTCGCCCAGACGCACAAGGCGTATGCCCACCGTGGCCTTCGCCAGCAGACGGTCGCGCAATATGGCGGCTATCTCGGCATCCAGCGCGCCGCGCGCCTGCCCCGCCGCCAGCGCAACGGCCAGCCCCAGCACGGCGCATACGATTGCACAACGTTTCATCCCTGAAACCCTCTATCGTACTGTCAGATCGACCCGGTCCAGTCCGGCGGCAGAAGCAGAACCGGCCGCCGCGTGCCCTTGATGAGTTCCACCGGCACGTTGCCCGCCAGCAGCCGCGCGAAGATGTTCTTGGCCGTAAGCCCCAGAACGATCAGCGACGCGTCGCATTCGTCGGCCGTCTTCAGTATGGCGCTGGCGACGTCGTCGGCGAACAGCAGCAGCGTCTGCACGCCCACGCCGAACGACTCCAGCTTTTCCCGCAACAGATTCAGCGACGCTTCGCCGTCGGCCTGTTCCTGGTCGCGCATCTGGCCGGTACATGGTCTGGAGACATGCACCACCACCACCTGCGCGCCCATGCGCCTGGCCAGATCGCCCACCGGCTGCGCCACCCGCTGTGCAGCCAGCGGACTGCTGACGGCAAGGAGAATGCGGCTCATGACGCCTCTTTAAATCGCATTCGCGCCGGCAAGTCAACCGCGCGAAGCATCCCGACCGCGCCGCCGACAGGCTCTGTCATCCGTTGTCCGCGGCTCCCATGGTTCGGCCGCGCGCTGCCTGCGCCCGCGGCTCACTGCTCCGGCAGATAGCGCTGCATCATTTCCCGCATCGCCCGCAGCGCCCGGCCGCGGTGGCTTATCGAATGCTTCGTTTCCGCCGGCAATTCCGCCACCGTCCGGCCGAGCTGTTCCACGAAAAACAGCGGATCGTACCCGAAGCCGTTGTCGCCGCGGGCTTCCCGGACTATGCGTCCGTCAACGCTCCCGCGCGCCGTCAGCAGCAGCCGTCCCTGCGGGTCGGCCAGCGCCAGAACGCACACGAACCGCGCCGTGCGCCTTTCGTCCGGCACGTCTGAAAGCTGGCGCAAGAGCAGCGCGTTGTTGGCCGCGTCGCCGCTGCCGGCGCCGTTGATCTCGGCCCAGCGGGCGCTGTGCACGCCCGGCGCGCCGTTCAGGGCATCGACCTCCAGCCCGCTGTCGTCGGCAAGGGCAAAAACGCCCAGCGCTCTGGCATAGTGGGCGGCCTTGATGCACGCGTTCCGGAGAAAAGTCCGTCCCGACTCCACCGCCGTCGGCACTCCGTCCTGTCCGTCGAGATGCCGCCACTGCCAGCGGTCCCCGCCGAGCATCTCGCGGAACTCCCGCGCTTTTCCCGGGTTTCTGGTGGCGATAAGCACCTGCATGGTCAGGGATCCTCGATGGACCGCAACCGCCCGCCGCGCGGGGGCGGCCGCGGCGCCGGCTTGAACGGATCGGGCGGCGCCGTATCCGCCGTCTTGTCCGCTTCGCTGCGCACAGGCGGCTCGCCGCCGCCGGTTCCTCCCAGCTCGATGCGCGTCCGGGTCTGCTGCGCCGAACGCGGCACCACAACCAGTATGCTCGGATCGCGCACCTCCCGCACCTGTCCCGTGCGCGGGTTGCGCACCTTGCGCGACTCGTATCCGTTTATCGACTGCGTGGGAAAACGTTTGATCATCTCCAGCAGCGACGGATCGAGTATCTCCACCTTCGCCTGAACTATCTCGACGGGCGTGCCGTCGGCCGCCACCGCCGTCGGCGGCACCGATATCGACCCCGGCACCAGCATCACCACATCGCCGGGATTCTTCGCTTTTGCCTCCGTCACCCGCCGCACGGCGCTCTCGGGCCACAGTCCCACGCACACCGAACTGGCCGTCGGGCCGTGGTAGTAATACGCCTCGATGCCGCTCGCCCGCGCCTCGCGCACCGCCTCCACGGCCAGCTGCTTGCGCATCGGATGGTCCTTGCACACGCCTATCTGAAGCGAGTAGTAGCCCCGGTCGCCGGCATTGGCCAGGTTCCATTCCGGCGGCGCGGCCGGATCCGGCGAATCCATCGCTACCGCCAGCACGGCCCGGAAGAGCTTCGCTCCGGTTGCCGGATCGGTCAGCGCCGCGATGGCCTTGCGGTCGGCCTGCGCCCGGGCGGCCTCGGCCTTGTCGATGCGATCGTCTATCTCGCGGTAGAAGCCGTAATACAGCGTGGTGTGGCCTTCGCTATGAACTATGTACCAGTCGGGCATGCCCGTCGTGCGCAACAGATGGTCGCGCATCGCCCGGGCGCGCGCCAGATGGTCGCTGTCGGCATATGTGGCGCAGTACAGCGTCCAGCGCGCGTCGGCCGGTATATTCTGGCCGCCGCGCGCTGCCGGCGCTGCTGTCGCGCCGCCCGGGCGCGCCGTTCCGGCCGACGGTGCCGACGGCGCCGACGGCTCCTGCGCGCATGACAATCCGAGAAACGCCAGCAGAGCACCGGCAACGATCCGCAGCCGCATCATCGCATCGGTCTCCCTTGCACCGCGGGCTGTATGCCGCGACAGGCCCCTCGTGTCCCCCTCGTCCTCAAAGCCTAGTCGGCCGCGCCGGCGCGTTCAAGTCCCGGCCATCGCCTGCTGCTCGATAGCCAGCAGCTGCCGGCAGCCGACGATCGCCATATCGAGCAGTCTGTCGAGCGTCGCGCGGTCGAACCCCTGGCCGTTTTCCGCCGATCCCTGTATCTCCACCAGCCGCCCGCCCGCCGTGTATGCCACGTTCATGTCCACGTTTGCGCGCGAGTCGTCCGCGTAATCCAGGTCCAGCAGCACTTCGCCCTCGACCACGCCCACGCTCACGGCCGCCAGCCAGTCCACTATCGCCTCGGCGGGTTTGTAGAAGGCCGGGTCATATTGCGCCGGCACGCCGGTTGCTGTCGCGCGCGGCGGCGGCGCGGGCAGCTCCGCCGGCAGCGCCGCTATCGCATCTCGAACGGCCAGGTAAGCGCCGCATATCGCCGCAGTACGCGTGCCGCCATCGGCCTGAAGAACCTGACAATCCACGGCGATCGTATGCGGGCCTATCTTCGACAGGTCCACCACCGCCCGCAGCGCACGTCCGATGATCCGCTGTATCTCCGTGCCCCGCGAGTCGGTGTGTCCGATACGCGGCCAGGGCTTGTGCTGCGGCGTCGAGGCCGGCAGCATCACATATTCCGCCGTTATCCAGCCCCCCGGCCGGTCCGGCGCAAACCACGGCGGCACCTCCGCCCGTATCGCCGCCGTGCACAGCACCACGGTTTTCCCCTGTTTCCACAATACCGACCCGGCCGGCGCTTCCGTAAAACGCCGGGTTATGCTGACTGGCCGCAGCTGGTCGTTGGCTCGCTGATCGGTGCGCATCGCACGCTATTAGACGCCATCCGGCCGGCAGACGGCAAGTCCCGTTACGGCGCTGTCATGCTGGCCCGTGCCGGTGCCGGCGTGCGCCGTTGGCGCGCCGCAAGTCACTGTCGCAGCGGCTCCGGGCGCCTACATCTCGCGGTCCACCGCCTCGGCCACGCGCTTTGCCGCCCGCATCATGGCCGCGAACTGCGCCGTCGTCATCGACTGGAACCCGTCGGTCAGCGCGTGCTCGGGGTCGAAATGGACTTCCACGATCAGCCCGTCGGCGCCGGCCGCCACCGCCGCCAGACACATCGCCTGCACCAGATGGCTCTTGCCCGTGCCGTGGCTCGGATCCACCACCACCGGCAGATGGCTTACGCGGTGTATTTCCGGCACTATGGCCAGCGGCAGGGTATTGCGCACGTAATCCTCGAACGTCCTTATCCCCCGCTCGCACAGTATCACCTGCGTGTTGCCCCGGGCCATGATGTATTCGGCCGCCAGAAGAAACTCCTCCAGCGTGGCGCTCATGCCGCGTTTGAGGAGCACCGGTTTGGGCTGCTCTCCCAGACGCGACAGCAGATTGAAGTTCTGCATGTTGCGCGCTCCCACCTGAAGCACGTCGGCATAACGCCCCACCAGGTCCACCTGATCTATCGACATCACCTCGGTCACGACTGCCAGACCGGTTTCGGCGCGCGCCTCGGCCAGATACTCCAGACCCTCCTCGGCCAGACCCTGAAACGAATACGGATTGCTTCGCGGCTTGAACGCTCCGCCGCGCAGCGCCACTGCTCCGGCCTCCTTCACCGCCCGGGCGATGCGCAACACCTGCTGGCGGTTCTCGACCGAGCACGGGCCGGCGATCACGCCCACTTTACGTCCGCCGATGGGCACGCCGCCCACGTTCACCAGCGTGCGCTCGCTCTTGACCTCGCGCGACGCCATCTTGTAGGCCGCCAGTATCGGCACCACACGTTCCACACCGTCCACCGTCTCCAGGCGGGCCCGATCCTTGAACCGGTCGTCGCCCACGCATGCCACAACGGTGCGCTCGGTGCCGACGATGACGTGTTCCCTCAGGCCCATCTCGCGGACCAGATGCACGACGTGATCGATCTGCTGCTGTGTTGTTCCGGGTTTCATGACGACTACCATTTCGGGGCTCCTGTATGCGCAAAAAGAAACCCCGGGGCCGCGCCCCGGGGTCATTAATCACTTTTTCGGTAATTATGGCTCGGGGCGCGGACTATCCGGTCAGGCTAAACCAGCCGTAAAACCAGAAGCCGAAGCCCGCGAACCGCCGAATCATCTGCAATTCAGCATACCACAAAACCCGCACCGGTCAAGCCGCCGTTCCGCGAAAAAAACGCGCCCGGCGAACCGTCACAAACTCCAGCCCTTGCGGTAGGGCGGGTCGAGAAGTTCGTTGGCCTCCGGGCAGTTGGTGAAGCGCATGTTGGCACCGTCCCAGTGCAACTCCTGTCCCAGCATGCGCATGGCGATCACGCCCAGCAGCGCTATCTCCGTAAGCGGACCGCCGTAATCGAAGTTCGCGCTTGGTTGCTTGCCGCTGCGGATGCAGTCCAGCCAGTCCTGATGATGTCCGCGGACGCGCGGAATGGTCTTGGGCGGCAGCTTGTATGCCTTCATCTTTTCTTCAGGAAAGATGCGCAAACCTGCCGCTCCGTGCGAACCGTAGGTTATCCCCGCCTTGTCGCCCAGAACCGCCGCGCCCGTCGCCGGAACCTTTCTGTCGGGAGGCAGACCCGGCGGCTGCGGTATCTTCTCCTCGCCATCGTGCCACCACAGCGTTACCGGCCCGCGTTTGCCCTTCGCGGGGAACTGGTATTTCACCAGCAACCCCTTCGGACACGTCTCGCCATGAAGCTTCGGATCGTAGTTCTTAGCCTGCGCCTGTATGGTCGCCGGCGCGCCCAGATCCAGCGCCCAGAACACCGGATCCACCACGTGGCACACCCAGTCGCCTATCGTTCCCGTGCCGAACGCCAGCCAGCCGCGCCATGCGCCCGGCAGGTAACACGGGTTATAAGGCCGATCCTGCGCCGGTCCCAGCCACAGGTCCCAGTCGATGTGCGGGGGAATCTCGTGCTGTTCCTTGAGCTTGTGAAGCTGATCGATCTTGGAATAGACCGACCCGCACGCCGCGTGGACGGTGTGCACGTTGCCTATGGCGCCGTCCCAGATCCATTCGCAGAACATGCGGATCGAGTCGGACGAGTGCCCCTGATTGCCCAGCTGGGTTACAACCTTGTGTTCGCGGGCGGCCTTCACCAGCGCGCGCACCTCGCCTATGGAATGCGCCAGCGGCTTCTCGCAGAACACATGCTTGCCGCGCTTTATGGCCGCCATCGCCGCCACCGCGTGCGTGTGGTCGGGAGTCGCCACCGTCACCGCGTCGATGGATTTCTCCATCTCGTCGAACATCTTCCGGAAATCGCGGAACTGCCGCGCGCGGGGGTGCTTTTTGGCCGCGCCTGCCAGACGGTTGGCGTCGATGTCGCACAGCGCCACAATGTTCTCGCCGCTGGTCGCATCGACGCTGGCAGAGCCGCGTCCGCCCACGCCTATGCAGGCTATGTTCAGTTTTTCGGACGGCGCCCTGACGGCCCCGCCCAGCACGTACGCCGGAACGATGCTTATCGCGCCGGCCGCGCAGGTTCCCTTGAGAAAAGAACGTCTGCTGATGTGCTGCCTGATGTATCTCATATCCGTATCTACTGGCGCGCAGACCGCCGGTTGTTCCGGAGGGCGTACCGCTTCGTTCATGACGGCACCGCCACTTTGGGCAGTTCGGTAAGCGCTTTATCTATCTGCTCCTGCGGCAGTTCGAAATCCTCCATGCTGCCGTCGAGATACTTGTCATATGCCGCCAGATCGAAATGCCCGTGCCCTGAAAGATTGAACACGATGCACTTGCTCTGTCCCGACTGTTTGCAGCGCAGCGCCTCGTCCACGACGAACTTTATCGCATGCGCCGTTTCCGGCGCCGGGCAGATGCCTTCAGCACGCGCGAAGAGCACCGCCGCCTCGAAAACCTCGCGCTGGCGATATGCCACGGCCTCGACAACCTTCATTTTGCCCAGCAGCGAGATTATCGGCGCCATGCCATGATAGCGCAACCCGCCCGCATGGATGCCCGACGGTATGAACTTCCTTCCCAGTGTGAACATGCACGCCAGCGGCGCCATTCCCGCCGTGTCGCCGAAGTCGTAGGCGTATCTGCCGCGCGTCATCGACGGACAGGCCGCCGGCTCCACGGCGATCAGCCGCGGTCCGTTGCCCTTGAGCGTGTCGGGCACGAACGGCAGCGCTATGCCGGCGAAGTTCGACCCGCCGCCCACGCAGCCCACCACCATGTCCGGCTTCTCGCCGACCATCTTAAGCTGCTGCTGGGTTTCCAGACCGATCACCGTCTGGTGCAGGCATACATGGTTGAGCACGCTCCCCAGCGAATAGTGCGTATCCTCGCGCGTGGCGGCGTCCTCCACCGCCTCGGAAATGGCTATCCCCAGCGAGCCCGTGCAGTTGGGATCCTGCGCCAGTATCTGCCGGCCGGCGTTGGTGTCCGGCGACGGCGACGGCACAACCGACGCTCCCCACAACTGCATCAGCGACCGCCGATACGGCTTCTGCTGGTAACTGACCTTCACCATGTACACCTTGCACTGAAGCCCGAACAGATCGCACGCGAACGCCAGGCTCGAACCCCACTGTCCCGCGCCCGTCTCGGTGGAAAGCCGCTTGATGCCTTCGATCTTGTTGTAATAAGCCTGTGCCACGGCCGTGTTGGGCTTGTGCGAACCCGGCGGGCTTACCGATTCGTTCTTGTAGTAGATGCGTGCCGGCGTCCCCAGCCGCTCTTCGAGAAACCGCGCCCGCACCAGCGGCGTCGGGCGCCACATGGCCAGTTTCTCCCGAACCGGGTCCGGTATTTCCACCCATCGGTCAGTGCACACTTCCTGCATGATCAGGCCCATCGGAAACAGCGGCCGCAGGTCGTCCGGCGTCAGCGGTTTGCCCGTGGCCGGATGCAGATGCGGCGGAATGGGCCGGGGCAGGTCGGCCGCCACGTTGTACCAGCGCTGCGGCAGCTCGCGTGCGGAAAGAAGAATACGACGGTCTTCCATGTGCATCTCCTTTTTTATATTGGGGGCCGTTCGGCGAAGCCGGATGCAGAGATTAACCGGCCGCGCCGCGCAAGTCCACACGCCGGCGCTTGTTGAGAAACCTCCCGATATGCTCGCTTCCCGCGTCGGCTTCGCCGCAGTGCCCCGAGCGGCATTTTTCATCACGCCCCCGCAATAACATGACTGCGGGCTCGTTACATCAGGCAGAAGGAGACAGAACCATGAGACTGCGAAACATCCTCATTGCGTCGATGGCGTTGTCTGTGTTGATGGCTTTCTCGCTGATGGGCGCTGAGCGCGGCGGGCGCGGCGAACGGCGGCCCGGCGGTGCGGGCGGCGCCGGAGGTGCCGGCGCCGGCGGCGGCGCGCCGGGTGCCGCGGCGGCTGCCCGCGGGGAGCGCGGCGGCTTCTTCGGCGGCGGAATGTTCGGCGACATGGGCGGCGGCATGTTCGGCCGCGACGCCCTGCGCGAGTTCATCATCGTTCTCGCCGACGTCAACCTCGCCCCGGATTTCTCGCTGAGCAAGGAGCAGAAGGACCAGATTCAGGCCATTCGCGACGCCTACCGCAAACAGCAGGAGAAATGGCGCAGCGATCATGAGGCCGACATCCAGAAACTCCGCGAGCGCTTCCGCGATGCCATGCGCCAGGGCGGCGGCGGGCGCGATGCCTTCGCGGAACTGAACAAGGCCCGCGAAGAACTCATGGCCACCGCCCCCAAGGCCGATGACGCCATCAAACAGATCAAGGCCGTCCTCACCGAGGACCAGCTGAAACGCGTCGAGACCCGCCAGGCCGAACTCCGCGCCGAAGCCGAGCGCATGCGCGAGCAGATGCGCGAGCGCTTCAATCGCGGCGGCGGGCAGGGTGGTGGCGGCGCCGGCGGCGGAGCACGCGGCAATCAATAGCCCTGTGCTCTGGTCTTGACGCTGAAAACATTGTCAGCTTACCAACGCGGCGGGTCAGCCCGGACCTGACACCCGGGCTGACCCGTTTGTTTCCCGCAGTTGACGGCCCGTCCGATGCGCACAGGTTGCCGGCCTTTCCTGCCCCTGGCAGGTAACAGCGCTGTTCCCGGCGCCGGTTGTTTCTGCCCCTTGTCCGGCATGGGCGCGCCTCGGCCCAGCGCGCCACATGTAACCTTCGCCCGGTCCGTCGCCGCGCATTCGGCAGCCCCATAGCGCATGCCTCATGCCGCGCGCCGCGTCGCAGGCAGGGTTGTGGGTTTCGTTGCCGGCGGCTTCTGGCGATCGATCAGGCCCTTCAGCCGCTCGGCGAGTTTGGCATCGAGCGGCAGAAGCGCCTTGTACTGCGCCAGGGCCTCCTCGCGCCTGCCCGTCTTTATGGATGCCTCGCCAAGATGGAACCGCGCACCGGCGTGCTTGGGATTCAGCCGGACGGCTTCCGCCGCCGGCGCCACGGCTTCGGCATGTCGATTCAGCGATATGAGTGCCACGGCCATGCTGTTCAGCGCCTCGACGTGGTTCGGATTGGCCTTGAGACATCGATTCAGCGCCTCTATCGCCTCCTCATACTTCCGCTGCCGAATGCGTATGGCGCCGAGGTTGTTCCATGCCGTGGCATGGTCCGCCCTGATCGCCACCGCGCGTTCATAAGCGCTTATGGCCTCGTCCAGCCGCCCGCATTTCTCATGGCACAGTCCCAGCCGGAACCACGCGTCGGCCTCGTTGGGCCAGCGGCGCGTGCGCTGCTCGAAAAACGCCGTCGCCGTTTCGAAGTCGTCGCGCGTCAGATAGCGCAAACTCGCGCGGTCGAGATTGCGCGTTACCGGCGGCACCCATCCGTCGCCGATTTCGCTGCGCGCCTCGGCAAGCGTGCGGAGCGGACCGGGTTTCAGAGCCGCGATATACTCAGCCGGAACCGCGAAATTGAGCGACTGACCCGCCTGTACGTTGGGGTCTTTCCCCGCCTTTATGCAGCTCGTCTGTATCGCCACCACTCTCCCCTGCATGTCCAGAAGCGGACCGCCGCTGCTGCCCGGCGACACCGGCACGGAATGCTGAAGCGACCGCCCCGCGCCGGGCACGTCGCGGATGGCCGACGCCGTCCCCACGCTTACCGTCCACGCCAGCCCCAGCGGCGCGCCGACGGCCACCAGCGGCTCACCCGGCTGCGGACAATCCGGCGCAAGAGCCAGAACCGTCGCCCCCTCCGCCGGATGCTCCAACCGGATCATCGCAAGGTCCATCGTCGGGTTCTCGGCGACGATGCCGGCCACCGCTATCATCTTCCCGTCGCTGAACTGGACTTCAGCGCGATCGGCCCCGCCCAGCAGATGTCGCGCCGTAACCACGCGATCGGGCGCGGCCAGGTAACCGCCCCCAAGTTTGGGCATGGCCTTGTCCGGATCGTACGCAATCACCGTCACGCAGCCCGAAATATGCTGTCGGACGAGCGTATCGGTGGAATACCAGCCGGCGTTGCGCGTGCAGCCGGCGATCAGCAACAGTAAAGCCGGAAAGCGGAAGTGCGCTGGCATATCGACGCGAATCATATCACGTCGCCGCCGCGGCGCAAGCCTCAACTGCCGCCCGTGCGCGCCGCGGGGCGACCGGCAGCCGTCGCTGCGGGCGGGGTTTTCATCAAACGCCTGTCATCGCCGGCAGGTACAATAGACGGCGTGGCGGGCTTTTTACCGACCACCGGAACAGGTCTTCATACAGGAGCGGCACACATGAAAACGCCAGCTACAGCATTCGCGCTCATATGGTTGACAGGCGCGGCGGGTCTCCTGCGCGGCGCAAATGCCCCTCAGGATCTTCTGCCGTTCATCGGCGATGACGCCATGACGAAGATATTCGCCGCGGCGCCGCAGCAGGCGTCGGCCAGTCCGCTCAAACAGCGCAAGGTGCTCATATTCACCGAGTCGGCACGCGACCTGGAAACGGCGCGAAAGAACGCCGGCCAGAAATACGTCCCCCACGTCTCCGCGCCCCATGCCGCCTTTGCCATAGCCGCCCTTGGCGACAAGTCCGGCGCATTCTCGGCCACGATAAGCGCCGACCCGGCCGTCTTCACCGCCGAACGTCTCGCCGATTTCGATGCCATCGTGCTGGCCAACGTGTATCTGGAGAAGAAACTCTACCAGGTGCCCACCGACATGAAGCCCGATGCCAGGTCCATCTACGAGCCGCGCCAGAAGGCCCTGCTGGATTTCGTAAGTTCCGGCAGGGGTCTGGTAGCGCTCCACAATGCCGCGTGCACGGCGCTGGGATGGCCGGAGTACCAGAAGATGATCGGCGCAACGCATCACGGCCATGCGTGGTGGTCGCATCAGACCGTAACCATCAAGATCGACGATCCGCAGCACCCGCTGACCGCCGCTTTCAGAGGCCAGCCGTTCACGGTGAACGACGACATCTACATGTTCACCGCGCCCTACAGCCGCGAGTCGCTGCACGTGCTGTTGAGCGTGGATACGGAAAAAGCCCCCGCCAGCATCACCGCCGAGCGCGCCGACGGCGATTATGCCATAAGCTGGATCAGAACGTGGGGCAACGGGCGCGTCTTCTATACGGCCCTCGGACACGAACCTGCCACGTTTCAGATGCCCGCCTTCCTGCGGCATCTGCTCGACGGGATACAGTTCGCGCTGGGCGACCTGGCCGCGGAAGTCAAGCCCGGCAAACCGCTGCCCGAGAAGCAGGGCTTTACGACCATGGCCGGCTGGACGCCGCTGTTTGACGGCACCGACCTCAGCGCCTGGCGCGTAAGCGATGTGCAGAAACAGCACTGGGTGGTCGAGGACGGCATCATACGCTACACAGGCCGGGCGCCGACGCTCACGACGAAAGACGCCTTCCGCGATTACATGCTGCGCGTGGACTGGCGCCTGCCGCGCGTCAGCGACAGCGGCGTGTTCGTGCGCGGCAGCAAACAACTCAACATATGGTGCTGGGATTTCGGCTCGGGCGAAATGTGGGAGCACCGCGGCGCCGCCAAAACGCCCGAGGAAAAGGCCCAGTACACGCCGAAAAGCCGTGAAGACCGCGCGGTCGGCGAATGGAACACGTTCCTGGTCACCGTGAAAAACGACCGCGTGACGGTCGAACTCAACGGACGCCAGGTCATCAGCAACGCCGTGCTCAGGGATTCGCTCAAGGAAAGCCCCATCGGCCTTCAGCAGCACGGCGACCCGGTGGAGTTCAAGAGCATCTATATCAAGCCGCTGCCGCCCGGCGGACAGTGAGCGCTCCTATCGGTATGTGAACGTCGCCGTCGCACGGCAGGCGCGGTCGGCCTTCAGCCGCACCCAGTGCGCCGAATATCCCTCGGGAAACTCGTGCGTTACCGTCTGCCCCGCCGGCACGCGCAGCGTGGCATAGGGCAGCCACGTGTCGTCGGCGGCTACGTCCACCAGCACCGTGAAGTTCACCTCGCCCTTCGCGTCGTGCGACAGCGCCAGCGATTTGCGGTCGTAGCCGGCCATCAGATAGGGATCAGACAATCCGCCGGCCTCGACGGGCGTGTTGCGCCACGGTCCGCCCTCGCCGACGGGCTTGCCCATCTTCCATAGGTCGTCCACGTCGCCGAACCACAGCCCCACTCCCTCCGCCGACGCGAAGTAGTGTCCGTCGGGCTTCGCGTCGGCCCGACAGCCCGCTATCACCAGCAGCCCGCGCCAGGAACAGAAATCAACTATGCGCTTGTTGTGCGTGCACACGGGCTTGATCCGCCTCAGTCCGCCGGAAATCGTCCGCGGCACGCAGTAGAAACTCCCGCCGGCGTTCAGCAGCGACCGCTCGGTAACCACCTCGCGCAGCGCCCGCGGCCAGCCCGTGGCAAACGGCTGATCGTATGCGCCATGCGCTCTGGGCAGCCTTACCCGCAGTTTGCCCTCAGTAACGATGATCGACGCCTCGTCGCTGCTGATGATGCGGTCCTTTATCGTAACCTGCTCGCGCAGAAACGTCGCCGAAGCGCTGTCGGGCTTCGACGGCGCAAAACGCATCGCCTCGTCCACCTGAAACGTCTTTTCCGGCCCCGCGCTGCCATCGGCCCCCACCGGCCGCGCCAGCACTCCCAGCAGTATCCTGTCGTCGCCCTCGCTGCGTACGACGGCGCTGGTCCATGCTCCGTTGTAATCCACGTCCGCGATCGCCGAGAACATCTCCCTGCTGGTAACAGCGCCTCCGCCGGGCCCGTAATGCAGATACGCCGTCGCGCCCGCGGCGTCCCGATCCACCCTTATGCGCAGCCACTGCGCTTTCAGGTCCGCGGGGAATATCTGATATGCATATCCCTGCGGCGCCACGCTCACCGCGCGCCAGTCCTTCCAGTTGCCGTCGCCCGCGGCGTCAAGCTCGATCGTGAAGTTCACGGCGTCCGGCGAACGATGCGACAGGTGCAGCACGCGGTGCGCGTAGCCGTCGAACAGATACGGTGCCGACACATCCCCGGCCTTGAGGTTGTCCTCTACCCACACGCCCCCGAAACCGGCCGGCCGGCCCGCCTCGAACAACCCCTGCCATGTCGTGAACCACAGGTTGGAGTTGGACTGCCCATTGAGGCGGTTAAGCGTGTCGGTTATGCCGGTCGTGGCCGCGCTGAACCCCGATTTGCACGTGTCGTCGCATCCGAACACCAGCCGACCGTTCCAGCCGCAGAAATCCGCCGTTATCTTCAGATGGCTGGCGATGGGGCGCAATCCGCCCGTGCGGCCGGCCGCGAACGTCAGCGGAAAATCGAACCATCCGCCGTGGATGTTCATCAGGCACTTGCCGTCGAGCACCTCGCGGATGCGCGGCCATTCGGTGTGCCATCCGTGCCTGCCGAGATAACTGTAGTCGGCGATGGGCAGACGGAACGTGTGCCACTGTCCCGCGTCGCAGAGTTTCAGCAGCACCGAGCGCTTGTCCCAGCCGATAGCCCACAGCGGCGCGCGGTCGTCGGGCGCGCCGTATATGCCGCCCGGACCGGTCACATCCAGAAACTGCCGCCGCTCTATCAGCCGCCAGGTCTTGCCGTCCCATTCGGCCAGCGCCCCGCAATCCTCCGGACCGGTCGGCCTGGGGTCGATGAAATAGTCGAACGGTTTGAACTTATCCACCGAACCCGCCGCGTTTTCGCCGTTGTTGGCCATCACCAGCCGGCCCTGTCCGCTGTAGCCGCCCTTGGCATGCCAGCCGGGGATGGGCCTCTTGAACAGCAGTTTCACCTCCAGCGTGCGAACGTTGACTTCGTAGATAAGCCCTTCCATGTCGATGATGTACACCTTGTTGGCCGGGTCGGTCAGATGCCGCGCGGTGGCCGTCAGCCTTCCGAACATCTTCGAAGGAGGAATCACACGCACGTTGCGGCGGGCGTCTATGAAGTACGGGCCGATGTTGAGCTGATTCGACTCGCGGTGGATCAGCCGGTTGGCCGGCGTGCCCCCCACGCTTTCCGGACGCGTTATGCGGTTGAGATCTGCGTCTATCTCATAGAGTTTGTCATCGGACCCGGCCGGCAGATGCGGGCCGTAGGTTATCACCCACAGCCTGTCGGCCCACGGCACCACCGCCCCCGTGCCGCATTCGCCCTGTTTGTTGAAATACGCCAGGTGCGGATACCGCCCGCTGACTTGAAGCGGGGCGCCCGATGCGAATGCGCTCGTGCTCAACAGCGCAAGAACGGCGAACAGCGTCAGATGGTTCATAATCGTGCTTTCCGCGATGACGTTCATGGGCGAGATTGTAATTGCCCGCCGGTGCGATTCCATAAAGGCAACGCGAGGGCCTGCGGCCGATATTTCATGCGGCAGAACCGTTTTTTTCGCCGTAGTGCCGGACCTTAACAATATGATGAGCGATCTCTTCCCGCTGACACGATGGGGGCTGCCCATGCCGGGCATGTTCTTGTGCGCCGGGCCATGCAGCGCCGAATCTCCAGAGCAGTTGCGGCGTACCGCCGCGGCCCTGGCGGGATGCACGCTGACTTTCTTCCGCGCGGGCGTATGGAAGCCGCGCACCCGTCCCGGCACTTTCGCCGGCGCGGGCGAGCAGGCTCTGGCGTGGCTGGCCGCCGTGCGCGACGAGTTCGGGTTTCCCGTGGGCGCCGAAGTGGGCACGCCCGCCCATGTGGAGGCGGCGCTGCGCGCACGCCTGGATGTCGTCTGGATCGGCGCGCGGACCACGCCCGATCCCTTCGCCGTCCAGAACATCGCCGATGCGCTGCGCGGCGCGGATGTGCCCGTGCTCGTCAAGAACCCCGTCAGCCAGGACCTCGAAGCGTGGTTCGGCGCGCTCGAACGACTCTACAACGCCGGCATACGCCGGCTGGCCGCCGTGCACCGCGGTTTCGCCGCTTCGACCGAGGGGCCGTATCGCAACGCCCCGCTGTGGCGCATACCCATCGAACTCAAGCGCCGTCTGCCGCAACTGCCGCTGCTATGCGACCCCAGCCACATGTGCGGGCGCGCCGACATGGTGCCCCCGACCGCTCAGGCCGCGCTGGACCTGCTCTATGACGGGCTTATGGTCGAAGTGCATTGCTGCCCGCAGGAAGCGTGGAGCGACGCTCCTCAACAGCTGTCGCCGGCACAGTTCCGGCAGATGATCGCCTCGCTCCAGATCCGCCGCGAATCCGCCGACAACCCTTCCTTCGAAACCGAAATCCGCAAACTGCGCCATGCCATCGACGAAATAGACGGCGAAATAATCGACCTGCTCGCCAGGCGCATGGATGTGGCCCGCCAGATGGGCCGGCTCAAACGCCGCCACCGCGTCTCAACGCTCCAGCCCGAACGATGGAAAGAGATACTCGCCAGCCGCGCCGGGGCCGCCGATCGCAAACGGCTCAGCGCCGACTTCATCGCGCAGCTTTACGAACTGATCCACGAAGAAGCCATACGCGTTCAGGAGGAGCCACTTTTCGGCCAGACGGAACAGCAGGACGCCCCGCCCGCACCCTGACATGCCGCGCGCGCCGGCGTCTTCATCGACCGCCGGGCGGGGCCGCGCACTTCACTCGAGCACTTCTTCCAGCACGTGGTCGGCGACAAAGATGGGCACCATGTTCGCTATGCCCAGCGCGATCGCATCGCTCGGACGACTGTCCACCTCTATAAGCCTGCCGTTCTGACGGATATGCAGCTTGGCGTAGAACGTGCCCCCCTGAAGGTCGTTGATCTCTATCTTCTCCAGCACCCCGCCCAGCGCTTCGATCACGCTCGCCAGCAGGTCGTGCGTCAGCGGGCGCGGCATGGCGATGCCCTTCAGCCGGCGGTCTATGGCCATCGCCTCGCTGCTGCCGATGACTATCGTGAACTTCCGTTCGCCATCCACTTCCTTCAGCCAGATGAGCTGATTGGGCTCCATCTCGCTTATGACGATCTTATGAAGCTCCATCTGCACGGGCATGACGCTCGCTCCTGCTGAGGACCCCGTTATCTCAACACTAGATAAGCCGCAGCGCGGTGTCAAATAGCCCCGGCCGACGGGCCCGCCGCACAACGCCGGACGGACTTGACGCCGTTCGTTGTGCTGTCTATTGTGTGGCAAGAACGCTAAAGCAAGTCGCCACCGGTGCAGGAAAAGGGCGGAAAGATGACCGTCGGCTTACAAGACAGTTTCGCCGGTCCTTCGCTGTGGGCGACGCGCTGCCGGGGCGGACGTTGTGGCGTGGCGTCCGGAACGCTGCCTTTCGGCAGGCACTTGCGGAATCTCGACAGACAGCCTGTTCAGTTGTGCGCGGCGCGCGCGGGCGATGCTGTCAGCCGTTCGGTGCCGTGAACGTACATGGTGATCGGAGGATACGGGTATGAGCGTGCGACACGACAAATCCGGTGATTCGGCAGAAAGCAGAACTCATGCCGGCCTCCTGCGCCGGCCGGCGATCAGCAGCGCTGGCGCGGGCTTGAGGGACAAGAAAAAGCGGCGTCCGTCTCGGGTTTCTTTACAGGCGCAACGGCGGCGCGCTGCCGGTCGGACAAGCCCGCACAATCGGGCGGCGTCACGCGCAAAGGCGCCTCCCGGCGAGAAGAAAAGGACGGGAGCTATGCACAAAGGTGACCACATCTACGTCATGCGCGGCGCTTACGCTCATCACGGCATCTATGTGGGCGACGGCACCGTGGTCCACTGGGACAAGAAGTCGAAAGTACCCCGCATTGCGCGCGTCCCGCTGGAAGAGTTCTCGCGGGGCGAGCCGGTGCATGTGCGGGAGTATGACGCGTGTTTCGACCCCGATACGGTTGTGGCCCGGGCCCTCAGCCGGCTGGGCGAAACCGGCTACGACTACGTCGCCAACAACTGCGAACATTTCGCCACGTGGTGCAAGACCGGCCAGGAGCATAGCCAGCAGGTGGGCAGGTGCGTGGGCCAGGTGGCGTCCGTTGCCGCAAAGAAGTGCGTTGCGCGGCAGACGGCTAAGATTGCAGCGCGGGTGGTGGGCGGCAGGTCGGCCGCCGTTGCGGCCAAAATGGTGACGCGCGGCGGAGTACTGCCTTTTCTGGCTGCCGACGCCGTGCAGCTTGGCAGCGAATGCCTTCTGAAGAATATGGGCGTCGAGCCCGAAGACGCGGAGAATATAGGCAAAGTCGCGGGTTTGGGTACCAGCGTGGCTGTCGGGGCGGCGATCGGCGGGCCGGTGGGAGCGTTCGTGGGCGCATCGCTGTGGGGCTTTGGTGAGTTGATCGGCGCCTTGTTCAGTTAGTCGCGCCCATGCCGCCGGCGGCGTGCGCATTCCAACCACTCGCGGTCCTTGCGCGTCGCGGCCGAACCAGATGCCGATCAGAAGGAACAAGGTGATTTCATGTCCGGCTCTGACGCCAATCTGGGTCGGTGCGGCGTGCCCTGCTCATACGCCGGCGGCAGCGGTGCGACAATCGAGGATGCCGTAATTGTCATGATTCCGGCCGGAATCACAGGGTCGGTTGCCGACGTTGTCGGCGTGGCCGCCGAATACGCCTGGCTGGAAGACCGTTACGGGCCGCGTGACCAAGCTTGGAAGTTCGTCATGCAGAGGTTGCTCGACGGGCCAGAGGGACGACATTACGACTGCCTCACTAGCGAGCTCGAAGACCGGACCAGGCGCGACATCTACTTCGACATCTCCAACTTTTTCATGAAAGATTGACAGGATCCGCCGACGCTCGTGTGGGTCCCCCGCCGCCGCTTGCGCGCGGTTACAGCTTGTGCCCCAGTTTGGTCTTCTTGGTTTCGAGATACCGCCGGTTGTGTTCGCCGGGCGGTATGCGGATGGGCACTTCTTCCACCACCTGCAAACCGTAGCCCTCTATGCCATAGATCTTGCGCGGATTGTTGGTCATTATCCTGATGCGGCGCAGACCCAGATCGCGCAGTATCTGCGAGCCAACCCCGTAGTCGCGCTTGTCAACCGGCAGACCCAGCATCTGGTTGGCCTCCACCGTATCCGCGCCTTTCTCCTGAAGCGCATAAGCATGAAGCTTGTTCGAAAGCCCTATTCCCCGGCCTTCCTGGCGGAGATACACCAGCACCCCCTTGCCGGCCTGCTCTATCATGCGCATGGCCGTTTCCAGCTGCGCCCCGCAATCGCACTTGCCCGAGCCGAATATGTCGCCGGTCAGGCATTCGCTGTGCACGCGCACCAGCACCGGCTCCGGGTGCTCCACGACCTTTCCCTCGGCGTCGCGCTCGCCTATGCCGCCCTTGCACAAAGCCAGATGCGGCTGCGGGTCCACCACGCTCTGATATGCGTGCAGCCTGAAAACGCCCCATTTGGTCGGCAGCGTCACGCTCTCGATACGCCGGACGAACTGCTCCCGCTTGAGCCTGTAACTTATCAGGTCGGCGATGCTGCACATCTTCAAACCGTGCCTGGCGCAGAACTCCTCCAGGTCCGGGCGGCGCGCCATCTCCCCGTCGTCGCGCATTATCTCGCAGATCACGGCGGCGGGCTTCAGACCGGCCAGACGGCACAGATCAACCGATCCCTCCGTCTGCCCCGCTCGCACCAGCACGCCGCCGTCGCGCGCACGCAGCGGGTTTATGTGTCCAGGCCTGCACAAATCCTCAGGCCGCGCATCATCCGCAATCGCCACGCGCACAGTCGTTGCCCTGTCGCGGGCGCTGACGCCGGTTGTCACACCGTATTTCTTGTGGGCATCAATGGTTACGGTAAACGCCGTGCCCAGGCTCGCGGTGTTCACCTCTACCTGCGGATGAAGCTTGAGCCGATCGCACTGTTCGCCCGTCAGCGCCAGGCAAACCACGCCCCGCGCGTTAGTTACGATAAAATTGATGGCCTGCGGCGTGACCTTTTCGGCCGCATACACCACGTCGCCCTCGTTCTCGCGGTCCTCATCGTCCACCAGTACGATCGGGCGCCCGGCACGCAGTTCCTCGAGTATTTCCGGTATCGGCGAAAAAGGCATCCTGGCCCTCGATTCTCTCACCGTGCGGCAGACACCTCGGCCGAACTGTCCGCACTGGCCTGTTCGTCCGCCTTTCCCCCACTATCGGCGGCGCGCGGACATCGGCGGCTCGCGGTGAACTGCCTCAGCCCCTGTATAACATAGTCCGCGCACGCCAGCGCCGCCACTATCGTCACCACCCACCACAAAATCCGCACCAGCACCAGCCACGCCGGCATCCATCGTGCCTTTTCGTCCGGCGCCAGCAGCACCGCGAAAACCATCGCCAGCTCCAGCACGGTGCATGCCTTGCCCAGCGGACGCGGCGCTATCCGCACCGTCCCCACCACCGAGAGCAGAGCTATCGTACCGATGGCGATGATCAGATCCTTGCCGTAAATCGTCGCCACCACCCACGCAGGTATCCGGAAATGCCTGGGCGCCACGAACTCCAGACTCAGCAGCATCACCGAGCAGGCGATCAGCAGCTTGTCGGCCACAGGATCCAGTATCGCGCCCAGGCGGCTGGTCTGTCCGAGCCGTCGTGCCAGATATCCGTCCAGCTTGTCCGTGACCGCCATCAGGACGTACACGCCCACGGCCATATGCCAGTAACTGCGCGTGGGCTGATTGCTGCCGATGAGCAGCGCCCACAGAAAAACCGGCAGAAGCAGCAGGCGCAGCATCGTCAGGCCCATCGGCCAGGTGGGCGGCCAGAGCGACCCGCGGGCGTCAGTTTCGATTCCCGTGTCAGCCATGCGATATGTTCATTGTACCGGCGGGACGCTCATGGCATAGCGGGCAGCAGCGCCCGCAGCCGCGGTATCACGCCACGCAGTATCTCCAGAGCCGCATTCACGTCGTCGCCGGTGGTGTAGCGCGACAGGCTGAACCGCACCGCGCCATGTGCTATGCGCTCGTCGATGCCCATCGCCCGCAATACGTGCGACGGTTCGAGACTTCCGCTGCTGCACGCGGAACCGGCCGACGCACAAACGCCCCGTTCGCTGAGCAGCAGCAGAATCGCGTCGGCCTCCAGAGCCGCAAAGCCGATGTTGGTGGTGTTCGGCAGGCGCTCGGCGCCGGCACCGTTGACGTGCGCATCAGGAATGCTTTGCAGTATCCCTTCCTCCAGCCGATCGCGCAGCGCCGCGACGCGCTTCATCTCCCCGAGCGCCCCGGCCGCAAGTTCCGCCGCTGCGCCCATGCCCACTATGCCCGGCACGTTCTCGGTTCCGCCACGACGCTGGTTTTCCTGCGGTCCGCCGAGAACCAGCGGAGCGAACCGTGTTCCGCGGCGGATGTACAGGGCGCCTATGCCCTTGGGGCCGTGAAACTTATGTGCGGCGATGCTGAGAACATCGACCTCCACCCGCCGCACGTCAACCGGTATTTTGCCGGCCGCCTGCACGGCATCGCAGTGAAACGGCACACCGCGATCGCGGCATACGCCCGCTATTTCGCTGACGGGCATGATCACGCCCGTTTCGTTGTTGGCCCACATTATTGAAACGAGCGCGGTGTTGTCGTCCACGGCCGATTTCAGCCGCTCCATGTCGAGCCGTCCGGCGCGGTCCACGGGTATCTCTACGATCTCGGCCGACTCGCGGGCGAGCTGCTCGCAGACCGCCCTGGTGGCCGAGTGCTCCACCGCCGAGGTAACTATCTTTCTGCGCGGCCAGCGTGCCGCAAGCAGCCCGCGTATCGCGGTATTTATCGATTCGGTGCCGCCGCTGGTGAACGTAATCTCGCTTTCGCGGGCGCCGATAAGCGATGCCACCTGCGCCCGGGCGGCTTCGACGGCCTGCCGTGCACGTTGCCCGAAACGGTGGACGCTGGACGGGTTGCCGTACCAGGTTGTGAGATACGGCAACATGGCCTGAACCACCTCCGGCGCAGGCCGCGTCGTGGCGTTATTGTCGAGATAGATAACCGCCGACCACGAGTCGGACGTTGCCGGAGATTGGACGTCTTTCAGTTCTTTCATTTCTTTCGAAAGGCGCCGGATTAGCGCCTTCGCCGCCGCCTACGCGGACTATAATCGCATCCCGCGGAGGCGTTATGCTCGATATCGCCAGCGCCGATTGTATTCACGACGATCTGCCGGCCATAGAGACAATATTCCGGCAGGAGCTTTCCAGTGCTGTGCCGTGTGTGCGCGAGCTCGTCGGGCATCTGAGCCGGTATCGTGGGAAGATGCTGCGTCCGGCGCTGTTGTTGCTGTCGGCCAGGGCGGTGGGGCAGGTTACACATGACCATCTGGTTCTGGCCGCCGTGGTCGAGATGGTTCACATGGCCACGCTGGTGCACGACGACGTTCTGGACGAAGCGTCGCTGCGTCGGCAGGGGCCCACGATAAACTATCTCCACGGCAACGAGGCGGCGGTAATACTGGGGGACTATCTCATAAGCCACAGTTACCATTTGTGTTCGTCGCTGCGCTCGCAGCGCGCCGCCCGCATCGTCGCCCGCACGACCAACAGGCTTTGCGAGGGCGAACTGCTTCAGATAAGCAATCGCGACAACTGGGATCTCGATGAAAGCACCTACATGCGCATCATCACCGGCAAGACGGCCAGCCTTTGCGCGGCCAGTTGCGCGCTGGGCGCGATCTTCGCCGGGGCCGACCGCGCCGCCACCGCCAGGCTGCGCCGTTACGGGCTGTGCGTCGGCAGGGCCTTTCAGATACAGGACGACATCCTCGACATCGTCGGTTCGCAGCAGGAGGCCGGCAAGACGCTGGGCACCGACCTGGCCAAGGGCAAGCTCACGCTGCCCGTCATTCATTTTCTGAAAAACGCCGCGCCGCCCCAGCGCCGGGCCATGCGCCGTCTGCTGGCGCAGAAGGATGCGTCGCTGGCGCAGCGCATCAGGGATATGCTTGCCGGCAGCCCCTCGCTCGCCTACGCGCGCAACGCGGCGCGGCGCTGGGCGCGGCGCGCCGCGGGACTCATCGCCGACCTGCCCGGCAGCGAGGCGACAAGGGCGCTGCGCGACATGGCGCACTTCGCCGTGCAACGCTGCCGGTGAACAAGGGCGCGCAATCCCGCGACATTCAGCAGAACCGGCACCCGTTCCAAACAGGGGGCTCGCGGCAACGAAATCGGATTGAGCGAAAGATGTGACGCGAGGTTCATGAGAACGTCACTGTCGATCACGAGTGGGAAAGGCTTTTCGCAATTGAGGCCTCGCACATCGATGAACGGGCTGGAACTCGGCGCCGCAGCGCACGCAAGTACCGGGTTTCATCCCATGGCAGCGATATCGAAGGGATCGGTAACGACGCGGTGGCCGATGACGTACCGTGCGACGGCGTGGTGCGTCAAGAGAGGTGCGACAACCGCCGGCCAGCCCGTGTCGCACAATCACGGGCGGTTATTCAGACGACCTGATCGCTGCGGGCGTTCATGCAACAGACCGAGCTTTGCGGCCGCTTGCGAAGTGAAGCACATCCTGCCGTCGAGGCAGATGGGCGAGGTCAGGATGCCGCCGGCGAGGAGTTGCCGGAAGTTCCGAATCCGGCGAGCGGGCGACACCTCGCCCTGATCGCCGATCGCGCTTGCGCCGCTCTTTCATTTCCCTCGATCCATTCGCGTAATTGCGCATTCTGCGGTCCGGACTGTGGCCGGGCAGCGCACCTGCTACCATCGCGCCGGGGTTACTGACGCGCTCGCGGAAGCGTTTGCCGCGGATCAGTAAAACAAACCTGTCGGAGGCATGATCATGAAGCGAATCATGGCTGCGTGGCGGCGGCGGCGATCGCATCAGCGGCGTCAGCGCCCTGCGCCTGCTCGACGTCACCGTCCCCACTGCTCCCGTCCTTCTCGGCCAGACCACCGTGCCCGGCGAGGCCCGGCGCATCATCATCTCCGGCTCGCGCGCCTGCGTCGCCAGCAACGATCTCGGCATCCACATCCTGGACATCGCCAATACCGCCTCCGCCCTGCTCCTTGGAACCTATTCCCAACCCGGCTCGTACCTGGATATCGCCGTCGCAGAAACCACCATCTACGCGGCGCAGAACTGGTCCGGCCCGGCTGTCATCGACGCCGCCAATCCCCAGTCGCCCTCCCTGCCAGGCTCAAGTCGGGATTCGCGCCGCCGCACTGGTTTCTTTCCTGCGGCGTTGCGCGCCGGTACACTGCTGTGCGGATTGTATTTCTCCCGCATGTGCAAACTGGCGGTGCTGGTGAGTATTCCGCTGTGCTTCGCGGGCTGCGCGGGCTCGGAGCTCAGACCCGACCTCGACAGCCGCGATCCGGCCGCGCGCATCATGGCGCTCAAGCAGATCGCCGCCGACGGCCGCGCCGATTATCGCACCCTCGAGAGGGTCATCGACGAACTGTGCAGCAGCGACGCGGCCGTCCGTTTCTATGCAATTCACACGCTTCAGTCGCTCACGGGGCAGACCATGGGCTACCGCTGGTTTGCCTCCGCCGCGCAGCGCGACGAACCGGTGAAGGCGTGGCGCCGGTGGCTTGCCGAGAGGCAGCCCGCCGGACCGTCCACGCGGGCAGGGGGGTGACCGATGGGCAGATCATCTCCGGCTTCGCCGCGCCGCGTCGAATACCGCATTGCCAGCGACCCGGCCAACATCGCGCCGCTGCGGCGCATGATGGAGGCGTTCGCGGCGGAATGCGGCTTCGACGCCGATGCCTGCGGCGAGATCGGTTTGTGCGTCAACGAGGCCGTTGCCAATATCATCCGCCATGCCTATGAGGGAGCGCGCGACAGGCCCATACTCCTTACGGCGGAGTTCGACCCGCCGGCGCTGCGCATAAGCATTCGCGACTGGGGCAACGGGGTGAATCCTGACGAACTGCCCGAGGAGCAATACAATCCAGCCGCGCCGGGAGGCGTGGGAATGCTGTGCCTGCGCCTGCTCATGGACAAGGTCGTCTTCATGCCGCAACAGCCCGGCATGCTTCTGGTGATGACTCGCAACCTTACGGAGCGCCCATGACTCTGGAACAGCGGGCCAACCCGATAAAAACGGTGCGCCAGGACGGCCAGACACTGCTGGTTGCCATGGAGGGCGAGATCGATCTGAACAACAGTCCGGTGATGCACACGACGCTCAGCGATCTGGTGGCCAGACATCGCCCGTCGCGGGTGGTTCTCGATGTTTCGCGGGTGCCGTACATGGACAGCAGCGCCGTGGCGGTGCTGGTGGAAATCATGCGGCGCGTCGGGCGCGGAAATGTGGTGCTGCTGTCGCCCCAGCCGCGCGTGCGCGGGCTGCTGGAGATCGCCCGGCTCGATACGATCTTCCGGATAGCCGCCAGCGAGCAGGAGATACGATGAATCCGTCGGCGCCTCTGGTTCCGCTGCGCGACGCCCTGGCGTTCGTGGGCGCCTGGGCGTATCTCCTCCGCGATACGCTGGCGGCCATGCCGCGCGGGCTGCTGTCGCGGCGCGGCCGGCGGCTCTCCTGGCAGAATCTCGCCGCCCAGATGGACCGCGTGGGCGTGCGCAGCATCGGCATAGTCAGCCTGGTGCTGTCGTGCATCGGCGCGATACTGGCGCTTCAGATGGCCCCGCCTTTTCGCGATCTGGGCATGGTGGCCACCGTTGCCGACGTCATCGCCATCGCCGTTTTCCGCGAACTGGGGCCGCTGGTGGTGGCCATCGTGCTCACGGGCTTCGCCGGGGCGTCCATAGCCGCCGAACTGGGAACCATGGTGGTATCCGAGGAGATCGACGCCCTGGAGGTTCACGCCATAGCCCCCGTAAGGTTTCTGGTGGTGCCGCGCGTGCTGGCGACCACCGTCATGATGGTCTGCCTGACGGTCATCGGCGACCTGATGGGCATGCTCGGCGGTCTTGTCGTCTCGCAGCTGTGGCTGGATGTCGGCTGGCGCCAGTATCTGACCCACACCTTCGACGTGCTCAAACTCAAGGACTTTTTCACGGGGCTGGCCAAGGCGGGCGTTTTCGGCTGTCTGCTGAGCTCTCTGGCGTGCCACCTCGGACTGAGCGTGACGGGCGGCGCCGAGGGCGTCGGGCGGGCCACCACCCGTACCGTCGTGCTGTCCATCGTCTGTCTGATAATCGTGGATCTGCTGTTCACCGCGGCGTTCTTCTTTCTGGGGTTGTAAGCGTGCGCGAGGTGGCGATACAGATCGAAAACGTCACCAAGTCCTTCGGCGGACAGGTGGTGCTCGACGGGGTGAGCCTCGAGGTGTATCGCGGCGAGACGCTGGTGATACTGGGAGGCTCGGGGTCGGGCAAATCCACCCTGCTGCGCCTGATGACGGGCAGCCTGCGCCCCGACTCCGGGCGGGTTGTCGTTCTGGGCAGATGCCTGAACGACATGAGCGCCCGCGAACTCGACGAATACCGCCGCAGCATAGGCGTGCTGTTTCAGAGCGGCGCCCTGTTCAATTCCATGACCGTCGCCGATAACGTGGCTTTGCCGCTGCGCGAGCATTCCGATCTGTCCGAGAAAGTCATAGAGATAGTGGTCAAGATGAAACTCGAACAGGTCGGACTGCGCGAGCACGCCGACAAGATGCCCGCGGAACTGTCGGGCGGCATGAAGAAGCGCGCGGGGCTTGCGCGGGCGATAGCGCTTGATCCACAGGTGCTGTTCTACGACGAGCCGTCGGCCGGGCTGGACCCAGTCACCAGCGCCGAGATAGACCAGCTCATCATCGATCTGAAGGGCAAACTCGGCGTTACCAGCGTCGTGGTGACGCACGAGATGGATTCCGCCTTCCGCATCGCCGACCGGATGGTGCTTCTCGACCGCGGACGGTTCATCGCCTCGGGCACGCCGCAGGAGATGCGGCAGTCGTCCGATCCGGCCGTCCATCAGTTCATCAACGGGCTTATCGAAGGACCTCTGACCGCGCGCCGCCGCAGCGGCGGCTACGAACAGGATCTGCTCGGGGGCGGCATCTGAGGAGTTGGCATATGAACAGACAACGAAACGCCGTGCGTGCCGGGCTGCTCATAATCCTGAGCCTCCTGCTGGTGTTCACGGTTGTGATAAGCATCCGCGGGCTGTCCGGGTTCGTCGAGCCGCATCAGATCCGCACGGTCTGTTTCGCGCTCAAGGACGATCTGGCCGGGCTGCGCGTCGGCGACGATGTGCGCATCGGCGGATACCGCGTGGGCGATGTGCGGTCCATCACGGTTCTGAGCGCCGACGACCCGCGCCTGCGCCAGTATGCCGGCGTCGCGGCAGTCGAGGAGGACGGCGGATGCATCGTGGTCACCTTCGCTCTGCCGAAAAAGTACGTGCTGCGCGAGGGCGCGCGCATCGGCGTGCAGAGCACGGTCACCGAGAAGACGTGCCTCAACATCGACCGCCTCGGCCGGGGCAGACCGCTAGCGCCGGAGGTGCCGCTGATCGGCCGGCCCAGCGCCATGGGGGCGCTGCTCGCGACGCTGGGCGAAACCGCACCGCTGCTCAAGAGCGTGCTGGCGCGCGCCGATGCGACGGTGGCCTCCATCAACAGCGGCGTGGAGGAAATCCGCCCGCGCATCGTGGCGGTGCTCGACGACGTGCGCGGCAGTTCGCTGCCGGAGGTGCGGCGCACGCTGGCGGCGTGGCGCGCCCTGGCCGAAAATGCCTCCGGCGTGGTCAGCGCCGTCGGCAGCTATCTCCATCCGGTTTATGAGCGCTACGCCGAGGTGGCGCGCAGCGCCCGCGAGATGATGGACCAGATAGCGGATCTGGCCGGCGGACCCACCAGCGACCTGCGCGGCGCCCTGCGCAACGTGCGCGAGGCCACGGCCGCCATACGCGACCGCGCCGGCCCGCTGCTCGACGAACTGTCGCGCATGCTCCGCGACGTGCAGCCGGCGATATTCGACGCCCGCGAAGCGCTGGCCAACGCCCGGGCGGCCAGCGCCGCTCTGAAGGACGCCGTCGCCGACAACCGCGGTTCGCTCGACCGCATCATGCGCCACCTGGAGCAGTCGGCCGAGAACATCGAGGAGGTTACCGACGAGGTGCGCGCGCGCCCGTGGCGGCTGTTCTACACGCCCAGGGAGCGCGAACTGGGCAATCTGGCCATCTTCGACGCCACACGGCAGTTCGCCCGCGGCGCGGCGAAACTCAACGATGCCGCCCAGGCGCTGCGCGACACCGCCCGCGACAAGGCTCAGGACCCGCTGAAACTCCAGAAGATGCGCGACGAACTGGAAAAAGCCTTTCAGGACTTCGCGAAAGTGGAAAAACAGCTGTGGGAAGCGGTCCGCGGCCGCTGATCGCTGCCCGGGTAATGCCAGGTTGCCGGCCGCGGTGGATTTTGACTCGGGGCCTGGCGCCTGCCTACATTCGTCTGGCCATGCGCGGAAGGCTGTTTCTCGAGACCTTCGGATGTCAGATGAACGTGCTGGACAGCCAGCTCGTCGCCGGACGTCTGCGCGCATGCGGCTTCGAGATCGTTGACGATCCCGACTCGGCCGATGTGATTCTGTACAACACCTGTTCGGTGCGCGATCACGCCGAACAGAAGGTGTGGTCGCGGCTGGGGGAATTGCAGGATGCGAGAAAGCGCCGGCCTCATCTGGTGATCGGCGTCATCGGGTGCATGGCCGAGCGGCAGGGGACGGCGATGTTCCATAAATACCCGCACGTCGATCTGCTGTGCGGGCCGGCCGAACTGGACAAACTGCCGGCGATGGTCTGCAACGCGCTGGCGACGCGTCTGGCCGACCCCGCCGCGGCGCTTCGTCAGACCGCCCTCGCCGGACCACGCGCCGGACGCAACGCCGCCGTGCCCTGGGGCGACAGCGACGCTCTGGAAACTCTGGACCTGTCGCGCAGCGTCGTCAGGGGTGACGACGCCGCACGCGCATACGTGCGCGTAACGCGGGGATGCAACAAGTTCTGCTCCTACTGCATCGTCCCCTACACGCGCGGTCCGGAGGTGCATCGCCCGCCGGCAAACATCATCGCCGAGGTGCGCAAACTCGCCGACGGCGGAGCGCTGGAGATAACCCTGCTCGGCCAGACGGTGAACCATTACTTCTGGAAGGAGCCTGACGGGCGCGCCGTGCGCTTCGCCGATCTGCTGTACATGATCCACGAGGCCGTTCCCTCGGTCCGGCGGCTGAGGTTTGTCACCAGTTACCCGCGCGACTTCGGCGAGGATGTGCTGGCCGTCATGCGCGATTGCCCGCGCATATGCCGGTATCTTCACCTCCCCGCGCAGAGCGGGTCGGACCGGATGCTCCGCCTGATGCGCCGCGGCTATACCGCCGCGCAATATGTCGAACTGATCGACCGCGCGCGGGAGATGCTGCCCGATGTCAGCATAGCCAGCGACTTCATCGCCGGATTTCCCGGCGAAACCGAGGACGACCACCGGTTGTCGATGGATCTCATCCGCCGCTGCCGCTTCAAGAACAGTTTCATCTTCAAGTATTCGCCGCGCCCGGGAACGGCCGCCGCGCGCGAGTATCCCGACGACGTGCCCGTCGAGGTCAAGCGCCGGCGCAACAATGAACTGCTCGCCGTACAGCAGGAAGTCGCGCTGGAGCTCAACCGCGCCATGGTGGGACAGACCGTGGAAGTGATGGTCGAAGGCCCCAGTCCGGTCGGCGCCCGGCGCAGCGCCGCCGACGCCGCCGACGATGCGCCCGCTGCCGCCGCTGCGCCCTGGCGTCCCGGGAAGGAAATCTGCCAGCTCTCCGGACGGACGCGCGGCGACCAGATCGTCTGTTTCGACGGCGATCCATCGCTGGCCGGCCGGATTGTCAACGTTGCCATCATCGAGGTCTCGCCGCTGGCTCTGCGCGGGCGCCTTGTCGGTGGCGACGGGGTCTGACCGAATCGCCCCGGTCGTGGCCGCGGCGCGCATGGCGCGTCATCTTTCCGCGGGCGCGGTGGCCGCCGGGCGCTGCCGCCGGGGAATGGTGATTCTTCCGCGCATCTCGCCAGAGTCGGTTACCGTTGTCACGGTCAGCAGCGAAGCGGCGGCATCCACGCGGATGGTTGTATCGGTGCCGCCCTGGACTATGTGGAAATCGTTGCTCTCCTTCTGCGGAGGCGTGTGCGCGTAGCGGTGGAGATGCCCGCACAACAGCAGATCCAGACCGCCGCTGTTCAACAGCGGCACCCAGTTGTCCATCACGTATTTCCGTCGCACCATCCGCGCGTCGGCCGTCCGGCCCGGCGGCAGATGTACCAGCGCCACGCGAAATGGCGCCTGTCGCCAGCGGTCCTGCGCTATTTGCGATTTGAGCCACTGCGTCTGCGCCTCCACGTACGATGCAAAATCGCTCAAGCCGTGGAGCTCGGGATCGGAATCTATCTTGTCCTCGCCGGCATCCATCACGATGAACCGCACCGGCCCGTGATCGAGCGTGTAGTAGTATTGCCCGCTTTCCGTGGGAAAATAGTCGAGCAGGCGCCGGCAGAAACCGCCTCGCGTCTCGTGATTGCCGCGCACGAATACGAACGGTATCCGCGCGGCGAAAACCTGCATCGAAGGATCGACCACCGACCGCATGATCTGCTCTTCGCTGTCCACGAAATGCAGCATGTCGCCGTTGTAAAAGACGATATCCACGCCCGACCAGTCCGCGCGCCGCAGCGCCTTGAGCAGACCGGCCACGTTCTCGTGACGGTCGTTCAGCACGAGGAATGAAAACGCCGCCCTGGCGGTATCCAGCGTGGTGAACGACGCGGTGGGGCTGGCGACGGTCGGACCCCATACGACCTTGAGATGCTCGTAGGAGACGATTTCCCGCGACACGACGCGGTAATGATAGGTCGTGCCGGGTTTCAGTCCGCCGAGCCTCACGCGATGCAGCGTGGTGTTGGCCTCCAGCAGACCATGGCGCACCTCGACGGCGCTGGCGAACGGCCCCTCGGGCGAAAGGGCATATTCCACGCGCGACGCACACGGACGATTGGTCGTCCATACGAGGGTTATCGACGACCCGGAGGGGGCCTGAAGATACGGCCCGTGTGTGATCGCCAGTGCCTGCGATTGCGCAGGTGCGCCGGCCGTTCGTGCCGGCCGGCTTGCCGGCAGAAGCAGCGGCACAGTGCACGTGCCCGCGCGATCGCGCCGGCATGCGCACGCCAGCGCCGCCAGAAGCAGAATGGTTACAGCGATCCGCCGCACTCGCCGCAGCGTACCAGATGCGCGCCGCACGGAAAACCGGCTTCGCGGCGACGGCGAAAGCCCGCGGGCCGCCACAACGCCGCCTGCTGCACGGGGGCCGCCTCCCCGCCCGCTGGACATGGTTGACCGTTTCAAGCACCATTCGCCGGCAATGTTCACGGGCATGCCGGAACATCCCGCCATACAGGCCGCCGGACTTCTGCTGGCCGGCGCATTGGGGCTGCTTCTTGCGGGCCTGATAGCGTCGCGGCAGGCGCGGCCGTTGAAAAGCGGCGGGGTCGGTACGATCGCCCTGTTGTGGTGGCTGCCTGCCGCCATTGCGGCGATTACATCGGCGTTTCTGGGCTGTTCGGGACTTGCCCTGGGCGTGGTTTTCGGAACGTCGGCGGCGGTGATGTCCGTTGTCGCCGGTTGTGCCATGATGGCAGGCGAGCCCGGCCAGCTCCCGCCGCACGCGCAGCGCGTGTGGGCGTTTCTGCCGGCTCCGGCGCTGCTGACTCTGCTGCTGGGATTCAGAGGCATGCTGGGACTGTTCGAAGCGGCGCTGCTTGCGGCCCAGGGGGTGCTGTCGTGGCTCGTCTGGACCTCCGCGCCGCTCGACATGCCGCATTCGCCCGACAGCACGTCACCCGGCAGGGCACGCCCGGGCGGCCGGTGGCGCTGGTGGTGGATTGCGGCGGCGGCGGTCCTGACAGTCGAGGCCGCCTGGCTGGCCGCACGCGGCGCCGAATCGCTGGCCGACGCCGACCCGCGCTACTCGCCGGCCGCCGCCGGCGCGGTAATACTGGCGCTGGTGCTGACGGCGCCGCTGATCTCCGCGGCGGTGCCGGCGGCCGCTGCCGGCGGTGCTGCGCCCGTGATGGCCGCCGGCGCCGGCTTCATGCTGCTCAATCTGGGAGCGCTGTTGCCGTGCGTGATCTGTATCGGAGTCGTGCGCGGCGCTGCGGTGCGCATCGCCGCCGCGACGCGGCCGGTGTGGATGGAACTGCCGTTCCCCTGCGTCCTCTGGCGCATCGGCGCCCCGGCGCTCGTGGTGCTGGCGATGCTTTTCGCCGTCGCCGCCGCCGGCAGGATACGTTTGAACAGGCATCTTGGCATGTGGCTGGTTGTGGGCTACTGTCTTTATCTGGTCACGGTGCTGTCATTGGGGGCGCAATAGCATCGTCCGGAGGGCGATTCGCTGTGGAAAGGATGCATCTTATGTCCGTGGATGTTTCAGACATGCGCATAGAGCGCCGCGCGCCCGAACGGCCGCTCGAGGACGTCATGGGCGGCTCTGCCCGCTGGGAAATAAAGGTTCACGACCACGGGCTGGTGGCGCTGGTGGATGTGATGCCGCGGCTGGTGCCCGCCGGCAAGACCGCCGATTATGCCATCGTGCAGGCCGCGAGGGTCTCTTACGGCGAAGGCACGCGGCACGTCAGCGAGGACAGGGCGCTGATACGCTATCTGGCGCGCCATCGCCACACGACGCCTTTCGAAATGGTCGAGTTCAAGTTCCATCACGTCATGCCCATCTTCGTCGCCCGGCAGTGGATACGGCACCGCACGGCCAGCGTTAACGAATACTCCGGAAGATATTCGATCGTGCCCGACCGCTTCTATCATCCATCCCCCCAGGAGGTGCGCCGCCAGAGCACGGCCAACCGGCAGGGCGGCGAAGGCGGCGTTGACGAGATGACTGCACGCGAGTTCTGCGAATACCTCGATGCCGTGGAAGCCACCTACGCGCGCTATCAGGCCCTTATCGACAAGGGCGTGGCGCGGGAGATGGCCCGCATCGCCCTGCCGTTGAGCATCTACACCGAATGGTACTGGAAGTGCGACCTGCACAACATCTTCCACTTCCTCGCGCTGCGGATGGACCGCCACGCCCAGCAGGAAATCCGCGACTACGCACGCGCCATGTTCGCGCTCATTCAGCCCATCGTGCCCGTGGCGGCCGAGGCGTTTCTGGATTACCAGTTCGAAGCTATCACCCTCTCGCGACTGGAAGTGGAAGCCATCCGCGAAGGCAGACCGCTGGTTTCGGAAAACAAACGCGAGAACCAGGAGTTCCAGGAAAAACGCAAATCTCTGGGGCTGGAATGACCGGCTCTGATTGCGCGACCGGCAGCGTCGAACGCCATAAGCCGCGTCAGCCCGCCGTGAGCTGTCGCCGCAGACAGTCTTGTCGGAGCTCGGCGCTGCCGCGCCGCAACGGACCCGTTCAGTTTCCGCTTATCGTCGCCTGCTCGGCCGGTGGATTGCTCAGCAGACTCGGCGGCACCACCTGCGCCGTTACGCCCTTGCCCACCGTCGCCGGGTCCACGGGCATAATTCCCGTCGCCGATATCACCCGCAGCGTGAGCTGCGGGTCTTCGCCCATGTCGCCCTTTATGCCCACGAACTGCCCGATGAACTTCACGTACTGAGGTTCGTTGCTGCGCACGTAGCACAGCGTGCGCCCGCTGGCGGGGTCCGTCAGCCTGTACAGCGTCTGCGAGCCGACCTGAAGCGTTGACGCCTGAAGCACGCCCACCGCCGTGAATATCCGGCTGGCGGCCAGACGGTTCTCCAACGCCTCGCGCTCGGCGGCCAGTGCCGCCAGCCGGGCCTGTTCGGCCTCGCGCTCCCTGAGCGTCTGGACGAGTTCCTGCTTGGCCGCGTTCTTCACGCGCAGCGTGGCCGCCCGCACCTCGGCCGTGCGCCGCATCGAAACGGGCAGATGTTCGCCGGCCAGAAGCTTCTCATATGCCGCCAGCAACTGCTCGACGGGCTGCTGGTCGAGAGGCATTCCGGGCAGCTTCCGCATCTGCGCCTCGAGCCGGTCAAACTCCGCTTCGGCCTCGGCACGCTGCTGCTCGTCGCTGGGACGGGTAGTCGCGGCGGCGATCGTCTGCCCGCTCGAACCGGCCTCTGTTTCGTTTTTGCGCTCGTCCTGGCGGGGTTGCTGGTTCTGCGCAAGCGACTCGACGGCCGCCTCTTCCGTGCCCGCCGGGCGCGTCGCCGGACCTGCCGACGCGATCATGCGCGGGCCGGCGATCTGTTTGACGGGATCCACATACCGCTGGTGAACGTAAAGATAAGCATCGGGCGGCGGCTTGATCTGGTAATACTCATCCTGCTCGCCGAGTATCGTAACCTCGTCGCCCTTCTTCAGCTTGCACTGCACCGTTACCTTCATGGGCGACAGACTGCTGCCGGCACGCACGTTGAGCGTGTCGGCAACCACCTTGCCGACGCCCGAATCGCCCTGGCGCTGTACGAAGGCCTTCGCGACCACGCTGAAACTGCCCGGCGGGGGCACGATCTTCAGCCATTCGAACTTGTGACCCACCACCGTCACCTGCGTGCCGCGATCCAGCTTGGCCGTGGCATAATAGTTCTCGCCCGGACCGCTGCGAACGTACACGGAGTTGGCGTTGATCTGGCCGAGGTAGTGATACGGCGAGTTGTCAACCTGCGGCTGCATGACATCCTGCGCCGCAACAGGCGCAGCGGGCAGCCACGCGAGAATCACACATGCGCAGAAAGCAGCGGGAAACCAAGTGCGGATAGCCATGACGGCACCTCCGTGTGCTGTTAAGAGCTCCATCGCGCGGCCATGCGCCGCGCCTCTTGAGGGGCCGCGCCCGCAAGCGCTCCGGCCTGCGTGCGCCGCGGCCCTTCCGTCGGCAGGTATTATCCCACAACCCCGGCCAAAGTAAAGCACAATCTGCGCCGCGGTTCGCCGTTTCGCCGTCCCCGGCACGCTTGCCGCACTTTCCGGCTCACAGTCGCCTGACGTACACGTAATATGCCCCGCACAACTCGTTGCCGCCTTCGTCGAAAAACCACGTCTGAAGCCGGCAGCGGGCTGGCTTAAGCGGCATCTCGAACGCCGCGGCCGGCTGATCAGCCTCGACGGCGGCCATACGCTCCATGCCGTCGATGCTGATCCGCGCCCGCCTCGCGGGTATGGCCTTGCTGCCCGGAACGGCCGCAACGATGGGCTTGTCCAGTTCGGCCGGCCAGCGGCGCAGTTCGAAGCGATACATCCCCTCGCGCTCTATCTCCACATCCCACCAGCCGTTGGCCCGCATGCCATTGCGGATCATCGACTGGTCCCACGGAACGGCCGGCGAATGCCAGTCGTGGCATGTGAGCCGCGCGGGGTTTTCCCTGTCCGACCCGATTACGATCGGCGTGGGCGCTTGCGCGTCGGCCCACACGCTTGCCCACCACTTCTCATATTCATCGGCCAGGCGCGTGACGACGTCGGGATGCTCAGCCGCTACGTTGTGCTCCTGTCCCGGGTCGCGGTCCATGTCGTACAACTCGCGCCCGTTGATGAGCCGCCAGCGGTCGGTCATCACCGCGAAGTTCTTGCCCTTCACCGGCACGTCCACGCGCTGGTTGTCAACCACCAGCACCCGCTGCGGCCACGCGACCGGCGTCCCGCGCAGCAGCGGCGAGATGTCCATCCCGTCGATCGGCCGGGCGGTTCGATGTGGTATGCCGCACAGGCTCGCCAGCGTCGGCAGCATGTCGATGTGCGCCGTCAGGGTCGGCACGTCGCGCCCGCCGTCTATGCCTCCTCCTCGCCAGCGCACAAAACACGGCACCCGATGCCCGCCCTCGTATTCGCTGCTCTTGCGCCCGCGCATTCCGGCGTTGAAACCGCGCCCCGATGTGCCGTTGTCGGTCATGAAAATGAGGATGGTGTTGTCGGCCAGGCCGAGTTCGTCGATCTTGCGCTCCAGCCGGCCGAAGTTCTCGTCTATGCACGAGATCATCCCGTAGAAAGCCGGGTCGGGCACCTCGGGCCGGTTGCGATACGGCTCGATATATTCCGGCGGCACACGATACGGGCCGTGCGGCGCGTTGGTGGCCAGATACAGGAAAAACGGCCTGTCCTTCTCCGCTTCGATGAAGCGCATCGCCTCGGCGAACCAGATATCGGTGCAGTAGCCGCGGAAGCGTTCGGGTTTGCCGTTGCGCAGGTAGGTGTCGTCGAAATACGTATTTCCCCACCAGTCGGGCGTCTGGCCCACGCCGCCCCCGCCATGAACAAGCGCCTCGGCAAACCCGCGGTCCTGCGGGCGATACGGATAGCTGTCGCCGAGATGCCATTTCCCGAAAACAGCTGTCCGATAGCCCGCGGCGGCAAAAACGTCGGCCAGCGTGGTCTCGTCGCGACGCAGCAGACTGCGCCCCATTATCGTGTGCCACGCGCCGGTGCGGTTGGTATATCGGCCGGTGAGCAGTGCCGCGCGCGTCGGCGAGCACGTGGGGCTGACGTGATAGTTGGTCAGCCGCACGCTGCGGGCATGAAACCGGTCGAGGTTGGGCGTGCGGATGTGAGGATTCCCGGCGCACCCCATGTCGCCGTACCCCTGGTCGTCGGTGATCACGAGGATCACGTTGGGCCGTCCGCTTCGCCGCGTCTGTGCGAAGGGCTGGCCTGCGTAAACGGCCCCCGAACGCGCCAGTGCCGCGCCGGCCGCGGCGCTCGCCAGGAACCTTCGTCTGCTGACAGCTGATTTGCCGCTTGTCGGCGTCATGATACGGCCTCCATCGCCAGGGTCGGGTGGTCGCCGCCCACGCGCGCATGGTGGAACGTACGGCGATGATTCTCGCCTCGGCGACCGGCTGCGCCAATTCGCGCCGACCGCGCCGGTGCTCTGCGCGATTGTGACGGCCGGCCAGGCGCGCGAAAAACGCTTCATGCAATTCCGCTCAGAGAAGCAGACCTTCACCAGGGCTGGCACATATGGACGTGTCGCAATAACACCCATGCGGGCGCGGCGGACGCGGTTGCCGTGAGTGAAAGCGGACTGGAGCCACGGGGAATCGAACCCCGATTTGCTGAATGCGATTCAGCCGTCATCCCGTTAGACCATGGCCCCGCGGACGACGCATCTTTATTGCCCATCTTAGTGCGCTGCGCAGCGGCGTCAAGTCGCCGCGGCGACGCGGGGACGAGCGACGAGCCGACGAGTGGGTTCTGCCGCGGCTATTTGTCCCGATCTCGCGAAAGTAAGCCCTGCCTTCCGCTGGACCATGCCAACCGGCCATACTTCGGGTGATGTGTGCTGGACGGCGCAGCCGGATTCTGTTACAAAATCATGACAGCCCGTGACTGTGCCGCCGGCCGGGGGGCATGCACGGGCGGTCGATCAACGCCGGATTTCCTGGAGGCCGACTCATATGCTCAAGGGAGATGCCGAGGTCACATCTACCGACCTCGACCAGCTTTCCACGCTGTTTCATCTGCTGGCCGACAAGACTCGGCTGGCGATTCTGCTGGCTCTGGCTCGCGGGGAGAAAAACGTCACCGCTCTGTGTGAAGAACTCGATCTGCCGCAACCCACCATCAGCCATCACCTGGGGCTGTTGCGCATGAACAATCTGGTGGCCAACCGCCGTTTCGGCAAGCAGGTTTTCTATATGCTGCATGCCCGCGGCGACGGCGATTCGATCATGCATTTCGCCCTTCAGAATCTGGCCGTGCGCATATGTCGCAGAACGCCGTGATACCGCGTGTTCCGGGGCATATGTTGCAGCATCCCTGCCGTCGCCGCGCCTGCCGCACGCGACCGCCGCCCCTTCATAGGACATAATGCACGGCATGCTGCGCCGTATCGACCGCATACTGCTGCGTGTGGAACACCTCGATTCGGCCGTACGCTATTATCGCGACGTGCTGGGGCTGGCGCTCGTGCGCCAGAGCGACCGGGCCGCAGCGCTGCAATTTCCCCGGCAGGAGACCGAACTGATTCTCCACACAGACCCCGACCTGCCGGCGGGCGCCGTGTATTATCTGGTTGACGATGTGCGCGATCTTTACCGTCGCCGCGCCGAACTGCGCCTTCAGTTCGTTCGGCCGCCGGCCGTCGGCGCCCGGGGTTACACCGCCGCGATAAAGGATCCGTTCGGCAACGTGCTGATGCTCATCGACAGAAGCGTCCGCGCCGAGGAAGGCGTTGCGCCCATCGAGGACGGCCGGCCGCCCGAGGCTCTGTTCGCCGGCGCCGCCGCCGGGCAGGTGCCCATCCGCCGCGAAATGCTGATCGATCTTTACCGTCAGATCGGCCGCACCGCCGACGATCTGCCCTACACTCCGGAGTTCGAGCGGCTGTATCTGGCCTATGCCGCGGCCTTCGGCCGGACGCGCCCCGATCGCGCCGAAGTATGGCGACATCTGCTCACACTGCGCAAGGCCGGCATGCTGCCGCGACTCGGCCAGTCGCGCTGGCCGGCGCCGTCGGTCTCGCCGGAGGAGCGCGAGCAGCTCCTGCGCATGCTCGGCGACGATCTCGGCAGGCGCGATCGCCTGCCCTACACCGACCGCTTCGAGAAAATAGTGGACGAGTTCAACCGCACGCGACTGCGGCCGCTGTCGCCGCACAAGGTGTGGCGGCTGGTGGCCTCTCTGGCCAAGTGAGCCGTCGGGCGGTCGGGCTTTGTCCGGCGCAACCGGCGACAATAAACTATCCCGGGCCGCGCGGAGTATCCCGATGGGCGAGAGTTTCTTCGATTATCAGGCACGGCGCGGCAAATCGCGCGCTGCCGGCGGGGGCGCTTCCCCGTCGCCCGAGCCATCCGGCGCCGCCGGGGCGCTTACCGTATCGCAACTCACCGCCCGCATACAGGCCGCCCTGCGCGCTCTGCCCGAAAGGCTGCTGGTGCGCGGCGAGGTGAGCAATTTCAACCGCCACGGGCCTTCCGGACATATCTATTTCACGCTGAAAGACGACACCGCCTGCGTGGACTGCGTGATGTTCCGCTCCGACGCCGCCCGGCTGAAGTTCGAGCCCCGCGACGGCATGGAGGTTCTGGCCGCGGGGCGCATCGACGTGTACGCCGCCCGCGGTCGCTACCAGTACTATGTATCGCGGCTCGAACCACTCGGGCAGGGAGCGCTGGAACTGGCCTTCAGACAGCTTCGTGCGAAGCTGGAGGCCGAGGGACTCTTCGACCCCGCGCGCAAGAAGCCCATTCCTCCGTATCCCCGCCGCATAGTCCTCATGACCAGCACCGAGACGGCCGCCCTGGCTGACATGCTCAAGGTTCTCCGCCGCTTCCCCTTCGTCCGCACGATGGTGTATCACGTGCCCGTGCAGGGCGACGGTGCGGCCGAACAGATAGCCGCGGCCATCGAGACGCTCAACCGCCGCCATCAGGACATCGGCGGCGTGGACCTCATACTTCTGGCGCGCGGCGGCGGCTCGCTGGAAGACCTCTGGGAGTTCAACGAAGAGGTCGTCGCCCGCGCCATAGTCGCCAGCCGCATTCCCATCATCACGGGCATCGGACACGAGATAGACGTCACCATAGCCGATCTCGCGGCCGACCTCCGCGCCCATACGCCCACCGAGGCCGCGCAGGCCGCCACCAGCCGCTGGCGCACCGCGCGCGAGGACGTGCAGAGTCTGGGAATACGCCTGCGCCGCGAGCTGCGCACGCTGCTGAGCGAAGCCCGCCAGCGCCTGCTCCAGATATCCAGGCACGAATTCTTCCGCAGGCCCGCCGACCGCATCAACGCCCTGCGCCAGCTTCTCGACGACCGGCAGCGCGCGCTGTCGCTGGCCGTCATCAACCGCCTGCATCGCCAGCAGCAGCGGGTGGCGCGCCTGCTGGCCGCCCTCCGCGAACGCCATCCGCGCCATCTCGTGCATCTCGCCCGCCAGCGGCTGGAATCGACCGCCGCCCGGATGCGCCGCGGCGCCGATGATTTCCTGCGCCGCCAGCACAGCCGGCTTCAGGCCGCCGCGGCCCATCTCAACGCCGTGGGGCCCCAGCAGGTCCTCCGCCGCGGCTATACCATCACCATCCTCAAGAGCACCGGCGCTGTGGTCCGCAGCAGCGGCGCCCTGCGCCCCGGACAGCGCATAATCACGCGCTTCGCCGACGGCACGGCGCAGAGCATCATCGAGGACGGCCGGCAGTCGCTGCTCTTCGACGAGTAGGATGCCCCCGGGGGTATATGCCGGTCGCGGTGCGGAGTGGCGGTCTTGATACCTTTTGCGCGCAAGCCGATGATGTTTCCCATGCGGCACGCATATCTGCTGGCGGTGCTGGCTGCGGCGGCCTGCGCTGTCGCCCAGGAATCGTCGGCGCTGATGAACAAGGCGCTCGACGAACAGGTGAAACTCAACATCGATGCCGTTTTCCCGCAGGCCATGCAGGCGATAGCCGCGCAGACCGGCGTGCGCCTGCGCGAGGACCCGGCCATATGGGATCTGCTGCCCTGGGGACGCGATACGAAAATCCAGGCGCGCGTCGAAAACGTGACCCTGCGCGAGGCGCTGGAGATCATCCTGCGCAAACTCGGCCTTACGCTGGCGCTCCGCGATGAGTACATCGAAGTGGTTCCCATGCCGGCGCTGCGCCGGCTGGCGCAGCGCGCCGGCCGCGACGAATTGCGCACGCTCGACGTGCTGGCCTCGCGCACGCTCGGGCTTCAGACCGACCGGCCCACCCTCCGCGAACTGCTTGAGGCGGTTGACCTCAAGCTCGCCGCCGAAAAAGACGCCAGCATCGCCATCGAGAACCGCACCGCCGACATCATGCGCCAGGACCGCACGGTCTTCGTGCCGCGCAACGCCACCCTCATGGACGCTCTGGACAGCATTCACAAGGATACCCCCGCCACGTGGTATCCCTGGGGGCGCAACGTGCTGATCGTGTCCAAGGAAGACCGCACGCGGCGCATGCTCGCCAGACCGCTCACCATCCGCCCCGGCGACCGCGGCATGGACGTGCTTCAGCTGCTGCTGGATATCTCCGCCCGCACCGGCGTGCCCTTCGAGTTTCAGCCCGGCGTCATCCAGACCATCGCTCCGGAACACCGCCAGATACGCGGGGTGTTCGAAAACGCCCCCGCCATGCAGATACTCGAAGCCGTCTCCGCGTGGACGGGCATCATGTGCACCCCGCGCGCCGAGGCCGTGTACGTTTCGGCCGGTCCCGCACGCCAGAGGCTCATCGGCATCGGCGCGCCCGCCGACGGCGTGCAGATCCTGGTTCCCGAGACAGCGCTTCCGGAGGACATCCAGCGCTGGCTCGACCAGCGCACGCGCGCCGGCATCGACCGCCTCCGCGAAATCATGCGCCGCGAATCGCCAGCCACCCGTCCGGCCGGCCAGGACGACAAGGACCTCTGAATCGCCCGTCTGCCGCGACCCGCACGGCCAGCCCCCGCGAGCCGGCCGCCAGGCTGCCCGCCTGCTGCGCCGGAAACGTCCCGGCTGGCGCGGCCTCTTGCCGGCGCCTACTTGCGCACGGACGTCGGAGCGGTCAGCGACATCGGTATGTATCCGCCGACGGCCACGTTCACGCTTTCCACCGTCACAAAAGCATCCGCATCCACAGTGCGCACGACCCCCAGCAGCTCGTCGCCGCGCTTCCGCTGCGTGACTATGAACAGCATAGCCACCGGCCCCTCGCGCCCTTCGCCCGTAAAGCGCGTCACGCCGAAACCCGCCGCCCGCAGCGATTGCTCGAGCTGCTCGACCATGTCGCGGCTTATCACCCGCACCAGCAGCAGTCCCACGGCGATCCATTTCTCCAGCGTGATGCCCAGCGCCGTGCCCGCCGCAAAACCCAGCGCATAACCCGCCATCGCCAGCGGGCTGTCCACGTACTTGAACACGCGGGAAATTGCGAAAATGAACACGCCTGCCTCGATCGCGCCCAGCCCCGCCGCCCGCAGCGCCTGCCCGCGCACGGTAAACAGCACGCGCAACGTTCCGACTGACACATCGATCAGCCGCAGCGAAAAAACGAGGAGAGCCACGCCGAACTGTTCCATGTTGCGCCTCGAAATAAACCGCCGGCAAAACGGTGCTGACCGGACTTGTTGTCCCGAAAGGGCCGGCGCCGCAAGCGGAACCTGCAAAATGGCGGCCCGGCCATTCCCGTATCCCGCGGACGCCCGCGCGCCCGCACCCCGTCGGCGTCTTGTATAACATGCCCGCGCGGCGGTCAACGCGCCCGCCCGCCGCGAAGCATCTTTTGCGCCGTGGGTGCGGTCTGCCGCCGTCTGCGTCGGGCGCCGGTCCGCGGCTCGCAATGACGCACACGAAGCAGCCTGCGGCGGGGAGGCAGAAGACGCCGCAAAGATGAGTCGCGCCGGCACGCAAACTTGTCCGCAGGCGCTTATCCGCTATCATCGAACATCTAACGAAAGGACCGTCATGGATGAACTGTTTGCCGACCGCCTGCTCGCCCGCATACAGGAAAAAAAAGCGCCCATCTGCGTGGGCATAGATCCCGTATATGAGCTGCTGCCCGATGCCGTCGCCGGCCCGGCCGACGAACGCGATGCCAACGACTTCGAGCGCTGCATCGATGCCATATTCGATTTCACGACCGCCGTCCTCAAAGTCATCGCGCCGCACGTGCCGTGCGTGAAGTTCCAGTCGGCATTCTTCGAGAAATATCTCTCCCAGGGCGTCGAAATCTACTACAGCCTCATTCAGGAGGCCGCCGAACATGGTCTGATAGTCATCGGCGACGTCAAACGCGGCGACATAGGCTCGACGGCGGAAGCCTACGCCGCGGCCCATCTGGCTGACCTTGCGTTCGACGAAATGGACGACATGGCCATGCCCGACGCCATCACTGTCAATCCCATGTGCGGGCTGGATACGCTCGAACCCTTCATCCAGGCGGCCAGAACCTACGGCAAGGGCATTTTCGTGCTCGTGCGCACCAGCAACCCCGGCTCCGCCGAACTCCAGGACGTCGTGCTTGCCGACGGGCGGACGTGGTCCGAGGCGCTTGCCGACCGCCTCGCCCCGATTGCCGCTTCGCCGGGCCTGGTGGGCTCCAGCGGCTTCAGCGCCATCGGCGCGGTTGTCGGCGCCACTCAGCCCCACACCATCGTCAGCCTGCGCAAACGCCTGCCGCAGTCCATATTCCTTCTGCCCGGCTATGGCGCGCAGGGAGCGACGGCCGAAATGACCAGAGCCGCTTTCATCAACGGGCGCGGGGCCATCGTCTCGGCCAGCAGAAGCATCCTCTACGCACACCGCGAACCGAAGTACTCCAGCCAGTTCGGCGACGACTGGAAAAAGTGCGTTGTCCAGGCGATCCTCGACATGAAACAGGACCTGCTCGCCGTCATGTGAAGCCGCGGAACCCTCCGCCTTGTCTGCCCGATAAGCGCCCGTATCATAACGATGTCGGCGACTTCGCCGCCTGTGCATGCGTCCCCTTGAGCTGCAAATCGAGTCCGGCGCCGCGCGGCATACCGCGCTCATTCCTCCGGAACGCGCCCGCGAAGACCTGCCCTCGGCCCTGCGCCGGCTTGGATTTCCCCTGAACACCCGCTGCGGAGGCCGCGGACTGTGCGATGGCTGTATCGTCGAACTGCTCGACGGCAGGCTCACACACATCGCCAGCAACGCCCCCGTCGAGGCCGCCGGCCAGCCGCTTCGCATAAAAGCCTGTCAGCATCGCCTCGACGGACACGGCCCGGTGCGCCTGCGCATCGCCGCGCGCTCGCTGCTGGCGTATCAGCCGCAGATCGTAACCGATTACCGCATCAACGTTTCCTGCGCGCACGATCCGCTTGTTCAGCACATTACGGTGCGCCGCGGCGGCTCCTCGCCGCAGCGCTGGTCGGCCGACGCTCTGATCGCCGCTGTCGCCGCCGCGCGCGATGATGGCCGGCCGGTCAGGCTCGCCGACAGCGCCGCCGTGCCCGGGGGCGACGAAGCAACCGTTACTGTGGAATACCGCCCCGACGGCTGGCTGATCACCGCAGCCCGGGATGCCAGCGCCCCGCTGCTGGGCGTGGCCGTCGATGTCGGCACGACAACCGTCGCATTGCTGCTGGTTGATCTGCATACGGGGCGTACGCTGGCGCGCGCCGCCGCCTTCAATGCGCAGATGGCGCTGGGTGACGATGTAATCACCCGCATCACGCTGTGCATGCATGATCCCGCCATGGTGCGGCGGCTTCAGGATGCCGTCGCCGCCCGGACTATCGCGCCGCTTCTGCGCACGGCTCTGGGCGACGCCGGCGCCGCGCCGGAGAACGTCCGCTGCATCGTCGTCGCCGGCAATACCACCATGCTTCATCTGCTGGCCGGAGTCGATCCCTCGCCGCTGGGCGTGGTGCCCTTTACGCCGGTTTTCCGCGACCATCGGGTTCTGAAAGCCGCCGACATCTTCGGGCAGGATTGCTCCGACATATGCTCCCCGGCCGCTGCGGTTCATCTTCTGCCTTCGGCTTCGGCGTATGTGGGCGCCGATCTGACCGCGGGCATGATCGCCACAGGTCTGGCCTACGATGAAGGCCCGTGTCTTCTGGTCGATGCCGGCACCAACGGCGAAATCATACTCAAACATCGCGACCGCCTTCTGGGCTGCGCCACCGCCGCGGGTCCGGCCTTCGAGGGTACCGGCCTCGCCTGCGGCATGCGCGCCGGCGAAGGCGCGATCATCCGCATAACGATGCGCGACAGGCCTTTTACGGTTGATGCTGTATGGATCGGCCAGGAACGCTCCGTGCGCCCGGCGGGGTTGTGCGGGTCGGCCTATGTGGATTTTCTGGCCGAAGGCCGGCGCATCGGTCTGCTCAGTCCCCCGGGAAGATTCAACACGGAGCTCGCGGCGGATGACGGAGAACGTCTGACGCGGTGGAACGGCACCGACCTGGCTCTGCGCATCGCCGGCGACCGAACCAGCCCCGTGTTCATCACCCAGGGCGATGTCTCGAAACTCCTTCAGGCCAAGGCCGCCATCGCCGCCGGCATACTTACTCTTCTCGCCCGCGCCGGACTCGCACCGCAGGACGTTCGCAAGGTATATCTTGCGGGCGGATTCGGCACCAGCATGTCGCCGGCAAACGCCGCAGCATGCGGCCTGCTGCCGGGTTTCGCGCCGGCCCGGATCGAGCCCGTGGGCAACACGTCGCTGGCCGGCGCTCTGCTGGCTCTGCTCGACAGCGGCATGGCGGCGGAGCTTTCGACCGTGGCGCGCACCGTCGAAATAGTCGAACTCAATCTCGACCCGGGTTTCGAGGACCGCTACATCGACAACATGTGTCTCCCCTGAACGGCGCGCACCGGCGGCACGCGGCGTTTAGTTTCGTTTCTCATTCCGGCATACAATAAACCCGCGATGACCGCTTCCTCGACCCGCAACCCCGTCCCCGCGATGCCGCCCGGCGAGCCTCCGCGCGAAATGCTCGCCGGCGCTGAAAGCCACGCTCTTCCCCGCGGCGCCCATTTCCTGCGCATACTCGCCGTAAACTACGTGCACATCAGGACCGAAGATCAGGGCGACCTCTACGTCACCGAAGAGGGCCTGCCCTTCATCGAGCACCTCCGCCCGGAGAACTGGTACGAGCAGCAGTGGTTCAAAGAGCATGCCGAACGCCTCCACGGCACGAGCGTGGTGTATCGCGTGCCCACCAGACCGCTGCCCGGACATCCCGTCGCATCGCTTCAACTCGTTGCCAAATGGTCGCGCGTCGGCGAGGACGTGCCGCTCGATACCTTCACGCTTACGCGCTACATGGACGCCGAATTCAACAGCCCCTTCGAGGAGTTCTCGCTCGTACAGGAATTGCGCGAGGGTGAATACGGGCCGGCCGACATCCGCATCTACACCCAGAAGCCGCTGGCCATCTACGTGCCGCCGGAGAGATTGCAGATGTGGCAGACGGGACGCTCCCGCGACCGCATCCTGCGCAAGAAGGCCCGCCACGTGGGCATCGAGATCGACATACTCCGCTCCTACATACTCCTCTATCAGTGGGTCAAGGGAATCAACGCCGTCGAGGCTTATAGCCAGACGTGCTATGAGGAATCGCGCCGCCAGGAACTTCTCGCCGAACTCACCCGCAAGGTCGAGCACGACCTCCGCGCCAAGGGCTTCATAGTGGCCGACCACAAGCCCTCGCATTTCATCGTGCGCATGCGCGGCCATGAAATCCGCCGCCGTCGCCGGACCGGCGAAATAGTCTATGCGCTGGTGGACCATGAGCTGCTCGCACGCACGCCCGACCACGAGGAACAGGTTAAAGCCGCTCTGCGCAGCCGCTACCTGCTCCTCCAGCGCGACCGCTTCAACCCCAGTCATCCGGTGGTGTTTCCACCGCATCTCAAGCCGGCCAGCGTCCTCGGCGTCGATTACGTCTATGGCCGCGCTGAAAGCACCGGCGGCATCCTGTGGGTAGTCGGCAAAGACCCGGACCTCTTCGGATACTTCCTGCCCGAACGCTGGCGCCGCAAGCAGTTTTCGCTGTCGCCCTCCAACCGCACGTGGTACACGCAGACCAAAGACCGCGTGTTCCTGGTGTGGAAGGTATCGCGCGTGGGCGACCTGCCGCCCGGCAGTCCGCTGGATCCCCGCGCCCGCCGGCTCATCGCTCACGGCTATAACAGCCCGTTTGAAGAGTTTGCCATCGCCCTGGAGATGATGCGCCGGGGCGTCAAGGCCGTTTATCCGCGCGCCATATACGTCACGGCGCAGCCCGGCGGCTCCGTCAACGGCGTTGCCGACACGCGCCGTTTTGATGCCGCCCGCGGAATACTCTCGCCCGAGGGCCAGCCCGTTCTACGCCCCGAACCCGACTACGTCACCATCTGGGGCTACTGGCGCGGACTCGAGGACGACCAGGCGCCCGAAGACGTGGGCTTCTGGTCGCCCATAGACGCCGAACAGGCCCGCGCCAAGGACTACATCTCCGCCGCCCAGCTCGAGGAGATCATGGAACGACACCGCGCCACTCTCGCCGCCGCCGGCTTCGAAGACCTCGACCTCCGCCCCGACCACGTGCTGCTCTCGTATCGTCCGGGCGCGGCCTTCATGACCGACGAGCATGGCAGAATCCAGACGCGCCATTGCAACATGGAGATGGTGCGCTGCCTCAGGCCGGCTCCAGACCGCCCCTGTGCTCTGGTAGCCGTTGCGGCCGACCGGACGACGGACTGATGCTCTCCCGCGGCGGAGCCCCATTTCCGGCCGATGCCGCGCGGCATCTCTATTTCTCGAACGGGAACTCCCGCCGGCGCTGCTGTCGCTCCTCCTCCATGAGCGCCGCATACTCCTGTTCGCTCAGCAGACGCCCCCGATAATGGCGCATTTCCAGCGGCGGCGCCGAGGCATCTCCCGGCACCAGTTTGATCGGCGGCACCGCATAGAACGCCCTGTCGGCTCCGCTGGCCGTATCCATTGCCAGCCAGATGCTGCCCCCCGGCAGCGCCCAGCTCAGCAGGCTCACCCCGTCCCAGTTGGCGCGCATGTCGAACTTGACCGTCCGGCATCCTTCCTTGCTCACGACAACGGTGTATTCCCCCTTGCGCTGAAGCTCCACCGTGGCCGGCGTTGTGTACCGCCGCTCGCCTATCGTGACCGTAGCCCCCGGCGGTTCGGTCTCGAACCTCAATTTCTGTTTGTCCGACCGGATTATCGTGGCGCAACCGCTCGCCAGAAGCATGCCGGCTATCGCCACAACTAGTTCAGCCTGCCTCATGAGCCCCAGTGTATAACAGCCACCCCGCCCGCCTGCAAACTTCTGCGGCGCAATCGGCGGGCTGTGTTCATCTTACATGCCGCCGGTCATCTCCTTCAGCAGACCGAAGAAGCCCCTCTTGCGCGGCGAACTTATCTGCCAGTTCACCGGCACGCTCTGAAAACCGTCGTCGTAGCCCTCGCCTTTCATCCGATAGTCGAAATATCCCCAGCCCGCGTAGCGGCTCACGGCGGCGATGAAATTGTTGTCCGGCTTGTCGAAATCGAAATGATCGTCCTCGTTGAACAGTATCGGCTGACCCCGGTAGTTCTTCAGCGCACGACAACGATCGACCATGTTGCGGATGCGCTCCGGCTCCCGCACGCCGTTGCCGTGTATCAGCAGAAAATCCGCTGCGGCGGCCACGTTCTCGCCCGGTATCGACCCGCCCCCGTAACTCACCGACACCAGCAGCCGCCCGGCCGGCGAAGCCACCTTGTCCCGCGACCTGTCCTGCACCCGCTTTATCAGTTCGTGCACCCGTCGCGGCTTCACAATCTCATGCCGGTAGCGCGCCACGTCGCATTCGTTGGCTATCTCGATGAGCACGTTGGTATAACCCTGCGCCAGCACCCAGTCGGTGGCGGCGTCGGCCGCACGCACAACCGCCTGCTCGTCCACGAAGCGCGGTTCCTGCCCGAAGTAGAAATACCCCAGTATCGGCGCCATGCCCAGTTCGTCGGCCTTGTCGAGGATCAGTTTCAGCCGTTCCAGATAATCCTGCCTGAGCGCCCCGTCAGGCTCGAATGCCGAGTTCCACCACGGCTGCTCGCGGCTGTAACCCTGGGGGCTTCCGCCCTGAAGGTTGATCGTGAACGATACCAGCCCGTGCTGCCGCCATACCGGCATGGCCGCTACGAACTCGCGCGTGTTGCGCGCCGGATCCCACGGGCCGTCGGGATACTTCCATCTGTCGCGCGTCTCGGGATTGCGATCGTCGAATATGCCCTGCACCAGCCGGGCGTTGAGCAGCAACCCCTCGATCTTCATGCCCCGAAACGTCCGCCCGGCATACGTGGGCCTGCCGTTGATGTGAAACGCCTGCCCCTCGATCGATACTGTCGTCTTGCGCTTCACGGCGCCTCCATCTCCTGCGGCCCTTCCGGCCGGCTCGCCGGCCGCCGCGCCCGCCGTCGGCGCCGCGGCACACATCAACCACACTGCCCAAAGCGCAACACCCGTCGCCATGTTCCACAACGCCCGCGCCGGTCTGCCCGGCTTCATGCATGATTTCAGCAAAGCCCTGTCCTCCGCGATTGCGCCTCGCAACACGTACCCATACGGCATAACGGTAAGAACGTCGTCCAGAGACAGGTTCTCGGACTCGCGGCCCGTGCCCATACGGCATAACAGCCGACAACCCGTCCCGTATTTACGACTATCGTGCCGCTGTCGCACGACGCGGTCAACCCGCGCCTGAACACGCGACGCCCCTTTCCAGACATCTGCACAGCGGAGCAATCTGTGACCTCCCCCCGCGTGCAGGGGATACAGGACGGAGACGGCGACGGCGACGTCTCGGCGACGACTTGCCCCCGCGTGCGGGGGGAATGAAAGGGGGGCTGATCCGCATCTGGCGCACACCATCGCCGAACGCTGACGACGCAGGCGGCTCGATTCCGAAATAACGATCTGCTTTGCTCTTCACCTGACCGACCGAAGCCTGCGCCCAGGCCGTCTGCCCCGGCGTGTCAGAAATCGAATATCGATTTCACCGGCGGCCTGGCCGGCGCGTCGGTCTGCGGGCTCTGCGCCTGCGGTCGCTGCGGCTGCTCTGATGCGGGCTGTTGCGTCTGCGCCGTGCCGTTGCCGTTGCCCGCGCCCGCTGCCACTGCCGCAGGCGCTGCCGGCTGAGTCGCTGGCGCGGTGTTGTTCGCCTGCGCCACCGTAGTAACAGGCCCCGGCGCCGGCGGCGGAGAAGACGACGACACAACCGCAGCGCTGCCGCTTTCAGCGTGTCTCTCGGCTTCGCCGGCCGCCAGTTCCCGCTCCACTCCCGCCCGCGCCAGACGAAGTTCCTCCGCCAGAAGCGCGCTGCGCACCATCCTCCCGCCGGCCAGCCGCAGTATCTCGCTGTATTTGTCCGCCGCTTCGCGGTGCCGGCCCAGAGCCGAAAGCACCTCCGCCTGTCCGCGCATCACCATTATCCGCGGCCTGTATTCCTCCTCCCACGTGTCCACCACGGTTTTCGATGCTATCTCGGCCGCCGCCTGCGCGGCGCGTATCTGCCCGTTGAGCGCCTCGCTGCGTATCCGCCGCCCGTTCACCAGCCGCAGCAGCTCGTTGTATTTCTCCACCCCCTCGCGCACCTTGCCCACGGCCACCAGTATTTCGGCCTGCGCTTTCAGGGCGATTATCTCGGCATGATGCTCGCGCTCCCACGCGCCGGCGCTGTCTCCGAATTGCATAACCGCCAGCACCGCGCTGGCCGCCAGCGCCAGACACGCCATTATCACAGCCACCGGACTTCCCGCCGACCGCCGCGCCAGCAGCCGGCGCAGATTCCAGTGCATTTCGCCGCCCGCATCCTGCCCGGCCGGCTGCGCGTGCGCATCGCTCTGTGCGTGATGTTCTCCCGCCGCGGCATGGTGTTCTTCGCGATCGTCGTGCACGCGCTCCAGCGGATGAACGCTCTTCTCCTTCGCCTCCCGCTCGCCGGCCGGCGCTTCATCGCCGCCGTCGCGCATGCGCGTCCAGCAATTGCGGCACAACGTGCGCCCGTCATGCTCGTAGCTGTCAGACTCGCTCAGCCGCGCGTGACACGCCGAACACTCCAGCGCCGGCACGCTGAACATCGCCCGCTGCACGGGATTGCGCGCCTGCCAGCAGCTCTGGCACAGATAGTTATTGTCCGGGTCCTTCGCATGCCTCACGTGCGTCACATCCGCCCCGCAGATGAAGCATACTTTCGTCAATTTGTGGGGAATGGTGACCACCGACCCGCACGAATTGCAGATTCCCTGCTTGCCCAGGTCCTTTTCGCTGACCTCGGCGGTCTCCCAGCATCGCGGGCATCGTACCCGGATCGACACGCACAACCCCTTGCTGCGCCCGTCGCGCCGACGACCGACCCGGCCGCAGCGCAACAGCACGCAAAACCCTGCCCGCCGGCCTCAGCCCTTCAACCGCTGCACAAGCCCGAAGTTATACCGCCTGCGCCGCGCGGGCTATCGCGTCTTTTTCATCGGCGCCGGCCGCGGGCCGCTATTATCCATTTCGCCCGCCTCATCATGCCGCACCCGGCCGGCAGGCACACGCCCGACGCGCCACAACTATAGCCCGCGCCTCCGCCCGTTCAAGCGTCTGGCCGCCATCCATATCTGGCCGCAGCACCCGCCTTTCGGGACACCGCCGCCGTTTCAACCCCATTCCCCGACCGCAGATACCGCCGAAACAAACCGCGCCGCCCCGCGCCTGCGGGGGAGTTGAGGGGGGCTGCGCCGGAGAATAGCGCGGCGACAGGTCTGCCTCGCGGTCGGGCGGAGGGGCTGGATTCCCGTTTACGCGCGAATGACAAACGGGCCGCACGCGGGGGGACAGGGATTCGCCACGCTCGGTACTGCCGGCCCCGTTGTCCTTCCCCGCGCAAACCCTCGCCGTCGCCGGCGCGCTGCCCCGGCCGGCGAAGCGCTCGCCGCCTTGTATCATCACAGTTCGCCCTTGGCCTTCTGAAGCCGCTTGAGATCCGGGTTATTCGGGGTGGATACGTTCTGCGTCGTCAGTAGCAGCGTTCGCGGGTCAAGCCATTTCCAGTATTCCACATGCCCATCCACGAACGCCAGACACGCCCCGCCGTTATGCCATGTGCCCGGATAGTCAACCCACGTATCGCCCGTCCGCAGAATGGCGAACGAACCCAGATTGTAGCCCGAACCGTGATTCCGGTAGTCGTTCTCGTCTATGAACACGAACGTCTCCTGCGGGCGGGCTATGAGGCTGCGCTTCTTGACGATCTGTCCGAAACCGGTCTCCCCGTTCAGATAACAGTTGATGGAATAACTCCGCCGGTGCAGGGCGTCGTCGCTCGGACACTGATACACCTTCACCGTGTTCAGATACTTATAAAGCGCTCCCAGCTTGATCGCTTCCTCGGAATTGCCATCTACGGTGATGGTCGGGCCGCTCGGACCCGTCGGATACGCCCCCGACCCCAGCACCCACGGCAACGGCCAGTTCTTGTCGTCCGGATGGGCTTTCACTATCCAGTCGTTGTTCTCCTCGGCATACATCTGCCACGCCGACACCAGCTGCTTGAGGTTCGCCAGACATTTCGCCCGGTTAGCCATCTCCCTGGCTCGCGACAGAGCCGGCACGATCAGCGCCAGCAGCAGCGCCATTATTCCCATCACGCACAGCATCTCGGTCAGCGAGAAGCCGCGATCACGATGTGTCCGGGACGTTCTTCGCATGTGGCTGTTCTCCGTCCGCCGCGCCGCCGGCGCACAACCTCTACCGCCCCCCTCCAGATTATAGCCGATGTCCACCGCCCCCGCGGCCGTCAGTGAATATCCTCCCCGCTGCGGCGCTGTTTCCACCGCACATATTCCGGCCTCTTCACCAATCCGACACGATTGCCGCGCTGAGGTCGGCGGTCGGATAATCGCCGAAACGCCGCCTGAAATCCGCTGCCGCCATCTGGCATTCCTCCCAACCGGCTCGGCCCATTCGCTGGAAACGGTCCGCACTCCTGATATTAATTAATAACAAAATAGGAATGATACGAAGCCAGGGGCCGCCGCGTGCCGCCGGCAGGGATATTGGCGGCCGCCGGTAGTCCGCGACAGCAAGCATTCCCGCTCGCGCAGAAACCATTATGCCCGACAGGCACAGAGCCACTTTCGCTTCCGGACAGCCGACCGGCACGCTCGGCCTTGAAGACAGACTCCGCACCGCCCTCCCAGGCGAATCCCCCGCACCATTCCTTACGCCCGGATGCGTGGTCAGGCTGCTCGTCGAGATAACCGAACCCCAAAAGGGCCGCGTCTTCGACCCCTCATTGAAGCCCACGCCAGCGGCAATGCCAATGGCCGAAAACCCGGCGCCCGCGGAGGACGAAACGTTTCCATCTATGGTCAGGAATTCAACTACACCGCCTCGCGGCTGGCCCGGACGAACCTGGCCATACGCGGCATCGAACCCCGCACCATGTGGGAGAACTGGCAATGGCAGAAAAAAAACGAAAACAGGCTAAACGCCCGATCGAATCCTACCAGCACCGCGACAAGCAGCGCGTCAATAATCCGCCGGTGGGGCTGGTGACGCCGCAGACCGACCCGGACGCGGGGCAGAAGAAAAAAACCTACGCCTACGACCCGCACCTCGACCCGCAACTGGTCTGGGCCGGCAAGGCCGAGCATACCTCCTTCGAGGTGCCCACCGTCTCCCTGCACGTTCACGAACGCATCGAGCCGCGCACCATCATCGAGGCGGTCCGGAAGCGCAACGGCAATGGCGACCAATCCCAACCTTTCCTTTTCGATCTTGAGCGCCGGGAGCCTCTGCGCGACGCCGTCGAGTTCTACCAGCACGCCCACGGCTGGAGCAACCGCCTCATCGCCGGCGACAGCCTGCTCGTCATGAACTCCCTGCTGGAAAAAGAGGGCATGGCCGGCAAGGTGCAGATGATCTACATCGACCCGCCCTACGGCATCAAGTACGGCTCCAACTTCCAGCCCTTCGTCAACAGGCGCGACGTGAAGGACGGCAAGGACGAGGACCTGACCAGCGAGCCGGAGCAGATCCGCGCCTTCCGCGATACCTGGGAGCTGGGCATCCACTCCTACCTCACCTACCTGCGCGACCGCCTGCTGCTGGCCAGAGAACTCCTGACCGAGAGCGGCAGCATCTTCGTGCAGATCAGCGACGAGAACGTCCACCATGTGCGCGAGTTGATGGATGAGGTCTTCGGGGCGGGGAATTTTGTGGCAGTGATCGCTTATCGTGTATTCGGAGTTCGCGCTGGCAGCTTTTTAGACGGCGTCACGGATAATTTGATTTGGTACGCGAAAGAAAAGGAAAAGGCCAAGTACAGACCGCTCTTTCTTGCGCAGGAAGAAGACTCCAATGAGTTCGAGCCTGTGAGACTGTATAGACCAGGTTATTCTGAAGGTCTCAGTTTCGAGTTCGAGTTCAATGGCGCAGTTTATCAGCCACCCTCTAATATGCATTGGGCGACTGGACAAGACGGCCTGCGCAGGTTGGGAATCGCACAAAGGCTGATTGGCTTCAAAGCAGATGTCAGATACAAGCGTTACGCGAAGGATTTCCCGTGCAAGATACTGACGACTTCGTGGCAGGACACTTGGGGCGAGCAAGAGAAGCATTACGTAGTGCAAACCTCGTCCCTTGTCATCCAACGATGCCTCCTCATGACCACCGACCCGGGCGACCTGGTCTTCGACCCGACCTGCGGCAGCGGCACCACGGCCTATGTGGCCGAGCAGTGGGGCCGGCGCTGGATCACCTGCGACACCTCGCGCGTGGCGCTCACCCTCGCCAAGCAGCGCCTGATGACCGCCGTCTTCGACTACTACGAGCTGGCGCACCCCGAAGAGGGTGTCGGCTCCG